>ENA-OSJC01000110-OSJC01000110.1-marine-metagenome-genome-assembly--contig:-NODE-110-length-81241-cov-13.515081_pt1 | contig 81241 bp, 68 predicted proteins | sample MGYA00237885_ERZ534234 | MGnify/ENA primary metagenome ERZ534234 (study PRJEB26413, sample SAMN06343907) | marine metagenome | isolation source: coastal waters | place: Atlantic Ocean: West Antarctic... | reverse complement strand
GACCTAGAAGTATACATGCTAGGTGAGGATTTTGAACGTGAGCAACTAATGGAAACATTCCCAGGTGCTAGAACATTTCCTCAAATTATAGTAGACGGTGAGAAGATCGGCGGATATGATAACTTTAAAGCACTAGTAATGCGTGAGGGATTAGGCAAATGAGCGAAATAGAAAAGAACATTAAAGAAATGATTGCATCTAATGATGTGGTATTGTTTATGAAAGGTAACCCAAACCAACCACAGTGTGGGTTTAGTGCTAAAGTAGTGCAATGTTTAAAAGAAGTAGGTAAGCCATTTGGATACGTTGATGTATTATCAGACCCTGAAGTTAGAGCAACATTGCCTAGTATTAGTGATTGGCCTACATTCCCACAACTGTTTGTTAAAGGTGAACTTGCAGGCGGATGTGATATTATTACCGAAATGCATGCCAATGGTGAGTTAAAAGAACTACTGAATTAAAGCATATTATAATGGATGAAAATTGATAAATATGTGTATACAGGAGACACATACAATGAGTAGACCAAAACCAAAGATTTTACTAGAATCCGTTAACAAGCACACATACAAGTCCGAACAAGTACTAAGTGCTGATGCAATATACAGCGTATTCTACGAACAAAAGCCTATTAACTTACGAATTTTAAATACACTTGTGAGTTACCCAGGCCCAAAATATAAAAAGGTTTCATTTAGTAACCCAGGACATGCTTTTAACTTAGCAGAGAGATTGAATAAGATATTTCAATCAGACGATTTCAAGGTTGTTAAATTAGACATAGGCACAGAGGTTACTGAGGATGAAATTAAACAGCAGTAAACCTGTTCAATATCAGATAGCGGAATTTATCTCTAAGAATTTAACTCGTACTATCGAAAATTTTACTGATCAGTCTCCCGAAGCACAATGTTATGCATTGTTTAAAAACTTTAGATTAGTAGATAACGAACCAACAGGATTACGCCTAACATCAATAGGACATAAACTAATGAGTAGGCACTTTACTGCAACAGAATTTTATCTAGAGCAACCTATTACAGGAATAGTTCTGGTAAATTTAGACCAAGCAATGAAAAGACCCTACTACTTGAGCAAGAAAAAAGTTGCGTTCTATGATGAAAATGACGCGGCTTGGTTCAGACTAGGTGGCGAGGATTTAAAATACTTCTCAGGAAATTTATGAAACTGCCCCATTTAGACCCTATACTGTTTATAGACAGTCATTCAATAGTAGACGATACCGACATTACTGCAAAGTACACTGTACCATACGACCACCCTGTGTTGAAAGGACACTTTCCACATTTCCCCATATGGCCTGGGATACATCTAATAGAAGGATGTAACCAAACAGCCGGCCTACACGCTATGCACAGCGTCTCTACTGACATTGACGAAAACTTTGTTGCAATGGTCGCATCTATAGACAAGGTGAAGTTTAGAAGGCCCGTTTTACCTGGAGCAAAGTTACAGTATACTGCTACATTGGATAAGAAAAAAGGCTCGTATATGTACTATGATTGTGTAGTGTATGACAAAGGTACTAGAGTTGCTCAAGCATATATAGGACTTACAGCAACAAAACGACTATAAGTAACTGTTTTACATACAATTTTAACCATTGACAATACAGTAAAACAGTGTATAATATATTAGTAACTTAAACAAAAAGGGAAGAAAGATATGAAAAAATTAGCATTAGCAGTAGGTATTTTAGCAATAAGCACGTCAGCACTAGCAGAAACAGCAAGAGTTATAGACGTTGAGCCTATATTTGGCAACGTAGTAAAGACTGAGACTGTGCCTGTTATAAAATCTGTGTGTACAGACGCAGGTCGCAGGAATAGCAAAGGATTAATTGAACGAGGCGTTAACGGTGGCTTCGGTAGTCAGGAAGGCTTACTTGGTACTGTTATTGGATACGGCATTGGTAACGAAATCGGTGGCGGATCAGGCAATGAAATAGCTAAAGTACTTGGCGCAGTTGTTGGTAATAAGATTGGTAACAGCAGAGCGGCTACAAAGAATAGCCAGTGTGAAATGGTCGAAACTGTAGAAACTCACAGATATTATGCTAGAGACATAGTATCATACAACGTAGACGTGGAACTCGGTGACGAAATTTACACTGTTAGGCGTAAGCAAGAGCCAATGTTAGGTGATTACATTAGAGTATCAGTTAACGTTAAGTAACAGCAATTTACGTTAGGAAAGGGCATTATGCCCTTTTCTTGTGACTAAGTCATTGAAAACTAAAGTAATTATTCTACTTGACATACCCCATCTAAAATAGTATAATATATACATAACAAAGACAGAAGGGGTAACGATATGTCAGATTTTCAATTCACTTATAAGCCAGGGGTTTCGCATCGTCAAAACTTTGTAGAATGGAGAACACTTAATGCAGAAGAGCGTTCAGCATACAATGAAGTACAAATGACGCAGGAAGAAGCTGAAGCATCTTTCTTTAAAATGTACGGTGTAGGCGATATCAAAACGGTTGACATACACGACGTCCTATAGTATAATACTTACATAGGTTAAACATAAAAGGTAGGAGTTTTATATGAATGAAGTAACAGCAAGAGCATCAGTGGTAACACCGATTGTTGAAAGAGCAATGGCAGCTAACAGGCCCATCTTCCTTTGGGGAGCACCAGGTATTGGTAAGTCTGAATTAGTTGCAAAAATAACGGAAAATCTTCCAGGTAACAATCTTATGATTGATATTCGTTTGGCACTAATGGAGCCAACGGATCTACGAGGATATCCTTTCCGTAACCCAGATACAAATCAAATGGAATGGTCTCCACCAGTTGACCTTCCTAGCATGGAGCTCGCAGAACAATACGACACAATTGTAATGTTCTTAGACGAGTTGAACTCAGCACCTCCAAGTGTGCAAGCAGCTTCGTACCAGTTGATCCTTAACGGTAAGATTGGTCAATACCAAATGCCAAGCAATGTAAGAATTGTAGCGGCTGGTAACAGAGAGACTGATAGAGGTGTTACCTTTAGAATGCCGGCTCCGTTAGCAAACAGGTTCCGTCATATTAATATGGAAGTGAACTTTGAAGATTGGCAGCAATGGGCAGTGAACAATAACATCCACAGTGAAGTTGTTGGTTACTTATCATATGCCAAGCAAGACTTATTTGACTTTGATCCAAAGACTAGCTCACAAGCGTTTGCTACTCCACGTTCATGGTCTTATGTAAGTGAAATCCTTAACGTACCGGGCTTTGCAGATGCAGATCGTAAAGAGCAACTTGTAGAACTTGCAGGTGCTATTGGTGAGGGGATGGCTATTAAGTTTAACGAGCATCGTAAGATTGCTTCGGACTTGCCTAACCCAACTGATATCCTTAACGGTAAGGTAAAGGAGTTGAACTCCAAAGTAGCAAAAGAAATATCAGCCAAGTATAGTTTGGTGGTAGGACTTGCATACGAAATTAACGAAGCATATAAAGAAGCAGGTAGTGTCGACAAAGACATGGGCGTAATGCTTAACCATATGATTCGTTTTGCCTTCAATAACTTTGAGCCTGAGATGGTTATCTTTTCATTGAAGACACTAATGAAAGATTACAAGATCGTGTTTAACTTCCGTAAGGTGTTAGACAAAGATGTGCAATCTACCTTTAACGACAAGTACTTAAAGTACATCGTTTAGGACAGTTTAAAATCCTTATACGCCTACCTATGTTACTCCCTACCTAGTATAAGGATTTTGGCCCTCGGAAACGGGGGCTTTTTATTTGTAAGTTGTTGTTTTAGTAGGGTAAAAAGTACATATATAACACTTGACTTAGCACATAATCACTGTATAATATACAGTATAAGAACAAACAAGGTAGGACTTATGACATATTCTTTCGCAAAACAGGACACAACGGACGCACCTAAGCCGGCTATTAATGTCCCTGACACTGACAAAACATCTGCAGAAATCGAAGACATTCTAATTAAAGCTAGAGTTGATATGCTAATGAACGCACCGTTCTTTGGCAACTTAGCAACTAGGCTAGTGTTAATTGATGCTACTGATTGGTGCCCAACTGCCGCTACAGACGGCAAACATTTTTATTACAACAGACACTTTACTGCCGCACTAACTGAAGACGAGTGCATTTGGTTAATGGGGCATGAGATACTGCATTGTGTTTACGATCATATGGATCCAAACAGACGAGGTGATCGTATACACCAACTTTGGAATGTAGCAAACGACTATGTTATTAACTTAGAACTTGAAATTGCTAAACTAGGTCGTAGAATTCGTAAAGAGATCATTGAAGTATGCTTTGATCACAAGTACAACGACATGATGAGTGAAGATGTATATGACAAACTTTACCAAGAAGCAGACGAGCAAGGTCGCATTAAGCAAGTAAGTTTTGATATGCACATGGAACACGAAGAAGGCGATGACGATGGCTCTGGTGGTGTTGGACAAGAAGCTAATGTACAAGATGGTACTAAAGGCCCAGTCCCAATGACTGCTGATGAGAAGGAAAAGATTAAGCAAGAATTTAAGAGTGCTACAATGCAAGCCGCTAAGGCTGCAGGTGATGCTGGTAATTTACCTAACGGTGTTAAACGCATGTTGGACCAGTTGGTTAACCCGCAACTCGATTGGAGAACATTACTTGCTATGCAAATCCAAAGTGTTATCAAAAGTGACTACACTTTTAGCAGATCAAGTCGTAAAGGAATGGACAGTGGCTTCTTCCTTCCTGCTATGGACTATGAGCAATCAATAGATGTTGCTATTGGATTAGATATGTCAGGTAGTATTGATGACATTATGTCACGCGACTTTCTAAGTGAAGTTAAAGGCATCTTCGATCAGTACACAGGCTTTAAGATACATTTGTTTTGCTTCGACACAGAAGTACATAACCCACAACAATTCGATGATATGAACATGGGTGAGTTTATGGACTACGAACTTGTAGGCGGCGGCGGTACAGAGTTTGATTGCTGTTACGACTACATGAAAGAAGCAGGTATCGAGCCTAAGAAGTTTATTATGTTCACAGACGGATACCCATGGGGTAGCTGGGGTGATGAACATTATTGTGATAGTTTATTTATAGTACACGGCACCGGGTACGGCGGCCAACCACCAACCTCACCGTTTGGAATAACGGTACCATACTCAAGGGAAGACTAATGACATTCAGTAGTGCTAGAAGTATACAACCTATATATAGAAACGAACTTTCCGAATGGGAGTTTGATAAGTTATGCCAATGCCGCGGTAGCTTAGCCGAAACAATGTTATTACAACGAGCAAGAGTTGCAAACACTAAACCCAGTTATGTCGAAGACGGTGTAGTTGAGGCAGGTTTGTTAGAGTATATAGGCATTAATGCTAGAGGACTGTATTATATCCAACGAGGCTACTGTAATTTTACAGCATATTTTGAAATATTAAATGATCAAATTGACTTTCTTAATATGGTAGAAAAACACGCCACAAATTACCAGTAACAGTTAAAACATCTGTTAAATACTAAACATAAACTATTAGGAGTTATTTAAATGACAAAAGAAACATCAAACATTGAAGCAGAAATGCCAGATGTCCCAGAAGCTGAAGCAGGTGCTGAAGCAGGAATTCCAGAAAGTATTAATCTTTCTGACTTAGGAACACTATTACAGATTGTTGATCTATCAACACAACGTGGTGCTTTCCGAGGTGCTGAACTTACCCAAGTAGGTGCAGTATTTGACAAACTAAACACGTTCTTATCATACGTTCAACAGCAACAAGCTGAACGCGAAGAAGAGCAAACAGACGCTCCAGAAGAAGCAGCGTCAGAGGAATAAATTATGGCTACTCCAATGAAACATGTAGGTAAAGTCGGCGAAAAGCCTTGTGTAGTTCTCTATAGAGAAGTACCAGGTGAATCAGATTTTGCATTAATTGTACAAACAACTAACTTACCAGATGCACAACACGATGCATTAATGAATATTGTCCAAAGTGCAGAAGCACAAGAAGCAAATGAAATTGCTGATGTATTAGATAGACGTCAGTTTAGTGATGGCAGTAACATGCTACAACAATTACATTTTGACAAACGAATTGAAAAGGTATCAGTAAACTTGGTAAATTTAACGCCAACGCCAGCTGATAGTATTTCTCTCGCTGAAGTTAATGCTGAGATAAGAAAGATTGGAAACAATTCTAATCCACCTCTAAAGACAGACGCAATTCAACAAATGGATAACCTTGATAACCAACCTGTAACTGCTAACCCAGTTGTTGCCGAAAGCGACCCAACATTAGCAGCAGCTAATGCACCAGTCATGGAAGGCGATGTTAACGAGTCACAAATTGCTCTTAACTTACTACAACAAGCAACTATCTTAGAAGACGATGCACATGCTATTATGAATGATGCAGAAGCTAAAAGACAAGAAGCTTACCGCTTAAATCCAGACCTCGAGCCGAGGAAAGGACCAGGTAGACCAAAAAAAATCATTAGTTAGTTAACAGGCGTACAAACGTCAAGGGAGGCGGTATGGCAGGGCAGGGTGAAGCAGCTCGAATCGTTCTTGTTGGTAAATCGAAGAACAAGGGCAAATTTAAGGATAAAAGTTTTTTGTCGGATATCAACCCTACTGAGATCCCTAAAAGATTTATTGTTAAGATAACAGTAACATTTGAAACCGGCGACAAAGTTGATTTCGATACGAGCAATATTGCAGAAACATTTACTATAGACGAAATGCAAGATTGGTTAAAGAAGATAGATACTAAGCATGCTATTATAAAGGTTGAGATTATGTTAGACTTGGATCTAATATATTCAACAGTAAAAGAAGATGCTGACACTATCTTTAGTAAGTACTTCTAAAGAAGAACTTCTATAAGTTTAAGCCTCCGGAAGGGGGCTTTTTTATGAGTGTGTTTTTGGTGCGTTGTATAAGTTGATTGGTGGAAGTTCTAGTTCAGGCCAGTCTATACATTGCTTCTTGAGTAACTTGGTATTTTTCTTTGCAAACTTCTTACACATCTTTTTTGACATAGGACACTTTAAACACTTTCCGCATTTGGAGCCTATAAGATGATATCGATCTGTGTCACCGTCTACTACGGCGTGGCATATACACTTGTACACTACAACCCTTTAAGTATGGTATCAACGGTGTTTTCCGTAACGTGTAACGCATTGTAAGGGCAGCTGTTAGCGTTTAGCACAGCTACTATGTCTTTGTCTATCTGTTGACTGTGTGCTTTGTCCTGTGCTCTACCAACGTCATCGAACTGGTCTCTGCGTTTAAGTACTACGTTGATGTTGTCATATAAGTTATAACATTCTAATGCTAGTTTATCCATAACGTCTGTGTACATAGGACCGTCGTATACATTACGATACACAATACTAAGCAACACAGGGCTGTCTGTAATAATGTAATCTACTTTGTCTTTGAGTCTTACTAGTTTGCGGTGTTGATGTGCTAGTACCCATAGTTGGTCTTTGAGCATAGGTACATTACCTTCCCAAACACATTCCTTAGCAAATTCAGTTACTAGTTCAACACTATAACCTTGTGCTTTCATTTTGTAAAACAAGCCTGATGCTTGAGTGCTCTTGCCTGAGCCAGGACCGCCATAAAAGTTTATTACTTTAGTCACTTAATGTTCTTCCTCTGTTATGTTCGTAGGGTGTAGAATCAACTAGTAAGGCATCCATGCTCTTGTGATGAGGTGCTGGCTTTCCATCATTACCTAAGTTAACAAATACTAATTTATTAATTGTGGTAATAATCTGCTTAGTTTTTTTATTACGCACTATGCAATTAATTGTTATACTTGTTCTTCCCATAGCAATAGTATCCATCCCAATCTCAACTATGTCGCCTCTAACAGCCGTAGAAACAAATTGAATGTCAGTCATACTAGCAGTAACAATACGATCATTGCCTAACTGACAAGTACAATATATGTATGCTTCTTCATCTATCCAATCAAGTACTCTGCCTCCAAATAATGTTGCATTAGAGTTTAAGTCTTTGTGCGTAACCATCTTCCTTGTAAAGTATTTCATTTATATCCTATCTGCATAAATCTACTGTACACTGGTATCTTTAGTTCTCCGGCATACAAAGTTCTTTTTAAAGGATAGCGTTCTTGCATATCCTCGACACTAGAGCAAGTGTTTATATGATCGTCGTACTCGTCTGAGTTATTAGTTTGCATAATAATTAATTGATCATTACCCACACTGTCAAACCAGTCGTTGTTCATATGTTCACAGCTCGTGTTTATTATAGCATAAGGTTTTACAGAAATCAACTCCCCTTCTGTGATAAATTCCATATTCTGGCAATTAAGTTCATTTACATCAGCAACTATACCTTTGAACTTCCAGCCCGGTAAGTATTGCCTGTTAAGATATTCAGCTAGTTCAATACTTTTAGGGTCCATGTCAAAACCATAGATTCTATCTATAGGTATAGCTCTGTGTAATAGAGGAACTAATGCTCCTACCCAGCAACCTAGTATAGCCCATGTTTGGTAAGACTGTATACTAGTATTAGCAAGTGTGTGCAATAGCCATGCTTTGCTTACTAGTTGCCCTATGCTGAATGCATCCTTAGGGTACTTGTTCGTGTTTACTTCGTGTATAAGTGTAGGCGGAATATTAACACCACAGTCATCTAACCAGTGGTGTACGCTATCCCAATCACTAAGTGTTATCTTGTTCATATTGTATTTTTAGCCAATCAAAGTTATTAATGTTTAATAGCACTTCCGCATTATCCTTGTTCTCTTTTGCAAACGCCACCGCTTGTTCTGCACCTGCTTTTGCGTCATCTTTAAAGTCTGCATCTGGGTTAGGGTTTAGCCATGCATCTAAACGCTCTTTGCTTTCTATATCATCGTTGAGTGATAGTTTAACGCACTCCCTAAACGCACTACGCCACGCACTGTAAGCGTCTGTGTTGAATCTTGTGTAGCAACTAAGCTCAGGTATAGCCTTAAATCTACTACTTAGTCCTGTTGTAAAGTCTAGTCCCCATGTAGTTGCATCTCTAACCATTTGCGTTGGGAATAGTTTAACACCGCCGTAACCGTATTCAAGTCCGTTAATTAAGTTCATACTGTTCCATACATGAACTACTTCTTCGTCATATACATCTGGCATGTATGAAAAGTCAAAACTGTCTAATACATCAGCATCGCCATCAACTACCCAAAACATATTACTAGTAACACGGTTACTAGCATGCTGGTGAGCATTAAATATGCCGTCTATATCTTTAATCCATATTAGGTTAGGTTTACGTTTGGATACTGTAGCAAGTTCACTTACCCGTTGCTGTAACTTCTCAAAACGTTCTGCTGCTTTAGGTTCATTGTAACTTAAAAATATAATGTCAAACATTTCTGTGATACTTCCTTGTTCACGAACGTACTGTACGTTCTTAATTTTGTTTAATTGTAAATCTGCTGTGGTTAACTTACTATAGTCTCCGTTAGTAGGCCACAGTCTAAGTCCACCATATCCGTGTGTCTGACCTGTTAAATCATTTACTTTCTGCCAGCAATGTATCTTGTTTATGTCTGCTACTTTAGGTGAGAATCCTAGTTTAGTAGGCGTTGCTTGTACGTCTGTATCTGTGTTTGGATTCACACTCCACACAAACGGCACTGGTTCGCCTGTTTCATACCCGTCTCTATAACTTTCTAGTTCGTCTAAGAAGTCGTCTCTATTGTAACTGTCTAGTCTAATGATTGGCCACTTAGGACGTAAACTTGCTTCCACAGTCATTAGTTTTAAGTTGCCTAAACTGTTGTTTAGTATCTGGTCATCAGTAAATTCCCACTCATCAAATAGGTTTTTAGGCACTAATCTAATGTTCTTATGTTCGCCATCTTCGTTTAAAAAGACATGCATAAAGCCTGTATCGTACTGTGTAGGATAGTAATCGAAGTTAAAATCTGGCGATACTTGGGTATGTAAGTCAACAACCCAGAACATACTGGTGTCTGTAGTTGCACACAAGCGTCTGTAAGCGGCGTCTAGTGTTCCGGTGTAATCTTGTGGGTCTAAAGTATAAACAGGGTACTGTTGCTGTTTACAAGCAGGCTCGCGGATGAATTTAGGGCGACCTTTTGCGTTAGGTACCTTAGGACATAGTGCAACACCAGCATAATCGTATTGTCTGCCTGTAAGAGGATTAAGTTTTTGCCATACATGCTTCTTGCCTTTATCCCATACCGGAGGAACGTATGAGAAATCAAACTCTTCTAATACATCTACTTCTGAGTCTATTACCCAGAACCAGTCTTTGGTTGTGTTTGCTCTGCCTTCTTCTTCAGTGCTATAATGATCAAACACAGGTTTAGTAAAGGGCGATTCTTCATGTATCTTAGTTTCTGCTTCTTCCCAATTTAACGGGAGCCAGCGAACTCCACCCATTGCTTCTGGATACTTATGTTCAAGTTGCCCGTCTACATGAAATGTGTGTATAAAATTTTTCTCAAAATTACTAGGTAACCATTCAATTTCTTCGTCAAGTTGATACTCGCTATCAATTAACCAGCACTGTCCATTTGACTGTGTATAGTCATTAGGGTCAGTAACAAAGTACATAGGGTAGCGTTTTGCCTTGACAGGAATGTCTGCATGTATTACAACATCCTCATTTCTGTCTACTGGAACCCAGCGAACTCCACCCATTGCTTCTGGATATTTGTGCTTTAACTGATCAGGAACATGAAATGTGTGTACGTTCTTCATTTCAAATACACTTGGACTCCAATCTATGTCATCATCAATTTGATATTCTTTGTCTATGATCCAGCAGTCTTGTGTAACAATACTATAGTCGGTTACATCATCAACAAACAGGATAGGATATTCTTTCTTGTGTTGTTGCATGGAACCTTTATACTTTGTAGATGTGTTTTCGTTGTGAGTTTTAGGCACAAGGTATATGCCGCCTTCTTGCTCAGGATACTTATGCTGTAACTGATCATCTACTTTAAAATTAAGTAAATATTTTTGCTCATCTTTAGTAGGTACATATTTAAATACGTTACTAATAGTGTGTTCTGCATCAACAACCCAGCACATCTTTGTTCTGCTTTTCTTAATACATGCATCAAAGTTACTCGGCTCTTCTATGTAAAACACATCAAAACGCACAGGTACAGTACTTGCTTGATACTTATGCTTAGTCATATCAAAGTTTTTGTTCATTAACCGCACACCGCCACAACGATTATCCCAAGCGTCTGTGTAGTCTGCTGGGTAACGTTCTTCTAAGTGTCCTGGTATTTTAAATACGTGAATATACTCTTGTTCGTGTAATGCAGGAACATATAGCAGTTTACCATTAAACTGGAACTCTCTGTCTACTATCCAAAACCATTCAGACTTACTACGCTCTGCATACTCGCTGTACGTTTCGGCATTGAAGTCATCGCTATCGATGTAAAATACATCATACGCTTCATCCTCAATTGGACAATCAGGATGTATTTTAGTTTCTGCTTTTTTATAGTTTTTAGGTACTAGTCTAATACCGCCCATTGCTTGTGGATATTTGTCTTGCAACTGATATGGCATTCTAAATACATGTAGCATATCATCTTCAAACGGACTAGGTACCCAGTCGACAGTAGAAAAATTTACTGCATGTTGTGCATCTATCATCCATACATAATCTTCCCTAAATGTATTACGTTGAGCATAGTTCTCAACATCTTTAGTATACAGTATAGGATATGTTATATTAGCACCCAAGAATCCATGGAACTTAGTTTTAGCAGTTTTCCAATTCTTAGGATATAACTTGATGCCACCTTCTTCGGCAGGATATTTGTGTTCTAGTTGTCCACGCAAATGGAATGAATGTATAAAGTTAGGCTCGAAGTTACTAGGAGCCCAATCAATATCACTGCTTAGTTTATAATCTTTATCTACACACCATACGTGAGTTGCATATTTGTTCTTTTCAAAGTACTTAGCAGGTGTCTTAGTATTAAGTATATCAAACTTCTTTTTACATACAACTTTATTTACTTCCTTAATACCATTACTTATATCTGCAGGTAACAAACGTAAACCACCGTAGTTAGTATTATCCCATTTCCACACATGTTCGTAATGCTCGTCATGCACATCTGGTCTATAGTCTAATACATCAAAATCATTAAGTTCGATGTTTGGCTCTACAAGCCAATACATCTTTGTATTAGAATTTATACTAGTAGTAGAATCTACTTGTTTTGCAAAAGGTAGGTTATCTTTTACTTGTTGGTTTTCACCAATATAGAATATATCAAACATTACTAATCACTCGTATGGACCGGTACGCCATAATGGAAGGCAAACATCGCGGCGTCCTCCATGTCGTTAACTATGGGCTGGCCTTTAATATTCAAACTAGTGTTCACCATCATAGGACACCCTGTTGCTTTATAAAACTCTCTGAGTAATGTGTATAAGCCAGGATGTTGATTTAGTGAGACAGTTTGTACTCTGCTTGTTCCGTCTTTGTGTACAATAGCAGGGTACTCGTCTGGGAATTTGCATCTAGCAACGAACTGCATGTACGGACTAGTTTCAACCGGCATGTCAAAATACTCGTGTGCGAATTCTTCAAGTATAACAGGAGCAAACGGTCTGAACTCTTGTCTCTTTTTAATTTGATTCATTTGATCTTTTACGTTTGGTCCCCTAGGGTCAGCACATAATGTTCTGTTGCCTAACGCTCTTGGACCAAACTCTGCTTTACCGTTAGCAATACCAAATAGTTCTCCTGCTAGTAAACTTTTTAATGCGGCTTTAACAGGATAAGTACCAGGAATGTTTTTACCTAAGTAAGGACCTTCCCATTTAATTTTTTTACCTGTTTGATTGTAATACTCTAAAGCTGCGGCACCTAAACTACTTCCAGCATCACCTGGGTTAGGCATTATGTGTACGTTATCGTATCCAACTTCTTTTAATCTACTGTTAGCAACACAGTTAAGAGCAACACCGCCCATGAATACTATGTTGCTACTGTTTGTTAATTCTTTAGCATATTGTGCATACGCAAGTATACGTTCTTCTACTTGCATTTGTGCAGCCATTGCAATGTCAAAGTCATCTACACCTTTGTACATTTTAGGGTCCATGCCTTTTTGCAAATTCTTCTTCATCTTAATAGCTTGTGATGGCTTAGTGTATGCCCAAGTATGCTTGAAAAAGTCTTTGCCCATTTGTCTGCTTAATTTAGATGCTATAATTGGATTACCGTATGCAGCCATTCCCATGAGTATGTATTCATCTTCGTTTGGTTTTAAACCTACACGATGAGTAACAGCACTATAGAATAATCCTAAACTACTAGGAAACCTTGTACTGTGTAACTTAGTTAACTTCTTGTTTTTCCAACCCCAAATAGTTGCACAATCAAATTCGCCAATTGCATCAATAACCATGATAGCACTTTCTTGGAAGTTGCTAGTTAGTATACCGGCGGCCGCATGCGTCTCGTGGTGCCAGTAACTTTTAATCGGAATGCCGGCTAGTTGTGGATAAAACTCTTTGATCCAATCTTCTTGTGATAGTTCATTGAAACTATTAAAGTCACCACTCAGTAATGCTCTAAATTTCTTTGCTTTACTATTCTCATGTAGTACGATTATATCTGGTGTGCCGTGTTCTAGTGCGGCATCAATTAGCTCGTGATTTAAAAATGGATCATTCTTTTGTTTACTGTAACGTTCAGCATGAGCGGCGAATCTTATTTTGCCTGCTCTAACAACTGTTACAGCCGCATCGTGGAAGCCCGAGCTTATTCCTAAAATATTCATTTGTGTTTAGTCTCTATCTGTCTGTGTTCTAATTCATGCATTATGTGTATTCTGCGTTCTGTTGTTAAGTTTGCCCACGCAACGATTTCGTCTAGCGATCGTTTACACCCTTTGCAGAAATTGTTCTCATTTATCCTGCACAGGTTTACACACGGTGATTCCATTTATCTGTAAATGAAAGGATCTCGTCTGCGTAACTCTTCGATGCGTTTCTTTAACTGTGCTTCTTGTTCTGCTTTTACTCTAGCAATTTTTTCATCTGAGGTCTCAGTGCCTGCTGGAGGATTGCGGTCAGTACCTAGCGAGCCTTCGTGATCGTTGTTTTCCATTGTATCTCCTTTGTATGTGTATTTATTTGAGCTTACCCATAATCTGCTGTAAGTATGGATGACGTCTAACGATATCCATTATAACACCATTGCCGCCATCTCTATCTACAAATGTTTTCCATGAGCCAGTCATGGGATTAACTAAAGGACTATGTGCTGCTTGTTGCGATATTACTTTTTCGTTATTTCCTAAATCTTTAACTATCTGAGGAATATACGGATCATGGAAACACAATTCTAAATAGTTTTTTAAGTTATGTTCTATTTTACTTTTACACAGTCGTCGTGTAACATCTAGATTTAAATCTAAGTCATTTAAGCGTTTTAATTCGGCTGCTAATGCTTCTGTTCGCTTCCTAGGACTTGCAATTGAATCAAACGAGTAATCAATTACTTCATCATATAACTCAAATCCATACTTTTTTAAATTTTGGTTTATGTATCGTGGACCGTGTATCATAAACAATTTTTGATACACAATAGGCCATACACATTTTTCTGTGCGAAAATGTGTTGTTAGCGAAGTTTCTGAGACAACATCAATAAGACAATTAATATATCCTTTCGGTGGTCCAGAGTATATATCCCCTTGTAGCTCTTCTTCACTATCGTATATATGTCTACCGTGACTGTATGTTGTTGCTCCAATCTCTTCCATTATTTTGTCGCATTCCGCATGCGGGTCTATCAATGTAAATCTATTTTGATCATTATCAATTAAACCTCTTTTTTGTATTTCATCAAGTAGTAATAGTCTATGGTGTTTTGCAACACGGTTCTTGAGGAAAAATAAGGCGTCTAGTCTGTGTTTACTAAAGTTGGATATGCCCTCTAAGGCAGGAGCTGCTACTTTTGTACCATTCCACACTAAAAAATAAGTTGGCCATATCTGAACATTGTCAAAAAAGTGCTGTTGTAGTAACACTGAATACGGGCCACGTGTATATGTTGGTTGAGGAGGTAGTTCGCCACAAAGCTCGGCCAACCGGCGAGCTTCCTTGTAAGTTTCTACCTGCTTTAGACCATCCAACGTTATATCAATCTGTGATGTTTCTTCTGGAATTAACTTGTAATTGCCAGTAATAATGTCTACCCTGTTACCGTTTTGTTCATTGTGTGCGATTGCTTCGTTCATTACACGTTCAAATTCAGCAGGATCTTGCCAAAGTTCTACTTCTGTCATCGATGCTTCTTTTGATGCATCAACAATAATATGTGTGTTAGCGTTTTGCATACATATACTAAATAATTTAGATACACTGAGAGCATGATTCCATAAATCTAAAACTTTGTATTTGTTATACCTTTTTGTCATCGATCGAAAATCCTTATGAGATAAATACTGTTTTAATATTTATCAAAGGAAATACGCATTGAGCTTTAAAACTGTAAGAGAATTCGAAACAGCAATAGCACAGTTTTATGATGCCCCATATGCTGTGGCAGTAGATTGCTGCACTCATGCGGTCGAACTTTGCTTACGTTATACTAAGCCAGAAGTCAACATAGGCATACCAACTAATACATATATTAGCATTCCGTTTACATGTCAAAAACTAGGGCTAAAGTGGCACTGGGTTGAGAACGAATGGGAAGAGTATTATCACATAGATGGCACTGATATAATAGATGCAGCAGTATATCTTAAACGTGATGGTTATATTCCACTAAGTTTTATGTGTTTAAGTTTTCAATTTAAAAAGCCATTGAGCTTAGGCCGTGGCGGTGCTATACTGTGTTATAACGAAAGTGACTACATAGCATTAAAGAAGATGGCATACGATGGACGAGTAGACGATATCGCATGGGCCGAACAAGCAATAGACACAATAGGTTATCATTATTACATGACACCTGAAACTGCACAAATGGGGTTGGACAAACTGCCAGAGGTTGCAAATAAAGAATGGCGCAAGTGGAGTTACAAGGACTATCCGTTTTTACCGGATGTACCTGTATTCAACACCGGCCATCATTAAAAAGAGACATATATGAGAAGAATTTTTACGTTCGGGTGTAGCATGACCGAATACCAATGGCCTACGTGGGCTGATATGTTATGCTACCATTATAATCAAGAGGAAGGTGCTGAAACATACAATTATGCTAATTGTGGCATGGGCAACGAACATGTTGTGCAAGCATTAACAGCAGCTGATCTAAAGCATACATTCACAGATGACGATATTATATGTGTACTGTGGAGTAGTTGGCTAAGAGAAGATCGACTTTGGCAAGATAAACGTTGGGGCAAAAATGGAAGTATTCTTAACACTCCAACTACTCAGCCATTTGGTGAGTTTGCTAATAATTATTTTAGTTTAGAAAACTATATAATGAAAAATATTACTAATATACATACTGCTAATAAAGCATTCAAGATTACTTATCAGGATCACATCTTCCAATGTGAGGAACCATTAATGTCTGAGGAGGCTGATAAGTTGTTGCACAGTTTTTACTTTGATATGCCAGGTGGTGCTGCGTTTACTAAAGAAGACGTAGCAGAGTATATTAAAGGTAACGGTGGTGTAGACGGGCAGTCAATAATCAGAGAGGTAGATGGCCATCCTAGTCCAGCTGAACATTTATTATACTTAGAGAATAAAGTATTACCTGCACTAGGCATCTCACAATTAAATACTAAAGCAGCAGAATGGGTAGATATTTGGGACAAACGAATAACACTTGCGAATAAGCAGATAATAGCAGCGTCGGGTCATCCAGTGGATGATGCTGTATTTAATGCAAGAGGAACATGGTCAGAGATGATAACAAATGAAACTAGCACTTGGATGGATAGATGGGAAGACTTGTGGGACACGCAATTTTTACATAGCGTTGGGTCTGAAGAAGGTGTTTACAAAATGTTACAACTCTACCAGGATAAGTATGGAAACGGCCAAAAGTCTAACTTTGATTACCATCCAAATGAATAAACTCAAATAACTTTTTTGCATGAAGTCTATGAGGCTCTTCGTTGTGGTGCCAGTACTTTGCTTTAGGATTTTCATATCCTGCATTTCTATAATGCCAAAAGAAGGCGGCATCATTGTCTAGCATATCCATATACTTACTTTGATCTACTAGGTCAATATAAAACTGTAAGTGTGTGTTTTCAGATGAGAACATTTCCATAGTATTAGTCATAACATAGTCAATGCCTTTACTGTTAAAGAAGTACTGCATTTGTAGCACTGTGTTAATACATTCTAACTCACACATAAACTCGTGCTTTGCCTGATACTCGTGCCAGTAAGGTATAACATCTTTTTCGTAATCGTTACCTCCAGCCCAGCCTGCATTAATTTGTAGGAAGTCTTCGTTAATTTTAGTGTAATAGTCTGCGGCAGTATTAGCTGGAGCATAGCCTATCGCATGCGGGTTAGGTAAATCAATGCGTGTAGTTTCTGTCCAACCTATTAGTACTTTTACGTCCATAGTGTCAGCATTGTATTCTTTATCAAACCAATTTAGTACACTTCGTGCAATAGCTCTATTACTCATTGCAACCATTGCTATGTTTATAGGCTTCCTGTCCAGCTTTACTGCTAGTATGCCACCAAAACTGTTTTTACGATTATACTCGCTGTCTTCACTGCCATCAATTTCACTTCCGCCAGTGTGGCTACAACCTGCTATTAATAATATTCTTTTAATCATTGTTAAATTCCGTATTTGCCCATTCTGACTGCCACTGCATGTGTATTAACGAGTTGTCTGATTCGGTTATAGTACCTGTTTGCGTATTATCTATTGCTTTTCTGAAATTATACTCTAGTGTATTTCTCATATCAGTATACATTACAAATAACTCGTCATATGATAAAGTTTCAATCCAATCAATAATTTCTACAATCTTTTTAAGTCTTAGTACATGATTTTCTTCTTCATCATAACTTTCGTCCCACCACTTGTTAAATGTTTTGTAACCTGCTTCTCTCATACTCTTTAATGTGTAAGGCGGTGCGAGCAGTATGAACGGAGTTTTATATACTACCGATTGTATTGCTTTTTCACTATAGTTGCCTGTTGGTTGTGCAAATCTACTCTCAACATGCACACTAACAAATGTTTCTCTATAATATTTTTCTAGTCTATGTTGCTTTTCGTTATATGCTACAGGATTCATACCATCGTTAACTTGCTTGTCATCTAGATCCGCTGGGTAATTATGAGCAGCATGCTCGCGAATAAATGTCGAACCGGATGCTTTAAAATCTAATTCATATGGCGCAATTCTATTCATTTTTATTGTACTTGCCTGAAATCTTTCGTTAAAGCCTGGAAAGTATTTATTCATTTCTTCTTTATTTGCCCATGGTGATTGCTCACATATATTTGGAGATACAGCAAAGTACCAGGATAAATGCGAATCACATTCTGCCATCACTGTAGATATTAAGTACCTAGCAGTTGTGTATCTCCACATAGGACAAACAAATTTCTTTGTAATTTTTACTTTAGGTTCTTGACTCATGCCATCGTATATCCGTAAGTCTCTTAAAAATAAATCGTCGTATATTAACGTCATATGATCTTTATATAACGGATAATACTTGTCAGCATCATAATCACAAGTTGCTACAGTAACATTAGTCAATGCATGTTTCCTTACAAAATTCCAAATACTGTCTAACTCTTTTGCTCTAAACTCTCTTGTGTTACCGTCGTTATAAAATTCACTATAAAAGCCAAAGTTAAAGTTATGGAATAGTGTATGAGCGTAACGATCGTTTACCATATGCGAGCACAATGGCTCTGTTAGAAATATCTTGAGACCATGCTTGTTTAAGAATTTACGAGTTTCTAAAGATAATTCTGTAGCATCTAGTGAAATCATGGGACCATTAGAATAATATACTATAACTGCTGTCAATGGGTCATCTAAGGATAGTGTTCCTAGCCTACTGTAGTCGCTGAAGGTGGCCTTTAAAAATTCATTTGTCTCTACCTTAGGTATGTGATCTAGCTCACCAGGGAAATTATGCGTGTATAAACTTGACTCAGTTTGAATCATATCTGTGCCGTTTTGCTCATCGTCAGATATATGTACTGTTGTTTTTTTCTCTCTAGCCATTAACTATTGTTCCTGTTATTTGTAATGCGTATCGATCTTTTGTTCCAATATTTGCACTTGCATGGTCTACGTCTGCATGCCATAGCACAAAGTCTCCTGCTTTCCAAGAAGTTAGTGCGTTATGGTCTACTTCTAAATATTGTCCTGGCGCCCAATCTTCTAAAAATAATAATGCTCTGTATACATCACTTCTATTTACTTCGAATACTTTGCAGTATGTTTCAAAGTGATCTATATGGTTAGGCATTATGTCTAATGTTGTTAGTTTATAAAATACAAATCCTGCGTTTGTTAAACCCATTTGCTCTGCTACTGTATCTGTCCATGCTGGCATAGGATTGCGACTGTCGTACATGCCGCCTGAGAAACTCTCATGGTAATAACCAAGTGAGCGCCAGTTCTCCATTTCTTCTTCTTTGAGTGGCTGTTTAGTATATTCGTAGTCTTTAAATGCGTCTTGCCAAACTACAGCTACTTTGCCGTATGTTACGTTATCCATATATGTTAAATTCCACTGGTATTATGTTATGGTATCCCCAGTAATATGTCTTTAGTGGGTCATGTGTTCCGTCATCTAGTTGTGCTGTTGTATGAGAATAATTGACTCCTTCGTTAGTTATACTAGGAAACGGTAGAGATAGATTTATAAGTACTCCTACGTTTAACGGATTACTCGATGGATTAAGATATGCAAAATCTTTTAAATCTTTGGCTGCTTTACTAATACATCTACCTAAATGTACACCACATAAAAATATGTTATCGTATGTTGGGTATTCAGTATTAAATATATTAGTTACATTATTATGTAAAGATCGTATATGCTGTAACTCAGGTACTGTTTCGTTAACATCATGCACGAAGTCAGCACCGAGATGTGGTTTAGTATGTGTTGGCGTATTTACATAAACATCAGTTCCGTGATTTACTGACTCCCACCGTGTAACTCGAGAAATAAATTTAGATAATTCCTTTACATCGGTCAACATGTGAGCATGATATTCAGCATCTGCTGGCATTAAAGAATGCCACATATCAATTATAACAATTGCTGATTTGCCGGATGGTCTATTCACGTTCTAGGTCCAATGTAACACAATGAAAGCCGCCGCCTAGTGTACGCTGGTGCCTAATAGGTAGCATTGCACTTTCTATGCCATACTTTTCTAGCTCTTTTGCTAACGGTGTTTGATGTTCTTCTAATACTACTAAGTTAGGATTTACACTTAACAAATTCATATTAATCCACACACTAGCATTATTGTAATGACTATGGTAGCCAATGTCTACTGGCTCAGGACACATAATGTAGTCCCAACTTCTAAACGGTTCGGGCAATACATTTACATCTTTTATTCTACTAGGGTTAAGTAGCATTAAACCCTCTCGTAGAAACGCTACAGTGCTGTCTATGTGCATGTAACTGTACACACCCTCTAATGTGTGTACTTTAGCAGTATCGCCTAGTAGATCCTGTAACAGCATTGCTCCTTGCTTATTACCACTATTGCTTACTAGATATAATATATCCTCGTTAGCACGAATAGTGTTAGCGGCATCGAACAATGGAGTTAGTTCGTTTAGTGCAAGTGTATCAGGATCACCACAACAATCTAAATTGTAATTGTAATCTCCTCTGTCAGCAGCTAATACAACCATAGGCTCATCAAAAGCGTGATTAATATTTTTCCAATTAGTTGCTCTAGGGCGTATAGGGTTAGGTGTAGCCAATGCTAGTTTATTATGTACAAACCCAATATCTCTTGGGCAGTAATCGTAGTATTGTGTTTTCTCTACAGGCTGTGGGCGTATTACTTCTGCACCTTCACCTTCTAAAAATTTACTTAGAGTATCTAAGTCTTCGTTTGATTCGTCTATGACTTGCTGTGGATAGTCGCCACTAGTAATAGTGCTTTCGTCAGCAACATCTGCATAGTTTACTGTGCGTACACTTATGTCTATGGGAGGTACAGTAGCACCAGTTGCAGTGCCTACTATTACTTTTTTTAGTGTGTCCCATTCATTGGTCGCGTATTTCTTAGTCATCCTCACCACTACTAGTGCTAGTAAAGGGCATGTTAGCCATATCGCCTACAAGTTGTACAACCTGTGTTTGATTAGGGTTTAAGTCTTCTACTGATTGTGCATCAGTAGAGGCACGATATGCTGCCAAATCATTTAAGTGTTCGTTATCATCATTCACACCGGGTGAAATCTCAGCAGCAACTTCAACATCATGCGAACCACGATCCCATTTACCTGTTCCGATATAGTTGTAGTCAAAGGTAAAGTCAATGTTATCATTAAGGAATTTTTCTTCTTCAAGCAAATCATTAAAGTCTATGTCTCCGCGACCTGCTAATTTATCCCAATCTGGTTTTGCTAGTGCTCTTGCTCGCAGTGCAGGGTTACTTTGCATACGACTATAGTCTTGTGCAAAGAATGGGCCTTTTCTGCCTACTGGCGGTGCTTCTCTCATATCATATGGGTTGTCAATTTGCTTATAATCATATGTAAATTTAGCTGTCCAGCTGCCGGATGCACTAATTCTAAATTTGTACACTGCTGTAAACATGCCTGGTCCAAACTGATTGCCAAACTCTTTTAAATCAATCTCTGGATTGAAATGTATTTGGGCTGTGTAACCACCTCTGGTTCTCCACAACATTCTCAAGAAAGGCCATATCTCATTTACTAAGTTATCAGCAAACGGTGAGATGTCTGGCTTAATGATCTTGTAATCAAAATTCTCATATTCTATTTCGTGCTGAGCACCCGGATCATCTAATGTTATTTCATAATGTTCTTTAACTAAGTTACGTCTAATTGGATAACCATACGGTACGTCAGTACACCCTGCAATAAGATCTAAGTACATGTGGAAGAACTTAACACGATGCATAACGTGTGTTCCTGCAATAGTAAAGTCATTTGCAATCCAATGATTCATATACTTGTGATACGAAACATTATACTTATGAGGATTCTGCCCTACAATAGTTTCTGGTCCTACAGCCATTCCAACACCGGCACCAACGTTGTTGATGTTCATGTTTCTGTTACGCCATAAGAACTGCATACTTTGTGCAAAGTCGTCGTGCTTCTCTGTTGGGAAGCCTACGATCCAGTTAGTGGCCGCCATTACGCCGTACTTCTTGCCCCACTTAAAGTTATCTTCCATTTCCTTAATTGTGACACCCTTAGCCATGTCGTCTAGTACACGTTGACTACCAGATTCGATACCGTAGTTAAACATAATGCAACCACCGTCGCCGGAGATGTCTCTGAAAAATTCTTCGTCCATTCTACCATCGCAACGAGCATAACCTGTCCAACGCATAGGAATTTTCTTTGCTCTTAGTGCAAGTGAAAACGCCCTTAGTTCATTGGGTACGCCATTTACAAGACTGTCAATGAACCACATGATGTCTGCACCTTTCTCATAGTACAAATATTCTGCTTCTGTGATAACATCAACTGCCTGACGCTGTCTATATTTCCAAAAGTGTGTTTCTTCGCAGAACGTACACTTAGCTGTGCAACCACGTGAGAACTCTGAGGTTACTCCGTTAGGTACTTTATATTCATTAAAGTCTAGGCCAGTGTAGTCTGGCATAGGCATACCGTTGATGTTTATACGTTCAGTATTAGATTGTTTTAGAACTTGTGGCTCATCATGTGTAATGCCCTCTTCGAGTTCTTTTAAAATTTGTAGTATAGCATGTTCGCCTTCGCCTGTTACAACATAGTCGTATAAGCCTTTGCTGTCGAACCAATCCTTGTGTACGTTACTGCCGCCAACCATTTGTTTAATGTGAGGCGCACGTCTACGCAATTCTGCAGACATCCAGTTAGTAGGCTCTTCAGAGATGTAATACTGACTGAATCCTACAATAGTGGGGTTTGCTTCTATGATTTGATCAATGCCTTTTATAAGCAATGGTTCCAACAACGGATGGATATCTGTTAAGTAGGTATCGCCTAGCCAATGCCAACTAGCACTCGGATCCCACAACATAAAAGGTATTTTATTATTAGGTAGCCAGTCGTCTCTGAACAGATTATACGCTTTTACATTAAGATCGATAATAGTAGTTTCGTAGCCAGTGCTTTTTAATACACCACTTAGTCTTGCTAAGTTAAAAGGTGGAAACTCTGGTGCCCACTCAGGACACATAACAAGCATTACAGATGACTCTCTGGTTTTATATTCTGTATATACAGTTGTCATCTTCTTCTGCTGGACTTTCTTTGCAAATGGAGCAATAACTTCCATCATGGTTTGATGTCTAGCATCTTCGATACTTAGATCTGGCTTAGCGTATGAGTTCACTTTTTCTGTTGCCAGATTATCTAAGTTGAAATCAATTACTGGCTTTTTTGAGTCGTCTGACATAATTTCTTCTGTTCCTATTGATGCAGCTATTTACCGCTTTTTGCTAGTATGCAGTATTGTTCATGAGCAACCGAGAGAAGTTCATTGGTGCTGCTATTAGCTCTTTATTTCTACTAAGTACATCAAAATTATGCTGTAGGGTAGGCACCATTTCTTCCATCATTTGTTGCCACTCGTCATGTGATAAGTTTATTAAACGTTTAGATTCTTCCATTACCATAGCCATTCGTTTATCACAGTCCGGTTCTAAATCGTAACTCTCATCTATCCATCTGCTGAACGTTTTATATCCGAACTTGCGTAGGTTTTCTAATGTTCTATCTACCCCTACTACTACAAACGGATGCTTCATACATAATGGTTTATATATTTTTTCACTTAAAAATACACTGTTTGTTGGCTGAATATCTACAAGATGGTTGTACTTGTATGTGTCTTTATAAAATAATGTTTCGTTTACAATACTAAAATACGAAGTATCAAAATGTGATATATCGTCACTTTGCAAGTCTGCTGGATTCCAGCGTTCTTCTGTTTTGTTTAAGTTATAATCTAATTCAGGCACAACGTTTTCAAAGAAATAATGCATAGTATCTTCCCAGTGCCCTATGTCGCCCGGTAAACGAATACCTTTCCATCTATCAAGGTGGCCATCTGTATTATAAAAACTAACGTGTCCTTGCTCTATTAAGCCTGCACTGTGTAATTCTGTTATAACTTTTACACGATGTAATCTAGGCATACGGTTATAACATAAGTATTTCTTTTCACGTTTGCCTGTGTATACTTCTCTGTTTATTTCAGAATAATGACCTACTAGTCCTTGTTCAAACATCATGCCTTTTGCTACTGCTTCAAACCTTGCACAAGGTACTATAGCTAATTCTTCTTCAAACCCGTGTTGTTTACACCAGTTACTATATATTTGTTGACCGTTTAGTGCTCCGGTGAGAAACAAAAATCTATTATCAAAGCCTGGTATGTGCTTTCTTACACGTCTAATAATACTATGACATGTATACAACCTTGTCCAATACATTGCTTCGTCTTTGTCATCGAAGGCAAAGTACTCTATACCGTTATATATTTTTTTCTTAATAAAATCTACTAAATCTAATACCGCTAATTGGTCAATAGCATGTTCACGTATAGGTCCTGCATATATTGGAAATAGTCTGCCTGACTCAAAGTATGGTAGCAGTGGAGAAAAACTAGATCGAAGTACTACGTCATAATTGCCTGAATTTCTACTGTTTGATTCGCCTAAATCTGATATGCTCAATTCATTATTTACACGTTGAATAAAATCTGAGCCGTTCCATACCCACTTATCGTTCGAAGTTAGATGTTGCATATCTGCCTGATTGTATGCAGTAGTTTCTTCATCATCTATTATAAGCAGTGTTTTATTGTAATAATTTTGAAAGTACTCTCGATTCAAACCAACTACTATGGATACATCATATCTAGCAAAGTCTTCCTTTTCGCCGATGCCTGTATGTACTAATGACTGTATTCCTATGCTCTTTAGTTCTTGTACTAAGTCATCCATCTCTAAGGCTATACAGTCTGTGATGATTTCAATTTGATCACCAAACTTTTTTGCTTGTTGTGCAATTAAATGTGTATTCATGTAAGATCAAACCACGCATGTAATAGTTGTTCTGGTCGTTCTTCTATTGCTTCAGTATGGGTATCACACGAGCTTGCCCATTCTCCTGTTTCACTAGATAAGTTAAAACCTATTTTGTTTAAGTAGTCGTAATATGTTTTTGTTTTAGGATGATAATCTACGCTAGGATTTCCTTCGTGGTCGTTGAATGCAAATGTTTCTGCCCACGATCCTCCGCAACCTCTATTTAGAAGATCCGGAAGTATCTGGTTCCTAAGATCATTGTAAAATATATTTAAATCAGTATAGTCATTTGATAGATCCGGAGTCTGGCTTAACCCATAGTAATCTTGCATATCAGGATCTACTCCCCACATCGAAATACTATCAAACGATTGCGACTCGAGCATTTTCATTGCTGTGTCTACAATAGCATAGTCCCTTACAGCAAACCCTTTAGTATCAGATAGATACTTGTTTACAATCTCTAACGGAATATCACTCTGCGAATATATGTTGCCGGGTGTTTTCCAGTCATTATCTTTAAAACTGTCTTGTCTATAGAACGTTGTCCACATAATAGTAACTAAGTCATCTTCGCCAATGTTATAGTATCGCATTGCTTGACTTAACTTAGAAAGTATGTAAGTGTTTCCTGCTCCAGGTTTACCAGTGTTTACATAGCCTGCATCTGGCATTTCGTGTGTAATTACGTCAGCCCATGTAGGCCAATAGTAGTTAGTAAAACTGCAACCAAATGCAAAATGTCTTTTATATTTTTTTAGATCTAAATCTTTAATGTTTTGTGTATTGTATATCATGTGTGTTTATATATGAACTCTTTTTTATGTGTTAGTACAGTAAAGTTATGCTCTGCAATTTCTCTACAAAATTTCAAGTAATCTTCTAATGCTTCGCCTTCTAATTTGCATAGTCTGTCTACTTCCTTGAGTATAGCAATAAGCCTAAGCCAGTTATCTTCAATGCTATCATAACTCTCGTCTATTACTGGTGAATATGTTTTATACCCTAGCCCTCGTAAATACTTTAATGTATGCGGTGTTGCACATAGTACAAAAGGATGTCTAAATAAAATTGCTTTAAATATCTTTTCACTGAGGAAACAACTATCTTCCCAATCTCTATATTCTGTAAAGAATATAGTTTCACTTACTAAACTAAAGTAAGTATCTTCGTACAGTTTATCTATGTGATCAGATGTTTCTAGTTGTGCTTGGTTTATGCTTAGATCAGGCTTGTCTAATGTTAGTTCACCTATATTAGAAATCCTTTCTCTGTTAGCAACTAGCACACGGTGTATGCCTTCATGAAAAAGAAATGACTCTTGTATTATGTAGTCTAATTCCGTTGTCCATGTTCTATTGTCATCTGATTTTGCTAAACTAACATGCCCTAACTTTAATAAGTCTGAACTTTCTAATAGTGCTGTCATTAAAGGTCTATGCAAACGCCACCGCCTATTAAAGTTTAAAAACTTCTTAGGATACTCTTTACTTTGTAATACATTAGGCATCTTGGCTTTGCCATTTGCTACCTGGGTTGCTAGACCTGCGTCTCCATTAATCGGCACCAGGTGGCCGCCCCCTGCTGGAACCTCATGTGAGTGGCTGTCTGATGGAAGAGTCATAGTATGTATTCCATATTTGTCTGCTATCATTCCGAACCAGTCAGATTGTACAGCAAATTCAAATTCTAACATACTGTGATATTGAAAAGGCCTTCTACCGTATAGTTTTACATATTCATCAAATTTTTGTTGCAAATCTAATGCACCTGAGAACAGTATTAATTTCTGTGGTGGTATTTCATATCTGTCAATAACCCATTCGTATATTTCACCAATAAGATTACTAAAGCCTTCGTGGAAGTTTTCAAGTATTATATAACATTCATCATTAGGATCTTTAATCCTAGACATTAAATCAGGTCCAACGTCTTTTGATATGTTGGCGAGATTAAGACTTACTACTGATTTAAATTCTATTAAATAGTAATCAATAGGATCGGCATCCCAATCTTTAATTCTAGTAACCATAGATACTGCACGGTGCTCTCTAATGAATATTTCGTTTCGACTGCCCTGTGTATCGTAGTACCAGTATCCGTCTGAATTAAGAAGCGGCATCTGACTTGTTGCCCCAATCAGCGTCTGTCTTATCAAATCCTTCACCAGCAATAGTTGCTTCTACATCAATTGCTTCTGCGGCTTCTCTGTTTTCTATAGTCTTTTCATCCAGTTCTGAAAGTTCTCTTTTAGGAATAATAATATCTGTACCACAATGACAATGCATCTTGTCACATATAACAGTTCTAGGTTCTACATAACGAATGTCTTTCATTATGTGTCCTACTTCGCCACTTACACCACAACTTGCTAATGTAATTTGTCCTGTTGGACTAATAAAGATACTGTCTCCTATACGGCATTCCCAACCTGTAAAAAAGTTTTGTCTGCGTACAATAACATCATTACTGTTACAAGGCTCAGTTGATCCGTCTGCATACAAGTTAAAACTTTGTGCTTTACTTTCTTTATATGGCTTAGGAATTGTAAACTCCATTTCGCAACTGTGTGATTCAATAAACTTTGTTTTATCATCGTCGTCATACTTCCATGGACCTGCGTTAACAGTCATTTCGTCATATAGTGGTGTCCATTCAATGAAGTAGTTAGGCATTGCTTTTTTAAGCTCTTCGCCATATTCTACGACTTCCCAAAATCTTTCATCATGTAATAACAGTTTAGTAGCAAGGTAGTTTACTTTGTCACATAGGAACATATTCTTTTCTTTATAACTAGCCTTGTCAGCAAACTCTACGTGAAAACTTGCAACAATGTCATCAAACAAATGTACATGTTTCTGCCACCATGCTAGTGGTCTACTTAGGTTTGTGTTTACAGCAATAGTTGCGTCTGGCAACTTAGCTCTTAGATATTCTACAATCGGAATAAAGTGTTTCCATGCAGTTGGCTCTCCGCCACTAAAGAAAAACTTATAATGCTTGTAGCCATCTTTCTTGTAATTTGCAATTATTGTATCTAAATTGTCTAGGTAAATTTGTAAGTCGCCCTCATTACGAAAGTCTCCTAACCAGTTACCAGGATTACAATAACTGCAACTATAGTTACAGAAGTTGTTTACCTGCCAGGTAATACTGAGATATTTCTCAGGTGCTTCAACCGCAATTAATTTTGTTCTATCCATTGTCTAACCTCTAATAATCTGGGTGAGATCTCTGCAAGTTCTTCACCACGCATTTTGTCCATTACATCGTTTTCTTTAAAAAATTCTTCTAGCTTATCCCTGTTCTCTTCGCCATTACGCAACGTCATCATAATCATTTTAAATGTATCATTCATGTTGCTGTCTTCTGGTTTAGGAAATTTCTCATAGTACAGTCTAAACTCTCGCATCAGATCAAGTCTAAACTTCTCAGGTAATATAGATATGTTTGCCCAATCTGGAGCAGTAAGCATATTTAGCCTTGGGGGATTAGTTATTGACGTAAATCCGTTCTCAAACATCCAGTCAAACATTTCACTGTAATGCCAAATGTTCCATAGGCTAATTGTAGGTGTTAATCCTAATCTAATCTGTGGCGCACGTTCTCTAATAGCAAACATATTTTTCTTAATACGTTCCCATTTAAATCCTTTACGAATTATGTCGCCTGCTTCTCCAACTGCATCAATACTTGCCCACATTTCAATATCTGGGAAATGTTGCCATAGCTCAAACAAGTCTCGCTCGCCTTTAACTTTATCTTGGTATTTGATTTTACTCATGTTAGTAGTATAGTTTAGCCTAATGTCTTTGGCCATGCCGTTCTCAATCCAATAATCTAAGCATTCATAATGCTCAGGGTGGACTAGAATCTCGCCGCCTGCAAAGTAAACTTCTTGTACATCATTTAAGTGTGGCTTTAGTGCCTCCATGAACGAGCCGTCTGCATTTACACTCAGTAGTGTTTCTCTGCCTTTACGGTTAATCCATGTAGTCTCATCTACTAGTTTTAATTTTTCGTCGCCCCATAAGTTAGAGCATCCAGGCCCACAACTACGACATTTAAAATTACAAAGATTACTAAATCGTATATCCATGTATTTCATTTTAAAGTCTTCAATACCACCATCTTCTTGCGTATCAAGTAGCATTGTAATATTTTCTCTAGTGTTCTCGGGCTTTTTGGTTGTAAATTGTTGTGTGTTTTGACTAATACGCAAACTCCATGTGCCTACTTTCTCTAGGTCATAGCATCGTTGGCAACGAGCGTCCGGCTCATCTGCTAACATCTTCTTACGCATTACTTTGTATTCGTCACTGTTCATTACATCAATAATAGTATCACCAGCTTTGTATTCAGCAACTGGTTCAGCACTATCAGCAATACAGCAAGGCATAATTCTATCATCAGGCCAAGCATGCATGTGAATCCACGGTAATACACAAAAGTGCTTACTGTCTTCTACAGCCTTAATTAAATTAGGCTCTTCAGCTATGTTATAGTCTGACATTTACTCCATATCCTGTAATGGTTTTAGTTCTGGGAAGGCATCAAAGAAGTTCTCTCCCCTAAGTTTATTTAACCGATAAGTCATATGAAAGAAGTCTTTCTTGACTTCTTCCCATGTATCTTTTTGAGCAGCAAAGCCAGTGCCGCTTTTTATTAGTCCGTCTATTGCTCTTTCGCCTTGATACATACCCATAAGTTTTGCTTTTGCAGTCTCTTTCATACTTTTTGGCAATGCCTGAGCACAATAATGCTTAGGATTTGCCGCCAAGTACAAACTGTTATAAAAGTCTTTATCATAATCTAATAGTCCTGCTCCACTCATATATTCAAAGAACTCGTATAATGTATAATAGTTCATTATACTTAATACAGTATTCATTTGGAAACTAATATGTTCTGTGGCTCTGAACTTTTTAAGGTTTGTCTCTACTCTGCCCCAATCAGTACCGTGTCGCATACATTCTGCTCTTTCGCCAAAGTGATCTATACTGCAACTCACTTCCACCTTATCGAAGTGTTTCCACAGTGCAAAAATATCTTTGTCTTTGTACGACACTGTACTGGCATTAGTGTTATATCGCAACACTGTGTCTGTTTTGCCTTTACGGATTAACTCCTCTAGTATAATATAATGTTCCGGAGTAATTAACGGTTCTCCTCCAGCAAAGTATGCAATATCAATATGATCAACCTGATCTAATATCTCTTCTAATACTCCGCCTTCTTCATTATCAACATGGATAATAACCGGACCGTCTGGCTTCCAAGACTTTTTATCCTCTAGTGCCCACTGGCTACTAAATTCACTACCACAACTACGACACTTGAAATTACAGATGTTGCTAAAACGGATATCAAAATATCGCATCTTCATTTCATCTACATGCCCATCTTCGTGTGTCATTTCTAAACTTTCATCAAAGTACTTACCGAAGTGCTCTATGCTGTACTTTCTGAAACTGTGTGGGCCTGCTTCTTCATGCGAATAACAAAAATCACATATCTTGTGATGTTTCTCATTCAACATATCCATACGCAAGTTCTTCATGAACTCGCCATTGAATGCTTCTTTAAGAGATACGTCTGCTGTATTAGCTATAGGCATTGTGTAGTCGTTGCTACAGCACGGAAATATGTTACCCAAGGGTGTTGCATTCAAATGCGTCCATGGATACATACAAAAGGTTTTAGACTCGTTTAACAAGTAATCTTTGTCTAACTCTTTGAGTTTTAAATACTCTGACGTACTCATTCTATCAGTAACCTTGCTAATTTTGGGAACACTTTTTTAAAGTCTTCGCCTCTACGAGCATCTATTTTTCTAACTTCATTCCTAAACACGTCTTGTAGTTGGTCCCACTTATCAGCACTTCTTGCTAATTCATGCATTGATTCTATTGCTGACATCAGCCGTGTTACCTGTCCATACATAATTTTGGCACGACCGGGTCGACCGTCCCCTTCATAAAGATCATCTGGTGCTAAGGCTTTTAACTTTTCAAAGTATTTTAAATGTTCCGCTGCAATAGACTCTTTGAGATCTGTTGGCATGCACTGAAATGAGAATTCTTCTGGACTGTATATAGGATTAATTTGCCAAGCACCGCCATTAGGTTCAATCCACGGTGGTATATTTTGATCTATTAAGTAATCAAAGAAACTTGTGAGTGACCCATAGTTGAAAATGCTAACAGACGTTGTAATACTTAACTCTACTATTGGTGATCCTAGCAATGTTCTATAGTTTTTCATTACTTCGTCCCACTTAGTACCTGCTCGTATATATTCTGCTTGGTCGCCAAAGTGATCTAAACTACCGTACACCTGTACTCTATTATCAAACTTACTCCATAAGTTAAGTAAATCTTTATCTTTAAACTTTAACTTACTGAGGTTTGTATTGTAACTAAGTAATATATCTGTGCGTCCTACACGAATCATTTCTTCTAACAATTCGTAATGATCTTCTGTTATAAGAGGTTCGCCACCTGCAAAGTATGCTCGTTGTAAGTTAGGTATTTGTGCATATAAATCTTGTTGTATTTTAGAAACATCTACAGTATTTGTAGGAATATTATAATGTTGCCCGTCTTTAGCATCTTCTATTTCCCATTGGCTACTATACCCGCTACCACAAGTCCGACACTTCATATTACATAAGTTACTAAAACGTATGTCTAAGTAACGCATTTTAAAATCGTTTAGTGTACCATCCTCATTTGTATCATCGAATGCAGATGGCAAGAAATGACCGTATTCACGCAAAGTTGTTTTTCTAAAACTTTCCATACTTTGTTCTTGCTTGTAACAAGTGTTACATGCATTAGGTTTTATACCGTTAAGCATATCTAGCCGCATTTTATTCATTGCCGGGCTGTTCATCCAATCGTCTATGCCGTCTTCCTGCTTACCAACAATATCTAGTGTATTTTCTGTATTAGTAATACAGCAAGGCATAATATTATGATCAGGTGTTAAGTGTATATGCATCCAAGGTAAGGCGCATAGCGATTCTTTTTTTGCCTTTTCTATATCTATGTTTGTTAAATCAATTTTCTTCTTCATGGGTACTCTTACATAAGTTCCAGAAATCTTCCATCTCTGGGAATGTATCTAGGAATTGAACGTCACGTCTTTTATCGTATTCAGTAAACCAATTATAAAAGTCAATACGTCCTTCTTTAATCTTTGCATCATCATACTGTGTGCTTTCGAAATAATCTCTTACTCTACGAAAACGCTCGTATTCTATTTCACTAAACATAGTTCGGTCGTCTTCGACTACATTATCTCTGATAAAGTCTAGGATTTCATCAAAGTATGGTAAAAATTCTTCCTTAGGAAGTATGTGCATATCATATTGTATTGGTTCTTTGAGATACGGTGTATCAAATCTAATCTTACGCACATCTTCTGATGTACCTAAGTTGTTTGGAATAATATCCTCGTATATTTTCCTCCACTCTAATATCTTTTCTAAGAAAGACTTAAAGGAAGTAACACTAAGAATATTAAATGTTACCATGTGTGTTATGTGGCTTTGTACGCCGCGTAGATATATGTCCTGATTCTTTTCCCACGTCTCTATGTCGAGTCCTGTGCGTAGATACTCTGCACGTTTGCCCCAAGTATCCATACTACTAAACATTTTAAATGCTTTAATAGAATTATTATCTCGCATCTTAGTAACGTAGTCGACTAATTTTTCCATGCGCCTTGGTGTATAGCCCATGTTCGTATTGATATTGATTTCAATCTGAGGCTTAGGGTTCTCAATTAGATCGTCAAATGTTTTCCATGTTGTTTTGTGCAGTAATGGTTCACCACCTGTAATACGCAATATGTTCAGCGTTTTACTTACTTCAGGCCACCATTTGTGCCATGCTTCAATATAAGGATTATCTTCTTCCCCGTTTACAGTAAACCAGTCAATATCGTTTCTATGATTTTTTACTGTAGTATAAGGCCCATGCTTTTTAATTTCGTTCATGTATAGACTACTGTGCATTGGGTGACAGTATCCACACTTAAAGTTACATTCGTTACTGAATGCAATCTCAATGTATTCTGGGTTAACTTTAAAGTCTGGTGGTTGATTTAAAATCTCATCAACACGTTCTTCTTTGTATATACTTGCATTACGTTGGTGTCTATCACTGATGTGATCTCCGCCCATGTTCTCAACATTCCAGCAATACTTACAACCTTCAGGTTGTTCGCCGTTAAACATTTGTATACGTTCATCGATCTTTTGTGGAGTGTTATGTAGTACACTTGGATCGTATTTTAAATCTAGCAAAGGAATATCATGCGGCTTAGGGTGATAACAACTATGTGTTTGCCCTCTGTGCAAATAGATTGTTGTATGATGCCATTTTGCAAGGCAGAAGGTAGGGCTAACCTCTTCAGTCATTAACAAGTCTATTGCTTTTATTCGTTCTAGTCTTTCGCTCATGCGTGTCCTATTAAAAAGTGGGTGTTGCCACCCACTTATTTATTACTTGATTTTACGAGTGTTACCGTAGTGTATTACTTGGCATCCTTCTACATCTGGTAATGTACGCCATGGATCTAGTATAACACTATTTTCAGCAAATGTCAACTCTGAACCGTTACCTGTTGCTACAGTTAAAGCACCATCGCAATCTGTTGCGTTATGCTCACCATACCATCCGGGTACTGTGTCTAGTTGATCACCGTAAGTTACTCTCGGGTTATGTGCCATTAGATATACTGCTGGATTATTTAAAATATCCATTGGCGGCATATCACCTGTTTTTTCATCATAGTAATGCAAATCGTATCCTGCTTCTGTTATGTAGTGACCTACTAACATACTTGCTGAACCGGCTTCATATTCTACTAACGGCTTGTAAGCCTTACCGACTATAATGATTGGCATAGCATCATGTGGTGAAACTGTTGCTAATCCCATTAACCGCTTTGCCATATTCTCTGCCTGCTTTTCTCTCGAAAGCATTACAGCATCAAATAAATCATAACCTAAATTAAGTTCTTCAGCCATCCAACGCAAGGCAATGTTATCACGTGGGTGACATGCACCACCGTCTCCCATGCCTGGTTTCATATAACCTGGTCCCATAATACGTCTATCACTAGAGGCTAGTGCATCACAAACAAGTTCTGCGTTTATGTTACCCTGTGCTTCTGCAACGTCTTGTATCATGTTTACAAGTGATACTTTTGCTGATATAAATGTGTTGTAGAAAACTTTAATACATTCACACTCGTCCCATGTTCCAATAATGTAACGTGGTTCGTTTTGCATGATTGTTTTGTAGAAATCTACTAGTTCTTTTGCATCGCCAGTTTCGCTACCATCGCTGGTACCGATCATTACCATTTCTGGATTAACCATATCCCACTTGACTGTACCCATAGCAATTAAGTATGGATTGTATACAAATCTAGCATTAGGTAATAGAGGAATGAATTCCCGTCTAACAGTACCTGGTAGTACTGTGCTGATAAGGACTATTAATTGTTCGTTGGTCGCTACTTCATTTACTTTACGAAGGATATTTTTAACTATTGTATAGTCAAAATCCTTGTTTGGCAAATGGCTGGTAGGTGCTTTTCCATCATACTGTGGGTCATGCGGTGTAGGTACAGCAACAAAAACAATATCTTGTCCTCTTACTGCATCTTCCAACGTGTCAACCATTGTAAAGTTTTCAGGCTCTACAGGGTTAACATCATACCCAACAACATCATGTACTTCGGCAACCATCTCGGCGCAGGCTTGTCCTAACTTGCCTACCCCAATAAATCCGATTGAGGCCATTGTATTCTCCTGTGTTGTGTACTGTGAAGTACGCATGTATTTATCAAGTGGTGTCAGCAATAAACAAGTTAATTCGGCGCTTTAAGAATAAGTTGCATTAGTAAAAGAGGCACGGTTTTTGTCCCTATTCACAACTAAGTTAACGTTCCTGTTAATGATGATAAATATCCTTGTAACACAACTGTAACATAAATGTTGACTAATAGTTGCAATTCACATTAGTGATAAAGGAACTACAACGATGATACTGTTTGGTTATACAAATAGGAGAAAGTATCATGGCGAATCCATTAGGAATAGTAGCCAGATTAACTCGTCCATTACGTGACACGGCATCTGACTACTTCGACAAATTTGACTCAATGATGAAAGCTGGTAATATGACAAGCATATTATCTGAGGTTTCTTTACGGAGTTAATGTACGAAAGGGGCAGTTATTGCCCCTTTTTTTATGGTAAACCTGAATTGCTGCTATCTGATATCGTTGTTCTTTGATATAACTTTCTTTAACACATCTAACTTCACCCCTGATAACTTTGCATAATAAATTAATGCATTAGTATCCTTAGGGAAACAATGTCCTCCGAAACCTTTTTTGCCATCTGTGCCCGGTACTTGCATATGACTGTTGCCTATGCGTGGATCACTAGCTAACATATCTGTGAACTGGTCCCAATCCGGATTAGCACCACTTGCCTCAAACAATTCGTGTATCTCATTAAAGAAGGTTACTTTAGTTGCTAACCAACTGTTAATAGTATACTTGATAAGACTTGCTGTGATTAAATCTACTTTATAAGTAGGTACAACTTTAACACTACTGTGCCTGTTATATGCTTTTTCAACTGCATCGCAGTCTTTCCATTTACCGCCTAGCACTTGCATGTTAGGATTAATAAAATCAGAATGAGCATTTGCTTCTGTGAGGAACTCTGGGTTATATACAATCTTAACGCCAAAGTCTTTTTTCATTGTTGTTAAATGTTTAGGGGTAATAGTACTCTTAATAACTACTATGCCTTTGTATTGCCTATCGTACAAATCGCTTAGTACTTGTCTTACAATACTTACATCACAGTCATCGTGTGTTAGCTGTTGTGCTGTTGGAACGCACACAAAAGTAATGCTTGGCTCAAACGTAATTAAGTCGTCTATAGTATTGCTGTTATGTTTAGTATCAACAACAAATTGTTCTACGTTTTTATTAAAGCCAGCAATAACACTGCCTCCAACAAAGCCTGCTCCAATAATACCTAGTTTTAGTTTACCTTGGATCGCCGACATACCATTCCTTTACTGTACTTGCTCTAAATGAACGCCATGCGTCTTTATCTAAACACCATACAACAAAATTATCACTTGTAGGTTCATACTTGTTTATGTTTGCTTGGCCGTTACTTAACTCTTCATTGAGAGTGCAAGGCATTATGCGTATCTCTTTTGTGTGTAGTTTTTCGAATACTACTGTGACAACACCTGCGTGTGCCTCTTTTAAAAACTTAGCTGCATCTTTCATTACATTTCCTGTAGGTTAAAACACTATTATATAATATCTTGACTAGGATGTCAAGAAGATTTTACCAGTTATGTATGTTGCCTGCTATGATAAAGAAGCATGTACTGAAGTTTACTAACACAATAACTGTGCGTATTATTGCTATCTTATCTGCTTCTGCGTCTGTGGTACCTTCTTTCTCACCGATAGCTTTAGCCCATAAACGCCAATACTGTTTCATGTGCTACTGCCCAAACTTGTATATAATTTCTGTTTCTATTTTACTTTTAAACAGAGAGGTATACTTAGTCTCTTCACTTTCGTACTTGGTCTTAAAGATCCAGTTACCTTTCTTTACCTTGTAACCCATCTCCATACTGTGTCCGCCGGTCATAGGACCTGCTTCAATATACATGCCGTTAGCAATATACCCTAATCGTAAACTGTGGGTGTCCGTTTGAGACTTAGCGTCTTTGAATGGTAGCTCATGTGCGTATGCAACGTATCCTTGTGCATTTGCAGGAAAGGCGAATAGTATTAATAATAGTACTATTAATGCTGTTATCGATGTGTGTATCTTAGCCCTGATTGTCATGCTATAAGTCCTTTTTCTAATAAATCTTGTATTTGTTTTTCTCTAACCATTGCACCCCAGCGTCTCGGATTAACATACGTTTTCTTAAAGAATTTACACATTTGTTCATTTGGATTGAACAACATCATGCTATTGATAGCTTCGTTGAGTTCGTGTCCTAATCTGCATACTTCTTTGTATAACAATTCCTGTTGCCATTCAATTCTAGTATAACTGCACTTCATATCATTGAGGCCGTCAAACTTAGGTGCTACCTCATCATAGAAGAATGTTTTAAACCAATCAAAGTCTGATATTAAATTAACGTCCCAATCACTTAGTACTGCCATTTGGCAACCAAGTCTTGAACCATATATAGCCCATAAGCCGTTTTCTACATCAGTGCCTATGTTACTCCAAGTCTGTAATCTATTATAATTGCCATACCATATTTGTTGCTGAAATTCATCTGCTGGTACCCTAGTACCTTGATCTAAACTCATTTTAACACCTTCTCTAAATCCTGCTCTGAAGGCTTGAAAAGGACTTGCTGTTTGATGCACTTCACTGAATGTGTCGTTAAGTTGTATATAGTTTAGCTTCCAACAAAACTCCATACCCTCACCGTCTGTTGCGGCTTCGTGTGTGTTAATGCCTTTAGTATATTCAGTAGGCCAACATTTAAGTCCGCCATTACCGTACACTAATCCGTTGAGAATGTTCTTTGCATTCCAACTAAAGATGCTCTCTGATATGTTGTTGCCATCTAAATCAGTATCAGGAACATCTAACACTTGCTCAAAGAAGTCGTCCATGACAATGTTATCTCCATCAACTGTAATAAAGCGATCTGTTTCTGATTGGTTAGCACATGCCTTGTGAGCGGCATCAAATCCTTTAACACCGTGTACTCGTTTTGCCCATGGCACTTTGTTTAGTAAGTCTGCCCAATGCTCTTCGCAGTTTGGTTCGTCGTAACTGATATAAAATATATCTAGTTCTGTGACATCAATCTTTGCCATTAAATTTATTCCTGTTTATGTTCGCAAATATTTATCGAACAAAGGTGCTGTATAAACTACACAATGGCGCAAGTCTGCTAATAGTTCTTTTTGTACACATTTTTCCGTAAGTAGCTCAACCATTGACACAGTAACAGTATCAAAAATAACACCCTTCTGCTCCGGGTCGCACACATGAAATTTAAATATGCGTTTACCCTTGATTGTTGCTTGTATTGGGTATGTACCTTTAAATGATTCTTTAATTGCTTCGCTAAGTTCTATAATTGCGTAATCATCTTTTATGCTAATCATACAATCCGCTACTGTTTCAGTAGGACTGAATTCTATTTTTATAACATCATCGTCTTTCATAGTAGCATACACTGTTGCCTGTGGTCGTAATTGCAACTCACATCTGCCATCTTTGCGTCTAACTACCCAAAACTTATTAACATCTTTGCCGTCAAGTACAGCGGTTTCTGTATTAGTGAATTCGTATGTTTGCCAAAGTGGATTAACTTCAGCCGCTGACTGAAATGTAACACTCACAATATCTCCGCGGTCATTAAAGAAAACTCTTTGAGAGCGGTATAAAGTATCTTGCTCGTCCATTAAGGCAGCAAAATTACCAGCGGATGCTTTACCTTCTAAAAAGCGATTCTTTCGTGCAAGTACTTGTGGATTAACTTCTGGCTCGTCTGGTGTAAATGTCATTTCTTTTCCTCAACAAATTTATAATTGTCAAATAATTTTAGTGTAAAAATACTGCAACCTCTAAAATCTGAGGGAGTTTCTTTTACTACTTTCGTACTATTTAGTATATCGTATAAAGAAATAGTCACAGTGTGGAACATAAAACTAGGATCGTTTTTAGATGTTAGATATAATGCAAACTGTTTTCTACCGTTAATAACAGCATCTTCGGATTTAATTTCTTCATACTTTTCTAACAATGATTTATGTGCTGTTATTGTTAATGCTTTCGAACTTAAACTTATCTTAATATCGTAAGTTGTTTTTGAATTCTTGTCAAGTTGGAATAAGAAATCATTTTCAGTACTAATTTTATCAATTATTACAGGGCGTACTTCTATAAACTTAACATGTTTATTATGCTTGTCTGTGCGTATACGATACAGATTCCAATTTTTATCTACCAATATAGCAACCTGTTCGTTGGTAAACTTAGCTATTTCGCATTGGTTCGATAGTTCTTCATTCCATTCTTTGCTCATGGAAATAATTGTGCCTTCTTCATCATGCCACACATTCCAATCTAGTGATTCAATGTGCTTTGTTAGGCCAGCAATGTCTCCGCCGTGTTCTGCTTTAGCGTCTGTGAATCTTTTCTTTCTAGCAAGAGCGGCTTCAGATACCAAAATCATTCTCCATTTGTTTAACCATGTCTGGCTTCATCCAGTTTTTCTCTACATAATGAAACGGTAGTAGTTGTTGGAAGTTTCCTATTTTAAAATCATTATACTTGTTATAATAAGTAGGTAATGACTTAGTCCAATCTTCTTCTATAAGTGTGGAAGGTATTTCCTGTACATGACTTTTCATGTGTACAAAAGTAGGAAAGTTATGAGCTAACGGCTTAGTACATTCTGCTTCTATGTCTAACAATTGCATTGCCAACGCATACGCAACGTCACCACTTAACCATGCTGGCTTTCCGTTAGGCATATACTTATAAAACATTCTTTGCCAATGTTGAAATATAATCTCAATCATTGCAAACAGTTCACTGGCTAAATCACTTTTCTTAAAATAAAAGAATGCTGTGTAAACATTAGGTAACTCATTTTTTACAAAATACTTTCTATAGTAATCACTAGTAACAACATCGCCTCTATATGTTCTAACGTTTGTAGTAGCCCATACATCTCGTTCACTTAACATATCCCACCAGTAACTTACATCAGTAGGAAATATCATATCAGTATCTAATATAACTGTTTCATCATAAGGTGACATATGATAAAACTTCCATTTGTTGTTTATCTTCCAGGGATGATTTTCTGCATCATCATTCCACGGAATATCAACAATGTGATCAAATACTTGTTTGTGTTTTGTTTTTATTAATGCCTTCGTGTTGGTATCTACACACACCGTTAGATTGCTTACAGTGCTCTGTGTTAGCTTTAAATTGAGTGCTAGGGCATACGCCTGCTCTAAATAATCAACAGTCTTGTTGTTTTGTGCAATACAAATATACCCTTTACTCATTTCTTTTTTCTTTTATAGAACTGTTTATTAGCATTACGTTGGAAACTCCATTCAAGGAATTTACTAATTGCGTTACCTATCATTCGTTGTAATTTAAACATTATAGTTTAACCGCTAATAATAAAAGTATTGATATCAGCAAAACGTTTGTCATAAAAATTCCTATTGCTAATATCGTGTGGTACCATATCCATCTTGTCTTGTATGCGTTTTCAACAGTTAATGCTGCAGGATCTACATCATCCTTCATCATATCTATAACAACTGTCTCTGTAACTGTCTCTGGCTTTTTCCAGAATTGTGTAAACCAATTCATCTTACTTACCCTTTAAAAAATAATTATTACCCTTAGAGAATTTACGCACTTTACCATTGTACCACATAACTTTTAGTAGAGATGTTTTTCTCATCCTTGGTAAAGTGTATTCCCATTCCTCTCCTTCCGTGTCAACCCAAGTACAATGATAGCCATACCATAAATGACTCTTGTACCATTTAACATTGCCGCCTTGCATTATTAATTTTTCTAATGTCCAAAAATAGCAGTTGTTCTTTTTTGTTACTAGCCTAATTGGCCACATCCAAAAGAATACTATGAATATAAAAAATGCACATAGTTTTCTACCTAGATCTTCCATTACTCTTTATTTTTGTATACTATATTCATTAACGAATCATCGTCAGTACTAGTACTGTTCTTTCTAACTTTAAACTCGTCACCGTCTTCTAACTTCATAGTATAACTATCGCTAGGTGGTGTAATTTCAGCATCTGCATTCATAAATCTTCTACGTTGTATCCAATCCAAATTGTTTTCTGGAACACTTGGGTTAAACTTTTTTGGTTGTTTTTTATCTGTCATTCTTTAAATTTCCATTGTTCTCTAAACAGGCAGAAGCGCCTATTACCATCTGCTGTTTCATATACAAACTGCATCGATAATAGTTGTACTACTTTGCCTTCGAACGTACCATTTAATGTGCAGGTATGCTCAATTCGGTCACCTACGTTTGGTGTTTTCCTGGCTATCTTCTTCATCCTTTTCTTCTGGTTTGAGATGACTTTCATCTTCGCCGTGTCTACCACGCTGACGATTTCCATCTCCATTTAATTCTGTTAAATCTTGCTGTTTCTTTCTATAGTCCTTGTCTTCAGGCGACATAGTCGAGTAACTCCTTACTGATTCTGTTGATTGCCCATTTGTTCATTACATGCAAATCAACACCGCTCCATTTGGTAATCATAAAATCGCCAGGCGATCTAGGCTTTTCTAAATATAGTAAAAGTGTATCTTCATTTACTGCACTGTGTACATCATCTGTATCAAATGTTTTGTACAGTGTTGTAGGCAGTTGAGGGACTCCTTTATCTACAAAGCCGGACATCATGTGTGCTGCTACACTAAAACTATAATCATTTCTGTATAGTCTTCCCTTCCATTTGTATAAGTCTCTGTAAAATTGACTGTTGTCTTTTACATGCTTTACGCAATTGAAAAAACTTTCTACATACGGTGTCTTTCTAAAGTACACCACAGTAGCCCAATACATTGTTATGCCTAAGTCATTGAGTCTATCTAAGTTCTCAAACTTTCGTTCATACATAACATCCTGAAACTGCCAATTCATCATCAGTTCGTTGTTATGTCCCCAACACTGATTCAGTGTGTCGCTTAATACAAGATAGTCTGCATCAAGTAATATAGTTTCATCGTACGGTGAGAGATCGTATGCATCACATCTATTTACATTATAAAACGATAAGTTCTTTGCAGTGTGACTAGTATCTTTAAATATGCGTATGTTTGCACGTTTAAAGTTTCTATCTTTTTCACTTATAACTATATTGTTTATTGCTTTTTTAATCTTTGCTTTGCCTAACTCTTTTTCTGCGTGAGCTAAACTATGCGAATCTGTAACCACAGTAATGTTTTTAATACCTAAATGTTTCTGTATCAAGAAACTGTTCACCACTGCCAACTTGAAATAATCGATTTCATCGTTGTTGTGGGCAAACATTATAATGCCGCGACTATTCTTCTTTTTCATTTAAATCCAAAATCTTATGGACTTTTCTTGCCCTGCGTAGTTTTTCATACTCAGCATAGTAGTCGTTAGTTACTTCAAACCATCTACTTAAAATCTCTTTATGGAATGCTTTTAGCTCTACTTTAATAGGATTATCAAAGCTGTCTAGCAACACTGCATCTTTGTGTTTGAGATCTATAAGTTGCTTACAAAATGTAAGTAGCGGTAAGTCTATAACAAATGTGCCACCGTTTATACTATAACTCAATAAGTTCTGAGTTTTAGCCTTTAGGGCAGCGTTCTGATTATTCAGGGTAACTCGGTAATTTGCAAATTCTAGTGCTTTAGATAAACGTGTACTCATACCTATATTTAAGTCAAAAAAAAGCCAGCAACCGTAATTACTGGCTTTATTTATATACGTCTATATATTACGAGCCGCTAATTGCGCCTGTGCCATCAGTCGGTGTAGCAAAACTAAAACCTGAACCATTTGCGTTAGGCTGAAGTCTTCTTGCGTTAATAGTAAGTGTACCATTTACCGCTTCATCGAGAACGTTATCGCCTTCGTCGCGTAGTTTAGTCTGTATTGTAATTACAGTTGGGTTAGTAGTACTATTTACTTTAGCATTAACTTGAATATAATCTGATGTATATGGTGATGTTCCACCGTAAAAAATTATAACCTGTTGGAATGCTGTTGTTAGTTCATAGAGACCTAAACCTGCACTTGTTCCTGCACTTGCTGATGTTGTGTCATGATATAACCATACATCTGAAATGCCGCTTAGTTTATTAGTCCATTGTGTATTCTGACTATTACTTGTACCGCCACTTCTACTTGCACTCATGCCTACTGCACCACCACCATTAAAGTATGCTCTTAAAGCACCTTCACTAGCAAATGTCCATGTAGTTTCTTGTGTTAATGTATTAGTCCATGATGCTGTTCTTGTGACACTAGCATCTGTTGCAGCGGTTCTACTTGCTGGTACAAATCTATTGTCCCAACAATCTTTAACGTTTAACATTGTGTTGTTCCACGTTGCTGCTACCATACTGGTTCCTGTAGTAACATCTGAGCCTACACCAGTTCTAACTGATTGTCCTAAAAACGCACACATTGCCTGCACATCATCCTGTAAATCTTTAAAGCCGCCTGCGCCAGTGTCTTGCACTGTACTACCTGCACTTGCTGCACTAACACCTGCACCACCTTGGTTCCAACCATATGTAGATGCTGTTGTAAATGTACCTAGAGTTACATCAGCTGCGCCACTTAGCAAAGTGTTTACATTGGTCCGAGCATTATTAAAGTCCACTGCTGCTACGGTATCTGTACCTGCTACGACTTGCGTCATATTAGTACCGCCTGTTATTGTAATTGCTGATCCTGAAGCCATTTAAATCTCCTAAAATTTATTTTATGCCTATTACTGCTTCGACAACACCTTGGTTGCCGTCTGTTTTGTTCTCTAATGATCTACCAATGATTGCTTGTATAGGTGTATTTTCATCCACTGCCCATGCTAATCCTGGTACGTCACTAGACGTTAATCTTTGTCCTTTACTGACTTTACCAATTACTTTAACAGGTACTCTGCCCTGTAGTGCAACCGGAAGACCGTCAATGTCTTTGTTCATTAAGTATGCTGGATCTGTTGAGATAACTCCAAATACTTCTGTGTCTGCATGTTCTGTTGTCATTGTTATTTCAGCATCGCCACCAATCTTAACAACTGTGCCTGCTTCATAATCTGCGTCTGTTGTGTATTTCTCAGCCAAATCCGCATAACGTGCCTGTGTTGCTACACCACTAAACAAAGTTGCTGTTACTGTACCACTAAAGTTACCTGTAGTTGCACCAGTTAAAGCACCACTTGTTAATTGTGCTGTACCGTCTGTTAACACCGAACCTGTTACAGTAGCTAAAGAAGTAATTCCTTGAGCACCTGTAATAGCACCATTATTGATTGAAACTGTACCATCTGTAAGTGTATCACCAGTTACTGTACCTGACATAGTAGCAGTTGCTCCTGCAATACTACCAGTTACGTCACCAGCTAAATCACCTGTAAATGTTGTTGCACTTACTGCTGTTGTTGACAATGTGCCTGTACTTGGCACATAACTAAGTGAAGCATGTGCCCTAGTATCTAAGTTACCTGATGTTCCTTGTCCTAAAAATACACTATGCGATACTGCAGGACTTGCAGGAGCAGTTACAATAACTTTTCCTGATACTAATGCAGTTGAAGTTGTTGCTGATTGCAACGTAGAATAGTTAACAATGTCTGTGGCTGCTGTTGCTGTTGTAGCTATTGTACCAGTTGTTAATGTTACTGCATCAATATCTGCACTTTCTAGGTTAGTTAAAGTATTTACATTAGTAAAGTCTAAATCACCTGATACAGTTAAGTCGTTTACAAACAATGAATTAACTTGATTTGTAGCATTACCAATGTTAACAGTTCCAATAATGCCAACTGTTTGAGGAGTTCCTGCATTACCTATTTGAATTGTATCTGTATGTAAAGTACCAAATCTATTAGTAGCATTACCTAATGTGTAGTTAGTGCTAACAGTACCGCTTGGTACCCAGTTAGTAGAACCTACATGAATATAATCTGCGGCTGGAACTATTGTTCCGCCAACGTTAAAAGCGTTTGCTTTATCTGCGAATGCACTTGTATCTGCTTGAGCAATACTTGCATCTGTGTAATCTGCTCTAAGGTTCATACCCTTAGTAATTGTACCACTAAAACTATTTACATTTGACAACGTAGCATAGTAAGGATCAGTTGGGTCAACTGTGAATGCTGTATCAGAGAAGATAGCCATAACAGTTGCACCTGCACTGTCGTGTTGCGTATCTGCTAATTCACCCGGACTTGAGCCGTCACTTATATATTTTATTGCTACAACCGGAACAACACTTGGTGAACCACCTTGTGATTTTAAGAATAATGTTTCAGTTTTTGCACCGTAATTTGATGCACTACCTGACTCAGCACCTGTTACTGCTGATGTAACTGTACCACCTGGTAATACTGCATCTCTAAAAACAGCACCATCGTAAACTTTTAATTTGTCTTCTGTAGTATTAAAATACTGAGTACCTGTTACTACTTCTTCTGTAATATCAGTTGCACTAGTCGGTACTAATGATGTTCTTGCCCATGTTGCGCCATTGTAAACTCGTAAAGTGTTTTCGCCTTTATCGTACCATAATTGGCCAGTCGGCAAGTAAGTAGCACTAGGAGGTGTATTACCCGCAAAGTTTTCTAAATGTCGAACAGTATTTGTAAAAATACTTTGACCGTAATTGGTAGCGTTTCGCCCAATAACAGTCAGCGACAACGAACTACTGTCTTTTGCTTCGTCGTTTACGGTTATTACATCGCCGTTATTTGTTGTTACTGAATACGCCATTTAATTATTCCTAGTTTTAACTTAACTGAACCCTAATCGTATAAATTATTTCAATCACCCTGTTCTGGCTTTTCTGAACTGGATGAAAGATTACATGTGTTAACATTTTCGAATCATCGAACGAAGTAGCATTTGTAAATACTCCCAACTCATCAAAAACATAGTCACCTACGTTTGTTGTACTGCTATCAAATACATCCTGACCTGCGGGTTCGTTGTATCCTAACGTCACTGTCATTTTAATATCAGTATAAGAAGCTCCGGTAATTATTTCAATTTTATTATCCGAATCTGACTCTACACCCTGTATATCTTTATGATATGTCTTGTTATACAGCGATGCCGATGCTTCATATGCTTCACTTACTCTAGGGGAACGATATAAAACCTTTCCACCTGCAGCGTCAACACTTGTTCCACCGTTGCCAAAAGCAATAAAATTAACATATGAATCAGCGGTATTATTTAATGCCTCTGCTACAATCCTTGCCATGTTACCGTAGTGAATGGCATTTCTTTTGTTGATAAATTCTTCTTTAGTATCCGCATCACGAATAATAATGTGCCCGGACATGTTTAGTCCAGCATTATCAACAACTTCTTCTTGATTGTCCATATGATTCAACTCATTTACCTTGTCTTCTTGCATTGTACTTATTTATCACTTTTCATTAAACTATGTTTAAATGCTGTCCCAGCCAACCTGATCCCAACCTTTACTGTCAAAGCCAACACTTGATACTGAATCACCGTGTAAGAATGCAGCAATTGTGCTTCCACTTCCGGTGTTTCTGTTTGTAATATCTGTAATACTTGTTTGTGATCCGTCTGCCTTTAACCAGTTTGCAACATTAGGATCTCTAGCTTCTGATCCTGCAGTTCCGCCTTCTATAAGTGTAGCATCAAATACATCTGATTTACCAGCTGATACAACAGAAACACCCGCTTCGTGCTTAATATATGTATTGGATAATGTAGCTACATCGTCGACGTATATATAAGCAGGGCCATTTGGTATAGTAGTACCTCTAGTACCTCTTGTAATACCCGATAACTTGTTGCCTGCAACACGAAGATATTCTATACGCTCACTGTTATCCAACCATGCTGCACCCGGTATACCTGGCTTAGGTATCGGTAACTTAGTAGCGTTTATAACTGTAATTTCGGTATCCCATGCATTAATAACAGATGCAGTTGAGGTTGAACCTGAACCATCTGATAATACTCTTAGATACTCATCTGCACCAAACAAGTCTTGGTGTACAATATATTCTGTTCTTGCTGATGCTACACCACTTGTAATACTAACGTTACCTGCTGTAGTAATAATTGTACTATCTACGCCTGCTAACGGTATTTCAAAAGTTGAGCTTGTAACATTTGCAATTGTGAACGAAGCATTTAAAATTGTACTGCCTTCATCTGTTAGTGTAACAACATCATTATTAACAAGCAATGAAGCCGCTTGTGGACTTGTAATTGTTACAACACTACTTACAGAATTCGAAATTGCGTCTGCTGTATACGGTCCAATACCAATTGAAGCAACCGGTGTATTGTTTCCATCATATGCGTTTGTATCTGTTACAACATGCATGACAAAGTTTTCTAAAGGACTTAGATAAACAAGTTCTTCTGGTCTTTCATTTCCATATAATACGTGGCTAAATGTTGCACCATCAAATCCTGAATATGTAACACCGCCTTCTCTGTATGTGCTGTTACCACTAAACAAGCCTTCGAAGTTTTGTACGTTAATCAGACTATCGAACTGTGAACCAAATCCATCTGTGTAATCAAACGGTGATGTATCGTAACCAAATGAGCTTTGTAATGCTAATGAATCTTGTCCGTTAACACCCATCGTAAATACGTTTGCATCTAATTCCTCACCTTGCCATGTGCCACCAACTTTTTGTTTAACTAAGTACAATGTCCCATTTAATGCACCAGCAACTACTGCTGTTTGCATTTTAGTTGAATCTGTTGTAATACTTGTATTAGCACTTGCACCACTGCCGTAATAAAGATCAATCTCTGAATTAAACTTAGCTCTAACATCAGTATCAAACTTAAATAGTCTGCCACTTGCTGTATAACTGTTAGATGCAACATTACTTACGTTTACTATGCTGTTTGCATTAATGTCTGCAATGTTTTGTCCTATGCTAACATTATAACTTGTAGTTGATGCGTCATGTCCTGCTTGTAGCAAACGCCAATCTGTTCTATCAAATACTATGTTAATTTTATTAGCACGAACTGGTGTAGTATTTTCCCAATGCACTTGATCAGTTTTATAGCCGCCATATGCTTTCGTGTAATCACTGTTGTTAGCCATAATTGCTCTATCAGTGCCTACAGTAAAGTCTAATGTTCTAACTTCGCCTATTAATGGATCTGGGTATGCCGGTACGTCAAAGTCACTTAACATTTGTTCATTAATGTATTCTAGTGGAGCACGTTTACCATCTTTATATTCTCTAATTTTTGCAGTGTAAGGCTTGACTTCATTCATGTATTCTGTTACACTGTTAAAGTTGTCAGGTTTGAATCCTATACGCTGTACAAGATCTTCTTCCTCTTTTTCAATGTAGATATAAGAAGTTTTGAACGCCCAATCTAATTCTTGCTGTTCGCCTAACGCATACTTCAACATTTCAAAGAATACTTCATTAAAGTTTGCAGTAGAAGTAAACACTATATCTTTAAGTGCTATTAACAATGCTCGTAATTCTGTTTGCATTGTTGTATTAGCATCGTCTGTATAAATTGTGTCTTTTAATTTTACTGTTTCTTTTTCAATAGCAATTTGATAGAACTTACTAGCAGTAGGGTTCCATCGCCATAACTGGAATCTATCACTCTTGCCTGCTTTAACCATTACTATTGTGCCGTCGACAATAGTATTGCTGTTTAGTTTATCTAGTTCTTTAACACTTGCTACAGTAAATGATGCTTTGTATGTATTATCAAATCTAATTTTTGCATTAGTAATATCATCAACACGTTTTACATCAAACCAGTTTATAGTTTCAATATATGTGTTAGTAGTTATTGCTGAATCCCACCCAGGATATAAAGTGTTTAACTTTGTATCTGCTAGTATCTCATTTAAGATATACTGTAATACTCGTCTTGCTTGCTTAGGTTTCTTAAACATTGTTTGACGAGGACGGAATGCAACACCGTATCTTTCAATCTCACTAAGATTGTCTGCAGGTACTTTGTTTCCTGCAGCATCTATTTCGCATAAACTATCAATTAGCTTTAGTGCTATATCTTCTGGTACTGTACTATTGTTATCATTTTCTCTTAACAGTTTCCATGAAGCATGTTTTAGCCCTACTGGATTAATATTTCTGCTTAAATTAATTTGTATGTTTTGCTCATCTTCTCGCAATGTTTTAGTAAGGTTGCCCATTACAAAACTTGCAACATTAGTATTAGCAATACTAACTGCATCACGCTCATGCACACCTGCACTGATATAGCTCACAGTGTTTAAGCCTTGCCCAATTGGATCTGCTAAGTATCTAGCTAGATTAAATGTGCTTGTTTTTCTGCCAGCTAGTTGTGATGCCAATGTAGAAATTGTGCTTACATTTTGTACCCAGTAGTAATAACAGTTTATGTAAAGATTAGACACTGGGTCTAGTCTTCGTTCAATAATAAACTCGCTACCGTTCTTAGGTGTTCCTGTGCCGCCAGCATCTGCATACTCTAATGGAGTAACTTTACTTTCGACCCATTCGTATACTGTAATTGCACTGCCTGGGAATGTACTACCCCAATTTAACCAACGCTCTCTGTTTGTGCCTTGCTCATACCAGTTGTATCTAACTGTGCTAGTGTCCCACCATACTTGTCCAACATTTGGCTTGCCAAATACAGCACGTTGTGTTGTATAAACAACAGGGTCTGATTTTCCAGTGTATGTAATTTCAGCATCAACAAATGCAGGTAATACGCCTTTGAACGGATCCCACATATCATAATCAAAGTCTTTTTGACCTGTTGTGGAATCATATATAATTGTATTTTTAATGTACTTAGGATCTACAAGAGCTTCCTGATATCTATTTTTAGAACCGTCAGCAATATTTAAGTATGCCCAACCTTTGCCTTCGTAATCATCAACCCATACATTACCTAGTGTACTTATATTAGTGTCATCGCCATTTCTTACTACAACGTTTGCTGTACTACTTGCATATCTTAAACTCTCTAAGTACAATACTTTTGCATCTCTAGCATCGTTAGTAGAGCTTACAAACGTACCGTCTAAGTTTCTTAATTCGTATTGATATAAGTCGCCAACATAAGTAGCGTTAGCGCCGCCTAACATACTACTACCGTCACTTCTGAAACCACCGTTGTCTACTCCGTAGATAACCATTGTTTCTTCTGGTAGCTCTGTGCCAGTGCCGTCTGAAGCGTTATTGCCGTTGTCGCCTGTGCCGTCGATACCTAAACCGCCATCGCCGCCATTGCCTAAACCGCTATCACCGCCGTTGCCTAAACCGCCAAGGCCGCCATTGATAGCATCGTTGATACCAGCTGCATCTGTGAGGTTTTTATCATTTTGCGGAGTGCCGTCTACTACTGTCATCTTTCCAATATCGTTATCATATGAGCCTGCTGGAAGTCCTAGTTTTTCTAAAATACCAGGTGTCCTCTCATCAATTATAATGCCGTCATAGTCTGGGAAATCACCGTTTAACTGATCTATATCATCATTGATTGGCGTAATAGACCAAGTAACACTATTAGGATCGTAGCCTGCTGCTAAGAAAGCTGCATTTATTAAGTCTGCTAAATGCTCTGTTGTAGAGTAGTCACGAATAACATCTGGTAAACCTAACTTGCTTAATACATCTGCTTTCTCTGAACAGTCTGGAATTTCTCTTGCTGTTAAGAATATTCTAGCACCTGATCCAGCTTGGCCGTGTCCTGTTAGACTTCCGTACTTGCCTGCTGATGGAACATAAGTTCCTGGCTCTGGTAGCACCTGGCCTGTAACTGGATCAATTTCTCCTAGACCTGATCCACCCGACGATGCACTATCACCGATGTTAGGGTAATCATATTCTAACGGTATACCAGTGCTTAGGTCTGATGGGAATTGTTTGTACACACCTCTGTCAATTACGCTTAATCCTAAAATTGCGTTTGTATCAGGATCAACTGCTGTAACAACAAACTTAGCAACACGATCCGGTGTGCCTTTTGTTTCAACGTAAACACCTTGTGCGTTTAGTTGTTCAGTTTTAATTATAGCTCTAACCTTACAAGGTATAAGTTGTGTAGGAGTTGAACCTGCGCCTGTGTCAATAATTCGTATAACTGGCGGTCTAGCTGGATCGTATCCGTATCCGCCTTCGCCCATAATAATTGTGCTTATACCATTTTGTTCATCAAAGGTAACACCTATTGCTTCAGCTTTAGAACCAGGTGATGTTCCGTCACCTACAAATACTTTAACATTGCCTTCTGACGAATAATTTGCACCCGGTATTTCTATACATAATTCTCTAATGCTACCAAACGGTGATGCTACTGGTGTACCACCGATAACTCTTAATCTGTCGCCAACTGTATATCCACTACCGCCTGTAAACGTAGTAGTACTTGTATTAGTAGGTGTTTGTGTAACTACATTGCCATCGGAAGTATTAGACATGCTTACTGAACCAGTTGACATAGTAGCCGGTGTGCCGTTAATATTGTACAGCCCTATTGGATATAAACCTGTTGTTGTAGTTGTAACTCCGTTAGCATCTGATTCAGAAATAAATGGTGCTGTTCGCATTCCTAATTGTTGGAAACTTCTTACAATGTGGAAATCTAATACTTCTTTGTATGCTCCACCTCTGCAACCGTCTCTGAGAGTTATCGGTGCTGATCCACAACTGGATATTTTAATTGCTGTCTTACCGTTCTTGGTTGTTGGCATTGTTGTGTAGCCAAATCCTGCAGAGCATTCAATTTCTCGTAGTGTTGCTGCTGGCGTGCCTTTAATGCTGATGGATCTATTATTAATTATAAATTCATCACCTGGTACCATTCCTATTAAATCATCTTCGGTCACCACAGCACCCGGTGTTGGTCGAGTTAACTCGACATCTACTACAGGGCCTGCAGGCAGACGACGTTTTGTTCCATCTGGATTTTCTATATCTTTAATTGGCTGGAACGTTATCACTGGATCAATAGTAAAATCTATACCATCTGTAATTGGACTATCATCTGAACTTAAAGTTTCAGGTGGTGTTAATGATCTGCCGTATGCCGCATTGCCTGAGTTTGTTGAGTCATATACACTAGCACCTGGGATAATTGTTGGTGGTCCTGCAGGAGTAGTAGTAAATACTGCATTGCTAAATCCTGGTATGCCTGATGTACTGCCAACACTATTTGTGCCAGATCCGCCTGTGCCGTTTGTGCCGTAGCCTGATGTGTTTCCACCAGAATTAAATCCGTTAGTTGCACCCGAAGCTGCTGAACCTGGATTACTTAGATTTTGTAGATCGTAATTGCTACTGCCTATCTTCAATAACTGATGTTCTACAGTAATGTTTTTCATTGTACCAGAATTGCCTAAATGACTAGATCCAGGATACATACTTAAATTAAGACCATTAATTCCTCTGTTAGGAATTCTAATTGGTTTTTGTAGAGCAGCACTTAGCGGAATTATGTTACCGCCGGAAACACGTTGTAAAGTATTGTTTACATATCTATTATTGGTTAAGTCTGCTGGTCTGCCAATGTTCTGTGGGTTTACAGTTTTTACTGTTTTCTTAAACACACTAGGCATATGAGTGTAGCCTGCCATTGGCGCGGCACTAAATCCACCATAGTTATGTACATAAGTAACTCCAGGGAACTGTGCCTTCTTAGCCCAACCGCCTCGTCCGAGATATTGAATTCCGCCTCCGCCCATAACATTACCGATACTAATTTTTGGTTTTGTTGTAGGCTGTCCGGTTGGACTATATGTAGGTGTTGCTTTATAACCTGTCCATTTTGGTGCTGCTGAGCCTGCTCCTGTGTAATTACCTGCTGGCGTACTAGGTGCAATTTTGCCTGTCTTAGTTGTAGTAGGATAACAAATTACATATCTGTAAACATTGCTAAGTTTTTGAATTTTAAGTTTTAAGTAAGACCCTGCTCCAGGATTAAAGTTAAATTCTATAACACCACAGTACTTAATACCATCACCTGACTTTGTAAAGTCTTGTGGGAAGTTGCCATTACTGGTGTTTGGATTGTAACCACGATGTTTTCCACCTATGTGGTTAGCGTATGCTGGAACAGCTTTTGAAGTTTTAATTTTTTCTTTTTCTGCTGCTGTTGCTTTCCTAACAGTTGCACCGGTAAATCCTTTACGTTTGCCTGTTGTTTGATTTTTTTGCTGTATTTGAATTGCTTCAAGTATATCAGGTGCACCATCAAAGTCCATGATAATTTTTACTTTACCAGATGCGGGTATCATATATGTAAAGTGATCGAAGCCGCCTGCTTGGTTACCTGTTCTATTAGCAGTCGTAGATTGTTCTTGGTATTCACATTTCTCATATACTACCGGTGCAGGTGGTACTTTTTGGCCTACTGAAATAGCTACTTCCTGAACAGATCCACTGCCGTGTCCGTCATTTGAATTATAAAACCACACATCAATTCCGCTAAATCCACTGTTCGGAGTGTATGTAAAGTTACCATTACTTGATAGACTCACAGTACCAAACGAAGCGCCTGGGGCAACTATAGTTGATGTTAGCGGGAATCTTGCTACACCTGTGCCGCCTTGCAGACCTGTGCCATTTGATGTAAACACAGTGCCTGGACTATTGTTTGCAGCTCCGAGGCTCACAAAGTCAGTATCACCTGTAGTTACAATAGTGTATTGATTGCCTGGTTGGAATATGCCTTCCTTTATTAATCCTACAGTATCATTAGTTAATACATTACCGGTTACTACTGTATCAAAAGGTGTACTAAACGCATCGTCGTTACCGTTGGCAGGAGTATTAGGAACCTGCGGTGGACGAGGTGGTACTGGTATAATTAACTCACCACATTTTGGTAGTGGCGCAACAAGTACTGCTGTTGCAGTAAGTACAACCGAACCGTTACTATAATTTGGTCTAATTTTAGGATTCGCTGTAGGTATAATTTTAGGCCCAATGTTTACAACCGGTGATGCCGGAATTGGAATTGGTGTTACACTCGGTGCAGGAGTCGGTGCAGGATTGCCCGGAACATTTGGTATTTGAACATAACCCATACCGTAGCCGCCGTTATAGCCGCCTGTGCCGCCTAAGTTAATCGTAGTGTAGCCGGGACCGCTGCCGCCTATGCCGGCGTTGATTGGGCCGCCTATAAAGTTAGGTACCTGGCCTGAATACAAACTAGGAATAATTGGATTAAAAGGCGTAGTATTTAAAGTGCTTGATCTAGTTTTTGCAGTTGCTGCTGATGTAACTGATCTAGGATTCTTTCGGATTGTACTAACACCGTTTTTGTTTTTATTAAATCCAACCAATCCAGCTCTTATTTGATTTATTGTTTTGTTGCCTGTTACCTGTAAATTCTTTGTGCTTAAATTGCCAAATGATGTTAAGTTAGGTAATGCTCCGCCTATTTTGTTTGGCGTTGTGCCATTTGGCCCGAACATTGGGAACTTCAGCATATTAATGCTTATACCAAAACTGCCCTGATGTGTTACCATGCCTGCTCTAGTTTCGATTGTGTCATTTAATGCATCAATCATCCCAGGCAAACTGTTTATATTGTCAATTTTAATAATAGAGTTGTTTAAACTAATAACGTTATGGTCTAATGTTGTAACAACACATGTTGTTGACGGAGTGCCATTTACGTTAGTGTTTGCTTCATCTGCAAAAGGAAAACTATCCCAAACAACAATAGTATTTGCTGTAGGTATATTCTTAACACGATATACACCGTTATAGTATCTTTGATCTGCATTATGTATTGCAATTTTCTTACCAGAGTAATCATTTTCCATTCCATGATCGTTTGTTGTTGTAATTTTAAATTCTGGAAGTAATATGTTACCTGTTGTAGGACCACTTGACAAGTAAGGCGTATCAATAATAAATGTATCTGTAGATGCACCTTCAACTATCCATTGTCCGCTGTATGATGTACCAGCAACAATTTTAATCATTTCACCAGCGGCATATCCGTGATTAGCTGATTCTATTGTTGTTCTGTTAAAGAATCTAGCAGTAAGGTTGCCAGCATCAATCGGTGCTGTAACACCAGCTTCAGTAATTGTGCATGTACCTGCTTGTATATTTACATTTGATGCTGTATATGTTTGTCCATGGATTATTTGTTCAGAAGCTGTTATGTTACCTGACGCAAATCCTATTGTACCCGCTAAGACTGAGTCAAGCATTTCAACACTAGTAGTAATAGTAACAGTACCAGTGCCGTCTGCTGCACTTGCTTCTGCTACAGCAAAACCACTTACACCAGGTGTAACGTTTGTTATCGGGCTTACTGTATTAGGACCTATGTTTGTTACAGATTCTTCCATCATTGCCACTGGCGTGATGTTACTTAATCTTACTTGCTTTTGATTTACTGTCTGCTCATTAACCCAAACAACAAATTTATTGTCTATTACTGCATCTTTAACAGCAATATGATAATCTAAATATCTTGTTGAGTCTATACCACTAGCAAGCTGATTTTGATCTGTTGTAGTATCAAATAATGATTCAGTTGTATATAAATGTGCTGTTTGATCATTTGCTTCTTGCTCTATAAATTTAACAGTACTAGCAAATTCTTTAAACTGATATACGTTCCAATCTTCATTTTCTGATATAGCAACGTGTACTATATTGTCAGTGTCAGGATGTATAAGTATGTCTGATCTAAACATATCACTAATACTAGGAACATCAAAACTGCTAAAGTCAACTGTTGTGTTATTTACATAACCAGCATTAGGAATGCTTATATATTTTGCATCTGTAATACCTGTAGCATCTACATCTGTTGTAGTAGGCCATAAATTTGTTTGTCTTGCACCAATTGGCTTTTTGAGGAAACGTGATGTGTCATCGATGTCAATTAATATTGCATCGTCTGTTTTAAGATCCGGTGTTATTTCGTGTAAACGTTTTACACTTGTTATAATAGCAATATTATCATTAGTTGCTACTTTAATATTAAGTTTGGCAGCCGGCACATCATCAAAATAAGTTGATGCAAAATTAACAGTAGGTCTTTCTACTAAGAAAACATTTGCACCCTGTGCTATACCATTATCTGGTAAATTTTCTACATTACGCAATGTTAACGTAGTTGCTGTAAGATCAAACTGTTGATTGCCTGGTGCGTTAATTAACTCGTACCCATCAATAAACACAGTTACATACGGATATACTACATCGTCTATAGTTTCTATGTTTTCAGAAGCAATTGTGGTTATAGGAACATTAACATCTCCTCTAACAACAACATTACCTTCAGTGTTGCCGCCTGCACCAGCAGTTAGAATAACGAATGCTGTTTGCTGTCTCGAACCTGCATCATATGCCCAATAGCTAGAATCAACAATTGCATTATTTACTTTTACTGTGATATCACTTGATGTAGTAGCACCTGTGCCTTTTGTAGGATGATTACCAACTGCGGCGATTGCAAATCTTTGTGTAGGTTCATATCTTCCTGCTGTTAAGTTAAGACCGGATAGCGTACTACCTTGTTCGGTTAACATAAAGTCTGTACCGATAAACGATAATACGGATTGTCTAACCATACCGCTACCAACTTGAATTTTACTTTCGATTGAGTTTGCAGTAATATGAGATTTAATTGTTGTATCAGCGTTAACAAGGTCAGCAATGTTTGCTAAACTTGCAACACCACTAACATCTATATTAACAGGGCCAATGTTTACGTTCGATGCACCGGCGCCAACTGCTGTGATTGTTAAATTAGTTAATCCTGTTATTGTAGCAATAGTACTTCCTGTAGCAGAGGCATTTCCTTGGCCTGTTGCTGTAAACGCAGCTTGTAATACTGTGCCTGTACCTATACCTGCGGCAGTTGCTACGAATACTTCACCTACAGGAGGTGTGTCTGTAGCAGTTCCTATTGCTTTCCACTGGTCGCCAGTTGTGCCAGTTGTGCTAGTAATTATAACATGGTCGCCGGCAACAATTTGATTAGCAGTTTTTTGGGTAGCGCCAACTGATGTAAAGTCAGAGTCACCAAGTGTTTTAATTTGATATTTTGTTCCAATAACAAGATTGCCATCATTGACAACGAGTCTAGGTTCCACAACCGGTGCAGTACTTGCTGCTGTACTTGTTGTAAACTGTGTGCTTACGTTAGCAATAGACAACTCACCAGCAACTACATTTAATCTTGCTGATTCTGTTGTGTATCCTGTACCAGCATTTGCAATATTAATTGCCGCTAGTGTTCCATCTGCCTTTAATACTGATGTAGCTGTTGCTTGTTGCTTAGGTGATTGTGTAGGAACTGATATTTCAATAGTAGGTGCATCATAATATGTATGTGCTGTATCAATTACATCTACTCTGTCAATTGTTCCAGTAGTATCTTCAGGGAAGGCTAGTGTAATTAATTGAGGATCGTGTAAGACATCAGACTTTGTTAATTTAAGTTCAATGCTTTGATCATTTTCTAAGTCGCCAAAGTCGCCTACTTTAATAGCCCACTCGTCGTATACTGCCATCTCACCGCTAATGATGTTTTTACTTTTAGCAAGTTTGCTTAAACTAGGTAGTGTGCCTTTACTTTGTAGCATACCTTTGTAGAATTCAAACTGATCATCATCTTCTAATTCTAAATTATTTAAGTATTCTCTTTCTTGGTAGCCAAACAAACCACGAGCTTGTTCATAAATTTGTTTCTCAACTGGAATAAATCCTAGTTCATGATAACGGCCTAAACTTTGTGCCATGTTATCTAAGTTAGGACGCAATTCGTCGCCTTGTATAATAAAGCCTTCTGAGCTAAATAGTCCGCTCCAGTTTGCTGTTTTCTTACCTTTAATTCTTAATCTGTTTTGTCCTTGACTGTATACTGGATCAAACAATGTGTCGTTGAAGTCAGTAACGTTATCAAATACTAGTGCATGTTCAATTTCTTTAGTGTGCAATAATGCACCGTAAACTTGTATGCCTGCTGGTGGTGTAATTTCTATGCTGTTGCCTGCACGAACTATTGAACATTCTGAAGGCTGTATTGCTCTACCATCTTGATCAATTAGTGTAAACTGGTTTCTGTCTACTCTATTAATTTTAGCAACCATTCCTGTCTTACTAGTAAATCTAACCGTAGTTGCTAACGGACTTAGTTCAAGTGTGTTGTTAGTTTCCCAGCCGCCTGCAACAAAGAACAAGAACTGTTTAACAACATAGTTCCAGTTTCTAACATCTGCTATAGCAGAATCAAACTCACCGAATGTAAATCCTATCGATTCCTGGTATGCTCCTAAGCCTACTAGAACATTTACAACGTCTTGGAATGTTGTATAAAGTGTATCGTAATCTATTCTGTCAATATATGGTAGATCGTCTAAGTAAAGTACACCCCTTACTGCACCTGTCTGTGGTAAACTAGGAAGTCTTTTCCACAGTGCCTGAGTAAATGTCTGTGAACTAGTTACTAGTGTTGGTGCTTCATAGTAAGAATTGTTATATTCAACAATACTATTTTTCTGATAGGTAACACCAGATTCCCAATTTGTAAAGTCTACAGCATCACCGCCAACTTGTACTGACGTTGTTCTGCCAGATAAGTTTCTTCTAAGGACATTAAAGTACCCTGCATTTTTATCAAAGCCTTTTACTTTATAACCGTTAGCAGTTTTTTCTATGTTGATACCTGTATAAAAATTTCTATTCTTATATGGCGAAGCATGTACAATAACATCAATGTTTTCACTAGGAATAATTAAACTAGTAGTAGTTGACGATAAACTTTGTTGATCTGTTTTAACTGTTAATGTATCTTTGTCTGTAAACCCTGCAACTCTGTGTGCAAGTTTAATGTTTACTTTTTTAAGTTTATCAGCATAATCAGTAGTTGTATTTAAACTCTGGTATGTTAACCAACTATGTATAAATTGTGAGTAACCAACGTTAGTAATAACATTGCCTGCTGTGTTTACAGCACCGTGTATACAGAAATGATCTTCATCTGCAAAGTCAAACGGTGTTCTATCCACAGTATTAATAATTTTATTTTTGCTGAGTACTGGAGAACTGTTACGCAACGGATCAGAGAACATTGTTATAAACCTTCCAGGCTGTGATAACAACATTGCTTCAGTTATTGCAAACGAATATCCTGCACTGTACTTCCATGCATTCTCTACAGGAGCGCCATCACCAAATCTCCATGGTGCTGATATCTGTGCTAAGTTACTACTAGGCTGTACACTAAACGTACTTGATAGAGCAATAAGTGCTCCTCTGGCTGTAACTTTACCTTTATTGTTTAATACTTTCTCTACCGGAGCAGCATAGTAATATCCGCTGTAAGTATTATTAGTACTATCTACTGTTCCACCAATTGCATAAGGGAACATAGGAGCGCCTGTGACGTCCTGTGTTGCAACATAAAAGTAAATTGGTGTTGTTGGGCTTTCTGGTGTAGTTCCCCAACGCATATTGTATTTTGCTGCAAAACCTTTACTGGCATGGCCTACATATCCATCAGTCCCGCCGAGTCCGGCGTTATAAGTATAATCTTGTACAAACTCGCCTGTGTGGATTCCTGCAGGTCCTGAGGTACGTTGGCCTGTGCGTAATTCAAACGCACTCTTAATGTTTGTAATATTATTGTTGGCCGCATCTGCATTAGCAAGTGTTCCTGCACTGTCATACTTTGTATAGCCATATGGTCCGTAAATTGGTAAGCCATCAAAGGCCCAGCCAACAATCGGACTATGCTCTGTGGTGCTCCATGCTGTTAGTCCAGCACTCTCAGGAGTAATAGTATAAACTGCATTTTCAACAGACTCGTTTCTGTATGTTTTTGAATAGAACCACTCATTGCCACCTTGCCATGAACTAACATTAGCATGGTTATTAATAGGTGTTCCTGTAACTGTGATTGCTATAGTTTTATCTGCTAACGCAACGTTCTCATTAACCGGAGTGCCGCCTGTGTCAGATATGTCATCAACTGTGTAGTTATATAATTGATATGATCTAGCAGTTGTGATATCTTCAACAAACACAGAAGATGCACTATATGTAATATTAATACCATTTGGTAAATTACTTGTTCCAGCTGTGTCAACAAATGCATCAGTAACAAGTGTATTATTAACACGTGAATTTGTCCATGTTTCATTTTTTGTTGTACTACCAGTGTCAGTAATCTCACCCGGCGTTAATAAGTTATTAGTATAATCAACCGGTAGAAGATTTGATAATCCTACTCTACGCCATGGGTTATCTGTTAAGTATTCGCTTGATATAAAATTTTCATCTTTGCCGCTTCTAATAATACCCTGCTCTAAGTCATACCACAATGTCTCGTTAGACTTAGTAGTGTTAGTGCCGTATTGTGCTAGCCACCATGTGGGTTCACTAATAAATCCTAACATTTCCCAAGGATGAGTATGCGGTCTTGCTGTGTCGTAATAATATTCGAACCAGCCTTTCCAGTGCCCTGGTGCATCATTGGTACCTCTATAGTTCCATGATGTTTTATCTGTTAGTTTATAAAATTCATTAGTTGATGCATCAACTTTATTTACTTTAGCCCAATTTGTAAAACTGTTTCTTAATAAATCAGCATACTCTCTAGGAGACTGAGTGGTTGTTCTAAATGCTCCAGCACGAACATTACCTACGCTAAGTCTAGGCAAACTATCTGTTTTTCTAAATTCCTGTGCTGTTGAGTTATATAATCTTCTTTCAAATTCTAATAGTATGTCGTCTCTGATATCACCTAGCAGTGATGTTTTACTACCGTCATGTCCTAGAAGCAAACTTTGTGCTATTTTAAATGTATTATCTGTAACTACTGCCGGAGAATATAATGGATATAAACCCATTGTACTTGGCGTTGCAGGGCACTCGGCACTATCTCTATCTTCGTCGTAGAGTTTAGTAATAACAGTGTCACCTAAGTTTAATTCCTTAATTACAGATACTGTAATAGGGTTAAGACTTGTAAGTTCATAATCTTTGTCAATTACTAATAAGTCTTGACTGGAGTTTGATGCATCTACATGATAAACTAGTAAGCTGTTTGTTATTTCAGATAAGTCAGCGTAGTCGTCTAATGTATAAACCTTAGCGGCAATATCCGCTACATCAAATTCTTGTTTTATGTAGTTGTCACCGAATGGTAAAACAAAGGTTGTTCCAAACACATCTTTGCCGATGCTAAACGAAATTAAACTTCTTAGTACTTGCTCTAGTATATATTCTTTTGATAAGTTGGTAATATCATACTTATTATAGTATGCATTTATTTCGTTAATTAATCTTGCTCTATACTTTTCATATTCTCTTGCTGAGAAGCGTAATGCATCTACTAAGTTGTGTGGCTGATCGTCAAGTGCAAAAGCTGCAACAATTAGATCCTGATCTGTTTGTACAATATCTTTTGCATGTATAATATCTTTTGAAGTATTTGCAAAGTTGTTGGCGCCTAAGGCACTACCGGTAAATCCATCTTGTCTCTCAATGTATCTCTTAAAATGAGACATATACTCTGGTTCAGCAATTAATTCAATCTCTTTATTAAATGGGTTTGCTTTCCAGCTCAATGGTACATCGTATCTGCTGTCAGAAATTAATGTTATACCTACTTCACTGCCAACCTCAATATCAATTACATCGCCTGCTTTAACAGTGAACGTATTAAGTTTTATATTTGTTGGGGCGGCATACTCATAGTTAGTTGAAATAACACCATTAACTTTTACTAGAATATCGTATCCGCAATGACTAACAGTAGCAGTATCAGGTATTGCACCAATGTTATAAACTAGTTGTTCATCGTCTACTTCTAATTGTGTAATGTAGTGAGTAGTGATAATTTTTTGTTCATTTTTAGCTAGACTCTGTTTCCATGTAGAATGAAACTCTGGTGTTTCTTTTAACAGTTTATAATAGTAAGTACCTAAGATTGTTTTAGCAGTAGTTGTGCCAAAGGGCATGTATGTTGTTCTGTTAGTATGTATATAGTTTTCAAATGTTATTTCACTAACAGACTTATAAGGAGTGTATGTTACAGCAAATCCTAATTCTGTATCAACTGCACCAGTACCTACTTTGTATCCAAAAATTGGATTACCAGCAAAATCACTGTTGTTATAGAGTCCGCCATTGCTTAATAATTTACCCGCATCGTCGTATAACTGAAACAAAGGTGCTTGGTTAGTACTAATTTTTCTCTGTACCGTGCTGTAATCTGTTCCGTTGAATTTATAATCGATTCCTTTGAAAACATTACCGCCTGCTATTGTAACTGTTTGTCCAGTTGCAATAGGTGTACTAGAAGTAGGTGTAAGAGTAATACCTGTGTTTATACCACTAACAGTATATAAGTATGTCTTATTACTTGCATCTTCGTTAGAGAATAATAAAATATCACCATCTTGTAATACTCTAGTATCGATTGTTTTGTTTACTTGGCCAACAACATCTGCTTTTGTAATACCTGTGACATGTGCTGTAGCAATACCGTAACTGGTGCTGCCGTGATCATATAATTCTAAGTCTTTGCTAAATTCTAATATCGGCCTATTAGCTCGAGATGTTCTTTTTGGTATTTGCTCACCAGCATCTACAAAGCTGCTTCTATGATACCAGTGATTAACTCTGCTCCACGCATTTTTATTTACAGCACCACGTTGTTGTACAATGTAGTCTTTTTGCAATAATTTGCTTCCGCCGTATTCTGTACTTGCTGTTAAGTCTTTTTTAACTAAAACAATGCTTTCGCCTACACCACTTACAATATACTCAACCCCTGCTTTCTCAGGCATTGTTGTAGAATTAGCAGGAATAGTATACCCGTTATCGTTAAAGGTAACTGTCATGCCGTCCTTCAACGTTACAGTACCTGATGTGAATTGTTTTTTACCTAGTACATCTTTGTGTAAATTAATAGGAGCAATAGCTGTTCCTGTGACTGTTATAGCACCTATGCCTGCTGGTTGCCAGTAGTACTCTTGATAGTTGACAAATTTGTCTATGTTAATCGGAGGTACAAACGCTCTGTATTGACTGCCAAATAATTTATTATGGTTGCTAGTATTTACACCGTAAACATTTAATGTGTCTATGAACTCATCATAAAATATTAAGTTTTCGCTGTCGCCAGTTACTGGATTAATATTATTAACTGCTGGTGTTAAGTTATACTGGCGCCTATCGGCATTATCTTCTTTAATAAATGCACCGGATAGGCCGACATCACTGCCTGTTTTTTTACCAATAAAACCTGCTAGTGGAACAGTGTTTGCTTCGCTATACAGTTGCTCAACTGTGGCCTCAAAGAAATTCTTTATGGCTTTAGTTTGCAGTACTACTGGTAACTGATTTACAATCTTTTTATCTGACATACTTTTTTTTACCTATCAGCTCTAAGTGTTTGAGAGTTTATTTTCTCAACGATTTCAATGTCACTAACCTTAGCAGTGCTCAACAACATTTCATGTGGGTCTGCTTTAATTTGGAATAAGTCTCCAAATGACCCTGCACTGTTTTTAGGAATAATAACTATACTACCTATGTTACTGCCCAATCGTTGATGGACATAACTACTCAACTCTGTAAAGTAAAATGTTTCGCCAAACTCCCAATTTTCAATTGAAAAGAATGTATTGAATGCTGTAATTACTTTACTCTTAATTTCATTATCGCTCATAGTAGAACCTGCTAATTTAACAATTCTAAATTTAGCCTGATTGTTTGCTTCAGCGTCTGTGCCAAACAATAACTTAAACTCTGCACTTTTATAAACAAGTGTATCACTTGCACTTTTGAATTCATTAAGTTTTGCAAACTCTGTAGACAATTGTGCCGGTGTTGGTGATAGAGGAAACTCTGTGCCTGGTACCTTTCTGTATTTGCTAATAGCATCGTTGTAGTTATTTGTTAATACTAACATCTCTACAACGTTACTGATACTTGGATCTATACGCACATCTTTTGGTGCAACATGTTTCCATTTAATTATAACTTGATCATTGTCTATTAATGCTGTGTTCTGTCCTGCGGATCTGCCGTTTCGTACATAATAGTCAGTTGTGGTTACAGGTAAAACTGCAGAGCCATTACTGTTAAATATCATTTGATATATTTTCTTAGCAGTGTTATCGTATATTACTAGTCCATTTGAATTAGTAATTGCATCGTCGCCTAAACTACCTGTTACACTAGTTGGCATCTGGCTGATGTTTTTAACAACTAGCACATCTGTTGTGCTAAGTGCTTCAATTTTTTGTGCATCACCGTTTGTTAATGTATCTGCTGCAAAGTTTGCTGTTATAGTATCTTCGTTACGATAATCTACAATGTTGCCTGCTAGAGGTCTTGTATAACTGTATCCATCGTAGTCAGTGTAGTATTCAAAGAATACTAAATCAGTTGTGTTAACAAACTCTCTAAACTGTAGCGGCCTGTTAGGAACTAAGTCGCCGTCAGTGTCAACTGGAGAAACTACAACTTTTCTGTTGTCAGTATATCCATCGTTATACTTAACAGGGGCAACTACATTCCAGTCAACACTACTTGCTAACTGTTCTTTTGATTTTGTATAGTTTACAACAATCCTATCCTGTGTTGCTTGCCCTGTGCTGTCAACAGCATGAGTGTAATTATTAGAAAACATATTTGTAATAACTAAATTACCTGTTTGTGCTGAAACATTTGCATTTGCTAATATAATTCTTCCTGCTTGCCCTGTATCAGCTAAGTTGTTCACACCAAAACTAGTTGTGCCTGTTGTAGTTGCTCTGTAAGTTTCAAATAATGAAGTTGTAGTATTATAGTCTCTGTATAACACTTCACCTGCGCCATCGAAAATATTATAGCCAAATGTAGTATTACTAAAAGGAATAGTTATGTTTGAGGGTAAAGAATTTATTCTACCGCTGTTATTTGCAATAGTAACATTACTGGTTGTTGCGTTACCAATGCCATCAGTATCAAAATATGTGTTTAAAGATACTCTTGCACTATTTACAAATACGTTTGAAGAGAAGTTACCATCTCTGTATATGCCGCCACTTGTTAAATAGGTAACATCAGTGTCATGCCATTTAGTTGATCTTGTTCTTAACGGAATTCCTGGGTCATAACTATTAGGCGTATATTGTGTGCCTGTTTCGTCGCTTACCCAAACACTACCGACTGTGCCGGAAGTAGGTGTCCATAAAAATGATTCTGCACTGCCTGGCTTATAGTTTAATGTTGTAAATTGTATTACATCTCTACTAGCCTGGTTGTTACTGTCAGCAACTTTAATATTATTAATGTTATAAAATTTTAAATCGTTTTTGCTTTGCACAACATATTGCTGGCCTCGCAACTGTACCGCATATTTGTAGCTCTGTGAATCTATAGCACTGTAGTTAAATAATAATAACCAACTAGCATCAGATCCAGTTCCGCTTGTACTACGAGCATTGTTTAATGCCCAGTCTGCTGTTTTATTTAAATCTGCATTTAAAATAACATACCACTGATCTTTATCTGCATCAAACCCTAATCCAAATGTTCTCTTGTTAGTCATTTCATTTGAGATAGCAGTAATTTCAGTTGTGTCTAGCACTTTACGCATAGTAGCAATATATTCAGTTGCTTTCCAGCCATCCTGTATCGGAGCACTTAAACTAAACGGCCCAGTTGCTGTAGTTAATCCACTGGATAATGTACCATTGTTGGCAACACTTGTAATTCTTGCCCATGCATATTTTGAAGCATCAGTTGAGTCTGCAAATTTAATAAAGTTGTTCTCTGTAAACATTGCAAATATTTTTGTACCATCATCAGTGTAAGATCTATCTAGTACATTTACTGTACCTGATGAAATAGTTTCATGGAAATAACCTGTAGCACTTGTTCCTAATACAACTGGCAATGATTTCCATATAGCATTCTTTGTTGCTAATGAATAACGGTTTATGTCATACAGTTCAGATGAATCACGGAACTGTTCGTATATAAAGTTATTAAGATTTCTATCTTTTAAAATTAAAGGTATAGTAAAGTTTACAACTGCCGCTACAGGATTGTCATCACTAATAGTAATGCCTGATGTTCCTGGTACATCTTCTATGTACAACGAACCATCATTTGCAAATGTTTCTAAATTTTGATATGTGCCTGTTGGGTCATTGATGTCTATATAACGACTATGCCCAGCATGCGTTTTGTTTATTGCTTTTAGTTTAACAATGTTAGTTGTTTGACTAAAAGGAAATACATTATAGTCTTGAGCACTTACCATACGATTCTGTGTATAGTAAACTTGTGGAGCACGTTGCTTAATAGCAGTTAATGTCTCAGGTGCTAAACTGTTGTTCACAGTTTCCTGTAAACTAAATGTCACTGTTAAGTTATATGTAATGCCTTCGCCGTTTTGGTAAGGAATAGTTACTTTTATGTTTCGTGCATCTGCTGGTGACAGTGCAAATGTCTCTGGGTCACTTGTTCTGTAATATGTTCTAAACGTACCAAAAGGAATATCACCAAAGTTACCATCTGGGAAACGTAATTTAATTCCTGCGTTGTTTAAGTTTTCAACTGCATACAGTGTTCTAACACCAAATGCTAAATCATTGTAGTTAAGTGTTTGCCCTACAGTGTTAGGAATCTGTGTCCATTTTGCAAGGGTTGCGCCTGTACCATCAATTTCTTGTACAAATACGTCTGTTTCGTTAATGTCTGCTATATTAACTGCTTGTGTTCTGCTTTGTAAAGGATCAGTATAATTGTAATCTACTGATTGCAATCTGCCTTGTTTGAACATAACAAAGAAGCCAGAATTTATACTGCTAATACCAGTACCATCGTTTCTGTATACTAAGTTAAAATTATTTAATCTATCTGGGTGTAGTTCGTTAAACACCCCTTCTTTAATAGTAGGATTAACAACCTGGAAAGTTCTTGATGTTCCGCTAACTGTTAAATCAAAGTCATATGCTACCGGAGCAGTAAGAGGCGTATTTAATTCGTATATGTCTGTTTCTATGCCGCCGACTGTTCCACTCTTAGATGGAGTACTAAATCTGTTTGCTGAATTCATTGCGGCGTTAAGAATAGTAATAAACTGCTCATAGCCGTCTGGGTTATTTGCATCGTCCCAGAAAACGTTAGTGTTGTTTATGTCGTTGCCTAAACTATCGCTAAGTGGCTCGTTTGTTCTAACTGCAACTACTTTCATTAAGCCACTTGCTGGAATGTTTCTACGTGGATTGTAGCCTAACTGCCTGGCAAGTTTAAATACCGAGTCTCTTCTTTCAGCAGTTTCTAAAAAGTTCTCTCTGCTGTTTAGATCCATTCTAAATGTTAGCGACTGTGAAAGATATGCTAACAATTCTATGATAGCAATAAATTCTGAACTTTCAGTATAATCATTAAAAGTTTCTGGATAGTTTACACGCACATATTCTACTAGAGCTTCTCTAATAGTATCAAAGTCATATGCTTGAAAATTTACTTCACTGAATGCTTTATATGCTACTTTCCAGTCTTCTGCAGCGAATAAGTTATTTTGTCTGTTTACTAATGCCATGTATTATACCTGCTGTTCGTCTTTAAATTCTAAGTACAGTGTATCTTTACTGCCTAGAATAACATACTGTAATTCAACCTCTGCTCTCACTGTATGTGCTGATGAAAACACTGAAATATTAATTATGTCAACCCTTGAATCTTTTTCTACAATTCTTGTGATGTCGTCTTTGATTTCATCTTCTGTAAATGAATCTTCTGGGTTCATTAACAAATCCCAAATAATGCATCCAAAGTTTGGACGCATAACACGTTCACCTTTTCGAGTATTAAACTCGTTAAGTAGATCACGTTTTACTAACTCCAAGTCCGATAAGGTAAATGGTGCTTTAACTGTATCTACTGTACTGAATCCTCTGAATAATGTAGCCATACTCTTATTTATCTACTTCTTAAACTAGAGTTTTAATGACTGAACAAAAAGGTTGACATAATAATAAAAGGTGCTATAATGTGTGCAATGTAGCAATTTATGTTGCAGAAGCAGCTCGCAAGAGCATAACATCCACTAAAGCGAACAAGGTAGACAGCAATGTTTAAATTGAATCGTGAGTTTGACCAACTATGGTCTAAAGCAGTTAAGGCTAATGAGAAGGCAGGTGGACATCGTTTCCATCGAATTTTTCAACAGACTAAACGCTTTGTCACAGTTGGCATATATGACTCAGGTACGAAGCAGTACGCACTGTTTGACAGTGTTAACTTTGCTGGTAATTACCGTTACGACAAGAACATCAAACCGGATGAATTTGTTATAATGGAAAAAATGGTTCAAAAGGCCAGTTAGCAGCAGTTAGAACTAAATATGTGTGTAGGAAACTGCACACATATTTTTTTTATTAGGAAATAATAATGGCAATACATATCGAAGATCATTCACTATCTAGTGCTAATCAAAAAATACATACCCAGCGAGAGAAAATTATTTCACTTGAACTTCAGGTAGCAATGCTGGAAAAGGCAGTTGCCGAAGAGCAAGCAGCGAAGTATGTAGCTTGGAAAAAATTAGCAGATGTTAAACAGTTAAGTAATATAGCGAGCTAGTTATCCTCTAGGATCGTAGGTCGGTATTTCCCCTTGATATATCTCGTTGCCGTTTGTGTCAAACTTCTTTGCGGTGGCCATATAGCCTCTAGTCATATGACCGTTTGGATCAGATACCCAGGTTGATGTCATTCTCGTCCCTTGAGCGCCGCCCCAAACATAGTAGCCTCTATCAGTTTTCATGTCTAGTGCTTGTTTAGCGAAAGATTTTTTACTATCATAAGTTCGAATTGGAGTGTCGTCAGGCATTTGATACAGCTCACTTTCAAGCTCTCTTCTTTGATAATGATCTGCCTGTATAGTGGGAATTCCCGCAACCTTCTGCGAACTATGCGCCATCATTAAGTTAGGAACTTTCTCATGTTCATCATTATTAACTGCTATGAGCACTTTACTCTTACTAAAATTATCAGTTCCGATATGATCAGCCATACTCGTCAGTGATGCTAATTGGTTATCACTTACCTCAGTATTAACCATTCCTTTAACTTTTTGTGAGGTATTCATTAGCCCACTTGCTGCATGCATCTGTGTTCCTACTGGGCCTATTCCTTTTGCAATATCAACTACCTTTATGCCCGGAGCACTATAGATTGTAGAGTCTCCATCTGGAATGACATTCACACCTTGCTTCTCTAGTAATGATTTAAGTTCTGCTGGATTTTTTGCAACTTTTTGTGCAATGGCAATTTTATTTCTCATTGCGTTAACATTTGCTGCTTGTAAGTCTGTTGGTAAACCTTTGCTATCAAATGCAAGAGCCTTTAGTTTATTCTGTTGGTTAGTGATCATTCCTCCTAGACCTATTATTCTAGTACCCTGGGGGGTTGTCTTTGGAGTTCGTATTGCAGGAATACTAGAACCTAGCATTGCTGCTAACTTGCCTGCTGCAGCCGCATCAAACTTTTTAGCCTTTGCTTGAGCAAAATTATTCTGTACTTGAGCTGGGCTAGTATACTTAGGTTTGCCGTCGGCGCCTATTGTTCCTTGTTTAAGTCCGGCTGGCGTATTAACATCTGCTGGTGCTCCACCGCCCACTCCGTTACTGTTTTGTGGTAGACTTTGTGAGATATTCTCGTCCGGTACCATATTGGCTTGGTCGTCTTTAGAAGGATCCGGTATACCGTGTCCTATAAACGGCTCTGAAGTAACCAACGTACTTACAATAGTTACTATACCTGCTGCTTCACCTGTTCGGCGCCCACCAGTTGTTACTGGGCTTTCTGCATCTCTATCGTAGCCAGGGGCACCCGATGGATTGTCCGGCTGGGTATCTGTTACTATAGGTGTTGCTGATTGTGCTGGGTCTGCTGTTTCTGCACCTGGGCCGCCACTGTTCATTAGTACTTTAGGTGCTTTCTCAACTATGTTGCCGCCGGCTTCTAATACTTGCACACCGCCCGACTTAGTTGTAACTTTACCGCCGGCTTCGTTTGCTATATCAGTTGTTGCTTTGTTATATACTGCTGCACCAGTAGTGTTATACAATGAACCTGCTGAATTAAAATGCATCTCACCTTCCACTGTGGTAGTAAATAGATTTGAATTAGATAAAATATGAGTGTCTGCTTTTGATTCTATATTGACTTGACCGCCGGCGCCTCCGTCAGCGCCTTCGCCTAGATACTCAGCGCCTGCATTGTCTTTGGCGGCTTTGATATTTACATTTTGTCCTGCTTCGATGTTTACATTATTATCTGCTCGTAAATTAAAGTTACGTTTTGTTCGCATGTTAATATCGTTTTCTGCATACATAAACACTTCACCGGAACTTGCAAACTCCATCCAAACATTCCCGTCTCTGTTTATCAAGTATACCATACCGCTAGTGTCGTCTAGTAACAATTGACTACCTTGTGCTGAACGTATTCTAATTTGTCTTGAACCTAAGTTATCATCAAGTGTGATACTGTGGCCGCCTAAACGATTATTAAATTCTAATGGATCTCTTGGGCCAGGAGTTAGTATTCCAAATACTTCACTGGGTGATTCTCTTCTTGCACTAGATGACCCAGCACCTCTAATTGGATCAAGCGCCAAGCCTTGTTTAACTATTGATTCTGCTAATGTATGCTGTATAGGCCTAAACGTATCGTTATGATTAATATCTTCTGTTCTTTTATTCTTTTCTACTGTGGGCAACTTTAGGCCCGGTGCTTGATATGTTTTGCCGCCTGCATTACCTGGGAGACTGTAGTTTAGTTTGTCAGCAAACAAACAACTTAGCACCATAGGGTATTTTGTGTTGCCGTCTCCGAATGCTATTAAAACCAAATTACCGTTATCTGGAACTGGTGCCCATAATCCGTAACTGCTCATTGACTGTTTTGGATTTTCTATTTCTTGACCTACAGTTCTAGGATCTGTACTTCCTGCAAACGGACTTGTCCATATTGCATCAAAGTAGCCTGCTGTTGAGTTCTTGTCTTTACTAATTGCAGGAATAAACACACGCACCCTGCCTGTTCTGCTTACATCTTTTGTCGATACTATCTCTGCAAGGTATATGCCAAATACAGCATTTCTACTTTCATTCTTTTTACTTACAGGGCTTGATTTGCTTGTTGTATTTTGATTAGATTTGATTCCCATTACGAGCCCTCAACTGTTTTTTCTTGTTTTTTTAAGTCTAATGCTGTTTGCTTCATTAAAGTTACGTCCTGGGTAAATTCGCCGCCTGAGAATGTACTTCTAAATTTATACAATTGATATATGCCTGTTATAAAATATGATGTGCCCATTTTACTCCAGTACCCAGTGTTTGCATCTTCATCTTCGACATTAAAGTCAAAAAGCCTAGGCGTTTGTAAATCAAATAATATATAGTTTTCATCGGCTTCTAATCGAAGGCCGCCAATATCAGTTTGGTTTTCTGCTATTTGCTTTCCGGATTGGTTAGCCCAGTTATCGCCTGATGGCGGGCCTAGGTACCACGGGTCTCCCTTAATTTCCATATCTAATTCTACAAGGAAATCAGCCAGGGCGTGTTGTTGCATTAGATATCCAAATATTGTATTTCTCGGTGAGCCGTTATATGTTGCGTCTTCTGCTGGGTTAGGTATTGATTGAATTAATGCTGATTCCTTTGGTCCACTCTCATCGCCTTCGTCGCCTTCTGGTTGCGGCTTTAATGATTCTGCTAACTGTTGCGTTGCTGTTAAAGCAGCCGCTTGGGTCAATCTATCGCTAACACTGCCTATTATGTCTGCGGCGTATGTATAACCGCTAAGAGCAGGAGCATAGCCTGAGGTGTTTGGATTCTTATTATTATCACTAGTGGTAACTGTTCTGTTAGCATTTGCCTGTGCTCGTTGCAGTGCTTCGGCTGTGCCTTTTCGCTGTAGTGTCTCTTTCAGTCTGTTAGCATTGGCACCTTTTCTATTAGCTATAGCATCCTTAATCTCGGCACCGTTGAAACCTGCTACAGCTGCCAATGATGCAATGTCGGCTTCTCTACCCGGAGTGTTTTGATTAAAAAGTTTGTCTATAGCTGCTCCCTGATCCTCCCTGTTTGCTGTTTTAACTGCTGCTGTAGCTAGAGTGTTTCCTGTTAGATCTTCATTGGGTGATGCACTATTACTAATAGTTTTAGCCATAACCGTACCAAAGTCGCCGCTCATGCCGCCTGCTGGTGCAACTAGTAAAGCAACACCGGTGTCATACTTAATATCACATTGCTTAATTTGATCATTTAACCCTGTGTACAAATAATGGTATGCTTTAAATATGCCTAGTCCGTCAATTCTAGCTCTTACGTTTTGACTTGTCAATCCTGAATTTTCATTTGTTTTTGCTTGTACGGTATTTTTTGCTGTCTTAAATATAGTTGGTTTATAAACTGTTTTTTTAGCATACGCATTACGCTTATAATCAAACCCAATATATTCTATATGTCCGTTTATTTTAAACCAATCAATGTGTGGTTGCTCTTTTTCAACTTCAGTATCTTCCGGCGCTTCTGCTTTTGTTGACCTAGTGCATCGAGAAAAGAATTCATCGTTCATAGATAACAGTGTAGCAATGTATCGTTCAATTGATACGCCTTCTCTAACAGTTACTTTATTTTCAGATACAACGATCTCAAGTCCGCCTTCGTCTTTTGCACTATCGTTTAATATTTCTGCGTATTCGTCTTCTGTTTTACCTTCTAGCTCAGGATTCATAATCCTGTTAATCTCTTCAGCTGCGGCATCGCCTGTGTTTGTTAGTTTTGTATCTTTTAATGCATACGGTCCAGAAACAAAACCAGATAAGTCAATCTCTATTTTATCTTGTATCTGGTAACTATTATAGTTTGTTAAATTGTGTTCGTTAATTTTTTCTATTAGGTTTTCAACATGTTCTTCAATTGTGGTTCCTATTGATTCTAGTTTCTTAGGCATTCTAAACGAACTGTCTAAGAATGCTCCTGCGTTAGTTGGAACTGTGCTAAATGCATAAGAGCTTCCTGTATCGTCTATCGATAATGCAACTTTATGAACGCTAAGACTATATCTATATGGTCCGGCTGCTAGTATTGCTTCGCCACCTGCATCTTCATTTTCTGCTGTTTCTATATCTCCGTTGTATCCTTTGAACACAATTTCTAAAAATATAGGAACATCATTTGCCTGAAGTGGGCAACCAAGTTGGGCTTTGGCAGCTATAATTTGGTCCATAAAGTCTGCGGCACCAGGTTGTATAATATCAAAATTTATTTGCGAAGGTATTATTCCGCCGCCCGGGCCCATAGCTGATACAATTTCCAGATTATCAATTTGTGCGCCTGTTACTCCTGTTTGTGCAAGTACTACTGTTTCGCTTGGTTTTGCAACAAATGAGTTTTGTAAGTAGCCGCCTTGGCCACCTTCGTTTTTAGTATTAGTCGGTTTGTCTTCTCTAGCATCTGTTGGTCCATTTCCAGAACCGTTAGTTGATGCAGGCTGGGCGCCGACAGGCGATGCTACCGGAGCTATCATGTATAATTTTAAATTGTATTGGTATTGGTCAACCTGATCTAAAATGTTACCGACAACATTTTTCTTCAAAAACGGTTCATACTGTTCTGCTGCTACTAAAGCCATTAGTTTCCTGCTAGTGTTTGTGCTGTGTTTTTACTAGGTAAGTAAATTTCTAAACCTGCTACTGCATCTCTAGATGGATCTTTGATTGTGTCTAGGTTTCTTAATGCAATTATCCACCACAGCCTAGAAGATCCGTATTTGTCATTAGCAAGTAAGTCTAATCTATTAGAATACTTTGCTTCGATAATATACGTTTCGTCTGAAATTAAGTTAGGAACACTAGGTAAGTTGTTAATATCTAGAAAGATATCATACACACCTGTATTTTTTAAAAAACTATCATCTCTATGAAAGTTAGCCATTATACAAATCCGTCTTTGTAGTTTTTACCTGTTGTAAAGGCCTGGAGATCGAATCTCTTACGCAATTTATGAGGTGTATAACTAGGTTGTAGGTTGAGCTGTAAGTTAACCATAGTAGGAACATACGTTGTCTCTCCTTGGCCGACTCCAGTGTGTACTGGTACATAGTCTACATCTGCAGGATAACTGATACTGTATGATGTTAGCACTACTGGTACTTTGTTAAAACCATGATGGCCTAAATATTCAAACAATAGCACAGGAGGCGGAGTACCATAATAGCCACTTGCTACTGCTGCATCACCACCAAATGATTTAGTTGCTACTTTACAGAAATGCATTACACCCAATAAGTATCTTGCTTCTGCAACTGTGTTTGCACTAAAGTCTGCTGTTACTGGAATAGCAGGTGGCATTGTGTTCTTGTATGTCATTACAGGATAGTTCTGACCGTGAAAGTCAGTTTGGTTGTAATTAACCTGGGCACTTACTAGCATGTCTGGAGTATATTGCCAAACTAGCCCATTAGTTTCATGCAACGGTTTTAGTAGATAATCTACTGCCTCTGCATCAGCACCTTTCCAAAACAAATCCTTTCCGCCGTTCTTTGGACGCAGTCTTGCTCGCCAATCAAAATCAGTTTGTATGCCAGGTTGCTTTGTACCTTTTGTCTGTGCAAGCTGGGCTACGCTATTTAAATCCTGTGCTAGGTCGGTTAAATATTGTTGCCTACCATAAGCGCCGAGTACTGCTTTTACTGCCATAATGTTCTCCTATGCTAGTATTTACCTGAATCGATATATACCACTATAATTGCTGAAACTGGCCAAAACTGGGTAAATACTACTTGACTTCCTTACTATCTAATGTATAATAACGTATAAACCTTGAGGTACAACAACAAATGAAAAAAGCAGCACCAGTTAATTACTTAAACAACAAAGATATTCTCAAAGAGATAAACGCAAGTAAACTTACTTATTGCCAGATCTCAGATGAAAAGTATAACAACTATGACATAATCGTACCTGGCATAACTGATATCAACGATACTATTATTGCAGAGGCAAGATTAAATAAATCAAATAAATTGCAAAGTGAGGCGTATGCAGTAGCAATGTCTACACACGATCGGGCAGATTACAAGAACAAGCCTAAGCAAAAAGAGTTTGCAGTAGACCCAGACTCATTTGATCTAGACGAATTAATTTTTCGTGTTATGAACATGGACCACATACCTTTACAGCCTGGGAGAAAAAAGAATCCTAAAACTGAAGCAGATACAAAGGCTAAAGTAAACTTCCCAGCATTTAAGCACTACGCATACCAAGGCGACAAACTAGTCGAAGTTGTTCGTAGTCATTGGCTAGGCAGTATTAGTAACGGTGAGTTCAGTGTCGACCACGGTAGGATTACAAATAAATTAGGTACTATGTTTTTAAAACTAGTAGAAAGATATTCTCACAGAGCTAACTGGCGTGGTTATACTTATGTAGACGAAATGCGTGGACAAGCATTAGTGCAATTATCTCAAATTGGATTGCAGTTTAACGAATCCAAGTCAGATAATCCGTTTGCTTACTACACCGCAGTTGTTAATAACAGCTTCACAAGAGTATTAAACATTGAGAAACGCAATCAAACTATCAGAGATGATATTTTAATTGATCAAGGTCACATGCCTAGTTTCAGTAGACAGATTAAACATGAAGAAGAAATACGAAACCTACGGGCCGCCGCAGAAGCTGCTGCAGAACAAGAAAATAACCCAGAGTAGTTTTATATGAGTCAGTTGTTTAAAACAGCAGCCTGTTTTACGGATATCCATTATGGATTAAAGCAAAACAGTCGCTTACATTTAGAAGATTGTGCTAGATACATAGATTGGTTTATTGCAGAAGCAAAAGCAAGGAATGCAGAAACATGTATTTTCCTTGGTGACTGGATGCATCACAGATCAAGTATTAATGTTGCAACCATGAACGCAACTGTTCGTGATCTTAAAAAGTTAAATGATAACTTCGAAACAGTATATTTCATAACAGGTAATCACGATCTCTATTACAGAGACAAACGTGACATGAACAGTATTGAATTTGCTCGTGACTTATCTAACTTTGTTATGGTAGACGACATGTATGAAAAAGATGATGTTGCTATTGTGCCGTGGTTAGTAGGAGACGATTATAAAACTGTTGCAAAGATGAAATGCAAGTACATGTTTGGGCATTTTGAACTTCCATACTTTAAAATGAATGCAATGGTAGAGATGCCAGACCATGGAGGCATTAATGATAAAATGCTTAGTGGACCAGAATATGTATTCAGCGGACACTTTCACAAAAGACAATTTAAAAATAACATACATTACTTAGGTAATGCGTTCCCACATAACTATGCAGATGCACAAGATGACGAACGTGGTGCTATGTTTCTTACATGGGACGAAGAGCCTATATATGTAAACTGGTCCGAGTGCCCTAAGTACAGAGTGTTTAGTCTTAAACAGTTATTAGACAATCATGCAAATTTACTTGACAGTTATACCTATGCTCGTGTAAAATTAGATATCAGTATATCGTATGAAGAAGCAACATTTATTAAAGAAAAATTTGCTGAGCAATACAATGTAAGAGAGTTACAACTTATTCCTATCAAAGAAGAAGAGCAGGAATTTGAAGGTAGCGAAATAAAGTTTGAGAGTGTTGACCAGATCGTGTTGCAACAATTAGACACAATCGAGTCAAACACAATTGAAAGAGATAAACTAATCAACATATATAACGAGTTAGAAATTTAATATGCTAAAGATTAAAAATGTATCAGCCCGTAACTTTATGAGCGTGGGTAACAATACCCAAGCAGTAAATTTTGATAACTGTCAACTAACATTAGTACTAGGTCACAACCTAGACATGGGTGGTGACGGCAGTAGAAACGGCACAGGTAAGACTACTATCATTAACGCACTCAGCTATGCATTATACGGTGAGGCATTAACTAACATTCGTCGTGATAACTTAATCAACAAAACAAATGCCAAAGGCATGATGACTACTGTAGAGTTTGAGTCTAAAGGTATTGATTATCGTATCGAACGTGGACGTAGACCTAACGTACTAAAGTTCTTAGTTAATGGTGAGAATACTGTAAGCGAAGAACAACAAGGCGACAGTAGAGAAACGCAAAAAGAAATTGAAAAGATAATTGGCTTTCCGCATAATATGTTTAAGCATTTGGTTGCACTAAACACATACAGCGAACCATTCCTTAGTATGAAAACAAATGATCAACGAGATATGATTGAACAGTTGTTAGGCATTACTGATTTAAGTTTAAAAGCCGAACAGCTCAAAGAGAAAACTAAACGTTCCAAAGATGATATCAAAGAAGAAGAGCTAAGAATACAGGCGGTTCAATCTAGTAACGAACGTATAGAAAAAAATATTACAGAAATTGAAAGTCGCAAGAAAGCATGGGATAGTAGTCACAATACTAAAGTAAAAGATTTAGAAACAGCAATTACCACACTAAGCGAGCTAGACGTTGATACCGAAATTGCATCGCACAAACAAAATGTTGAAGCTAAGGCTCAGCAGGACATTGTTGCTACTATTAACAAAGAAGTAAAAAGTTTAACAACAAGTTACACTCGCAGTAAAGGCAGGTTAGTAGAACATGAAGCAAACTTACTAAAAGCTAAAGAAGGTGTTTGTCCTACATGCGAACAAGGCACAGCACATTTAAGTACACACGAATTGTATACTAAAGAATTAGAAGGCAAGATAGAAGAAGAGAAAGAATACACTTCCTCTAGTGAAGATAAACTAACCGATCTATCTGAAGCACTTGAAGAAATTGTTGTTCCTGCAACACTAACTACATTTTATAAAAGTGTAGAAGAAGCATACGAACACAAACATAATTTAGAATCACTTGCACAACAGTACCAAACTAAACAAGATGATGAGAATCCGTACATTGATCAAATAGACTTACTTAGAGAAACAGGGTTACAGGAAGTAAGTTTCGAATTAATAAACGATCTTACACACTTAAAAGATCACCAAGAGTTCTTGTATAAGCTACTGACCAGTAAGGATAGTTTTATTCGTAAAAAAATTATCGATCAGAATATTGCATACCTAAATCATAGGTTAGCATGGTACTTGGATAAGTTAGGATTGCCGCATGATGTAAAATTTGCGAACGATTTAAATGTCGAAATCACAGAATATGGCCGTGACTTAGACTTTGATAATCTAAGCAGAGGCGAACGCAATCGACTTATTTTAGGCTTATCTTGGGCATTCAGAGACATGTATGAGAGTTTAAATGCGCCTATGAACTTAATGTGCATAGACGAACTAATAGACTCTGGCATGGACACAATGGGTGTAGAGAACGCCTTAGCTATCCTTAAGAAGATGAATAGGGACCAAGGTAAGAACATTTTCCTTATCTCACACAAAGAAGAACTAGTAGGTCGAGTAAATAATGTGTTGACAGTTGTAAAGGAAGGTGGATTCACTGCATACAACACAGACACAGAATATGTTGATTGACATACACTTAGGTCGTAATGCAGAATACACACTTACATACGAACTATTTGACAACCGTGTTGCTGAGTTAATTTGGAACAACTACAAAGATAACAATTACGAGTTTGTGAGTCGTACTCAGTTTTACAATTGGGGCGAAACAATAGCAGAAGTGCAAGCCAAACTAGATCACAGTATAGAAAACATCAAACGTATTAAGCCTGAAATATTTACAGGCAGTGATGACTTAAATAGACTTCACGAAAACTTCCCAGATCATGTACACAACGAGTCAGGTGAATTGCGAGACTGGCTTAGTATGTTTAACTATCACTTACATCATTTAGAAGATATAACAGGCAATAAAAATAGACGCTTTTTAATTAGCACAGCAACTGGCAATCCTGCACCGCAACCATTAGAGGACAGCGATTATGAATTGTTCTCACCTACTAGACTAGATAATCATTTGTACATGAACTACCCACATGTAGGTAAACACATAATGGAAATATGCTACGACAATGATATAGATGTTCCGCAAGAACATATAATTCCTACTAGCATAATTAAAAGCGATTTACTTGCATGGTTTGCACAGGATCAATGTGTTGATGCAAAAGCAGTTACAAAACATGTAAGGCGTTGGTGTATGCAAGTTGCACACAAATTGCCGCATCCGGTAGACGACCTAAAGTTAGCAATAGGACATATTGCGTTAGGTAAACTTACACAAAAGCCAGACTTAAAACAGATTAGCCGATATAAGTTCGTGCATAGCATCAGCAGTGGATAACTATGTACTATGCAATGGCATCATAACAACAAACCAATAGATGAATTACCCGAAGGCTGTGAAGCATTTGTGTACCTAATTACCAACACCACTAATAACAAAAAGTACATTGGCAAGAAGTTAGCAAAGTTTAAAACTACTAAGCCTCCACTTAAAGGCAAAAAGAACAAACGTCGAGGAACAAAAGAAAGTGACTGGCGTACTTATTGGGGTAGTTCAGATAATCTCCAAGCAGATGTTTTAGCGTTAGGTGAAGATAAATTTACAAGAGAGATATTGCATGTATGCCCAAGTAGAGGCGTTGCAAGTTACTTAGAAGCGGAAGAACAATTTAATCGCAAAGTTCTCTTGACAGACGAGTATTATAATGGTATAATAAACGTCAGAGTAGGAGGTTCACAAATCCTCCGAGAATCTCTGAAATAGATATAACTATATATCGAACACGGCACATATAGACACCAAGTCAAAACACACAGACACAAAGTCAAACACATAAGGCACTACACCGCCCCGACAGGGCTATAAACTGTTACCCTTGACAATCCGGCAATGCAATGCACCCGGTGCGAGATACTGGGTTGTAGTCGTAAAGATGCAACATAACGATACATGCATTAAAACGATGTAGGCAATGAGAAAAAGCAACCTACAATTTTGTATAACTAAACTATTCTAGGTTATACAATTTTCCGTGAGGTACCGCAAGGTACAGTGACGGTAGTGTTTGGGGACAGAAGGCTCACCGGTTCCTAGTAGCACCCGAGTAATAGTGACGAAGCTCATCTTGATGACGACCATCAGATCCCTTTTTTTATATTCACCTGGCAACAGGTGAATTATGACTCCACTTTCTTGATAACGTTTAATAGTTCTTCTCTAATAAATATATCTTACAAATGAATAAGTTTCATGAAATGAAACGATTGAATGTAGTAAGGTAAGACACGAAGTGTCTATATACTGTTATAGATGCAACAAATTGTAACAAACGCATATAAACTGCTCTAGAACTTATTGTAATAGGTTAAATACTATACAGTTCCAGGAGATATATAAATGAAATATATTACAGCAGCACTAGTAGCTTTATTCCCACTTATCCTATCAGCACAAACATACACTAACGAAGTAGCAACTATCATCAACGATAACTGTGTAGTGTGTCACCGTTCTGGAGGCATAGGACCAATGAGCTTTGAAACATACGAGCAAGTACGTCCATGGGCACCTTTAATATCACTTAAAGTAATGAAAAGAGAAATGCCACCTTATGCATACGATCACGGCATAGGCATACAGGACTTGCAGGGTGATTGGCGTTTATCGCAAAAAGATATAGACACAGTAGTTGAGTGGGTAGACAATGGATCAGCATATGGAGATCCGGATAAAGTATTACAGCCAGTAAACTTAGGAGATCCGGAAGCATGGAGTTTCGAAGCAGATTTTGGAGCGCCGGATTCAATCATCGCAAGTGTGGCAATCGACATTCCAGCAAGTGGCAACGACTTGTGGCACAAGCACAATGTTCCAACAGGACTAAGCGAAGACCGTTGCATTAAAGCAGTACAAGTTAAACCACGTGGCAATGCCAAAGCAGTAGTACATCATGCTAACAGCAGTATTATAACTGAGGGAGGCAGAGTGGGTATGTTAACTGAGTATGCTATGGGAAAGTGGGGAGAGATAGTTCCTGCAGGAGTATGCAGAACTATTCCAGCCAACGCAGAAGTAGCATGGGATATTCATATGTTCCCAGGTGGACTTGGAGCAATGGCACCAGGATCAGTTATCAAAGACAACGTGGTAGAGATTGGGCTTTGGTTATACACCGA
>ENA-OSJC01000107-OSJC01000107.1-marine-metagenome-genome-assembly--contig:-NODE-107-length-82881-cov-8.717055_pt1 | contig 82881 bp, 76 predicted proteins | sample MGYA00237885_ERZ534234 | MGnify/ENA primary metagenome ERZ534234 (study PRJEB26413, sample SAMN06343907) | marine metagenome | isolation source: coastal waters | place: Atlantic Ocean: West Antarctic... | reverse complement strand
TACTGTCTGAAACAGTAATTGCCTGCCGAATTTTTTCCGCTCCCACTATCGTTACTTGATTGGTCATCATTGCCTTTTTTGCATCGGTTCTGGATGCAGTAACAATAATTTCCTCCATCTTTTTAGGTTCCGTATCTTGTGCAGCTAACGTCGCGGTTACACTGCATAGTCCTACTACAATTATTAGACCTTTCACTTCTATATTTCTCCTGTAAGTGCTACTTCGGGTAAATCCGCCGACATGATAATGATTACCATTATCATATGCAAATGATAATGGTAATGATTGCTATTTATGTTTGTATCGGTTGATTTTAAAATTATTTTTGAGAATAGCTTCTATTTATCTGATCACTACAGTTCATCACGGTTGTTTTAAAAACCAATTTTGGAAAATTAGTTAAACCCCTCAAAGATCACCTATTTGATTAAAAGAGCGTTGTAGTTATCCCATGGACTCTTCTGTCGTCGCTAATGGTGGATTTTGTGGCACTTTAAAGTCGATATTAAGCAACCGCATGCATAAGGCATAAAACTGACCCAATGAAAGCTCTGAGGTTGAGTATAGGCGAACCAAACGCCCTGTTCGTGCAACCCTATCCTGTCCGCCCGGCATATCGCAATACCGCATAGCTACTGAGGCGGCCAAAAAATTGGTCGTAGAGAAATGTCTGATTGAACTAACTTAACGCCTATTGAATAGATAAGGTACATCGCTTATTCTTAATCGTTAATAGCTGCGCAGTTGGCGCTTTTTTTCGGGTCTAAATCTGGGCCTAACTACTTAGAGATACTTCAATGCGATTTACCAGTTCAAGCCGTAAATTATTACTCGGCGTCTCCAGTGCTGCGCTTTTGGGCGCATGCAACACACTACCAATGGCTGACCATGATGGCAAAAATATGACAACAGCTCAATTAAACGAAGCAAGCGTAATGCAAGCTGTTAGCGATACAGCAACAAGCAATAGCCTTCTGCAAACATGGACTGGGCCTTATGACGGAGTGCCACCTTGGGACAAAGTGAATGTTTCCGATTTTCCGGGCGCTTTTCAGGCAGTAATGAAGAAGGTAGGGACGCAAGTTAACGCAGTACGAGATAATCCAGCGACTGCAACATTTGAAAACTTCACCCTGCCAATGGAGCTTGCTGGAAATTCTGCAGATGAGTTGTTCTCTATCTGGGGCGTTCATTCAAGTAATCTTTCGAATGAAGAAGTCCGAAAAATTCAAGGCGAGTGGTTGCCAAAAATTTCAGCGTTTTTTAACGAACTCACCCTTGATCCTAAGTTGCTTGAAAAAACTAAAGCGGTCTATGACGGCAGAAATGCCGCAGGCCTAAATGCACAGCAGTTGCGTTTAGTGGAACGTAACTATGAGCAGCTTGTTCGCAATGGCGCATTGCTTGAAGGTACTGAGAAAGAACAACTCATCGCCCTCAACACTGAATTGGCCAAGGCTTTTAACGAGTTTTCTAATAAAGTACTCGCCGATGAAGAAACATTTATACATTTAACTGACGAAGCCGATTTAGCGGGATTGCCAAATAGCTTCATTGCCTCTATCAAGGAAGCTGCGCAAGGGAAAGGAAAAGAAGGATGGGCACTTAAAAACACACGCTCTGTGATGCAGCCTTTCCTACAAAACTCGACCCGACGTGACCTACGCGAAACCGTTTATAACGCCTATATCAACCGCGGCGACAACGGTGACAAAAATGATACTAATACAACAATTGCTAAAATACTGAAGCTACGTGCCGATAGAGCCAAGATATTAGGTTTTAAAACTCACGCGCATTACCGCATGGCCGACACAATGGCAAAAGAGCCTGAAGCGGCAATGGAGTTGATGATGAAAGTTTGGCCTGCAGCGGTAGGCCGGGTTAAAGAAGAAGTGGCTGACATGCAGGAAGTGGCTGATGCTGAAGGTGCAGGTATTACCATAGCGCCATGGGATTATCGCCATTATTCGGAGAAGGTCCGCAAGGTAAAATATGACCTAGATGAAGCCGAAATTAAACCTTACTTTAAGCTTGATAACATGGTTGATGCCATGTTTGACGCGGCTGGTAAATTGTATGGTATGCAGTTCAGTGACAATACGGGCAGCGTTCCAGTATTTGACCCAGAAGTACGCACGTTTGAGGTTACGCGTGGCGACAAGGTCATCGGACTGTTTTACCTTGATAACTTCGCTCGTAAAGGCAAACGCTCTGGCGCATGGATGACGACCTATCGTAGCCAGCATGACTTGGGCGGTAAGAATCGTTATGTGTTGGCATCGAACAACAACAATTTTGTTAAGGGCGGTGAAGGGCAACCTACGCTTGTAAGTCTAGATGATGCTACAACACTGTTTCATGAATTTGGACATGCATTGCATTATCTTAACTATGACATTACCTATCCCGGCCTAAGCGGAACGCCGCGGGATTTTGTGGAATACCCAAGTCAGGTAAACGAAAATTGGCTACTGACCCGTTATATTCTTGATACCTACGCAAAACATGCTGAAACGGGCAAGCCTATGCCGCAAGAGTTAGTAGACAAGATAAACAAATCGAAAACCTTTAATAAGGGCTTTTCAACGGTAGAGTATTTATCCTCGGCAATTGTCGACATGATGCTACACAACCGCGAGGAGCCAGTTACTGATCCGGACGCGTTTGAGCGTGAGACGCTGACAAAAATAGGTATGCCAAAAGAAATTGTGATGCGCCACCGCTTGCCACAGTTTAACCATTTGTTCTCATCTGATGCCTACTCAGCCGGTTATTATAGCTACCTGTGGTCAGAAACAATGGATGCAGACACATGGGCTGCGTTTGAAGAAACGGGCGATGTGTGGGACAAAGATACCGCAGAACGCTTCCGCTCAGTAATATTGGCCACAGGTAATGAAACCGATCGCAAGGACGCTTATCGTAATTTCCGTGGTCGCGATCCAGAGGTGAAATATATCCTTAAGAAGCGCGGTTTCCCGGTACCAAGTGAAAGCGCCGATGCGAGTGTCGTTAACAAGAGTAATACTGGCAAATAAACGACTAGTTTGCGTTGAAAGTGTAAGAAGGGGAGCGCAACTGCGTTCCCCTTTTTTTGTATTAAATACTTCTCGTATTTCAGTAAGAAAGGTGGAAATGTCAGAAAATCCGGTGTCTATATAGACGCTACGGTTTTAACATAGCGTGCTCAGTGTTGTAGTACGGTTTTAGAGTTTTGATATGGCGTATTGAAACTTCTTGTGTCCCTGGTTCGATTCCGGGTCTGGGTACCATCTTATTTTTTATTTCTGTAAGCTCACTTGATTTCTCTCTTTCCCCATAGGACTAGATGTCTCATTAAGGTTGTTTCAAAAACTATTTTCGAGAAATTAGATAAACCCTTCAAAGCTTAGCTACTTTATTAACAGAGCGCTGGAGTTATCCCTTGGAATCTTTTGGCGCCGCTAATTTTGGCTCTTGTGGCACTTTAGCGTCTGTATCCAGGACACCGCCCGCACCAAGCATAACCCCGATCCAGCGTGTTTCTGACTGACTCTCTAACGCGATCTTTAACATGATAGTGAGAGGGATCGACAACAGCATGCCAACAGGCCCAAGTACCCATCCCCATAGTACTAAAGAGACAAAAACCACCAATGGCGACAGATTAAGGCCACGACCCATCCAGCGTGGCTCAAGCACACTGCCCATGACCATATTGACGACTACAAATCCGGCTAAGGTCAGACTTGCTTCAAAAACGCCCAGCTGCACCAGCGCTAGTAAAACTGCTGGAACTGCCGCAATAAATGACCCTACCGTAGGGATAAAGTTGAGTAAGAATGCGATTAATCCCCACAGCACTGCATAGTCAACGCCCAGAACGGTCAGCCATACAAAAATTATGAATCCCGTAAGTAAACTAATCGCGGCTTTAATCGCTAAGTAGCTATGAACGCTATCGGAGAAGGTCCGTAGCCATTGCTGCGAGTTGTTACTACCCGTCGCACTACGGAGTTTTTCCCCAAAACTAACATTTTCAGCAAGAATAAAAATCACGGTAATCAGAATCATCACTGCGTTAGTCATGACATTACCAAAGGAGGCTAGTGTCGTCCCAACTACGCCCATTACTGCGCCTGGGTCAAAGCTGCTACTCCATTGTTCAGCGTCGATAGAAATACCACGCTGACTTAGCCACTGCTGAATGGAGCCACTCATCATGGAAAGTTTCGCGGAGTAAACGGGTATATCTTGACGGAAGTTGTCCACTGAGGAGCCAATGACCGCTGCCAATAAAAGCCCCACCGAGAAAACCAATGCAACGACCAAGAAAATAGCCAAACTGCTGGGGAGACGATAACTTTTTAACCAAGATAATACCGGAGAGACAATCATGGCAACGAATACTGCAAGTAAAAAGGGTACCAATAATGGACCGGCCATCTTTAATCCGGTAACGACTATCACAAAGGCAGCCGTCACGACCAAAAAACGGGAAAATGAAGATGTTTTTTCTATCATCGATCTACTCCACAGCACTGCTAAAAAAATGTCTTAGGGCTATCGCGCTCCCTTTAGATCAGTACTATAGATTGTCGAAACAGAGAGCGCAAAGATTAGCTGTCTTGATTGCCACTACAAATTGACTCATCGCCATACCGTAGTTATTTTCTGCTAGTTGCTTGCGTACAGCGCATACAGTTTTTTGTATATTGGATACAGCCTTGACATGAAATGCTATACACAAATATATCTTTTAACTATACTCCTTCCTCCATTTTAAATGGAGATTCTCAGGGCGGGGTGTAAGTCCCCACCGGCGGTAATCCTTGATATTAAGGTAGCCCGCGGGCGCTCCAAACAGCGATTGTTTGGAGGACAAGCAGATTTGGTGCGATTCCAAAGCCGACAGTTAAAGTCTGGTTATGAGAATGAGGTTTAGACTTCAATCGAGCTTCAGCTCGGCCTTTGAAACCACATTGCGTGCGCTGTTGCGCCTGCAAGTGAGTCTTCCCTTGTTTGCCCTCAACCCAATTTACAGGTGGTTTAAATAACCCCGTAATTAAGATTGATTTGAGCCTTTTATGACTAAAACTAGTAGTGAAATAGCATCCCGAGGACGCGTCGCGTTTGTTCAAGCCACCTGGCACAAAGATATCGTAGACCAGTTGCGCAATGGCTTTAAGCAAGAGTTTTCTACGTTAAGTGACAAACAAGTCAGTTACTTTGAGCTACCCGGCGCTTATGAGATACCCCTATTTGCCAAAGCATTGGCGGACACTGGGAAATATGCGGCCGTCATTGCGGCAGGACTTGTGGTCGATGGCGGAATATATAGGCATGAATTTGTTGCGTCCACTGTCATTGATAACCTAATGCGTGTCCAGATGGATACCGGCATGCCCGTTTTTTCTGCGGTGTTAACGCCACACCATTTTCATGCAGGGGAAGAGCATCAAGAATTTTTCAAAAATCATTTTCTGCACAAAGGCCAAGAGGTCGCTCATGCATGTGCAAACACTCTCGAGGCTCTGAGTAACGTCTAAAAATTAGAGCCACAGCGACTAGGGAATAAACAATAGCTTCAAGGCTACGATTAAAGTCACAATAGTAATAAAAGGTTGCACAAGTGCTGTGCCACGCGTCATCACTAAAGAAGAACCCAGTTGCGCGCCTAGCATTTGTGCCACAGCCATTGAGAGAGCTAACGACCAGAGCACATAGCCACTGAAGGCGAAAATTATTGCTGATGTGCCATTAATAGCCAGTATCATAAGTTTTGTCTCTGCGGTCGCTTTAATTAAATTATGGCCAAGTAACCAAACGAGTAAGAAGGGCATAATGGAGCCCATTCCTGGGCCAAAAAAACCACCATAAATGCCCATACTTAATCCCGCAGTAGCCGCAAACCATCCTGATGTTATTAACGGCGGTTGATCTGAGACGGTAACCTTGCGCGAAAATAGAAAATAGAGGCTAATTGCCAAAAGTAATAATGGCATTAACTTGGTAAGTATTGCCCCGTTTATGGCCTGGACGGTAAATGTACCAATAATAGATCCAACGATGCCCATAGTTACCGACGGCAGCATAGATCTAACATTTAGATGACCATTACGGAAAAAGTTAAAGGTAGACGTCAGAGTGCCTAGAGCACTTTGTACCTTGTTCGTAGCAAGCGCAGTCATCGGTGGCAATCCGCACCAAAGCAATGCAGGTAAGGTAAGTAGCCCTCCGGAGCCAGCAATAGAGGAGATCAGGCCTGCACAAAAAGCAATGCCAACTAAAAGACCCTGGGCAAAAAGCGATAATTCCATAAAACCTTAATGTAAGTGAACACTTACTTATATCGTAAAAATCAGAACTTATCGGGATATTTTGCCTGAAATCCGCTGTAATAGTGTTTGATAGCCGTTAAGTCAGCTTCACTGTCTCCAGTAGGCTGGTACAGGTCGCCGATAACAAAATTTTTGCCTTGAAAGTCTAGAGTAATCAAAAGGATTGGGCAGTCCAGTAATTTTGCAATTCTCAAAAACCCGGTCTTCCACCGCGTGACTTTTTTGCGCGTCCCCTCTGGTGCTAGACCAATGGCGACACCTTCTTCACGATTAGATAAATTGGCCACGTACTGGACTATATCCTCAGGCTGCTCACGGTTGGTAGGGATACCACCCAACCAGCGCATAAACCAGACTGCGCCCGGCTTGAAGATAGTATGTTTACCTAGCCAGCGCACTCTCAGGTTAAGGCCAAGAACCGCTGCCATCGCAAACACAAAGTCCCAATTTGAAGTATGCGGTGCAACAATAATGAGTACTCGTTTGATGTCAGGAATACTTCCAACGACTTGCCAACCGAACACATTTAAAATGGTTCTTCCGAACCACCGAGTTAAGGTACTTCTATTAGCTCGCAAGTGTTGTGGGACTTGCTCTTGAGTTACAGAATATCCAGTAAAAGACATTTTTACACTCTATTTTTATTGACTAGTTGTCGGATTAATTATAACTATAAACGTAAAAAGTGAATGCTTACTTTTCATCTAACCTTTTAATAGACTAACACTGTTCGGGGAACTTTCCTTCAAATTGGCCATAATACTCACGGATAGTCGCTACATCAGCATCGTTATCACCGGTCGGATGGAATAGTTCACCAACGGTAATTATTCTTTTTGGATAATCTACTCCTATCATAACAATAGGACAGTCTAGCTCATTGGCAATGCGTAAAAATCCAGTCTTCCACTTTACGACTTTTTTGCGAGTACCCTCAGGGGTAAGCCCTATTATGACCCCATTTTCTTTTTCTGCTAAACGGGCCACATTATCAACAATCATTTTTGGGTTGTTGCGGTCAGTAGGAATACCTCCCAACCATTCCATAAACCACGTGACACCAGGCTTAAAAATGGTATTTTTAGCCATCCAGCGCACTCGTAAATTGAGCCCTAAAAAGCAACCCATGGCGAGCACAAAATCCCAATTAGACGTATGTGGCGCACCAATCAGAATAAAACGCTTTAAGTCTGGAATAGTGCCCTCCACACGCCAACCTAATGCTTTAAGTACCGATCGACCGAGCCATCGAGAAAAAGCGTTCCGAGTACCCCGTAGATGCATCGGCACTTGATCTTGGGATACCGCGGGCAGTTTTTTGGTCATAGCAAGCCTCAGATTACGATCACAGTTAATGATTAATGTTCGCGCGTGGAACGAAATTTTATGTCGGGATAACGTTCCTCAGAGAGAGACAGATTAACGCGAGTTGGTGCTAGGTAGGTTAAGTGACCACCGCCATCGAGGGCGAGGTTGTCTTCAGCTTTATTACGAAACGCCTCCATCTTTTTACTGTCATCAGACTCTACCCAACGCGCGGTATGAACATTAATAGGCTCATAAATAGCATCTACCCCATATTCCTCTCGCAAACGGTAAGCCACCACATCAAACTGCAACTGGCCGACAGCACCTACAACGATGTCGTTATTGCGAAACGGGAAAAATACCTGAGTACTGCCCTCTTCGGAAAGCTGGCGAATACCGTTTTGTAACTGTTTAGCCCGCAGCGGGTCTTTGAGCCGTATACGTTTGAATAGTTCAGGCGCAAAGTGCGGAATGCCACTAAACTTTAACGTTTCGCCGTCTGTAAAAGTGTCGCCAATCTGAATCGACCCGTGATTATGCAAACCAATAATATCTCCGGCCATTGCCTCTTCGACAGAAATACGCTCTCCCGCTTTAAAACTGAAAGCATCAGATACGCGCACATCTTTGCCTAGGCGAACATGCTTCATTTTCATACCCTTGGTGTATTTTCCGGAACAGATACGTAAAAAAGCGATTCTGTCGCGATGCTTGGGATCCATATTGGCCTGAATTTTAAACACAAACCCAGAGAATTTTTCTTCGCTCGCGACAACTTCACGCTGTGCAGTAAATCGTGGTTGAGGCGATGGCGCCCAACGCACAAAGTCATTTAACATCTCTCGAATGCCAAAGTTACCCAGTGCAGTACCAAAAAATACGGGCGCTAGTTGGCCGGATAGGAATTGTTCCATATCAAACAGATTGGTTGCACCCCTAACCAATTCAATTTCCTCAAGCACATCATCGACATAAGCACCAAGAGCTGCTCGCGCTTCGGGTGATTCAAGACCCTGAATTTGAATATCATCCGACAGCAGATGCCCTTTGCCCTGCACATAAACATGAATCGTGTCGGTGTAAAAATTATAGACGCCCTTGAACTCTCGGCCCATTCCGATTGGCCAGTTAATGGGTGCAGCTTTGATCTTAAGTACACTTTCAATTTCATCAAGCAGATCAATAGGATCGCGAATATCACGATCCATTTTATTAACGAATGTCAGAATGGGCGTGTCACGCAATCGGCACACATCCATTAGCTTAATCGTTCGTGCCTCGACGCCTTTGGCGCCATCAATCACCATTAATGATGAATCTACTGCAGTTAACGTACGGTAAGTATCTTCAGAGAAGTCCTCGTGACCGGGGGTATCCAGCAAATTAACCATACAGTCATGATAGGGAAACTGCATAACTGATGAAGTGACCGAAATACCGCGCTCTTTTTCCATCGCCATCCAATCTGAAGTGGCATGACGGTCGCTCTTACGGCCTTTTACAGTACCTGCTACCTGAATCAGATTGCCCAGTAATAACAACTTTTCAGTAATTGTCGTTTTACCGGCATCTGGATGAGAGATTATTGCGAAAGTACGTCGATCGGAAGCAGACTGGGTCATTAGAAAAACGATTCAATTTAAAGGACGGCATTATAGCCTTGCTATAGCCATCGGTCAGCTAATAAAATAGAGCTATTAAAACCAATCCCAACCTTTGAGTGTCGCGTATACTAAAACCAGCGCAAGTCATGGGCTTGATATCTCCAGCGAGGTAAGAAAGCAGTAATTTTAAACAACACTATTTGTGAGCTTAGGAGTACTAGGAATGCGGTATCAAGGCCAAACCGACTATGATCACAAGGGCGCAAGTCCCCGGCGCGGCGTATTGTTGTGTAACCTGGGCACACCCGATGCTCCGCAAACCGCTGAATTAAGGCGCTATCTTAAACAATTTCTAAGCGATCCGAGGGTGGTGGAAGTGCCACGACTACTTTGGTGGCTAATCCTCAATCTGGTTATCTTACGAATCCGACCACGTCGTTCAGCAAAGTTATATCGTAGCGTCTGGAGCGAAGGTGGCTCCCCTCTCTTAGTTAATAGTCAGGCGCAAGTAGATGGCGTGCAAAAGATACTGTCAGAAAAATATGGAGATGAGGTTCCAGTGGTGCTGGGCATGCGCTATGGCAATCCATCAATTGAATCGGCCATTAACAAACTGACAGAGATGAATGTACGGGATATTACCGTTTTGCCGTTGTACCCGCAGTACTCTGGGGCTACTACTGGATCAACGTTTGATGCGGTTGCCGAGGTCTTCAAGAAAACTAGATGGGTGCCCCAGTTGAATTTTATTGGTGGCTATCATCAGTCAGAGGCTTTTTTAGATGCACTATGCGCATCAATTAAACGTCATATAGATGTTCATGGTCAGCCGGACAAGCTAGTTATGTCTTATCATGGGACCCCCCAAAGTTATCTGAAAAAGGGCGACCCGTACCACTGCCTATGTCATCAAACGACTCGTCTTGTTATAGAACGAATGGGATTAGACAAAGACATGGTTATGACAACATTTCAGTCACGTTTTGGACGCGAGCCATGGCTACAACCCTATACTGATAAAACACTGGAATCGATGCCAAAAGACGGTATTAAGCACGTCGCAATAATGTGTCCAGGCTTCTCTTCTGATTGTCTTGAGACTATTGAAGAAATTAATATGGAAGCGCGTGAAAGCTTTATTGATGCCGGTGGAGAACACTTTCACTACATCCCATGTCTTAATGATGACCCTCAACACATACAAGCATTGGCAAGCGTTGTTGATAGATATCTTGTTGATTAATTAACTCGTTGAAACCAAGCTTTAAGAACTAACCCACAGTGTTCATCTGTGCGTTGAGTTGCTATTGAGTCAGCTCTTGTGGCGCCCTGATTAATAATAATAATCGGCTTTTTTTGCTGTTGCGCCCAAAGGCAAAACCGATAGCCAGAATAAGTCGTCAAAGACGAACCAATCACAACTAGGCCTTTGGCATTTTCCATTTCACGTTCAACGTCTGCCAATCTCTTTTTTGGTATTGAATCGCCATAAAACACCACGTCAGGTTTAAGTATACCGCCACAATACTCACAGTCAGGAATTTGCATCGCGGAATAATCAAGATCGTCAATGTCGGCATCACCATCGGGCGCTATAGTACCGGTTAGTGCCGCATATTCAGGATTATGTTTTTCTAGCCATTGTTGTAATGGTTGGCGAGGAAATTTCAGGTGGCAGGAGATGCACGTCACGGTGTCCACGCGGCCGTGCAGATCGATGACCATTCGACTGCCGGCACGCTGATGTAGGCCATCGACATTCTGTGTAATCAGGCAGCCTACATGACCAATGGCTTCCAAATCTGCCAGCATATTGTGTGCAACATTCGGTTTGGCTGATGTCATGAAACGCCAACCAATCATATTGCGTGACCAAAACCGTTGCCTAGCACTGTGCTGTTTAATGAATTCGTCATGTTTTACGGGCGGTTTTCGCTGCCATATTCCGTTTCGATCGCGATAAGTAGGCACTCCAGACTCTGCACTGACACCAGCGCCAGTGAGAACCAACCAATGAGTACGCTGAATTAGTTGATCTAAAACATTTACCACTTTATTCCCTCAGCCAGGCGATCAGCTAAACTGCTTTTCTACCGGTCAATGATTAAATATTACCGGTTTAATCGCTAAATAGGGAATTATGTTGAGCCTACACGTATACTAGTTGCCTAAGAAAACTAAAAACTATTGACTAAATAGCGTGCAGTGTATTGAAAATCATAGATATTAAAGCTTACATGGAAAGCATTGGTGTAAACGCATCAGAGGCGTCAAGAATTTTGGCGAAAGCGTCGACGGCTACCAAAAACAATGCCTTATCAAACATAGCGTTAGCGTTAGAGGAAAATCGAGCTAACTTGCTAGCAGCTAATTCTCAAGACATGAAAAATGCGCAGATCAATGGCTTAGATGCTGCCATGCTAGATCGTCTAGCCCTCAATGAATTACGAATTAATGCCATGATTGAGGGGCTCAATCAGGTCGCAGCACTGCCCGAGCCAATAGGCCATATCACAGATCTTCAATTACGGCCAAGCGGCATAAAACTAGGTAAAATGAGAGTTCCTCTAGGCGTAATTGGCATCATCTATGAGTCTCGTCCAAATGTTACTATTGATGCGGCGAGTTTATGCTTGAAATCTGGTAACGCGACAATCTTGCGTGGTGGCAGTGAGGCCATTTTGTCAAACCAAGCGATTGCCTCTTGTATTGATCAAGGGCTACTAAAAGCGGGGCTGCCGAGTACTGCGGTTCAGGTTATAGACACAATAGACCGGCAAGCAGTTGGCGAGTTGATTACCATGACTGACCATATTGATGTCATTATTCCTCGTGGTGGTAAAGGCCTGATCAAACGTCTTATTGCTGACGCTAGAGTGCCGACCATTAAGCATTTGGATGGCAATTGTCATGTCTACATCGACAGCGACGCTGATCATGGCAAAGCCATTGATATTGCCCTAAATTCAAAGACGCATCGCTACGGTGTCTGTAACGCTATGGAGTCACTATTGATTGCTGAAACTATTGCCTCAGAGCTACTTCCGCAACTGGCTACAAAGTTTACTGAAAAAGGTGTTGAATTGCGCGGATGTGAGCAGTCTAGGCAAATATTACCGACCCTGAACGCTGCGGTCGAAGAAGACTGGAGCGAGGAGTATCTGGCACCAATATTAGCCATAAAAGTTGTTACTGGCATAACTCAAGCTATTGAGCATATTAATCACTACAGTTCCAAGCACACCGAGAGCATCGTCACCGAGAACAAAGACACTAGCCAGCAGTTTTTAGCCGAGATTGACTCTAGCTCGGTCATGGTAAATGCCTCCACGCGGTTTGCTGATGGTTTTGAATATGGATTAGGTGCGGAAATTGGTATTTCTACTGACAAAATACATGCGCGAGGCCCAGTGGGTCTAGAAGGCCTAACCAGTCAAAAATGGGTGGTCTTTGGTGATGGGCAGGTTAGAGAATAAGATGGCTATCGCTCTATTTGGTGGTACATTTAATCCGGTACATAACGGTCATTTGCGTATCGCGACAGAACTTGCAGAATTACTTCCGGTGTCAGAACTGAGAATGATGCCTTGCGGAATTCCGCCTCATAGACATAAAAAAGTAGTCCCTGCACAACAGCGCATGGAAATGTTACAGATTGGAATTGGACATGACAATCCGACTCTGACAGTTGAAGACATTGAACTACAGCGAACCACTCCCAGCTACAGCATAGATACAGTTACGCTGATGCGTGAAAATCTCGGACCGTCAGTCCCTTTGTTTTTATGTTTGGGAATGGATGCGTTGGCCAGCATCAATAGCTGGAACCGATGGGAGCAGCTATTGAATTTCTGTCATATAGCAGTATCTTCTCGCCCAGGGTTCTCGGCACCAAAAAAAGGTCCACTCTTTGAGTGGATAAATCAGCATTCCTGCGCTGATCTGAGTAAACTAGGGGCTAGCCCTGCAGGACACATTTATTTTTGCGATCTGACCATGCTAGCTGTTTCATCGACGATTATTCGCGATAACATTAAACGCGGTGACAGTATTAGATATATGGCCCCGGACAGCGTAGTAAACTATATTCAACAACATCGCCTATATGAGTAATTAAGAACTATGAAAAAGAATCTCCATGAAATTGTCATCAATGCCCTTGAAGATGTAAAAGCACAGGATATCGTTAGTATTGATGTCATGGAACTGACCGGCGTTATGGATACCATGGTGGTTGCTAGCGGCAACTCCAGTCGTCAAGTCAAATCACTGGCCAATAATGTTATCGTTGATGGCAAAAAAGCTGGCTTTTCCTTGCTGGGTGTCGAGGGGGATGATATTGGTGAGTGGGTGCTAGTCGATTTCGGTGCCGTGATTGTCCATATTATGTTGCCAGCTACGCGCGTTTTTTATGATCTTGAGAAATTATGGTCACTACGTCCTGATGACCGACCGATAAACGCAGATCAAGAAACCTTGATGAACAGCACTGCAGGGCTGGATCAATAGCAAAATGAGGCTGAGTATTTTTGCCGTAGGTACTCGGATGCCCGATTGGGTAAATTCCGGTTGCTTAGAGTACAGCAAGAGAATGCCTCCTGAATTACGAATTAAAACTATAGAAGTACCTTTGGGTGCTCGCGGCAAAAGCCAGTCTTCCAGCAAGGCCATTGAAGCTGAAGGTCAGGGCATTTTAAAAGCTATCGGTGAAAAAGATTTCGTGATTGCTTTAGATGTGCTCGGCAAGACGATGAGTACCGCAAAACTAGCGAGTAATTTAGCGAAATGGCAAATGGATGGCTACGATATTAGCCTCTTAATTGGTGGGCCTGATGGGCTCTCAGCGGCCTGTCTTAATAGAGCGAATATGTGCTGGTCGCTGTCAGACTTAACATTGCCCCATCCACTGGTGAGAATCCTCTTGATGGAGCAACTTTATCGGGCTTGGAGCATCAACGCTAATCACCCTTATCATCGCAATTAGAGGAACTGGCACAATCTCATGATTGAAGAAGACGCGTTTTCAGACCCAGCTCGAGAACGACAAATCTTTGTCGGGAGAGTGATATTAACAAGTTTACTGATACTCGCCCTCACTGCTGTTCTAATCGCCCGTTACTTTGACCTACAAATTAACCAACACCAAGACTTTGTGACTCAGTCTGATAACAATCGCGTCCATTTAAGGCCAAATCCGCCCGCAAGAGGTGTCATTTATGATCGTAATGGAGAAATTTTAGCGGACAATCAGTCTGTATCTAACCTGACCATTATCCGCGAACGCTCTGGTGATTTGGAAAAACTTATTGAGAACATTAGCGCGCTCGTCCCCCTTTCAGATAGTGATGTCACACGCTTCTATAAAAGATTAAAGCGGAGAAGACCGTTTGAGCAAACTCCCATAAAATTTAACTTGAGTGAAGACGAGCAGGCGATTTTGGCCGTCAACGAACACCGCTTGGATGGTGTAAAAGTTAGTGCTAGGTTATCTCGATTTTACCCAAAACGTGATCTTTTTTCCCATGTGGTGGGTTACGTTGGTCGCATTAACGAGCAGGAAATAAGTGTTATTGATCCTATCCAATACAGCGGTACGGATTCTATTGGTAAAGTTGGTCTCGAAAAATTCTATGAAAGTAGCCTCCTGGGTAACGTGGGTAGCGAGCATGTAGAGACTAATGCACGCGGGCGCGTAATGAGAGTTTTAGATAAATTAGACCCAACCTCAGGTAGCGATTTGATGTTGCATATTGATAGTAACTTGCAACAAATAGCGTTTGATGCGTTTGCCGGGGAGCGCGGTGCACTTGTCGCCATGGATGTTAAAACAGGTGGCGTTTTGGCTATGGTTAGCGCTCCGAGCTATGACTCTAACTTATTTGTCTCAGGTATCAGTCAAAAAAACTATAGTCAGTTATTAAACTCTTCTGACAAGCCTCTGTTTAATCGTGCCATCCAGGGCCAATATCCACCAGGATCAACGGTAAAGCCCTTATTTGGCTTGATTGCACTAGACAATAAGACCGTATCTGCTAGCACCAGAATTGATGATCCCGGTTTCTTCGTAATGGAGGGTATAGATCGTCCTTGGAGAGACCATAACTCTGAGCGCGGCGGTCATGGTAAAGGCGTCGATTTAGCGAAGGCCATCATAGAATCTTGTGATGTTTTCTTTTACGAAATGGGTATCAAAACGGGTATAAATATTCTCTCATCCAACAGTTCGGAATTTGGGCTTGGAGCCAAAACTGGTATTGATCTACCCGGCGAGGCAAAAGGAATTATGCCCTCTCGAATATGGAAAAAAGAGAATCGAAATGCCTCTTGGTTTAATGGTGACACCATTAATATGAGTATTGGTCAAGGGTTCATGCTGTCAACTCCACTTCAATTAGCAGTCATGACTTCTCGTATTGCCTCAAAGGGAAAGATGATTGAACCGCGGCTAGTAAAATCAGTGGGTGGGGTTGATCTACTCACGGCTGAAAGTAGTCAAACTACAGATATAGATCCGAAACATTGGGACTACATTCATAATTCAATGAAGAGTGTAGTGCACTCAGCAAGAGGCACAGCGACATCAATAAACCGCGGTCTTACCTATACCATGGCAGGCAAAACAGGCACCGCTCAAGTAGTCAGTATTAGTGCGGATAAAGACTATGACAAATCAAAACTTAACAAACGACAATGGGATCATGCACTATTTATTGCCTTTGCACCCTTTGACGACCCTCAAATTGCAGTTGGCTTAATTGTTGAAAATGGTGAGCACGGGAGTTCTGCAGCCGCGCCAATTGCGCGTGCAGTAATAGATGGTTATTTGCAGACTAATTCGGATACAGCTATTGCTAGTAGTAACGTGCTAGAAGGTTTGAACGTTTATGCAAATCAATGATTTTGTAAGGACAATGCAAAACCCGGGTGGTGCTCGCCGAATTAGTCGATCTATGCATGTTGATTTAATTTTGTTCGTACTGCTTTTTGCACTCTGCGCGTTCGGTCTTGCTGTGTTATATAGTGCCGGAGGCAAAGACTTAGCCTATGTAAAGCGTCAACTAGTATTCATGGTTGTTGGCTTTGCGTTAATGCTTATCGTCGCGCAAGTCTCTGTGCGATCGCTAGAAAGATGGGCGTTTGTTATTTATGGATTAGGATTACTTACTCTGCTCGCAGTATTGATATTTGGCGTCGGGGCTAAGGGGGCTCAACGCTGGCTAGACCTTGGATTTACGCGATTGCAACCTGCTGAATTGATGAAAGTTTGCGTGCCACTAATGATTTCTGCCTATCTGAGCAAACGGTTTATACCACCCAACTTTAAACATGTGTTTTGGTCTGTGGTAATGATATTAATACCCACTTTATTAATTGTGCGACAACCTGATTTAGGAACAGCAATTCTGGTCTTCATGTCTGGGTTTTTAGTTTTATTTCTAGCGGGGCTGCGCAAGCGTTACATAGCGGGTTCCGGACTGGTTGCTATAGCCGCAATTCCAGTAATGTGGCTGTTTGTACTTCGCGACTATCAAAAACAAAGAATCCTAACGCTTTTATCACCGGAAGACGACACGTTGGGCTCTGGATGGAATATTATCCAATCCAAAACAGCCATTGGTTCAGGTGGCTTTGAGGGTAAGGGTTGGACTGAAGGAACGCAGTCCCAGTTAAGCTTTCTTCCAGAGAGTCATACTGATTTCATCATCGCGGTCTTAGCCGAGGAATTTGGCTTGATTGGTGTTCTAGCACTCTGTACCCTATATCTGTTGGTAATCGGACGATGTTTGATCATCGCTACAAATGCACAATCACAATTTGGGCGACTCCTAGCCGGCAGTCTAGCTAGTATATTTTTCGTTTATATTTTTGTTAATATGGGGATGGTATCAGGGATACTGCCTGTTGTGGGAGCTCCACTACCAATGATTAGTTATGGTGGCACCGCAATTTTAACCCTTTTCATAGGATTTGGTATGCTAATGGCGATAAGTAGAGAGCCTAAGCAAATGAGGACTCAGTTTTGAATTATCTTTTAAGAACCTTTATATATTGTATTTTTACCCTGAACTGCGCAACATCATGGGCGGACTATTCCAATCATCCTGATGCTGTAAAGTTCGTGGACACAATGGTTACCGAGCATAAATTTGACCGCCAGCAAATGTTTGACTGGTTGGCCTCAGCCGAGCATCAGAAATCTATCGTGACTGCAATGAGTCGTCCTGCAGAGAAATCGAAAGCTTGGCATGAATACCGAAAAATTTTTGTTACGGACACTAGGATTTCTAGAGGACAAGCGTTTTGGTTAGAAAACATAGACACCCTAGAGAGAGCTGAAAAAGAGTTCGGTGTTGATCCCGCAATCATTGTCAGTATTATTGGTGTTGAAACGAACTATGGCCGAAATGTGGGCACTTATAATGTAATCGATGCATTATCTACACTGGCATTTGATTACTACACTGAGATTGAAAAACGCGAGTCTCGTCGAAAATTTTTCACCACTCAACTAGAACATTTATTCCTGTTAGCTCGTGAGCAGGGTAAAGACCCCCTTACACTAAAAGGCTCCTATGCGGGGGCCATGGGGTGGGGTCAGTTTATGCCCAATAGCTATCGTAACTATGCAGTAGATTATGACGGTGATCAATTTGCCGATATATGGACAAACCCTGTAGATGCCATCGGTAGCGTTGCTAATTACTTTACTAAGCACGGCTGGAAAGAAGGGCAACCAGTGGCAACAAAAGCGCATATTGAGGAAGGGAAAACTGTTGATGCCAAAGAACTCAATAAAATGAAGCGCCCAACCAAAACAATTGCTGATCTAACGGCTCAGGGTTATATTCCAGCAACCCAATTTGCAGCTGATCTTCCTGCATTTCCGATCCGTCTGGATGCTAAATATGGGCAAGAGTATTGGCTGGGTTTACACAATTTCTACGTCATTGGCAGATATAATCCAAGAACTAAGTATGCCATGGCGGTTTTTCAATTGAGCCAGAATATTCGCAGTAACCTATGTAAGGCAGATAATATTTGTTAGCTAATTAATCTGTAATTCAAACTAACTGGTTGCGTCTCATAAAATCGCGTATGTCTATGCACATGCGCGGTCTTGGGTGATAAACTAGCATCTTTAACTCGCAAAACAATGGTAGTGAGACTATGACAAAGAAATGGCTTTTACCCGCTGCGCTAATTATTGTATTAATCGCCCTTTCATCATTTAGCAGCGCACAAAACATGCGCCCCGCAGCACCAGAAATTGCCGCTAAGGCATGGATTCTCATTGATGCAAATACCGGGACTGTCTTACTGGAAAATAATGCCGACAAACAACTACCGCCAGCAAGCCTAGCCAAGATGATGACTACCTACTTAGTCTCTAATGAGATTAATGAGGGTCGCCTGACGGAAGATGCTGAGGTATTGATCAGTGATAATGCCTGGGTACTCGGAGGGGCTAAAACCGACGGATCTACCATGTTTTTAAGCCCTAGGACTCGCGTTTCAGTACTAGATCTAATGCATGGAGTCATTATTCAATCGGGTAATGATGCTGCTATCGCACTGGCTGAGCATGTCGCCGGTGGAGAGCATGCCTTTGCTGATCTTATGAATCAACAAGCAGAACTCCTGGGCATGAGCAATACTCAGTACATGAACGCAACAGGACTTCCTGCCGAGGGAATGTTTACTTCTGCACGTGATCTGTCGAAAATTGCGCGTGCGATAATTCGTGATCATCCCACGTACTACGCAATATATTCAAAGAAGTATTTTGAACATAACAATATTAATCAACCTAACCGCAATCGGCTGTTGTGGCGAGATAAGAGTGTGGATGGACTGAAAACAGGAAGAACTGAGGAAGCTGGCTACTGCTTGGTGTCCTCGGCTAAGCGACGAGATATGAGGCTGATTGCAGTGGTGCTGGGCGCTACAAATGATGAATCCAGAGCACGTGAATCACAACGGCTACTGTCCTATGGATTTAGATATTTTGATACCCAAACTATATATTCTGCCGGCGAAACATTAAAAGCTAATGCGAAATTATGGTACGGCGAGGACGAATTCTTAAACTTAACCGTAGCTGATGATGTCACGCTCACTTTTCCTCGCGGGTCAGAGAAAAAATTTAAAGCGGAGATTGCGCTTAATGAGGTTATTACTGCGCCCATTGCAGCAGGTCAGGTACTTGGCAATTTACAGATTAGCCTAAACGAAAATTTGTTAGTTGATATACCCTTAGTTGCGGAAAAAGATATTGCTGAGTCGGGTCTTTTTGCGAAGCTGTTTGATTGGATTATTCTTTTCTTTACAGAACTCCTATCCTGAGAACATTGATGTGAATGATCAAAACGCGCCAAAGATAGAGTTTCCCTGTGACTACCCTATTAAAATTTTAGGGGAGGCTAATAGTAGCTTTGTAGAGCATGTATTAGCCGTGATGGACAACTATGCACCTGGTTTTGACCGGCAGAAGATTTCGGTGCGTGACAGTAGTAAAGGTCGTTGGCAATCCATAACAGTGACTATTGTTGCAACCGGCAAGCCACAATTGGAAAGTATCTTTGCTGCTCTAAAAACCAGCTCCAGCGTTAAAATGGTCCTCTGACCATGACCAATACGTCGTCGATTATTATTCGTCAACTCGGACTTCAAGATTACACTAAAATATTTACCTTGATGAAAGCCTTTACTGATCAGCGCAGCATATCGACACGCGATGAGATTTGGTACGTACAGCATAATCCGGTATTCACTCAAGGACAGGCCGGTAAAGATGAGTACATTTTAGTTGCCGGTGATATTCCGGTAGTGAAAAGTGACCGTGGTGGCCATGTCACTTATCATGGCCCAGGCCAGATAACTGCATACCTGTTAATCGATTTGAAGCGACTTAATATTGGAGTGCGCGGGCTGGTCTCTTTGATCGAAAAAGCACTTGTAGATACCCTATTTGACTGGAATATAGAGGCCGCACCGCAACGCGCGGCACCCGGTGTATATGTCTCTAATGGGAAGAAAATCGCCTCTTTGGGCTTACGCATTCGAAAAGGATGTAGCTACCATGGTTTAAACTTTAACGTTGATATGGATATGTCACCCTGGCAGCGTATTAATCCATGTGGCCTAGACGTTGAAATGACTCAACTCGCTGACTTAGTAGATAATATGCCCATCTTAGAGGAGGTGATAGATAAATTAACCGACCATCTTTTAGTAGGACTCGGTTATAATGAATATCAAAAGCGGGCGGACCAACCAACTCTAAATAATGGATTCTGATGACTATTGTTCGTAGTGAATATTATCGTAGCAACAAAAAAAATGGATGTAGATAAGATTAATAGCCCAGCGATCAATCTAATTCCAACTATTGAGCTTCAAACAGCACCCCCAAAGCGTACTCGGCGTTTGCAAGCTGGTGAGAAATTACGTAGTGCAGACAAGGTTGAGAGGATCCCTGTTAAGGTTATCCCGACTACTGAAATACAGCGCAAACCATCCTGGATGCGAGTACGTTTGTCCGCTTCACCAAAAGTACAAGAAATAAAGCAAATTCTGCGCCGTCATAAAATGTCTACAGTCTGTGAAGAGGCTGCCTGCCCAAACTTGCATGAATGCTTTAGTGGAGGCACCGCCACTTTCATGATCATGGGTGAAATTTGTACCCGACGTTGTCCGTTTTGTGATGTCGGTCACGGTAAACCTAACAAACTAGATGCGGCAGAACCAAAAAATTTAGCCTTAGCGATTCATGAGATGGCGCTCAAGTATGTTGTTATTACCTCAGTAGACAGAGATGATCTTCGCGATGGCGGCGCACAACATTTTGCGGATTGTATTCGCGAAGCGCGGCTTCTATCACCAGAACTTAAAGTAGAGATTCTAGTGCCTGATTTTCGTGGTCGTATGACCCCTGCCCTAGAAATTATGAGCGCTACCCCACCTGATGTCTTTAACCACAATATGGAAACTGTCCCACGACTTTATCGCGAAGCACGACCTGGTGCTAATTACGCTTGGTCATTAAAACTGCTCAAGGAATATAAAGCACGTAATCCTCAGATACAGACTAAATCTGGGTTAATGGTAGGTCTAGGCGAAACCAAAGATGAACTCTTGAGAACACTAGATGATCTACGTGAGCATGATGTAGATATGCTAACGGTTGGCCAGTACTTGCAGCCCTCTGCGAGCCATCTGGCGATTGATAGATTTGTTCACCCTGATGAATTTGCGGAATACACTGAGTACGCGTATAAAATTGGCTTTAAGCAAGCTGCCTGCGGTCCCTTAGTACGATCAAGTTATCATGCCGATAAACAAGCCCGCGGAGAGAAAGTTACCTAGCTATATGGCGCTAAAGCAAACTGGCACAAATAGTTTTTATTCATGGTTGGGGTGAGCCTAGAGTCGGCTCTTCTTTAAAGACAGATACAGAGCAGTGTTCTAAGGTTAGTCTTTTGTCCACACTTCTCTAACGGGTTCGCCAAAGTCGTCATAAATAACTTTCTTCTTGGCCCGGCTAGTCGACGCAGAGGGCTTTGGTGGTACCTTCTTCTTTTTGCGGTTGTCTAATGCGGAAACAACATCATTGATATAGGTGCGCGTTTTAGGGGGTTCACCACTGACAAACGCAGAGCGCCCTCTCGGCTTATCCGCTGGCTCACCGGTTTCTCCCGCTTGGTGCTGCTTAATCTCACCGCCAAGAGAGAGATATTCCTCAGTCTTGCGGCGCATCTCGCTGCGAATCGAGTTTTTACTTGATTGGTTCTTCAACTCTTTATTCCAAAAACTGCCAATTGATTAGTTTAACAAAAAGGTCTGAGGTTTCAAACAGTAGGCGATGAAAATTTTCCATTAAAGAGTACTAGTCAAAAAAATCTAACTGTAAACCAATTTCCTGCTGCCGCGTATCCACAAAGCGAACCCCTAGACCTAGCAGACGAACTGGTCGCCCACTGCGCTCCAAGGCTTGTATGAGTAAATCTTCAAAGCTTTGCTGAGGTAGCCCTTTACTCAACTGACGCTCAACAGTCGTACTAGTAAAGTCATTAAACTTAACCTTAATAAACTGCTTGGTTACCAAATAGTCACTGTCGATACGCCGTAGTCGGCTGCGTAACTCTAACAATAGATCTGATATTTTAGCTTTGCAGGCAGCTTGATCTGGTAGATCATCTGAGTATGTATGTTCAACACTGAGAGATTTTCGACGGCTATCTGAATTGACTGATCGATTATCTATCCCAGAACTCAAGTCATGAAGACGTTTACCGAAGGTACCGAACTTATCCACTAACTCTATTAGAGATCGCTGCTGCAGGTCTCCACAAGTCTTGATCCCCAGCCGCTGGAGTTTCTCATTGGTCACCTTACCGACACCGAATATTCGTTTCACAGCTAATGTTTTAACAAATCCCTCCACCTCATCCGGAGTAATTACAAACTGACCATCGGGTTTGTTTAAGTCACTAGCGACTTTAGCCAAAAATTTATTGGGGGCGATACCTGCAGAGGCGGTAACACCTACCTCCTCGGCAATAGTTTGTCTTATCTGTTGAGCTATTAGCGTCGCGCTACCCCGACATTCTTGGCAATCAGTAACATCTAGATAGGCTTCATCTAAAGAGAGAGGTTCAACTTTATCGGTATAGCGATAAAATATCTGACGGATTTGATGTGCCGCTTTTCGATATTTTTCCATAGTTCCAGGAATAACGACCAGATCGGGGCAGAGCCGCAGAGCATGAGCGGTTGGCATAGCCGAGTGAATACCGAACTCGCGTGCTTGATAATTGCAGGTAGCTACCACCCCACGTCGATCAGATTTTCCGCCAATTGCAATTGGTAATGAGCGCAGAGAGGGATCATCGCGCATTTCTACCGCTGCATAAAAACAATCACAGTCACAGTGAATGATTTTTCTCAAACTGGTACCTTCTGCCGCCTTACTCCACAGCATCGTCTTCAAATTGGTGATCAGCTACCCTAAACCCTAATCGTTTGGAGATAATGTCAGGGAGTAACAACATGGCAGGGGTCAACAATAAAGTAAGTAGCGTCGCCACCGCAAGTCCATTGACAATTGCACTAGCCAACGGCTGCCACCAAGAGGCTACCATTCCTCCTATCGTATAGGTCCGAGCAATTAAATCTATACTCAGGCCATTTGCCAACGGTAACAGACCTACAATCGTGGTGACCGTAGTCAACATAACTGGTCTAAACCGAGACTTAGCCGCCGTATAGACCGCTTCAGCGGGTGTTAAGACATGATTGTGTCGCCGGAGGTAGTTGTAAGTGTCAATCAAAACAATATTGTTATTCACGACAATGCCAGCCAGTGCAACGATACCAACACCGGTTAAAACAGTACTAAAAGTAGCCTGAGCGATCAAAAGCCCTAAAAGTACGCCTGCTGTGGACAACACTACCGAGAATAAAATTAGTCCGGCTTGATAAAAGCTATTAAATTGCATAACCAACATAATCATCATGACTGACATTGCCAAAGTGAATGCCGTCGATAAAAAATCAGCAGCCGCCGCCTGCTCTTCATTGGCTCCACGAAACCGAATTTTTACCGTCGAGTCACTCCCCTGTTGCGCAACCCACTGCTCAATCAGTTTGGTTTGATCATCTACCAAATAACCAGGCTCTGTGCTTGCCAAAATAAAAACAGTTTCCATCATGTCGATGCGCTTAATAGAGTCAACCCGCGGCTTGGCGATACGATTAGTAAAACTGCTAATGGGTACGGCTCCATTGGGTGTGTTCACTCTCAAATCATCGATCGACTTCAATCGCCGGTCTTGCTTTGGGAATCGCAGTCTAATTTCGACTTCATCATCAGAATCATCTGGCCTAAACTTGCCAACCATAATTCCGCCGGTAACCATTTGAACCATATTACCTATGTCAGCTACATTGACGCCAAGCATGGCGGCACGAGGGCGATCTACCTCTATTTCCCACTCTATACCCGCTAGAGGTAATGTATCTTGAAGATCAGCTACCCCATCTACGTTTGTGGCAATCCACTGCCGCAACTCATCAGTCTTGCGATACATTGCTTGGCGATCACTTGAAGAAAGCTGAATTTGAATATCTTTTCCTGTTGGAGGACCTGTATCCACCTCTTTTCCAGTCGCATAAATTCCCGGAAGATTTGCAATTTTCTCTCGAATTTCCGTAAAAACAACATCGCTGCCTCTGTTACGTTCTTCCCGAGGATAGAGTTCGACCAACATACTACTAATTTGGTCACGACTGACATCCGTTCCATAAACTGAAAAATTACCAGAATTACTGTACCCATAAACCTGATGAACACCTTCAATTTTACTCACAATATGGCTTACTTTTAAGGTAATTTCTTCCTGCTCACTGATAGACAGATTACCTTGAGCACGAACATTGACAATGCCATATTGGCTCTCAATAGACGCAAAAAACTCCTGACCGGCATTAAATTTTCCGTACAACAAGAAAATCCCCACAATTAGCGACATCGCTACCAGAACTGTCTTAATAGGTGCCTTAATTACAGGCGTTAAAAGCTTCAGGTAGAAATCCTGTAATGGTTCAAATAACGTTTTAGCGGCCGCTTCAGACTCATGATCCTCAGGTAGCTTTTTACGCTTGCCTCGACGACGAGCCATCACAATACCCAGAGTCGGTGCAAAAATTAGCGCGTAGGTCAGTGACCATGCTAAAACAGCAAACACAGTGATAGGTAAGTACGACATAAACTCACCAGAAACCCCCGGCCAAAACAGTAGCGGAAGAAAAGCAGCTAATGTGGTTCCTGTGGACGCGATAACAGGAATCGCCATTCGTTGAACGGCAGTAATATAGGCCTCACGCGTAGACAGCCCCTCCGCTCCTTTAGTGTTGGCAAACTCCACTACTACAATGGCTCCATCGATCAGCATCCCCAATGAGAGTAAAAGACCAAACATAACCATAAAATTAAAACTGTGCCCGAGTAAATTGACAATAATAAGCGCTCCGAGGAGGCAAAAAGGGATACCAAAACCAACCAGAAGACCCGATTTAACGCCCAATGTGGCAACTACTAGAATCAGCACTAAGCACATCGCTGTGATGATGTTGCCCTGTAGCTCGTTTACCATTTGATTAGTCATTTCAGAACTATCAAAGGTATAACCAATATCCATGTCGGCAGAGAACTGGTCTCGCGATTGACTAACCGTCTCTCGAGAAGCCTCAACGGTTTTAATTAAATTCGCCGACAGTCGTTTGCGGACATCAATGGCAATAGTCTTTTCACCGTTAATAAAGCTGTAGCCTACCGCATCCTTAAATGTTCGACGTACCTCTGCCACATCACCTAATGTCACTGATCCTTCAGAACTGTTGCGCACGGGCAATGCACGAATATCATCAGCCGTTTCAATTAACGCAGGAACTTTGATGCCAAAGCGTCCTTGAGCAGCATCCATTTCACCGGCGGGAATGAGTAAGTTGTTGACTCGAACGGCCTGCACGATCTCATTAATATTTAGACCGTATTGCTCTAGTCTAGAGGGATCGATCACCACATCGACAACCTCATCACGATGACCTGAAATATCGGCAGTGAGTACCTCTGGAAGCATCTCTAGTTGCCGCTGATAAAACTTAGCAGTGCGAAATAGTTCTCGCTCAGAAACTTTAGCACCTGAAAAAGTAATCACCACTGCTGGTTCGGGACTTGGACTAAGCTCCGACACAATGGGCTCTTTAGTGTCCTGCGGAAACTCTGCCTTTGCTCGGTCTACTGCTTCGCGTACATCAGCTAAGGCCTGCTTAATATTATCCCCTACCTCAAATTCGGCTGTGATAATAACCGCTCCCTCACGAGCTGTGGCTTTGACTTCATCCAGCCCATCTAAGATTTTGAGTTCTTTTTCTATCGGCCTAATCAATAATCGAGCACCGTCTTCCGGGGAGATTCCATCATGCCGAACCATAATCATGACAACCGGCAATGTGACATTAGGATTAAGTTCTACCGGCATAGAGAGACGCGAACCAGCACCAGCAACAAGCACTAACAACATAATGGCAAGGGTTGCGCGCGCGTGTTCGACAATTAGTCTTAAAAAGCTCATGTAATTAAAAACCTACTTTAAATTTTAGCAGTGGAGTTCAAAAAAGTAGGCTCGACAACCTCACCATCGATTACGTAATTTTGACCTACGGTAATAACATTCACTAACTCAGGTAACCCAGACACCCATATTCCAGCACCTATTTCTCCAAGCACTACCACCGATATTGATTGAGCTATATTCCCAACTACAATAATGCGAACGGCCATACCGCCTTGATCATTGAGTAAAATACTACTCGCAGGAATCAAATGAGCCTCAACGCCCTCGGTAGGGATTTCAAGACGAGTAGACAAACCTGCTCGAATAGATTTATTACTATTTTTCACTAAGGCTTCAACTCGATAGCTTTGAGTCGTATGATTTGCTTGATGGGCGATGTAACTTACTACGGCTTCAACAGGTTCGTTTAAACCGATACTTGCAGACGCTACGCTAGCCATCTTAACCTTACCAACTTCATACTCATTGACTAATGCAGTTACTTTTATTGGATCTAGATCGACTAACAGAGCACAGATTGTTCCGGGGACAACGTAGTCTCCAATGTCTAAGGCGCGGGTTTCAATAATTCCATCAAATGGGGCCACAATTTTTAAGTGACCAATATCAAGTTGAGCACGTTTCAAATTTGCTTTGGCAGTTTCAAGCGTCGCTTTAGCCTGTGCAATAGCCACTTCTGACTGAAACCCACCATTTTTAAGCGTTATAGCTCCTCGGTATGCAATCGAAGATTGTTCAAAATGCGCTTTAGCTTGGTCTAACCGGAAGTAGCGGTCTTCTTCACTGATCTCACAAATCACTTGACCCTTTATAACAGCGGCACCCTCATCCACCAACACAGCAGAAACTTTGCCCACAATCTGAGCCGCCAAACTTACTGTCCGGTTCGGTTGAGTATTGGCACGTAAAGACAGAGTAGGATTGAATAACTCTTTTTTAAACGTCGTAATCTGGACACCCGTTGGTATTTTTGCTGCAACCGAGTTCTGCGTAGGCTGAGACGAGCTTATCAATCCACTCGCAAACCAAATTGTTAATGACAGCAAGAATATTGCCGCTAAACGGATATTACTATTCAAAATAAAACTCCCAAATTACTGCTTATTTCACTATAAGTTTACCGGGCTAAGTGATGCGATAAATTTACTATTTTAACTATATAGTATATCGCATGAGTTCTAACATGTTGTAGATATGTGTTAATTCCTTATGCCTACACTAATAATAAACTCAGACAAAACCAGTCACCCCAAAACCATAATAACTCGTTGTAAATTTGATTATCCCCTTAAGAGCTTCCACACTGCCATTGCATAAATTTTTGCCCCATGTTTCAGTAGGACTGCTGTTATCTCAAACTATCTAATTTTTATTTCTTTGCCTTTACTTATGACTTTCGCGAAGTAATCCCTCAAAGACGCGTCGACAGCACAATTTAGATTCAACGTAGCAATAATGGCCTCCGGCTTCAAAAAAATACGTCAAATAAAGTAAATCCGATTCATCTAACGATCGATAGCGTCTAGCCAATTTTTTGACAAATCGTTATAATCTATTACCTAATAATCAATCGTCACATTACGGACCTAATAACATGAGCTATAACGACATTCCTGCTGGTAGAGATCTGCCAAACGATATAAATGTGGTGATTGAAATTCCAGCAAATCACGACCCCATAAAATATGAAGTGGACAAAGATAGTGACGCTATTTTTGTTGATCGCTTTGTTGCAACCCCTATGTTCTATCCTGCCAACTACGGGTATGTGCCACAAACACTATCTGAGGACGGGGATGCCTTAGATGTATTGGTCGTTACTCCCTATCCGGTAATGCCTGGTGCGGTAATACGCAGTCGCGTAGTCGGCGTCCTCAATATGAGTGATGAGTCAGGGATTGATGCTAAATTATTAGCCGTACCACACACTAAATTAACCAAAATTTATGATCATGTGGAAGAAACTAGCGATCTCCCAGAACTGCTGATCAAGCAAATTGTTCATTATTTTGAGAACTATAAATCTCTAGAGCCTGGAAAATGGGTAAAAGTGGATGGCTGGGATAATGCGGCTGCCGCAAAGAAAGAAATCCTAGCGTCACGTCAACGTTACCTGGATGAAGATTAGTTTGATCGGCGTAGACCCTCTCAAAAGAGAGGGTCTGCAACTAAGTTTTTAATGCTTAAATAATTCTTCAAACAGATCATCGCTACTTAGACCATGTTGATGGAGTAAGTCACGTAATCTGCGTAATCCATCTACTTGGATTTGACGCACTCTTTCTCTTGTCAAACCAATCTCCGAGCCAATATGCTCTAAAGTCTGCTCGTGATGATGCATTAAACCAAATCGTCGAACCAATACTTCCCTTTGCTTCTCTGGTAGTTGCTGCAACCATCCTTCTAGAACTGACGACAAATTGTTTGTCTCAACCTGACTCTCCGGGCTTAACGTTGAGATGTCCGCTACCGTATCGATAAGCGTTTTATCTTGATCAGCTACCTGGGCATCAATAGAGGAAATCCGCTCACTCAAACTAAGAATTTTAAGTACATCTTTGATCGGCTTATTGACCTCAACAGCAATTTCCTCAGGTGTCGGATCGTGATCTAGCCGCTGAGCTAGCTTTCGTGAGGCCCGCAAATAGACATTTAACTCCTTGACCACATGGACAGGGAGTCTAATCGTCCGCGTTTGATTCATTATTGCGCGCTCGATCGTTTGCCTAATCCACCAAGTAGCGTATGTCGAGAATCTATAACCTAGCTCTGGGTCAAATTTTTCTACAGCTCGCATCAACCCTATGTTGCCTTCTTCAATTAGATCTAACAATTCTAGACCCCGATTTAGGTAACGACGCGAAATTTTTACCACCAGGCGTAAGTTACTCTCAATCATCATATGACGAGATCGCTCGCAACCCTGCTGTAATTTTCGGGAGTAGAGAACTTCTTCTGAGGCGGTTAAGAGAGGCACAAAGCCAATTTCTTTGAGGTAAATACTGGTCGCGTCGACAACTCGACGGGCAGGACTTTCACTTACTTTTTTCTTTCGGGCGACTAAGGACAACGCCTCAAATTCGCCGACTGCTACATCTTCGACCATTTTTGCAACTCCTTTGCAAACTTAAACTTCTAATAGCGAACACTCTAGGCGCCAATCCTTTAGAGACCTGAATTAATAAAATCTGACTAGTTCAAGTAACTGATAGGATTTACAGGGTCACCATCTTTCCTGATTTCAAAGTACATCGTTCCGTCGACGCCTAAATTTGAAATCACATCAGTCTGCTTCACAGACTGTCCCACTGATACCAATAACTTATCATTATTTGCATAAGCGCTTAGAAGAGTATCACTATGTTTGATAATAATCAATCTTCCATAGCCGCGTAATCCTGAACCCGCATAGACAACGTTGCCTGGAGCCGCCGCGCGAACTTGGGTGCCATTTTTCGATTTTATTTTTATACCTTTCTGCAGCTTGCCCGGATTAAACGTCTCGACCACTTGACCGTCAACAGGCCATTTCCACTGCCAATTATCGCTATAAACAGGGGGGGGTTTGTTTAACTGCGACTGTGCCCTCGACGTAGCGCTACTAGTGGACTTAGCGACACTGTGTCCCGAGCCTCGGGTAGCGTTCGGCCCGGTGGGCCCGGGAAATCTTGAGTCGACGGTTATTATTTGTCCGGGCTGTATAACATAAGGCGGGGTCAGATGATTAATGCGAGTCAACGTCCCAACCGCTAAACCATATTTGGACGCTATCGAGAATAGCGTATCCCCAACATTGACGGTATGGCGGGTAACAGAGGTTAACGTTGAACCTCTCTTTGTTAAAATCAAACTTAGTTTTTGGCCAGGATTTATGGTGTACGGGGGCATCAGTGAATTTGCACGTGCAAGCTCACGGACATTTAAGTCGTATCGCCAAGCAATCGAGTAGAGGGTCTCTCCAGTATTTACTCGATGTGATTTAATTTTTATACTGGGGGGTTGGCCACGGTCACTGACGCTAGCCGGACTATTAGAACATCCAGAGATAAAAGACAGTAGCAGCATCAAAGAAGCTATTCTTATTACTGGAGTAACACGCCGTTTACTCATCAAGTCGGGTCTTGCCAAGAAACGCTACACTTAAAACCATGGCAAACCCAATACAGAACACCAATAAACACAACAGAGTCTGCGGATCATGACCTGTAAGCTCTAAAAATTGGCTAGGGAGTATATTTTCAGTCACCTTTGCCAATACCTCGCCTGTATTAGAAAGCTCCTGAGAAAGAATATTTTTCCAAGGCCAAATAATGCTCAAACTACCGACTAAAAAACCACACATTAACGCTATCACCGCCGATTGAAACCTAGCCAACAGCCAAGACAAAAATCGACTGAATAACATCAGGCCGATAATTCCACCCGCCGCAAAAGCGACTAATATATCAATTTGCAAGTTAGCTATCGCAGCAATAAATACAGGATAAAGCCCCAAAAGGACAAGGATAAATGAACCAGATATTCCTGGTAGAATCATTGCGCAAAGAGCTATAGCACCGGCAAAGAACATATTTATCAACGTCCCCTCCGCCATTACCGTTGGCGCAATTGAAATGCCGTAGGCTATCAATATACCAATAACAAAAATTAGCTTTTCCGACGTTTTTATAGGCGGATTTTGACGCAAAAGTAAAATAATCGAGCCAATAATTAAACCGCTAAAAAAAGACCATAGGGGCACGCCATGCTCCACTAAGAGATAATGCATACCCTGTGCTAGAGAAAAGACACTAGTTAGGATACCGGCCAACAAAACGACGAGAAAGTTTCCGTTAATATGGCGCCACACCGCAGCTATACCCTCAGATTTCAATAATTTGAGCGCCGTGATATCAAAGGATTTTATAGTAGCTACTAACTCAATATAGATACCAGTGATAAAGGCAACCGTTCCTCCTGAAACACCAGGGACCACATCGGCTGCACCCATTGCCAATCCTTTGAAAAATAACAACATATTTTGAGCAACAGTTCTCATATAAGATCCTTTTGATCGACTACCGAGATAAGCCACCCAGTAGGGGAACAAATTTAACTTTCTCAACGATAGTCTGGTCAAACTCAGAGGAATTACCTACCCGCTTTACCACACTTAAGTCCTGAGAGTCCCCGCTGCCTACTGGAATCACTAATATACCATTGGGCGCTAACTGATCCAAAAGACTATCCGGTATCGATTGCGGTGCGGCGGTTGTTATAATTCCGTCATAAGGAGCTTGTTTTTCCCAACCAAAACATCCATCTGAGAGGTGAGCAGATATATTACTCAAACCAAGCTTTCTAAATCGTTGCTTGGCCTTATTTAAGAGCGGCTCAATGCGTTCTACACTATAAACTTGCTCTGCTAACTGAGCCAAAATCGTCCCTTGATAACCCGACCCGGTGCCAATCTCTAATACTTTTTTTAGCGGCCCTTGAGAGAGGAGAATTTCGGTCATTCGGGCAACTATATATGGCTGCGACAATGTTTGTGAAAAACCAATAGGTAGAGCAGTGTCTTCATAGGCTCGATGCGACAACGCCTCATCTAGAAAAATATGTCTAGGTGTCATCCGAATAACATCGAGTACTTTTTGATTGGTAATACCTTGCTCAATCAATCGACTAATCAGGCGTTCTCGGGTCCGCTGGGAAGTCATCCCGATACCCGCCATTTCCGTCGAATTCACCTAACTCTCCCATAGAAGTTAACCAGTATGCTGGCTATTAAAAATCTAATTTTCATACTGTATTCATAAACGCCAATATATCATACGGCAAAGTTGATCGGGCGAGATAATTCGGCAATTTCTCTCAGCAAAGTTGTTGCATAACACCCGCTTGGAAGGCTAAAGGTCAAACATACCTTATCGGCTTCAATCCATTGGGCCGCTAAATCACCAACGCTCATAATCAAGTCACGACGCTGCTGTTTTAATCCCGCATGCTCAAGGGCATAACACCAGTCTTTCCAATCATCTAAAACGTCAGCTTCTATAGCAGCTATTTGTCCCTCAGTGGCAGACCGACCTCGCCCCCAAAGTGGACCGGTCTCCCCTATAAGATCATCATTGGATAAATTTAAACGCTTAGCAGCGACTAGATTAAACAACCAAGACCGGGCAGCGGACAAATATAAGCCTGTGCCATGCCGATTACCTTTGAGTTTGTCTAATTGTATAAGTTTTTGAACTTCATTGAGGTTATTTCCATCGTGTCCAAAGCGCTGCTCTCCGAAGTAGTTAGGGACACCTTTTCCTATAATTAGCTCAATTCGGTCTCTAAATGAAATATCGGTCACTGCGAAGTCCTGTAGCACTATTTTGAACTGATTACCCTGATGCATGCCCCGTCGCAATTTTTTATTATGGCGAGCTGCCTTTAAGATCTTAAAATCATCATGGACCAAGCAACTCAGGTCTAAATCGCGCCCTGGAATATGTAAACTAAACCACTGACTAGTAACGGCAAACCGGTCTTTCATTCCACAAAATCCAACATCATTTCGTGGAATACCCGCTAATTTAGCAAGTAACCCAGCCACCCAAGTAGTGTTTTGGTCACGCTTACTGACCAGAAGCCATAAGTGCTCACCCTCACCCGTGGGCTGGATATCAAGAATTTCGTCAACCACAAAATCCTCCGGGCAACAGCGGAATAAGGCTTTCCCTAATGGCGCGCCGTGCAGATAGGGTAGAGTTTTGAAGTCAAAGTTACGGGAGTTGATAGTGAAAATCTCTATAGTTAGTTCAGTCAGAGGTTGATTCTAAAAGAACCGATGCATGACAGGCTATGCCTTCACCACGACCCGTAAAGCCTAGGCTCTCCGACGTGGTGGCCTTAATATTAATCCGCTCATAATCACACGCCAACACTGTAGAGAGCTTCATTATCATAGGGGTGATATGTGGCGCCATTTTGGGATTTTGGGCTACAATCGTCAGATCGGCATTGCCAATACGATAACCTCTTGCCACCATCATCTGGGTAACCTCCGCTAACAAAGTAAGGCTATTACAACCACGATATTTAGGGTCGGTATCGGGAAAATGTCGACCTATGTCTCCGAGACTCAAGGCTCCCAATATGGCATCCATAAACGCATGAGTTAAAACATCACCATCCGAATGGGCAATAAACGCGTGTTTAAATGGAATAGAGACACCCCCTAGGATTAAGGCATCGCCAACACCAAAAGCATGGACATCAAAACCGTGGCCTATACGCATCAATACTTCTCCTGATTTATCAAAATGACTTCAGCCATCATCAAATCCTCTCGACGAGTAATCTTTATATTGTCGTGTCTTCCCTCGATAGTAAGGACTTTATGATTAGAATACTCTACTGCGGAAGCCTCATCAGTCGGTATTTTTTGGTCCTGAAGCATCAATTGGATCGCGTCCCGTAATATCCCATATCGAAACATTTGAGGCGTTTGGGCTGCTCGATAAACTTCGCGGTTAACCGTAGCTTTAACATGGTTATCCGGCATTACCGTCTTCAGTGTTTCATTAATTTTTGTCGTTAACAAGCCACCCACCGGATGGTTTTTTAACCCATTAATGAGTTTCATAATATCTGTTGAGGTTACGCAGGGTCTGGCCATATCATGAACCAAGACCCAATCCTCTAGCTGGGCAACATTAGAAAGCATAGTTAGTCCATTCAAGACAGACCTAGCGCGAGTTTCTCCGCCCTCTATTAACGTTACTCTAGGGTTTTTTACAGCCCGTACCTTGGCCCAATAACCCGACGTAGGATCACAGGGAGCTACAATTTGTTTAATCAGAGGAATCTCTAGTAACCTGCCGAGGGTATGTTGTGCCACAAGATCACCCTTCAACTGATGAAACTGTTTTGGAATATGCGCAGAAAAGCGCTTACCCACTCCCGCTGCGGGAACAATAGCCCAGTAATTTAGATCAGCAACGGTCATTGTGAGGTTTTCTCCTCTGGAAGGTTATCCCGTAAGATGTCCGTTTCCTCGTCAGTTACCAGATAAAAAACTTCTCCTTGCTTTATCATACCAAGATCCTCTCGCGCCTTCTCTTCAATAGCATCAAGGTTAGTCTTCAAGCTCTCCACATCTCTAGCAATAACGTCATTGCGTTGCCGTAAGCGTTTGTTTTTAACCTGTTGTTGATCTAGCTGCGCATCTAATTCTGATTTATGGGCAAGGCTTCCCTCACCCACCCACAACCGCACCTGTAAACCAAGCAGCAAGACTATCAGGAGTATCAGTAACCATCGCATATTGAGATTCTATCTGATTTTAGAATGTTTCAATTATTTTTACTTGTTAGCATTAAACCTTAAATTCTGCACGGCCGTTGTAGGGAGCTACTAACGAGCCCAGCTCAGCTTCAATTCGTAATAAACGATTATATTTGGCCACTCGGTCTGAACGACACAAAGATCCTGTCTTAATTTGGCCCGCCGCAGTACCCACGGCTAAATCTGCGATTGTGGTATCTTCAGTTTCACCCGAACGATGGGAAATAACAACAGTGTAACCGGCATCTTTAGCCATATTAATAGCGTCGAGCGTCTCAGATAAAGTACCTATCTGATTAAACTTTATGAGAATTGAATTCCCCACACCCATGTCAATTCCACGTTTTAATATGCTGGTATTGGTAACAAACAGATCATCACCCACTAGCTGAACACGGTCACCTAACGTTTCAGTTTGGTACTTCCAACCATCCCAGTCAGATTCATCCTGACCATCTTCAATAGAAATAATAGGGTACTGATCACACAGTTCGGCTAAAAAGTCACTAAAACCCTGCGCCGAATACACCTTTCCCTCTCCCGAAAGATCATATTGGCCATCTCGGTAGAATTCAGACGCAGCACAATCTAACGCTAACGTCACATCTGATCCCAACTCATAGCCAGCGGCCTCAGTAGCCTCTTGAATAACCGCAAGAGCCTCGGCGTTAGAAGAAAGATTGGGGGCAAAGCCACCCTCATCACCAACTGCGGTATTCAGTCCTTTACGGCTAAGTACCTTTTTCAACGAATGGAAAATTTCAGCACCCACCTGCAGGGCTTCAGAGAAGGTTTTTGCGGATACCGGCTGAACCATAAACTCTTGAATATCAACATTGTTGTCAGCATGCTCTCCACCATTAATAATATTCATCATGGGCACCGGCATACTGTAAACACCTGGGGTGTTATTGAGTTCCGCAATATGTGCATAAAGAGGCATTTTCTTATCTTGAGCAGCCGCTTTTGCCGCAGCCAAAGATACAGCCAAGATCGCGTTAGCGCCTAAAACCGCCTTATTGTCAGTTCCATCGGCATCAATCATCATTTGATCAAGCATACGCTGATCAGCGGCAGAGCAACCAATAAGTAAAGCTCTGATCGTAGTATTAACATTATTTACCGCGGTGAGCACACCCTTGCCAAGATAACGATCTTTGTCTCCATCTCGAAGTTCTAGCGCCTCTCTTGACCCAGTTGATGCACCTGAAGGAGAGCAGGCACTACCTACAATCCCATTGTCTAATATTACATCTGCCTGGATGGTAGGGTTTCCTCTTGAATCCAGTACTTCAAAAGCGCGAATGTCAGCAATCTTAGCCATAGTGGTGTCTCTCCATTGATTCTAGCTATGCCCCTATAATAGAGACGGTAATTTATAATTTTGCGGATCCGCAATAAGGTAAAAAGTCGTCAGCTCTTATTAAAGTATACCCAAGTCGCACTGGGACTTTGTTAAGTCATCGAACGCTTTCATTTGCATCAAGAAAGGCTCTAATTTATCTAACGGTAAGGCACTAGGGCCATCACATTTGGCACGATCTGGATCTGGGTGCGCCTCCAAAAAAAGCCCCGCTATGCCAACGGAAATACCTGCCCTACCGAGCTCGGCTACCTGGTGTCTACGACCACCAGATGCTGCACCAAGAGGGTCTCTGCACTGTAATGCGTGAGTCACATCGAAAATCAGTGGCAATCCACCGCTAACCTCTTTCATTGTTCTGAAACCCAGCATGTCGACAACTAAATTATCATATCCCATGCACGTTCCACGCTCGCAAAGCATCACTTTTTGATTGCCACATTCACGAAACTTGTCAACAATATTAGCCATCTGCCCAGGACTCAAAAATTGAGGTTTTTTGACATTAATTACCGCATCAGTAGCCGCCATTGCTGCCACCAGATCGGTTTGACGTGCCAAAAAAGCCGGTAACTGAATGACATCGCAAACTTCAGCTACGGGCGCAGCCTGGCTCACCTCATGCACATCAGTAATGACTGGGACATTGAACGTTGATTTTATCTCAGCAAAGATTTTCAAACCTTCATCTAGGCCAAGGCCCCTAAAAGATTGAATTGAGGAACGATTAGCCTTGTCAAACGAGGCTTTAAATACATAGGGAATACCAATCTTCTCGGTAACCGTTACATAGGCCTCGGCAACGCGCATAGCCATATCTCGAGATTCAAAAACATTGATGCCCCCAAACAAGGTCATAGGCGCATCATTGCTAACTTCGATTTCGCCTACTTGGATCGCTTTAGAAGACATAATTTAACTCCTAGTTGGCATTCTTATGTTGCTGATACGCGGTGGCAGCATCGATAAAGCTTGAAAATAGTGGATGACCATCTCTAGGTGTCGACGTAAACTCTGGATGGAACTGACTAGCAAAGAACCATCGATGACCAGGTAACTCAATAGTCTCCACCAATGTTTTATCAAACGATAATCCGCCAACAACTAACCCGGCATCTTTCAACTGAGGTAGAAAATTATTATTTACTTCAAATCGATGACGGTGTCGTTCTTTAATCTGATCATCTCCGTAGATCTCTTTTGCATTAGAACCCGCTACAAGATGACAAACTTGAGACCCAAGACGCATAGTCCCGCCAAGATCAGAATCCGCGCTACGCAATTCTTTGTTACCCTCTTGGTCAATCCATTCTTCAATTAACCCGACCACTGGATAGTCAGTTGATGCGTCAAATTCAGTGCTGTTGGCGCTCTTTAGACCGCAAACATTTCTAGCGTACTCAATCACTGCTATTTGCATACCCAGACAAATACCTAAATACGGGATATCATTTTCACGTGCCACTTTAACCGCATAAATTTTGCCTTCGATACCACGGGCCCCAAATCCACCAGGCACTAAAATAGCATCCACACCATCAAGCAATTCATGATTATTCTGCAACTTTTCAGAGTCAATATAACGGATCTTTACTTTAGTTTTGTTATGAATACCGGCATGCACCAACGCTTCAGTCAACGATTTATAGGCGTCTAGTAAGTCCATGTATTTGCCGACCATACCGACCGTCACTTGGCCGTCTGAAAGCATTTGGTTGGCAACAACGTTGTCCCACTGGTGTAAGTCCGCGACCGGCCTGTCAATATTAAATCGATCTAAAACAAACTGATCCAGACCCCATTCATGAAGCATTCTAGGGATTTTATAGACCGTCGACGCATCCATAACTGGCACTACGGCCCGTTCTTCTACGTTAGTAAATAATGAAATTTTCTTGCGCTGTTCTTCTTCTATCATAACCTCAGAACGGCAGAGTAATACGTCCGGCTGCAGACCGAGCGAGCGCATTTCTTTTACTGAATGCTGAGTTGGTTTGGTTTTAGTTTCTCCCGCCGTTGCTATGTAGGGTACGAGGGTAAGGTGTATCAATAAAGAATTCTGATAACCGAGCTCACCTCTCATCTGTCGGACTGCCTCTAGAAACGGTTGTGATTCAATATCACCGACTGTTCCACCAATTTCTACAACGGCAATATCATGATCACCCGCACCTGCAACAATACGACGTTTTATCTCATCAGTGACATGGGGGATAACCTGAACCGTACCACCTAAAAAGTCTCCCCTCCGCTCACGCTTAAGAATCGTCTCATACACCTGACCAGTGGTGAAGTTGTTATTTTGTGTCATCTTGGCACGCAAAAATCTTTCATAGTGTCCAAGATCTAAATCAGTTTCCGCACCATCCTCAGTCACATAAACCTCACCATGCTGATGAGGGCTCATGGTCCCCGGGTCAACATTTAGGTATGGGTCAAGCTTGAGCATGGTTACATCAAGACCTCGGGCTTCTAAAACGGCGCCAAGCGAGGCTGCTGCAATGCCCTTGCCCAAAGAAGAAACAACACCACCAGTAACAAAAATAAAACGTGTCATAAGGACCCTGTACAGATCAGAATTTAAGAGAGATAGGTATCTTTTGGAGTTCGTTTGGTCATGAGATTGACCAACGACCATCCTAGTCAAGATGGTGAAGTAGATTAACAGAAAGGCTCCTGCGATTCTACAAAGAGTTATCGTGCCATTGGAATTTAATGCCTATCTCTTCTGGCTTGACCTGCCAACCTTCACAGACCCAAAGATCGGCTACCGCGACAATCTGCTGATCCAAAAGGATTAGCGGGACCCGGTCTCGCCACCAGGGCTCCAAACCAAACTCTTGAAGGCATTTTTTCAGACTGTTAGAGCGCGACCGCCCCACTGGATGACAATGTTCACCGCCCTGGCGATTAGCTATTCTAAATGCTTTATTCTCTGGTATACGCAAGCCCTCACCCAGTGTCGGCTCAGTTACTAATTGCATGCCACCACCAAGGTTTATGGCATCCCTATCCTGCAAAGATAGGTCTAGCGGTTGCTCAACTAGCTGACTAACAAGTTTGTTGGAATCTAACATATATAAACGGCCGTCATACCGACGGTATTCACTGTCGCCGCAAATTACTTTGGGCGAAGCATCAACCCGAGATTCAATAACGGAATTAATGATTTCATCGATAATTCTGCGACTAGGTGTTTGCCGATGTTGGGTTTCAGCCCAGTGTCGCAACACATTTTTTTGTCTAACCTCGCTTAACTTATTAAAGCTATCGATGAGGAGAGACACTCCGCCTCTCTCCGACCTTGATTGCAATGACATAATATCTTGACTAGCTAGATCTCTGCAGAGCTCTGTACTGTCCCGGCTTATTGCCGACACACCACTTAAGCGCTTTCGGTAGTCCGGCCAACGTTCAGATAGGATTGGAATTAAACGGTTACGCAAAAAGTTGCGGTCATAGTCGTTGCAGCTATTACTTTTATCCTCCACCCATTCAATACTATTGGCTAAAGCATATGTCTTTAGCTCGTCTTTAGCCCATGTCAGTAGCGGCCTATATAAGGTCCCAGCACCAATTGATCGCGTCACTGGTATACCCGATAAACCAAGAGGACCAGAACTTCGCATTAGCCGATACAGTAACGTCTCAATCTGGTCATCTTGGTGATGGCCAAGTAGCAAAATACCCTGTTGATGCAACAGCTTCTCAAAAACATCATATCTAACTTGTCTAGCAGCAGCCTCAGGCCCACTACCATTGTGCTCAACATTAACGTTTTCACTATGACAGGTAATCCCTCTCACTTGACAAAAGAGCTCCGCATGCGCCTGCCACTGCGATGCCTTGGGAGACAAACCATGATTAATATGAACGGCTGTTATCCTGTCCGAGGGAATGGTTTGGATTAACATATCTAGTAAAACTGACGAGTCCAACCCCCCACTAAATCCAACTAAAACTTGCGGTGCGCTAAGAAGCTCGGACCGTAAGCCTCCAAAAGCTCTTTGAGCCGTTAGTGTTTTGTCTCTAGGCATCGTTTTCACACTGGTTGTTACTGCGCTGTTCCTCAGTGAACTGCCTGAACTGATGCCGAGTCAATAAAGTACACGTTTCAGTCGCCTGATCAAATGTAATTAATACATCACCACGCGCTAACTGACTCTCAACCTGTTTGATTTTACTCTGCAGACTTATCTCCTGAACGCCATAATCAGTACCTTCACGGAGGATATATTCCTCAATTACTGCATTAAGCGTATCGTCAGTTAGACGTTCAGAAGGGATTTCAATCACTGATTTGGTTTCCGAAATCTCAACGTCATCCGATCACTTTCACCAATCGCTAAATAACGGTCCCGATCTTGGTCCCCTAACCTCAAACTTGGTGGCAGAGTCCATACGCCCTTAGGATGATTGGCAGTGTCTTTTTCATTAGCATTCACTTCAGATGATGCCTCTAAAATAAATCCAGCGCCGCGAGCAAGCTCGATGACATAATCTTGAGTCATATAGCCACTTTTTTTCATCGTCGCTTTATCCGTCCCGTCCGGCGCACGATGCTCTACAACACCGAGCATACCCCCTGGTTTTAATGCGTTAAAAAATAGCTCGAACGATGACGCTTCAGTACTTGAACTCATCCAATTATGGACATTTCGAAAGGTAACGACCGCATCCACGGATGAGGTTTCAGCAGACAATTTCTTAGCCGACGCATCGAATACATGCATTTTGACGTTCCCATACAGCTCTGGTGCAGCGGCCATTTTGGCAGCAAACTTACTTTGTGAGTTTCGATAATACGCTCGATCTGATTGCGGGTCATAGTGTCCGGCGAGTAAATTTCCAGTAACATACTGAGCTAGAACTTCCGTATACCAACCACCCCCTGGGGATATTTCCAAAACGTCCATCTGCGGAGTAATTCCGAAAAACGCCAGTGTTGCCATCGGATGGCGATATTGATCTCTTGATGTATCTCGCTCTGCAATAGCGATTCCAGAAATGGTCACTAACATTGTTAAAAGTGTCGCTTTTAGTACATTTTTTTTATTAAATCCCATGTTTAATATCTCCTTTTTGAAAATTCTGATTTAACGAATAACGCCATTTTTACCATAATATAAAACTTAAGAACACCGTGCGCAACTTAGGTCAAAAGTGCCCAGCTACAGAGTGAACAACGCTAGGCACTGGACTAGTCTGGCTAGGAAAAAGCGGCGCAAATTGCGCCGAATTCCAAACCCTAAGCCTCAAAAGGTGCAAGATCTCCTGGCGTGCGGAGCATCTTGTTCACTTCATCCAAATGTAATTCCTCCAGATGGATCATCTGCCGAGCATATTCTTCGAGTACCACCGACTCGCCATCAACAAGCTCTAGCAGCTCATAATATACTGCGGCAGTGACCGATTCATGCTCTAAACTCTCTCGAAGTATATCGCCAGTATCATGCTTTTCAGTTTCTAATAGAGCGCCGATCTTTAAAGAAGGATGACCGCCCAGCATAGTAACAAGTTCACCCGCCTTGGTAGCGTGATCAAGTCCCTCTTGAGCATTAGCTTTTAACCAAGAGACTATTGGAATACGATTGTAACCATAAATCATCAATGAATAGTGGGTATAGCGGACAACTCCTGATAACTCTAACTCCATAATTTTATTGAGTATCTTTATTGCCTTTTGTTGATCAAAATTTTTCATTTACATCTCCTTTCACGATATCACCTGAGATCGGCGATAAGTTAAGTTTACTACCTAGCAGGCTACTGCAATACACTATAGACGATAGCCTTGATTGATTAGAGGTACAATCTCTAAATGATGTAAAATTAATTTTATCCATACAACTTTACAGAAGAATCTACATGCTCGATATTGTTCTTTATGAACCCGAAATACCACCAAATACTGGAAATATTATTCGGCTTTGCGCTAATACAGGCTTTAGATTACATCTCATTAAACCGCTTGGGTTTGAGTTAGATGACAAGAGATTAAGACGAGCCGGCCTGGACTATAATGAATTTCAGGATTTACGTATTCATCAGGACTGGCATGCTTATCTAGAGTCAGTGAATCCAAAAAATATTTATGCATTGAGCACTAAAGGAACAAATAATTATTCTTCGATAAATTATCAGCCTAATGACACTCTTCTTTTCGGGCCAGAAACAAGAGGTCTTCCCGAACATATAATGAATTCCATTGGCGCTAATAATATTCTACGCCTACCTATGCAGGCCAGTAGCCGCAGTCTTAATCTGTCAAATACAGTTGCCATCGTGACGTATGAAGCATGGAAGAAAATTGGATATATAGGGAGTATTTAAATAAAATATACCTTGATGTTTTTATAATTCAAAAACTGCGAGTATCATGTACGCTGGTAATCTTAGCGGCTAACTAGATCACCTAAATACTCAACAACAGTCCACTAAGACTTCGCGAGATACACAATAGATGACAGTAAAGATCGGTTTATTCTACGGGAGTACTACTTGCTATACCGAAATGGCGGGTGAGAAAATCCGTGACGAGATAAATTCTAAATTTGGTGACGACACAGTAAGCCTGCATGATGTTGCTATGGATCCGGTACAGCGGATGACCGAATATAAATATTTAATTCTTGGTATTCCAACGTGGGATTTTGGTGAGTTACAAGAAGACTGGGATGCAAACTGGGATGCAATTGATACGCTCGACCTCACTGGAATAAAAGTTGCGGTTTACGGGTTAGGTGATCAAGTTGGTTACCCCGAGTGGTTTCAAGATGCACTAGGATACCTTTCAGCTAAAACCATCGTTCAAGGCGCAACTGCAGTAGGAGCCTGGCCTAATCAAGGTTTCGAATTTACGGGATCCAAAGCATTGAATGCCGAGGAGACAATGTTTGTTGGGTTGCCACTAGACGATGAAAACCAGCGGGATTTAGCCGATATTTATATTTCAAAATGGTGTGACCAAATCATGCGTGAGTTTGGCTTAAAGTAGTGGAACTTGCACCTGCAGACATCGAATGGCGACAAGGAATTCCGTATTCCCTAGAGTATGAAGAATTCTATTGGTCTCCGTCCAACGGTCTTGAGAAAAGTGCCTATGTTTTTTTACAAAAAAACAACTTGCCATTACGCTGGGAAAAACTAAGTAATAATGATCACTCGTTTAGCATTGCAGAGACGGGGTTCGGCGCCGGACTTAACTTTCTTAACTGTTGTGAACTTTGGCTAAAAACTGCGCCAAATCACTGCACATTAAATTATTTTTCGTCGGAATCATCACCTTTGACTAAGGCAGATTTAGAAAAAGCTCTTTGTCAGTGGCCATCCATAAGTGCTCACAGCCAACAGCTTATCGAGCATTATCCTCCTGCAGTCAGGGGCTTTCATCATATCGAACTATATGGAGGCCGTATCACTCTGTGTCTTATGCTCGGTGATGCTCAAGTAATGTTCAGTGAGCTTGGCGAAAGTATCGATCAAAGAAACTCTTTTTATAACAGAAAAGCCATAGATGTCTGGTTTATTGATGGCTTTTCTCCCGAGAAAAACCCCGCGATGTGGGGGAGCGATTTATGTAAAACTATTGCTAACTTGTCATCAACCGAAACAACGTTAACTGCCTGTAGTAACCTAACGCAAGTAGTAAAAAGTTTCGTTGCATCGGGATTTAGCGTCGCTTATGACGATGAGCTTACCCGTAAATATCAAATGATTAGCGCTACATTTAAAGCTCACAGTGCTGATTCCAAAGACTTTACGCATAGCGCCCGCGGCGCTAACCAGTGGCACCTTAATCATGCGCCAAACCGCCCTTTGAGCCAGCAACCGAGCGTCACCATCATCGGTGCTGGAATTGCCGGCTGCACGACTGCCGCGGCTCTGTCCAAACGTGGTTATAAGGTGACCATGATTGATCGGCATGGCACCGCTGGACAGGAAGCTTCCGGGAACCAGCAAGCTATTATTTATCCCAAACTATCTGTGCGAGATGACCCTCTGCCACGGATTAATCTCGCGGCCATAACACTTGCTAGTCGATACTATCAAGAGTTTTGGGCTCACGGCTTGGGTCAACAGTGCGGTGTATTAGTTATTCCCGAAGATGAAAATCAACGCTATCAATTTGAGCAGCTTGGTGAGCATTTTCAGCATCAAAAAACGCTGGTGAGACTTGTCGATAACCGAGAAATGCTTGATATCGCCGGCATACCGTTAGATGCCTCAAAAGGTCTGTACTTTTCTGAGCTTGGGTGGCTTCCGCCTGCAAGTGTTTGCCAACAACTTCTCAAGACTCATAATATCTCCATCATAAAAGGCGATGTAGCTCGTCTCTTTAGAAATTCAGTATCGGGACACTGGGAACTATTTGACGGGCAAGAACAGCAGTTAATGCACTCCGATATAGTAGTTATTGCCAATGCCTATGACTGTGAAAAATTGGAACAAACAGAATTTTTAGGCATTACCAAACTGCGCGGTCAAGTCACCGAATTACCCATTACTAGCGATAGCCTCGCTCTAAAAACGGTCATCTGTGGTGAAGGCTACATAGCGCCCCCCAACCAAGGCAGCCATGGGTGTGGAGCGACCTACAATAAAACTATTGATAGCAAGGAACTCAGAATTCAAGACCATCAAACTAACCTTGACCAGATAGCGAAAACAGATCAAGGTATCCGAAGAGCGCTAGGCACTGTCGAATTAGATAAGCTCAATGGCCGAGCCAATTTTCGCTGCACCACAAGAGATTATTTGCCGATTGTTGGGCCAGTTCCAGATGTCTCTACCATGCTTGAGACCTATAAATTTTTGCGTTCTGATGCACGTAAAAATTCTCCTGCGATGGGCACTTATCATCCAAATCTCTATGTTAATTGTGGGATGGGTTCTCGCGGATTGGGCTACGCTCCTTTGACAGCTGAGATCCTTGCGGCGGAAATTCATCAGCAACTAGGGCCTTTAGAGAGAGAATTACGTCAAGCAATGCATCCATCAAGATTTTTAATACGTGATCTAAAGAAGAAGCGTATTTAAATCAAGGATATGTCTCTGAAAATTTATTTCGAAGCTGACTGGGGATAGATGCGGACGTATTTACTAACTTCTTACAACACAGAAGCTTTTACCGCAGCGCCTAACTGGTTTATATAATTATGCCTCGCAACTTAAGTGCTCTCCGAGCAGCCTGCCGACAGCTTTGGCGGATGCGACGCGAAGATTTAGTCCCTGATGCGCGACACCATCAAAAAAGGGAAGTAGCTCTTTATAGTAGGCATCAGTCTTGATTAAATTGAGTTTCCAGGCCTAGCAGCAGTCCTCGCTTACAGCTTTCATTACTGCCAGCGAGGTCACCAATCTCCTCCAAAACCTCAGATAGCTTCAAGAAAAGATAAGGACTAGGTTGAAGCGCCACTGCACTAGAAAAATAATCCTTAGCTTTCCCCCAGAACTTGGCTTGGCAACAAATATTGCCAAGAGCAGTTAACAAAACGATGTCCTGCGGATTTTTAATCAACCATTTTTCTGCCATCAAAAGCTGTTTTGCTGGTACTGAGCTTGAAGCCTCTCCCAAACGACGAACTAACTCTGTATTCCATTGGCTATTAAGACTCTTAACCAGCAATATGACTAACTTATCATCATTATTAACTAGCCGTAGCGCGTCGAAATAACCACACATGATTTCGTGATTTTGCCGTAATCTCCTGGGGATTAATTCCCATAAATCGCCAACCTGGTCCCTCTTTTCTTGATCAGTGAAATCAATATTTAATTGGAAACTACTCAATAAATTTACATATACATCTATTTCAAGCGCCTCCAAATCAGTTGAGTTAAGCGCATTAAATCGACGTAAATCAGCAAGTATTTTCTGTAAAGATGACCAATCTTCAGTCAAATAATAAAGATCTGCTAATAGACGTAGTACGCCGCGATCATCAGGCTTTTTTTCTGCAATTGGCAGCAAGAACTGAAGTGCCTGAGTGAATTGCTCTTCGCCCAGTAATATCTCAGCAAAAGCCTTATCGGCTAATAGTTTAGCGCGGGGTTGAGTCTCTCTAAGGCGCTCTAACAAATTATGAGCATCGTCTATCTGATGGTTTTCGGCAGCCGCACGCGCTGCAAATAATAGATTCACGTCAGGCATTGATGATTGGGCAGCGGAATCCGCCAACAATTCGCTCGATTTTCCCCAGTCATTATCGGCAAAAAGAATAAGTCCTTGAGCTGTTTTATTAAGGTGTCTAGCTCTATTTCTTGTCGACCACCACTGCCGAAAACCACCGACTTGCGACAGCCACTTGAATACCAAAATCAACCAGACAAAAATACCTGTCAAGAGCAGATATAACATCAAACCAACCCAAGCCGTCATTTCAACAGTAACGTCGTTAATACTGAGTAATAAATATCCACTGTCACGCTGCATTAACCAAACACTTGAGGCGCCAAAAAGTAGCGCAATAACCGAAATAACGAGTAACTTTCTCATGGCTAATCCACGGCCTCTATTTTCACTACCTCTGTAGTTTCTTCAACCAGGTTACTTTTTCGAACAATTATGAATGCCTCAAGTGCATTAACAGATCCGTCAATCAGCGGCAATTCTTGGATGACCTGCTCTGTACTAAGGCTTATCAAGCGGTCTTTTATCACCTCAACCGAACTGTTCATTTGAAAATATTGCATTAGCCATTGCTCCGCGCGCTTAAGACTGATGTCATAGATGCTCTGTTGCTCACGTAATGCCGCATTGGCGGCCTGCTGGAGCAGAAGCCTTAAGTTGTTGCGGACAACACTCTCCTCGCTGGAAGAAAGAACTTGCTCAATCGGTTTAAGGCGCTGCTTAACTTGAATAAGTTGACCCAAAGATTGAGTAAACTCATCTACCAAAGAAGACCAACGCTGCGATAACGACGGTTCAATAACCGAGTCAGTTAAATCGTTACTATCTGAATCTTGAGTGCTAACTAACGGATGCGCTGAGAGTTGGATCATTGGCAACTGACCAATCTGCTCTGCGAGTGTATTTAACTCTAAAACGATGCCCTGAATATCAATTTCACCAGCTAGTCTCAGTGCGGCTATATCTGTAGCTATAGCCGCTCGAACCGCTAGCATCCCCCCTTCATTGATTTCAACTAAAATTGAGTCTGCTTTTTGTAATAACGCCAATGGATTTCTTGTACTGCGCTCGGTTTGTAACCGCTGACTGGCTAAACGCGCCAAATAAGCAGCTTCTGACAGAAACCAATCACTGCGTGTGGTTGAGCCTAACTCAGTAATTCGCGCACCCTGAGCATTAACTTGTAACTGTAAATTAATGACTCGCTGAGATAGATTTTTACTTGTCTCTACTTGCTCAAGTATCCGATTAGTGTCTTTGATGTACTGCCTGTTAGCCTGCTGTACCTGCTCATCCAACACGATATTCAAACTTGCTATTCTCTCTACCTCAGTCTGAAGAAGCTGCCATTTCTGCCACCCAAACCAACTTGCTGCCATGACTACTACTAGCCCTGTTAATCCAAGTAATAACCAAAAATAAGCGGCCGCACCGGGCGTTTTAAGTGTCGACGGCTTTGCTTTAACGTTCACCTCTGATGTTGGATTTTCGAGGGCTTTAGCATTCTCATCCGATTCAGACATTTTCATACCCCCCATTAATCATCGACTGTAATTACTCTTTTGGGTTTATTTGCTCAAATTACTGGTTTCAATATTCTGCTGTAATGCCTTTACCATCAACTCAGGTAGCGCATTCTCAGCCACCAGTACAGAACCATAACCCAAATTATAAGCTATTTCCGCTACTCTTTGGCTAGGCACAAGGACCGAGAAAAGATTACCCTTTACAAAATGCTCAAGATTTTTCAATGGTCCCATGGCTTCCAGTAACTCTCCGCTATGAGCAATTAAAAAGTCGGTCTCAGCAAGCTGTTGGTACGCTAACTGGAGCTTTTCGTTGTTTCTAACTCTACGATAAATGTCGCAATATTCTACTCGAGCACCGCGTGCGTTAAGCTCTTGCCCAAGTAGTTCGCGTCCCGTACCACCTCGAAAAATAACGACTGACTTATTTTTGATGTCTTGAAGTGCAGACATTTCTAGCAAACCCTCTGAACTTGCCTTTGTGCCTGGACACTGAACTTTGTGGACATAGCTCTTCATAAATGACGCTGTTTGTCGTCCAATAGCAAAATAATCAATCTTTGTCGGTAGCATAGGCCAGTATTCGTCTAATCGTTGCATAGCAATTTGGCCTGCATGCACACTCACAAAAATAGCGATATCAAATTCATCAAAAGACAATATTTGCTCCGTGACTTTTGAGCTTTCGATGGTCGGCTCAATATCAATCACTGGGATATGCACTACCTTGGCATGAGCTTCAGATACAAGTTGTAAAAACTCATCATGATCTCTGCGCGAACGAATCACTAACAAACGTTTACCGGACAATCTATTAAACGCCATAAATCTCAGCCAGTAGCTTTCCAGCGCCTTGCGAAAGCAAATCTTTAGCCACCTGAATACCTAGTTCTTCGGGAGTATCCGCATCACCTGAAGAATGTGCCCGCAGTATACGCTTGCCATCAATGCTACCCACTAACCCTCTCAGATTGACCGTTGTGCCATTATTACTAAGCGTTGCAAAGCAGGCGATAGGGACCTGGCAGCCACCTTGAAGGTGCTTGTTAGCGGCCCGTTCTGCGCGGACACAAATGGCAGATTCACGGTGATGTAACGGTGCTATTAATTCCTGAATCAATGCATCATCGCTGCGGCATTCAATACCAACCGCACCCTGCCCACCCGCTGGCAAAGAAATACTAGAGGTTAGTCTTTGTGTAATTCGATCCGCCATATCCAGACGCATCAAACCAGCAGAGGCTAAGATAATCGCGTCATACTGACCGTCATCCAATTTGGACAACCTAGTATTCACGTTACCGCGCAACTCTTTTACTCGTAACTTGGGAAAGTGCGCAAGAACCTGGCACTGACGACGAAGGCTTGAGGTCCCGATGACTGCGTTTTCTGGCAACTCGTTTAGCGCTGCAAAGTGATTGGAGACAAAGGCATCAGAGGAATCTTCTCGCTCACAAATTACTGACAAACATAGTCCCTTAGGAAATTCCATCGGAACATCCTTCATTGAATGAACTGCAATGTCAGCAAAACCCTCAAGCATCGAGGTCTCAAGCTCTTTGACAAAGAGACCTTTGCCACCGATTTTTGCCAATGGCGTATCGAGTAATTTATCCCCTTTTGTCGTCATAGTGACCAGCTCAATATTTAACTGAGGGTGATGGCGCTGCAGTTGGGTCTTCACAAATTCAGCTTGCCATAACGCCAGAGGGCTTTTTCGAGTTGCTATACGAAGCGTACCGGTCATTTAATCGGCTCATATCAGTAAGGTGCTCCATTATCGACGATTTCGCAACTTTTGTCAGAGATCAATAGTAATTAGATATTCTTGGTTGATATTCATCTGTTGGTCAATGCGGATTTTTAGAATATACCTAAGTTTTGAGTTATTGCGCTAATGATTGGCTATAATCGTGTTCCTCGGTTTATTAATTAGGCAACAGTTCTATGAGCACTTCTAAAAAGTCGGCAACTGACAAAACGCAAAACACCCCGATTAACCAGTCATGGGGTGGTCGATTTAATGAACCAGTTGATGCATTCGTTGCCCGCTTTACAGCTTCAGTAGACTTTGATCAACGTCTGTTTAAGCACGATATTCGCGGCTCTATCGCTCATGCCTGGATGCTATCACATGTAGGCGTGCTTACCGAGACTGAAGCTCAGATGATCACAGATGGATTGGAGGCTATTGCTAGCGAGATTGAAACTGGAAATTTTATCTGGTCAATTGCCCTTGAAGATGTCCACATGAATATTGAAGCCGCACTGACAGCTAAAATAGGTGACGTAGGTAAAAAATTACATACCGGCCGATCTAGAAATGATCAAGTGGCCACTGATATACGACTATGGTTGCGAGATGAAATTGATGCTATCGCGTTGCTTTTAAGTGCACTACAGACAGGTATGATTGAGCTAGCATCGACTGAAAGCGATACTATTATGCCCGGTTTTACTCATCTGCAAACTGCTCAGCCAGTCACTTTTGGCCATCACCTTTTGGCATGGAATGAAATGCTAGAACGCGACTTTAGCCGCCTAAAGGACTGCCGTAAGCGTCTGAATCATTGCCCTCTGGGCGCCGCTGCGCTGGCGGGCACCACCTATCCAATTAATCGTAATCACACATCAACTAGCTTGAATTTTGATAGACCAACTGAAAATTCGTTAGACTCAGTCAGTGACAGAGACTTTGCAATTGAATTTTGCGCCTTCGCCAGCATCCTACTTACCCATATGTCACGAATGTCGGAAGAACTAATTCTTTGGACCTCAGCGCAATTCCAATTTATTAATCTACCGGATAGATTTTGTACTGGATCATCTATTATGCCTCAAAAGAAAAACCCTGATGTACCTGAGTTGGTCCGCGGTAAAACAGGCAGAGTTAATGGACATCTTGTCTCTCTTTTAACACTTATGAAGTCTCAGCCATTGGCATACAATAAAGACAATCAAGAAGATAAAGAGCCCTTATTTGATACCGTTGATACCGTTCGTGACTGTCTTCGTGCGTTCGCTGATATGGTGCCTGCTATTGAGGCAAATAAGGCTGAAATGTATACAGCGGCAAAACGCGGATTCTCTACAGCCACTGATTTAGCTGATTATCTCGTCGGGAACGGCATTCCCTTTCGCGATGCGCATGAGGTTGTTGGCAAGGCAGTTGCTTACGGTATTGCTGAGAGCAAAGACTTGTCGGATATGAGCCTAGAGGAATTAGCGCAATTTTCAGATCAAATAAAAAATGACGTCTTCGCAGTACTAACGCTAGAGGGGTCAGTAGCTGCCCGTGATCATATTGGCGGCACAGCACCGACCCAAGTTAAAGCAGCAGCAGCGCGAGCTTTAGAAAAAGTCGGCAGTCGCTAAGTAAAATCGAAGTGAACTGATTCCGATGATTGTGCTAAGCACGCTGAACTCAACATGGTTGATAACAGCTCACCGGTAACCGTATTGCACCAGCTCTCTTGTTCCTTGCTCTGTAGCGTAAAGTGAAAGCCTCCAGACTGTGCAGCTAGCCAAATCTCTCGCATTGCAGGTTGTCTGGACAGAATAATCTGCGATCCATTTACATCGCACGTTAATGTGAGCATACCGCCACTGTTCTCATAATCAATATCTGCTCCGCTATCATCAATAGTCTCTTCAATAGAGAACATTAGGTCATCGACAATTTGATTAAACTCTGCTTCATTCATTGTTATTCTTCCATACTGATTTTTTGCGGCAAGAGGTGCAGTATAATTGTTTGGTCGTAATCTGCCACTACCGTTATACTTCGACCCCCAACATTAGGAATATAAACATGAAAAGACATATTGCTGGGCTATTGACAATATTGTGTCTTGTTGCGCTTGGTGGGTGTGGCAATAGTGGTGATCTTTATCTCCCTAAAGACACCGCTGAAACCTTTACCGCCGACTCTCAATTTAGAGACAATTAAACGCCTATGCATACCACTATTAGCCGGCAGAACGGCGATCTATTTATGGAAAAGATCGCTCTCTCAGATATTACTCACCAGTTCGGTACGCCTTGCTATGTGTATAGTAAGGGTGCGATTGAGCGCAACTATGAATCTTACGTAACAGCATTAGGTGAGCAGCCCCACTTAGTTTGTTACGCAGTTAAATCTAATTCGAATATTGCCGTATTACAGACTCTCGCGGCTCTAGGTGCCGGTTTTGATATAGTGTCAGTTGGGGAGCTTGAGCGAGTACTAATGGCGGGTGGAGATCCCAGTAAGGTAGTATTTTCCGGTCTTGGTAAGACCCGTCAGGAAATGCGTCGGGCATTGGAGATTGGTATTCACTGCTTTAATGTGGAGTCTGAGTCTGAGCTCGAATTACTCAATAAAATAGCCTCGGAACTCTCAATGAGAGCCCCTGTGTCAATTCGGGTGAATCCAGATGTTAATGCCAACACTCATCCCTATATCTCCACAGGATTAAAAGAAGATAAATTCGGTATTGATATTAATAATGCCTTGGCTGTTTATCAGCATGCTTCCCTAATGGATAACATCCACCTTATTGGTATCGATTGTCATATTGGCTCGCAGTTGACCGAGATAGCGCCGTTTGTTGATGCCATGGATAGACTTCTAATACTCGTTGATCAACTAGGGGCTTTAAAAATAAGTCTAAATCATATTGATATTGGTGGCGGCTTGGGCGTCCGATATCGAGATGAATCTATTCAATCTGTCGATGACTACATGAGCGAATTATTGCCAAGACTGGCACAACGCAGTGAAACATTAATTTTAGAGCCCGGCCGCTCGATAACAGCAAATGCTGGTGTGCTGCTCACTGAAGTACAATTTATCAAGTCCAATGATCATAAAAACTTTGTCATCGTCGATGCCGCAATGAACGATATGTTAAGGCCATCTTTGTATCAGGCATGGATGGATATACAGCCTATCTCAGACAGTAGTGATCTGGATGAGAAAGTTTATGATGTCGTTGGGCCTGTCTGCGAAAGCGGTGACTTTTTAGGAAAAGAGCGCCCACTTAAAGTAAAAGAAGGTGATCACCTGTGTCTATTCTCTGCAGGTTCCTATGGGTTTGTAATGAGTTCAAACTACAACAGTCGTCCGCGAGCTCCAGAAATCATGGTCGATGCAGATAGTGTTTATCTAATTCGTCAGCGAGAAACCATTCAGGATCTAACGAGAGGAGAGCAGCTTTTACCGGTCAATTGATCGTCTAATAGCTAAAAATTATTATGTGGGTAAAGTTCACTAAGATGCATGGCCTGGGTAATGACTTTGTCGTTATTGATGCTGTGACACAAAACGTCAGCCTCTCAGCAGCGGCAGTAAGACGTGTCGCCGACCGACATTTAGGTATCGGCTGTGATCAAGTACTTATTGTGGAGCCCCCTTCAAGTGCAGATATAGATTTTAACTACAGAATATTTAATAGTGACGGAAGTGAAGTTGAGCAATGTGGCAACGGAGCTCGCTGTTTAGCTCGGTTTGTAAGAGACCGTAAGTTGTCTGGCAAAGAATCCATTCGTGTAAAAACGATGAATCGCGTCATCCGCCTTAGTATCAATAAAGACAACACAATTTCAGTTGATATGGGTATTCCAGAGTTTGAACCTAAAGAATTACCGTTGGACGCTGAACGGAGAGCAGAAAGCTACTCAATTGACTTAGGCGATCAGTCGGTTTTGATTGCCGCAATCTCTATGGGAAATCCTCATGCAGTAATGTTTGTTGAGGATATAGATTCGGCGCCAGTCAGCACTGTTGGACCGCAACTGGAAAATCATTGTCGCTTCCCCAATAAGGTGAATGTTGGTTTTGTAAAAGTAGTGAATCGTCGGCATATTAAACTGCGAGTCCATGAACGCGGCTCAGGAGAGACCCGAGCCTGTGGGTCTGGCGCATGCGCGGCCGCAGTAGCAACGATTCAAAAAGGACTGGTAGATTCCCCGGTCACCGTTGGACTAACTGGGGGAAATCTAACAATTCATTGGATTGGTGAGGGCCATCCCCTTATTATGAGTGGTGCCGCGATCACTAGCTTTCATGGACAAATCAAGTTATGAGTAAAGATAAATCAACCGATATCAGTGTTAAACAAGTCCGTAGTTTTCTTCGCGACCATCCAACATTTTTGGATGAGAACCCAGATATTCTAGAAACCATGATAGTTCATCACAAGCCTGAGGGTGCAATATCTCTTGTTGAACGGCAACTATCCGTATTGCGCGCTCGTAATAAAGAAATGCGTGCGCAGCTAGACAGCCTTTACACCATTGCTAATGACAATGAAGCCATGTTTGAAAGGACCAATCGACTAGTCGCAAATCTCCTCAAAGCCAACAATCTCGGCGAACTCGTGCAGTCTCTTTATGATAGCTTGGAAAACGATTATGGTATCGAAGCTTATAGCTTGACGCTGCTTGGTAGTTCGGAAGATCTCCCAAAGAGTTTGGCCAAAATTTCTTCGCAAGACAAAGCTAAGCAAGAAATTCCCTCAGTATTAAGCGGAGTCCGTGCTACCTGCGGTCGTCTAAGTGCCTCAGAAATGAATTTTCTATTTGATGATAGACTAAATATTTTAGGCTCTGCCGCGGCAGTAATATTACGTAATGAAGGAAATTTGGCAATCTTAGCACTCGGCAACAGTGATTCGACTTACTATACTGAAGATATGGGCACAATCTTCCTGGACTATATTGCTGAAATAATGAGTCTACTACTACCAAATCATTTGCATATTAAAAAACTCAACATAGAGTAATTAACGCGTTTTAGGCGCCTTTTTCTTAGCAGTGTTTTTTATTCCTGATCTACGTTTTTTACTCGGGTTTGCTTGCTCGCCATTGCCCGCGCCTTTTTTCTTGGCTGGCTTATTTCGAGCATCGCGCTTACCCCCGTGACCAGAGGAAGATCCGGAGCTAGAGGATCCCTTGCGTTTTTTAATATTTTTATCTCTACTCGGCTGTTCAGCACTTTGATCAGTATCATCAACTAATTCAAAGTCAATTTTACGCTCTTCTAAATTAACTCTCATCAAACCTACTGTTAATTTTTGCCCTAGACGGAAAACTCTACCCGTGCGCTCTCCAATCATGCGGTGCTGAGAGGCTTCATGATAATAGTAATCTTTTGGCAAACCAGTGACATGTATTAAACCTTCAACATACAGATCATCAAGCATTACAAATAATCCAAATCCCGTTACAGCGGTGACTACACCCGTATATTTCTCACCCACGCGATCCATTAGGTATTCACATTTTAACCAATTAACCACATCTCTTGTGGCCTCATCAGCGCGTCGCTCAGTGACTGAAAGATGCTCACCCGTAGCCTCCAATTGCTCCTCTTCATAGGGATAGATAATTTTATTTGGCAAAGGCTTCGCGCCATCAACCCTGTGAACATTAGAGACCTTTTTACTTCCTCTAATTAAGCTTCTAATCGCACGATGCACCAGTAAATCTGCGTAACGTCGAATAGGCGAGGTAAAATGCGTATACGCTTCAAATGCGAGCCCAAAGTGCCCTAAATTTTCCGGTTGGTAAACTGCCTGACTCATGGAACGCAACATTACTGACTGAATAACCGCAGCGTCATCACGATGTTTACTTGCGCGCAAGACGCGCTGGTAATCTTCAGGTTGCGGGTCTTCGCCACCCCCTAGCCCCATTCCCAGTTCGGCAAGAAACTCTCTGACCGACCCAAGCCGGTCCTCGCTCGGCCCCTCATGCACTCTATATAAAGCCGGGATCTTTATTTTCTCAAGAAACATAGCAGAGCATACATTAGCACAGAGCATACATTCTTCTATTAATCGGTGCGCTGCAGTCCGTTCAACCGGAATGATCTGACTAATTTTCCTCTGCCCATCAAATAAAATTCGTGTTTCCTGAGAATCAAAGTCTATTGCTCCGCGCTTTGCTCTACAGTTGTTTAATACTTGGTATAAATCATTGAGATCGTCAATATGCGGCACAATTGCAGCAAACTGCTTGCGGATACCCGACTTATTTCCCTCATCTTGCTGACTGATAATTTGCGCAACCTGGGAATAGGTCATACGCGCATGAGAGTGCATGACTGCTTCGGAAAATTGATAGCGCGTAATGTTACCCTCGGCACTAATGTGCATTTCACAAACCATACAGAGTCGGTCTTCCGCAGGATTTAAAGAGCAGAGCCCATTAGATAATTTCTCGGGTAGCATTGGCACGACATGGTTAGGGAAATATACTGAATTCCCTCTCTCAAATGCTTCCTGATCTAGTGCTGACCCGACGGCAACGTAGTGAGATACATCAGCGATCGCAACCAGCAATCGCCACCCACCACGAGGTTTTGCTTGACAGAAAACTGCGTCATCAAAGTCTCTAGCATCTTCTCCATCGATGGTAATTAGAGGCGTATCTCTTAAATCAATACGATATTGGGTATCTGTAACCTCGTCTGGAATCTCAGCAGACTCTGCTTGAACTAAGGCACTCCACTGGTGAGGGATGCCATAATTACGGATCGACATCTCAACCTCTAACCCTGGATCAAGATGATCACCCAGTATCTCAGCAATCGCTCCGACCGGCAGATTACTTCGCGACGGCGGTTCCAACACATCAACAACAACAATTTGGCCCGCCTTCGCTTGCCCAGACTTATCAGCAGGTATTAGGATGTCTTGGCTAATTCGAGGATTGTCTGCTCGCACAAAGCAAATGCCACTTTCATTAAAGTAGCGACCAACCAGCTGTTTTGTGTTGCGCTCGACAACATCAACCAAACTTCCCTCAGGCCTACCTCGACGATCTCGGCCCGATATTCTAACAAGAACCACATCACCATCAAACACACGGCGCATTTGCGTACTCGAAAGATAAATATCGTCACCTTCTCCATGTGCAGGTTTTACAAATCCATAACCTTCAGGATGCCCGATGACTCTACCTTTGACTAGACTGAGTTTATCCAAGGTGCCATAACCGTCTCTTCGATTACGAGCAACTTGCCCATCACGTTCCATTGCACGCAAGCGCCGACGCATTGCTTCAATTTGCTCCTCATCATGCAATTTTAATGCGGTACATATTTCTTTATGAGTCAGTGGCCCGACACTTTCACTTAAAAAGTCTAACAAGAACTCCCTACTTGGTACGGGCCGAGAGTAATTATCAGCTTCTCGTGAAGCGAATGGATCTTTAGTCTTTATTTTTTTAGTCATAATTAATTATGGATACGCTTATATAGAAGCAGAATTATAAAATGGCGTCGCAGCCAGCTCAGGAGTCCCTTAGTCTATGTCTTATTTAGTGGGGAGTACAAACAATTATTAGCCGGTTACCTGATCAGGTATCAGCGTTTCATTCATATGCTGTCTCATCTCACTTATCTTATTTAAATTTTCTTTGGTAGATGAACCCCCATGGGAGGCCTTAAATGATAGTGCCATTTCTCTGAATTTTGTCATCCCGTATAGCCCAGATAAACCAAGGAGATCATGTAACCCCTGCTGTAAATTACCGTTACTTAATTGCCTTAGCTGGCGCTCTATTTCATCTAGACATTTATTTAAAGTTTCTTTTAATTCAGCTACCGGAATTAAAGATGACAATATTCCATCCCCTGAAGAATGAGTTATCTGTTCTCTATTCTCTAAGATTGCGAGAATTGAATTTATTAAGAGGGTTTCATTAAATGGCTTTTGCAATACTAACTCTGCGCCAGCCTCTAACATTTTAGCTTCACCATCCCCAGTGATATCAGCAGTTAAGCCGATAACTGGAGGACTTTCTGATGACTGATTTACAATCGCATCACATGCGCTCACACCATCGATTACCGGCATATGCACATCCATCAAGACTACGTCGACATGCAGTAGTCGAGCAATTTCAGTGGCTTCCAATCCGTTATTAGCAACAAGACAGTCAGCACCATAACTTTTTAATAGTTTGACGATCAGTCTCTGTGAGAAGTGATTATCTTCGGCTACCAAAATACTGGATCCACGCAGAACCTCATCGGTAGGCATCACAGCCTTACTATCCAAGTCACTTAGACCGTTGACGGTCGCTTCATACAAACGGCATGTGAAACTGATATCGGACCCTAGGCCGAGAGTACTTTCAATCTCTATCTCTCCATGCATTAAGTTAACTAAGCGTTTACATATTGCCAGGCCAAGACCAGCTCCTCCATAACGCCGATTAATAGATTCATCCTCCTGAAAAAATGCCTCGAATAAAAACGCTTTTTTGTCCTCCGCGATGCCTTTGCCTGAATCTTTAACCGAGCAATGTAATACGCTAACATTTGACTCGGAGGTATCTACTTCTAGATGAACCCAAACCGAACCTTCATCGGTAAATTTAATCGCATTACCCAACAGATTACTGACGACCTGAGCTAGCCGAACAGGGTCGCCACGAACTAAGTTCGGAAGTTCACCTATTACATTCACATGAAGTGACAAATTTTTATCTAACGCAGATTTTTGATGAATGGCAACCACATCATCAAACCATCTCCTTAAATTAAAATTAATTCTTTCAAGTCGAAAGCCGGCAGAATGAGCATTGGAAAATTCTAGAATATCATCAATCATGGTAAGCAGCATGGTTGAAGAAACATCAACTACTCCAAGATACTCATGCCGTTTATCAATATTTTTTTCAGAGGCGACAAGTCGTGAAAAACCAATCACAGCGGTCAGTGGTGTACGCAACTCGTGGCTCATCCTGGCCAAAAACTGATTTTGCGCCTCGGCAACTTCTTCAAGCTCAATGAGAGTGGCATGCAGCTGGGCTGTGGCTCGTGTGATTTCGCTTTCCATTCGAGAGTTAGCCTGCCTGATAGTAATCGCTAACTTGTTAATACCACTAGCTAGCAAGCGTACCTCTTTGGGGCCTTCTTCATCGGCCAGATCATCCAAATTACCAACGGCCATCTTGTTGACCATGGTCTTCAGCCTCTCAATTGGCATAGACACACTCCGGGTGAACCGGATTGACAACCAAGCCGCAACGAAAAGGCTAAAAATAATTACTAATATAGTATTAATTACCTTTTCTTCTTGCCGGCCGGCCAAAAACTGACTATCAATAGCCACTATTATCCAAGCGACCTCAGTCTGAGTGGTCCGCAGATTACTTGTGTCTGCGGGTAGCCGAATCTCTCGGAAAAAATATTGGTGACCCGCATCTACCCAAGGTAAACCAGATTCAAAGTTAGCCAAGGGCGGTATGTTCTGCAAATTGAGACTTCCCAACGCCAACGTCTTTTTCAACGCTATATTGTGAAGCACGATGCCATCAACACCCGCTATATTAAACAGATGATTTGCTTCTTTATTCAGTAAGACAGTATCGTACTCAATAAGTGCATCGCCAGCATGATTGACCAGTTGCTCTATTGCTAATTCACCCATCAAATACTGGAAGTCTTCAATATCCCGACTTTGACTAGATACTATGTAGTAACCAATTAATGAACCAAATGTTAGTAGTGGTATTAATGTCGTGACTACCATCCGAGCGTAAATTCCCGAAAAAAGGGGTTTCCAATAAATCAACACATCACCTTCAGCACTAACAATGTCTGTTTAATGGAAGGCATTATAAGCCTCCATTTTCAGAAAATTGTGTGGCACTAATGATTTCTAACTTCTGCCCGACAAGACCTGCCTGGGTACGATTACTCAAATTTAGAGCGCGCAAGATTGCGCTAACATGGACCTTGATAGTATTCTCGGATAGAAATAGTTCGCGAGCAATAAGTTTATTGGAAAGCCCCTTAGATATAAGTTTTAAAATATCTAACTGACGTTCAGTTAACAACTCTGTTACGCCATCGATACTCGTCTGAAGATCATCTACCGCTCCATCGCTATCCGCGCCTAACGCAAGAAGAACTTCTGGAATATATACGTCGCCAACTAGCACTCTAGAGATAGCCGTGAATAATATTTCTTTAGGTGCAGATTTAGTAACAAATCCCATAGCGCCTATGTCCAGACATTTTCTTATATGCGCAGGCTTCTCTGAAGCGGAAAGGACTATTACGGGAAGGGAAGGATAGGTTTGACATACTGTATCGATAAAATCAAAGCCACCGCCGCCGCCTGGCATAAACAAATCAATTATGGCAAGGTCTATGGAGTCATTAAGCAAGATATCCAAAGCTTTGATCCCGTCGCTAGCGGTACTAACGGTGATATCGCTTAATCCATCTAGCAGAGTTGCTTTTAGCCCAACGCAAACAAAAGCATGATCATCAACTATAAGCGTGTGCATGTTAATAATCCTTTAATGAATTTAAATAATACGTTTAAGAATTAATGTTAATAGACTTACTAAGATAATTTATATTCCAAAAATCCTCTTAATTTTAACTAAGTTTATAGATATTCGTATATTTTATCTATATTACGCGTTAGCTTTATGCAAAAGAGGATTTTTACGTTGGCTAGACGTCAATAGATTGCTTTCTTACAAACAAAAGTAACGGATAGAATACTGGGGAATATTACGGTTTCGTCTTTAAATTAGAATATTGATAAAAAAAAGGCGGCCTCTTGGGCCGCCTTTTTCCTTAACCGAGCTTTTCTTTAATTCTCGCCGAACGACCAGATCGATCGCGAAGGTAATAAAGCTTAGCGCGCCTGACAGCACCGCGACGCTTCACTTCTATACTGTCCACTAAAGGGCTATAAGTTTGGAAGGTACGTTCTACACCAATTCCATTAGAAATCTTTCTGACAGTAAAAGCTGAATTTAGCTGGCGATTACGCTTAGCTAAAACAACACCTTCAAACGCCTGCAGCCGCTCGCGTGCGCCTTCTTTAACTTTAACCTGCACCACAACGGTATCACCTGGACTAAAGTCTGGTATTGCTTTACTCATCTGCTCTTTCTCAATCGCAGCTATGATTGATGTTTTATTTGACATTTATTGCTCCTCAATTTTCATTGGTTGGTGGAAAACCACCTGATTTAGAGCTCTGTACAGAGAGGATGAACACTATCCTTTGCCATCATCTGTCAGCGCAGTACTACTCTCTTTAATTATGCTCAGCTGCTCGTCATCGAGCGCCAAACCATCCAGTAAATCCGGTCTTCTTAACTGAGTTCGCAACAGAGCCTGCCGCATCCGCCAGTTCTTAATTTTTTTATGGTCTCCCGACAATAGAATCGATGGGACACTCTCTCCACCGTAAACCTCAGGTCGGGTATAATGAGGACAATCCAGCAGACCCTTCGCAAAAGAATCTTGCTCTGCAGAATCCTGATGGCCAAGTACCCCGGGTTTTTGCCTCAGCAGTGCATCGATAAGCACCATTGCCGGCAGCTCTCCACCACTAAGCACATAATCTCCAATAGACCATTCTTCATCTACTTCTAAACCAATCAATCTCTCATCGATACCTTCATACCGACCGGCGATCAAAATTAAACTTTTCTGCTCAGCAAACCCATTCACCGCAGATTGACTTAACACCTTACCTTGTGGAGATAAGTACACAACAGTGGTCTTCTCGTCGATCCATTCCCGAGCAGCGCTGATCGACCTTCGCAAAGGCTCAATCATCATAACCATACCAGGGCCACCACCGTAGGGTCTGTCATCTACGGTACGGTGCTTGTCTTCGGTAAAGTCTCTAGGATTAAAAAAAGCTAGTTCAACTAAGCCATTTTTCACCGCACGACCACTAATTCCATACTCAGTAACCGCTTCAAACATATCTGGAAACAGGGTAATCAATGCTATTTTCATTAATTTTCACCTCTGTTGACGGATCTACCTTACCTAGAAGTGTGGATCCCAAACTACGTCTATCCTACCCTCAGAGACAGCTACGTTGACTACGAACTCTTTCGAGTAAGGGATCATTCGCTCTTCTCTATCAATACTATCCTTATCACCGATGACTACAAGAACGTCGTTAGCACCGGTCTCAAGTAGAGAATCAACAACACCGAGTCGCGATTCAGTTCCTTGGTCTTGACAAAATACTTGCAGCCCGACCAGTTGATGCCAGTAGTGTTCCGCATTTGTTAACGACGGCAGTAGGTTTTTGGCCACTAAGATATTGTGCTGACACCAAGTTCTAGCTACGTCGCGGTCATCAACACCCTGAAGGTGAACGACTAATCCGTCACCGTGTCTCTTAAAATCATCGGCAACTAATTGCTTCAGCCCCCCAGGCAAATCAATCCACCAAGGTTGATAATCAAATATCGACTCAACGTTTTCAGTATACGAAAAGACCTTAAGCCAACCGCGGATGCCAAAAACGGTCGTTATACGACCGACAACTAGCATTTCCGGAGTACTTGTAGTGCTAGTCATAGGTATATCCTAAACCCACTAAGCTGCTATTTTGGCAGCCTCTTTTAGTAGAGCTGAGACACGATCACTAACCTGTGCCCCTTGACCCTGCCAATATGTAGCGCGTTCTAAATCAACACGCAGCCGCTCTTCCGCTCCACGAGCAACCGGGTTAAAGAACCCTATGCGCTCAATGTACCTAGCGTCACGAGCATTGCGCGAGTCTGAGACTGTTATGTGATAAAAAGGGCGTTTCTTTGCGCCACCACGAGCCAATCTGATTGTAACCATTTGTCAAATCCTGTGTTCGAGAGGCACTATCGCCAAACTCGATGCTTTTTGTTCATGCCACGCACTTAAGCGTAGCTATCCCGGAAAGCGCGGTATGGTACGCCAAAAGCTTTAAAAATGAAACTAATTTAGTCGAAAATAATCTCTGCTAATTGATGCCTTCTTAGGCAAGGCTCAGACGTTCCGCGAGTTATTAAAATTTAGGTAGTCCGCCCGGAGGCATTCCCCCGCCGGGTGGCATCATCCCACCCATTCCACGCATCATGTTTTGCATCCCCTTCCCTTTCATTTTCTTCATCATCTTGCTCATTTGCTTATGCTGTTTAAGCAATCGATTAAGATCCTGAATACTTGTCCCTGAGCCAAAGGTAATTCGACGTTTTCGCGAGCCATTTAAAATATCAGGGTTTTGCCTCTCTTTTGGCGTCATAGAGTTGATGATACACTCCATTTGATCAAACTGACTACTTGCTTGATTCTGCTGAGCTAATTGCGCCATATTTCCCATACCCGGCATTTTATCCATCATCCCTGCCATACCACCTAAATTTTTCATCTGCTGCAGCTGATCGCGCAGATCTTCCAAATCAAACCTTTTACCTTTAATAACTTTTTGAGCAAATTTTTCAGCTTTCTTTTTATCAACCTTTCGCTCTACATCTTCTATCAATGAGAGCACGTCACCCATACCAAGAATACGCGATGCGATTCTTTTAGGATGGAACGGTTCTAATGCGTCGGTCTTTTCACCAACGCCTAAAAACTTGATCGGCTTACCAGTGATTTGCCTTACGGACAATGCGGCACCTCCGCGAGCATCACCATCGACCTTGGTCAGTATAATGCCTGTCAACGGCAGAGACTCGTTGAATGCTTTTGCAGTATTAACTGCATCTTGGCCAATCATGGCATCGATCACAAACAGTGTTTCAACAGGATTTGCAGCCGCGTGAATCTGTTTGATTTCCGACATCATTTCGCCATCGACATGCAGGCGACCTGCGGTATCAACAATCAATACATCCATAAACTGAGTTTTTGCAGCCGCTATTGCCGCTGTAACTATGTCAACGGGCTTCTGATTTTCATCGCTTGGAAAAAATACCGCATCCACTTCGTTTGCTAGCGTTTTAAGTTGCTCTATTGCTGCAGGGCGGTAAACGTCGGCCGACACAACCATGATTTTCTTCTTTTCTCGCTCCTTCAGATAACGAGATAGCTTAGCCACTGACGTCGTCTTACCTGCACCTTGCAAACCCGCCATTAAAACTACTGCAGGCGGTTGTGCTGCCAAGTTCAGAGATTCATTTTCCTCTCCCATTACGGCTTCAAGCTCAGCCTGAACAACCTTTAGAAATTGCTGCCCAGGATTGAGACTACTGCCGACCTCTCGACCTAAAGCACGAGTTTTTACCTGCTCAACAAAGCTCTTGACCACAGGTAATGCAACATCGGCTTCCAGCAAAGCCATTCGTACCTCACGCAATGTTTCCTCAATATTTTTTTCACTGAGGCTCGCTTTTCCTGATATTTTTTTCAAACTTAACGTAAGACGGTCGCTTAAACTTTCAAACATTGCCATGCGGAACATTCCTAATTGATTTCTATCAAGCCGCATTATAACAATAATTACGCGGCCCTCTTCACCCCAAGCCATGAATATGCCACACTCATGGCTACTTGTTAATGATTTAACGTCATGTTTACTTCAATCACTGGTTTTGCAGCTGTTATCCTTTATTTAGGAGGTTTCAGTTACCTACTATTTAAGCTTCTAAAAGAGCCCACTTTTAATACCTCCGGACTACAAACGCTGGCAGCTGGAGCAATAACTTTGCACGGCTTAAGCACGATGCAGTTGCTTTTTGTTGCTGACGGGCTAGATTTGAGTTTATTTAGAATTTTTGTCTTAATCGCCTTTGTGATTAATTTAGTTGTTTTTATCAGCGGCCGCAAGAAGCCATTGCATAGCATGTATCTTTTGCTTTTCCCAATATCTGCATTGAGCTTAATTGCCGCTTTAGAAACTCCTAGTACTAAACCCGCTGTATTAATGTCACCCTACATTCAGGCTCATATAGTAATTTCTATACTCGCCTATAGTTTACTCGCAATTGCTGCCCTACATGCTTTACTCACTGGCTATCAAAATTGGCAACTAAAACACAAAAAGCAAAATTTCTTAATGCGTACATTCCCCCCACTTCAGACAATGGAAGATTTTCTTTTTGAGCTGATTTTGGCCGGTGAAATAATTCTTACGCTATCGTTGATCAGCGGATTTCTTTATTACGATGATTTATTTGATCAAAAACTACTACACAAAGTCACTCTCAGTATCGTCGCCTGGCTGGTTTATGCGGTACTTCTGTGGGGAAGGCACAGTAGAGGTTGGAGAGGAATCAAAGCAATAAGCTGGAGCTGGGTTGGGTTTGTCGCTATTTTAATGGGGTATGTAGGCAGTAAAATCGTACTCGAATTTATCCTCAACTAACATTTAGCTCGCTAATGTTGAATTGTCAGTTGCCAAAACTATCCAAGTGATCCAACATAACTATATTCAATTTTAATGGAAATCAGTCTTGAACGGTTCAGACCCCCTAGTATTATGGGCAACACTTGCAATACTCTTGGTACTTTCAGCTTTTTTCTCCGGTTCAGAAACCGGAATGATGGCCCTAAATCGATACCGACTTCGCCATCAACGCAAAAAAAGTGCTGGCGCTCGTCGAGCAGCGAAATTATTGGCACAACCCGATAGATTGATTGGCCTTATTTTAATCGGCAATAACGCGGTTAACATTTTGGCGGCAATTATTGCCAACATGCTGGCAATCCTTTATGTCGGAGAAGCTGCAGCTCCTTGGGTGGCTACTGCGTCACTAACCATCATGGTATTAGTTTTTTCTGAAGTCACTCCAAAAACTATCGCAGCTCAGAATCCAGAATGGTTTGCTTTTAAAGCAAGCCATATCTTAAAGCCATTGCTGCAATTACTTTCTCCACTTGTATGGATGGTTAATAAGCTAACCAATGGTGTTGTGCTACTACTAGGCTTTGACCCTAACAAAGATCGTGATGACGGATTGGATTCGGAAGAGCTTAAATCGCTGGTAGATTTGTCAGGGCACAAACTATCAACCAGTCATCAGGGTATGCTCAAGGGAATTCTTGATCTGGAAAATGTAACAGTCGAAGACATTATGATCCCAAGAAACGAAGTCCAGGGTCTTGACCTAGAGGACAGTATTAATAGTCTAACTGCGGCCATGCTTGATTCTGAATATTCTAGGCAGCCAATTTATGAGGGTGATATCAATAACATTATTGGTATTTATCACGGGCGTAAGGCAAATCAACTTTTCCGCTCAGGGGACATCAGCCATGATGCAATAAGGTATTTTGCCGAGGAACCCTATTTTATTCCTGAAACTACAAGTCTGACCAATCAGTTACTAAATTTTAAGAATGCGAAAACGCGCTTTGCGATTGTAGTCGATGAGTATGGTGAAGTTCAGGGGCTTGTCACACTTGAAGATATTCTCGAAGAAATTGTCGGAGACTTTACCACCAATACTGCTGACAACGAGGATGAAGTCATCGCTCAGGGTGATGGTAGCTATCTGATTGATGGCGCAGCCACTATTCGAGAAATTAATAAGGCTACGGGCTGGGATCTACCGACAAAAGGACCCAAGACTCTAAATGGTATAGTGTTTGAGCAACTTGAGAGCATTCCAGATGGTAACGTCAGTTTCATTGTCGCGAATTACCGATTTGAAACCGAAGAAATCAATGGTACTTTGGTTAAAAAGGTACGCGTTTCACCCATGAAAAAACCTAGACAGACTGACGAGTAATCCCTAGTTCTACTATGGAGTACTATCTAGCTTAGCGCGGTGCTCGCAAAGTTTGAGCACCTCTCGCTTTTGATTACCCGACATATTTCGCCACTCGCGAATCTCGTTACTCGTCCTATTACATCCGACGCATACATCGTCTTCATTAAGAGAACATATAGCCGAACAGGGTGAAGTAATATTAAGCTCTGGTGTCATCGCTTAACTTCTCTCAAGTCAGAACGCATGTTAGCGGCTTTTTGAACATACATAGTGGCTCCAGCCAGCAGAAAAGCTCGCATATTTTCATCCGTCTGCCTAATAACCTTACCTGGAGATCCAACGACCATAGATCCATCTGGAATAACTGCGCCTGCTTTAACCAAGGCATTGGCACCAATCAGGCAATCACTTCCAACAATAGCACCATCTAAAATCACCGCTTGAATTCCCACTAGTGTGCGATCCCCGATCTCTCGACAGTGCACCATTGCTTGGTGACCAATAGTCACATCTTCACCTATTTTAAGCGGCTGGCCAGGATCAGCATGCAATACCGCTCCATCTTGTACATTGCTTCGCTTTCCTACTTCAATAACATCGCAGTCACCTCTAATCACAGCATTGAACCAGACACTGGAATCCTCTTTTAGAATGACCTTACCCATGACGTCGGCGCTTGCAGCGATAAATACACTACTATGGATTTGAGGTGTATCTTCACCTATTTGATAAATCATTTGTACCGCCTTTTAGTTATTATTATCTGCAGTGATGTGCGATGGATACTTCAAGTCAATACCTGCATTCAAAGTGGCATTAAGTAAGTCCGTTATCACCTTAAGCGTGAAACCCCAAATCTTGTAATTGTTATACGTTAGATATGGAAATCGTATCACCCCATCGCCAGTGCCCATCTCTGTTTTAATCTCAAAATATTGATACTGGTCTATATCCAAAAAGATCTTCAATGGTACATTGAAAATAGCGGCCGTCTCAGACGCATCCGCAGTAAGCTCTAGATCATGTAACCCTATAGCTACAAAGGGCGTTACGCTAATCTCTCTGCGCTTTGGTGAAGCTGCAGGCAGTGTAGCGAGAGGTTTTACCGAATTAGGATTAAGACCTATCTCTTCGTTTGCTTCCCTTAGCGCTGTTTGTAGTAAATTGGTGTCTGCGTGATCCCACATGCCGCCTGGAAAAGCCACCTCACCAGGATGACTTTTAAGATGCAAGGCTCGCTGAGTGAGAACAACATGAGGATTATTATCTTCACCATGTAAAATAACGAGCACTGCTGCTGTAGTTAATGTTTTATTTACATCAGGCTGCCGTTTTTTTAACGGAAATTTGATTAACTCATTTGCAATAGTTGTTAGCATTTGTGCATTATACGCAGTCTAAGTTTATTTCTGAGAGTTTCATGAAATTTTGTTCTAGCTGCGGTAACTCTGTTATCCAAAAAATACCTGAAGGCGACAATAGATCTCGCTATGTTTGTGAATCTTGTAATGAGGTCCACTACCAAAACCCTCGCGTGATTGCCGGTATCCTACCGATCTATAAAGATAAGATTCTACTCTGCAAACGCTCAATTGAGCCAAGAGTTGGTTATTGGACTCTGCCTGCTGGTTTTCTGGAGAATGGCGAGTCAACTCTAGAAGGAGCTATGCGAGAATGTTTTGAAGAGTCTTTGGCTAACGTGGTTAATACTGAGCTCTATGCGATATTTGATATCCCACAAATTCATCAAGTGTATATTTTTTACCGAGCAGATTTAGAAAAACCTGTTTTTGGGCCGACCTCGGAATCCTCTGAAGTAGCATTGTTTAGTGAAGCTGAAATTCCTTGGAATGAACTGGCCTTTCCAATGGTAGAGGTGACGCTGGATCATTATTTAGAAGATCGTAAAACGGGACATTTTGACGTTATCAGGGAAGACATAAGGCGCCCTTGGACTAGCAAACACAATCCGTCGAAGAAGTAACTGCTTAGGTCAGTGAGGGACCCGCAGGTCTTACCAACACAGTCGCCTCTGTATTTTGAGCTTCATCCTGCTCTGGCCCTAGCCCAAATTCTAACTCTCGCTTCTGACCTGAGTAGGTCCGAGTTCCTAACAATCCATCCCAAACAGAGAAAATACTTCCAAGATTAGCGTTACTATTCCCAACACTGTGATGAATCTGGTGCTGGGCTGGGCTAATGAATATCTTCTCTAACCGTCCGAATGAAATCCAGATATGTGAATGGCGTAGATTAGCCGCTGCAAAATTAAACATCACTCCAAACATATCAACACCGAGAATCTGCAAGCCTGATAACCGATGTGAGAACAACCAAATAAAGACTCCCGTAATAAAACCAAAGACTACTAATCTTCGACTAAAATACAGAATATGTTCAACTGGGTGTACCCGAAAAATAGTCAAGGGTGTCAATACAGTGGCGCTGTGATGGGTTTTATGGAAATACCACAAAAAATTAAAGCGATGCATGCAAAAGTGCAGTATGAACCTACTTAGATCATCCAATATTAAGAAGGATATACTGAAGATACTCGCAATCCAAAACCACCCAAGATCTAAGTCCGGCGCATCTCCGATGTGTTCCTGCAGAAATCCACCAACTAGCACAGTGACGACCACATGGCTGCCAAAAAATGGAATTATCAGTGTTAAGCGCATTATCGTATTAAACGTCAGCAGGAACATGTCGTAGAGGCTAGAGCGTGACAGCCAGTACTTGGGATTAAATAGACGTCGAAGTTGATCTAACGGGTTAAAGCGCCGCTCCTGATGAGCCACAACAAGCGATGCTATGACCAATGCACTGAGCATATATCCCCAAAAGACCCGTTCAGAAGGATCTATGAATTTTTCAGCGGGGGCTGTCAACAGCTCAAGCAAAATCGTCTCCTAGTATCCTAAAACCGATACCTTACTTGGGCAAGTAAGGTACGAGGTAAGTTTGGTCTAGCACCATATGGCCGATGAGAGACAATTGAAGAGTCATCGGTGAGATTTCTAGCCAATATCTTTACATCAACATCTTCATTGATAAACCAGGTCGCGGAGACGTCGACAGTCGTTATATTGTCAGTATGTAAGCCTTCTGTAATATCACCCAATCCAGGGGTTTCACGCATTCCATGCTGATATTTTATTGCCAGATCAAGTGCCCACAAATCACTCTCAAGCCCCATCTGCCATCTACCCGCATGCTTGGGAACATACGGTAACTCATCGCCTTCATTCACAAGACCCCATTGAGAGAATTGGGAGAAAAAAGAACTTTTAAATTTAGATTCAGAATAGGTGTAATTGATCTGAGAAGTTAAGATCATGGTATTACTAAGATCATATTGCCCTTGCCCAGTAACTTCAATACCACTAACTTCGACGTTTCCGCCACTGAACTCTTGTCCCACCTGGCAATCCGAATCTGAGGCTCTACAACGCCCTAATAAGTTGTCATAGTCACTTTTAAATGCAATCACCTCACCCGAAAAATCAGTCGTAGTATAACGAACACCATATTCAACGTTGACGCTTTCTTCTGATTCAGCGCCCGATTGGCCCGGCCCAGAGGGTGAGAACCCCATATAAATCCCCGCTAAGACACCAAGAGAATCCGTTAATTGCCTATAGACTCCAACACCTGGTGTGGTAATCGTTTGGGTATTTTCTGCTAATGTGTCCAACAACTTATTATCAACACTACCACTGATATCTTCATGTCGAACACCAATGTTAAAGGTCCAATCTGACCAAGAGATATCATCAGAAACCGAAATAGCAACAGCTTCAGTTTGCGCGTAGTTATTAGTTTTGAATGGTCTAGGAATTCCGTCAGACAGCATAACCCCTGACGTCATTATATAGCTACGCGTCTGGTGCCGGCGCCTAACATCGTCTTCGTGATAACGCAGACCGATTTTGATCTTATGCTCGGCACCTAAAAGGTCAAAGTTCTGGTTTACATCAAACTGAATCCCTTGAGATGTATATTCACGATCATTGTCAGTGACGTCGATCGTCAGGTCAGAGTAGCTACCGACTACTGAATCCTGTAACCCCTGAAGTGTGCGATAAGCTGACACAAAAGAGGTAGGGTCACGTAATACATCCTGAACTTTTGGCCCATCCATGAAGCCATCAAACTTGTTCCATGACCGATGATATTCATTGAAATATAACTTGGAGGTAAGCTCAAGATCAGTATTGAACGAAATTGAATGGTTTAAATGAATTTGCCGATGTTCAGACTGAAAGCGGTCCAGCTGTGAGGCCGGATATCGTCGGTCAGGGGTCATTGCAAAATCAGCATCGGTAAGGCCAAGATAGGTTTCATCTGCATCCTCGTCCGCAAATCCGATCTTGACGATCAATGTTTGTGGCAACTCTGTTTTCGGTTGCCAACGTACTTTTAGATTAACATCATTACGCGTAAAACCCGTATCACCGGCACCATCAAGCTGTTTAAAGCCGTCACTTCCGTAGCTAAAGCCTTCCAGAAGCACCCCAACATTATCCATCACATATCCTACGGCACCAGCCACCTTGTGATATCCGTCGGTTCCCGCGGACACATCAATTTCTGCAAAGTCTTCCAGCGGGACGGGACGCGTTACCAAATTAATAGCACCACCAACCGTGTGTGGACCGGTTTGAATTGCGGAAGGCCCTTTTAATACTTCAACTGCGTACAAGCGTGATGCATTAGTTATGTAATAGGCAGCAGGTGCAGAATAAGGCGCAGGGGCAATGAGTACACCATCTTCCATTAGTGTTATCTTTTGGCTACGCTCAGACGTTGCGCCTCGAATGCCTATGTTTGGCCTCAGCCCATAGCCATCCTCTTCGCGCACATAAACCCCAGGCACCGAGCTGACGATCTGGTTTAAATCACTATACCCGTGGCGCCTGAGTTCAGCCGCACTAATCTGCATGCCAGACCCTGAGAGGCTTTTCTTTTCCTCTTTGGTACCGATAATCGTCACTTCCTTAATCATCGGGTCTGACAAGTCTACCCCCCAAGCTACGGACGCGAGAGAGACAGCGAGTAATCCTAAGGCGCTTTTATAAGTTTTAATCTGTATCTCCCCCTGACCCTTCTGGAAGATCAACACCAACATAGGTAATAAATTCTATCTTTAGATCATCGGTAACCCTCTTTACCAGTCCGCCTAGGTTACAGATGGGAAAGGCCGACGCTGTTTCTGGGCTACCAAAAGCACTTTGACAGGCAGACTGATCATTAACAGACGCAAGACCTGCAACCTGGCCCTTCAACGAACTAATTGACTCGTCGGCCTGCATCGCTGTAATTGCGTCAATAACATCAACGATTAATCCCTTAAACTTTGCAGACCAGTCATCTGGCGCAGTTTCGTTGGCTAAGTTATCGAGCCCTCTATCAAAAATCGCTAACATCTGTTCGGCGTTTATTTTTATATTGTCCAGAGACGTTTCACTGTAAGGCGACTCAACAAATTCAGGACAGGTCGATTGGTCATCAGGACAGAGATCATCAATCCCGATAGGGCCATTTAGCTTCGCCGATTTCGAGTGCTTCTCAAAATAGAAGAGTCCATCAGTCATCAATTCGAAGCGCGTACCCACTTCATCAGGGTTTAGAAATTCGTCTCGTGACGCGGTCCAATCAGCGTGGATTTGTTCTGCGTTGGTAGCAACATCATCTGCAATAAGTTCGCTAAGAGCACAGCGCTGAACCTTTCGTTCTGCCTCAGAAAGAGTATTCCATGACGACACTGCTGAGACATTTGCTGCGCACGTATGATCAAGATTATCGTTAAATAGCAAATATTCCAGAGCCGACATACTGCGCTGATTGGCCGAACTTCCTGCAACCTCGAAATCTGCTACGCTGTTCGCATTGACCACTGCAACGTCTGTTGCACAGGTAGAAACAGTTTGCAGTTGCCTATCTTTTTCTAGATAAAAATGGACACGATTTCTCAACGAGAGATTATTGAGTGCCGCAGGGCCAAAGGTATGCATTTCAGTTTTTTGAACCACCTGCATCACTGACTTCCATTCCTCTTGAGCAGCATCGAGCTTAACTGACTCATCAGATGTGCCAAGTGAGGAACAGTAACCTGCGATCGAACCACCAACACCTGCAAAAGTTGCAGCTTTGTCAGCAAGATTTTTGTAATTAGGTATTACTATTCCATCCACTACCGCAGTTAATACCGAAGATTTTGTTGATTCCGCAGATGAATCGCCCACGCTGATGGTCCCGCCCATTCCAGAATGGATGGTACAAAAGTAATACAATGTAACTGGGGTAGACACTGTTACCTCTATCACAGTTTCGCCTGAAGAAGATGTCGTCACTCCATCAGTGTATTCAACACCACCACCATGGGTCCCATCAGTAGTCGTTGAAAATCTTAAAGGGTGTCCAGAGGGATGTACAAACTTATAAGTTTTTCCCGCTTCCAATGTCACTGAGTTGTTCTGAACACCACCAATAACATACACGTTACCCGCACCGTTATTGTTGGGCGCAACTTCAACGTTAATAGTTATAGAAGTATCCACAGGCGTCGAATCCGTAACATTGACGGTTCTCGTCTTCTCTGTTGCCTGATTACCCGCAGCGTCAGTTGCATTATAAGTGACCGTATAACTTCCAACAGAAGCGGTATCTACTTCCGTTGCATCTATGTCAACTGTCTCTCCAGTGTCTGTTGATGCACCAAGCTCCTGATACTCGGCATTTAAATCAACACCTTGTGGATTATCACCCGTTAAAGTTATAACTGGCGCTGTTGTATCACCAGGTGCTACTGGAGCAGGTGCCGGACTTGAGCCCCCTCCTCCACCGCCACAAGCAGTAAGAACAGCAGTCATTAAAAATGGAAGAAAGACGCGTAAATGGTTCATTTTTGAATACCTTTTAAATAGCAAAAGGCTAACCGAAGCTAGCCCAACAATGATCCAATCTAGATTGAGTCATAATCTTACTAAAATAAAAGCCTTTCAGATCATAATATGAAAGGCTTAATTTCATTATATTACCAAGCTAGTGTATTTGCATCTGAGAACCCATAGGCCTCTTGCATCTTAGCCCTGGCTTGAGTCAGTTTACCGATATACGCGTAAACTGCGTCAGACGGAGTTGCCGTTGTGGCAACACCATTCTGGCTTCCATCAGCTAGCACAGGAGCATCACCAATTAGATCAGAAATCATTATCAAATCTGTGATGCTAACGGTGGCAGAGTCATCTCTGAATGGAGACGCAGGGCTAAATTGTAAGCTCAAGACAAAGCCTTTTAATTCTGACCAGTGTTTGGCCACTGTTTCAAAGTTCTTTAAACTTGCCGGAGCGCCACTCTTGTACTCGCTGACATCCGCAATCACATCATTAACATAATGGACCGCAGTAGCTGCAATGCACTTTTCCCATGCAACAGACGCCATTTTGATGTGCTCTTGGAGTTTTACATTTTCAGCATCTGTTAACTCAGGCGCGATTTTGTTTGCCGCGTTGCTGATGATTTGCCGAGCAGCTAGTATGGATGTCATAACATCACCGGAGAAATCTGTTGGGTTCGGACCTGAAGCAGAGCCTGCATCCCGCTTTGCGCAGTTTTGTGAGTGTGCAAAGTTATATTCGCTACGCACATCAATCATGCCATCAGCATCTGTATCATGGTAACCGTTCTTCCACTCATCACGTCCACTTTTAGCACGCGCTTCTAGATCCGTGTAAGCTAAGTTATCTCTTGCTGCTCCGTAATAACCGAAGCCTTCATCAAACTTATGCTCGCCCGCTGAATAATTCTTCGGCGAATCACCACCATCATCAGTAGTAAGCTTGCTCGCAAAATCAGTTTTAAAGTAGTCGTTAGTTCCCTGAGAGAAATTAACCGCACCCATCAAGAACTTTTGCATTAACTGACGATAGTTACGTCCATGAGCATCAGTATTAACGTTGACGTCTGAGGTAACTCCTTCAGCATCAGTAACCTGAACAACTACACCATCAGATGCCAAGGTTGCCTGGGTTGCAATCCAATCATCAACCAAGTCCAAGGGAGTTGTAATTGCATTACCAGAAGCATCCATACGGTTCCAACCAATGAAATCGCCAATCAACTTGGACTCTTCTCCGCAACCAGCACCACAGCCACCAGCAATTTTCTTATGCAGGTTTTTGCCTGACGAAATAGCACCATAGGTGGCCGCATCTTTTAAAGTAACATTTGCGGCATCTTTGATATATGTACCCATTAAAGTATCAGTTACATCGGCATCTGTACCGTAGACGAAAAAGTCAAGACTTGCCTTCACCGTATCAGCAGTATTTGCAGCATCATCAGAAAGTAATGTTGACATGTAATATGCCATATCAGAAATTAACACCTGACGGGCGGTCTGCCCGGTATAGCTAACTGAAGAATTTTCTTCTGCAGAAAAGTAAGTGTTAGTAAATGCATAAGTCGTTGGCATCGCATCACAAGCATCACCTGAACCGTTTACGTCTGTATCTGCTTGGTCTGTATTGGCTACTAGTGGGCAGTTATCATCCGCATTTCCTACGGTATCACCGTCCTGGTCTTCATCGCATGCGTCGCCAATTCCATCGCCATCAGTGTCAGCTTGGTCAGCATTTGCTACAGCTGGGCAGTTATCACCATTATCACCAACACCATCTCCATCTCCATCAACGGTTTCAGACGGATCGTTTGGGAAAGCATCAATGGAATCTTCCACTCCATCGCCGTCCGCATCAGGGGGTGTATTAGTGCCGCTACCACAGCCAACTAGGGTCGCTAGTAATAGCGCAATTAAAATTTTTGAAAACATTGAATTAGAAATCATGGTTCGTCCTTTTGAGTGTTCATTATTGAAAAGCATCAATGCTTGAAATGGTTAAAGCTTGCATCGCCGAACAAAATAAGCCGGTTGCATCAAACGGCGATTTAAAGCGGCTTAATCACTTCAACAGCATTAGTACTAAATTTCGATGTGAATGATAATTACTCTTAATTACAGAGTCAATAGGAATAAGAACAATTATCATTCGCAATCAATAAGAACGGTCGCAGTTAAACCAATAAAAGTAACATTTGGGGATGTTTCTCGTAAATATAGAGATATGTAGACGTTGGAAATCAACAGACTAGTGGTATAAGACTTACTGCTCTGAACTTTCACCAAGAGCTTCATCTATCAACTGTTTCAATTCACCTTTTTCATGCATTTCAGTGACAATGTCACAGCCACCAATAAGCTCTCCGGCGACCCATAACTGAGGGAACGTGGGCCAATTCCCATAGATCGGCAAGTTGCTGCGTATTTCTGGATTAGACAGGATATCCACATAGGCAAACCGGTGTCCACAACCCATTAATGATTGGACTGTTTTCGAGGAGAATCCGCATTGCGGCTGATTAGGTGATCCCTTCATATAGAGAAGTACCGCATTGTTTTCTACCTGATCGCGAATTGTTTCCATGATATCCATTATAACTTGCCTATATGTTTAATTAACTCAGAAATGTAATTTTAAACCTTTTCAATCGGTGGCGACACCGTTATAAAAATTTATTTTACGACAACGCTCTTAGTCCATGTATTCGCAAAAAATTCATAGGAACCCCTAATCTTGCCAGCCCTCTCAATCCACGTTATGATTTCAGCATCAGTTTAAAAGGCAGCACAGCTGCCTTTTTTTATTCCGATACAAAATCGGAAAGGAAATAATGACAACATGACTTCAACAGCACTGATGAACACCTATGGTGACCGCGCAGCGACACTCGTCAAAGGACAGGGTGCTTGGTTGTGGGACGAAAAAGGTAAAAAGTACCTAGATGCATTATCTGGGATTGCCGTATGTGGGCTCGGACATTCGCACCCTGCAGTTACAAAAGCTATTACTGAGCAATCTCACACCCTAACTCATTGCTCAAATTTCTTTACTATTCCTAACCAAGAAATTCTTGCAGAAAAGCTGTGCCATCTCACCGGCATGACTAACGTTTTTTTTGGTAATTCTGGTGCTGAGGCCAATGAAGCCGCGATTAAAATGGCGCGACTTTTTGGTCATCAGCAAGGAATAAAATTACCTACTGTGCTAGTCATGGAAAACGCCTTTCACGGCAGAACTCTCGCAACGCTTAGCGCCTCTGGTGGACGCAGAGTGCAGGCTGGATTTGAGCCGCTTGTAACAGGGTTTGCACGAGCTCCCTTCGGCGACATTGAGTCACTGCAAACCATAGCAGACAATAATAGGAATATTTGTGCCATTTTTGTCGAACCCATCCAAGGCGAGGGTGGCATAAGAGTCGCCTCAACTGAATATCTAAAGCAACTTAGAGAATTCTGTGATCAAAATAATTGGCTATTGATGCTAGACGAAGTGCAGACAGGTAATGGTAGAACCGGTAAATATTTTTGTTTTCAACATAGCGATATTATTCCAGATGTAGTGACTACATCAAAAGGCCTCGGCAATGGGTTTCCGATTGGAGCCTGTCTGGCAGCCGGCAAAGCGGCTAAGCTAATGCAACCTGGAAACCATGGCTCAACCTTTGGAGGGAATCCGCTTGCCTGCGCGGCTGCATTGGCAACTATTAGCGTAATTGAAAGCCAAGGCTTACTCGTCAGAGCGTCAGTGATCGGCGAAAGACTTATTGCAGGTCTAAAGGAAGGTTTGTCAACAGCTTCTCATGTTGTCGATATTCGCGGCATTGGCTGCATGATAGGCATCGAACTAAACCAGCCCTGTAAATCTTTATTTGCGGCCGCTATTGAAAAAGGCTTGCTGATTAATATCACCGCAGACTCAGTGATTCGGTTGCTGCCGCCATTTATTATGACTGACGAAGAGACGGATATGCTCATCGCAATTCTAGTACCACTAATTATTAACTTTGAGTCTGATTAACAAGGAGACAAACAAATCGCTATTCGACATTTTCTTACTCTGCGAGATTTGAGCACTGATGAATTCAACCAAATAATTCAATCCGCTATAGAACTTAAAGCCGCCCATAGGAAAGGTCAGCAGGCGCCGATCTTTGATGGGAAAGTACTGGGTATGATTTTTGAGAAATCTTCGACGCGAACAAGAGTGTCCTTTGAATCTGGAATGGCTCAACTTGGCGGTAATGCACTATTTCTCTCATCCAATGACTTACAGATGGGAAGAAGTGAACCGGTCGAGGACACAGCGCGAGTTATTTCACGGATGGTCGATATGGTGATGATTAGAACCTTTGATCACGATAAAATTGAGCGCTTTGCTGAGTATTCCAAGGTGCCTGTTATTAATGCACTAACCGATGACTACCATCCCTGCCAAATTTTAGCTGACATTCAAACCTATGTTGAGCATCGAGGCTCTATTCAAGGTAAGACCGTGGCATGGGTTGGTGATGGCAATAACGTTTGCCACTCGTGGATCAACGCCTCGATAATACTGGACTTTAAACTAAACATAGCCTGCCCAGAAGGATATGAACCGAATGCATTATTGGTTACTGAAGCCGGAGACAGAGTCACCCTTACGCGGAATCCAATGGAGGCAGTGACCGGGGCGCAATTGGTTATCACTGATGTATACACCTCTATGGGTCAGGAATCTGAAACGCAGACGAGGCTAGAGCATTTTTCTGGATTTCAGGTCAATCACCGCTTAATGTCTTATGCAGCAGAGGATGCCCTTTTTATGCACTGCCTACCAGCTCATAGAAACGAGGAAGTATCTACTGAACTACTTGAAGATGAATCTATATCAGTGGTGTGGGATGAAGCTGAAAATCGTCTGCATGCCCAAAAAGCGTTGATGAAATTTTTGCTATCAGCTAACACTTAGCCAGCATTTATTGGTAAACCACATTGTCGATTTCATATTCAACATCGCCACTAGGTGCCTTTACGACAACGACATCGCCAATCTCTTTACTGATTAGCGCTCTGGCAATGGGCGACTGATATGAAATCTTACCCGCTTTTACGTCCGCTTCATCATCACCAACGATTCGATAGGTAACCGTTTGGTCAGTAATCATATTAATAATTGTTACTACAGAGCCGAAGATCACCCGATCACCCTGCGGTATCTTCGAGATATCGATGACCTGTGCGTTAGATAGTTTTCCCTCAATATCCTGAATACGACCCTCAGCAAAACTCTGCTGCTCTCGAGCAGCATGGTACTCAGCATTTTCTTTAAGATCACCGTGCTCGCGCGCGGTAGAAATCGCTTCAACAATACTGGGTCGCACGACCTTGATCAAATTATCAAGTTCTCTCCTAAGGGCAGATTCTCCCTCCGCTGTCATTGCATTTTTTTGCATTAAATAATCTCCCTGTGCAACTGCTGTAAACTTCTAACTTCAATCTCACCCGCAAAATTCAACGCTTCGCAAACGGCGTCTCCACCCGCAATAGTCGTAGTATAGTAAACACGATGCTGCTCCGCACTAGAGCGTATAGTGGACGAGTCTACGATAGCCTGCCGACCTTCTGTGGAATTAATGATTAGATCAATCTTATCACTCTTGATCATATCGACAATATGTGGCCTACCCTCTTTTACTTTGTTCACTACCTGCACTTCCAAACCCGAATTCTCGATGATCAGCGCGGTTCCTCTTGTAGCCGCCAATTTAAAGCCAAGTGCGACCAACTTTTTAGCAAGCGCGGGTATATGGTCTTTGTCACGTTGACGAACACTAACAAACGCCGTTCCCTTACTCGGAATTTCATCACTAGCGCCTAGCTCTGCTTTCCCATAAGCCTCAGCAAAGGTTTTTCCAACGCCCATCACTTCACCCGTAGACTTCATTTCAGGTCCAAGAATTGGATCGATACCAGGGAATTTATTGAAAGGAAACACTGCCTCTTTAACACTAAAGTACGGCGGAATAATTTCCTTTGTAAATTTTTGCTGCTCAAGCGTTTGGCCTACCATGCAACGTGCCGCTATTTTTGCAAGAGAGACACCAATACATTTTGAAACGAATGGAATAGTGCGAGATGCTCGTGGATTTACCTCAATAACGTAAATTTTGTCATCCTGCAGGGCAAGCTGAACATTCATCAAACCAACCACACCTAGCTCACGAGCCATCTTTTTACAGACTTCTCTCATCTCATCTTGCACACTTTCACTGAGGCTATAGGGTGGTAGTGAACAGGCTGAATCACCAGAGTGTATTCCGGCTTGTTCAATATGCTGCATAATTGCACCAATGACTACTTGGTCTCCGTCACTAACCGCATCGACATCCATTTCAATAGCATTAGGCAAGAAGAAATCAAGTAACACCGGCGAGTCGTCTGACACCTGAACAGCGGTTTTCATATAGTGGCGTAGCTCGTCTTCTTTATAGACAATTTCCATAGCTCGCCCACCGAGCACATAAGAGGGTCTTACCACCAGGGGGTAACCAATTTCTTTGGCCAGCTCAACCGCCTCATCAGCGCTTCGTGCAGTGGCATTGTGAGGCTGCAATAAACCAAGCTTTTTGATCATTTTCTGAAACCGTTCACGGTCTTCCGCGCGATCAATAGCATCTGGAGTAGTACCAATGATGGGTACTCCTTCTGCCTCCAAAGCACGCGCAAGTTTTAGTGGAGTTTGACCACCAAACTGAACGATCACTCCTTTGGGTTTTTCAAGGCGAACAATTTCTAGTACATCTTCCAACGTCACCGGCTCAAAGAATAATCGATCGGATGTATCATAGTCGGTAGATACTGTTTCTGGGTTACAGTTGACCATAATGGTTTCATAACCATCTTCACGCAGCGCCAAAGCGGCGTGAACACAGCAATAATCAAATTCAATTCCCTGCCCAATGCGGTTGGGACCGCCACCAAGCACAAGAATCTTATCCTTATCGCTAGGTTGGGCCTCACATTCTTCTTCATAGGTAGAATACATGTAGGCGGTTTCAGTCGAAAACTCCGCAGCGCAAGTATCCACTCTCTTATACACAGGATGCATATCAAAACTATAGCGACGCTCACGCATTTGGGTCTCAGTGCATTCTAAAATATCAGCCAGACGGCGATCGGCAAACCCTTTGCGTTTTAGACTATAAAGCCATGCTTCATCAATATCATTCAGCGCTTTACCGTTTAGACGACTCTCTTCAATGACCAGATCCTCGATTTGCACCAAGAACCAGGGGTCTATCTTTGTAATACCAAATATTTCATCGCAACTCATGCCGTGCCGAAAAGCATCAGCCAGATACCAAATTCGATCAGGTCCTGCTTCGGCTAGTTGGTTATATAAAACAGCACCAAAATCATCATCACTGGTATCAACTTTTGGGTCAAAGCCAGCCACACCAACTTCTAGACCGCGCAGTGCTTTCTGCATGGACTCTTGGAAAGTGCGTCCAATTGCCATGACCTCACCCACGGACTTCATCTGCGTAGTTAGAGCCTGATCTGCCTGACTAAACTTTTCAAACGCAAACCGTGGTATTTTGGTTACTACATAATCTATGCTGGGCTCGAAAGATGCAGGTGTTGCACCTCCGGTGATTTCATTTTGCAACTCATCTAAGGTATATCCCACAGCTAACTTAGCCGCGATTCTTGCAATTGGAAAGCCCGTCGCCTTGGAGGCTAGTGCAGATGAGCGCGAAACCCGAGGGTTCATCTCAATAACAATTAGACGTCCATCTTCAGGATTAACTGCAAACTGAACATTTGAACCACCCGTTTCGACCCCAATTTCGCGCAACACCTTGATCGAAGCATTCCGCATGATCTGATATTCTTTATCAGTGAGGGTTTGAGCCGGTGCCACAGTGATCGAGTCGCCAGTATGGATACCCATTGGGTCAAGATTTTCGATAGCACAAACAATAATGCAATTGTCCTTACGATCTCTAACAACCTCCATCTCGAACTCTTTCCAACCAATCAATGATTCATCAATTAGCAGCTCATTAGTCGGTGAAAGATCCAAGCCTCGCCGACAAATTGTTTCAAATTCTTCACGATTGTAGGCAATACCACCGCCAGAACCTCCCATAGTAAAAGAGGGACGGATAACGCATGGAAATCCAAATCGATCAGCAACTTGTGTCGCTTCTTCCAAACTATGAGCAATTCCAGAATTAGGTGTACTAAGACCGATTGATTTCATTGCCTTATCAAAACGTTCGCGGTCTTCAGCCTTGTCGATCGCATCAGCATTAGCGCCGATCATTTCGACGGAAAATTTATCGAGCACTCCATGCTTGGCAAGATCTAAGGCGCAATTAAGTGCAGTTTGGCCACCCATCGTTGGAAGCAAGGCATCAGGCCGCTCTTTCTCAATAATTCTTGCAACAGTATTCCACTCAACAGGTTCGATGTAGGTTGCATCCGCCATTGAAGGATCAGTCATGATCGTCGCTGGATTGGAGTTAACCAAAATAACTCTGAAGCCTTCTTCTCGCAACGCTTTACAAGCCTGGGCTCCGGAATAATCAAACTCACACGCCTGACCAATAATAATCGGTCCAGCACCAAGGATCAGAATACTTTTTATATCAGTTCTTTTTGGCATGTTTACTCCGCTAACGCCTGTCGGTTAGCTTCCATTAAATCTATAAAATGGTCGAATAGTGGCGCTGCGTCATGGGGACCAGGACTTGCCTCCGGATGACCTTGAAAACTGAAAGCGGCTTTATCCGTTCTATGAATACCCTGCAATGACCCATCAAACAATGAGCGATGCGTAGCCACTAGATTGTCGGGCAAACTATCTTCATCAACGGCAAATCCATGATTTTGACTGGTAATCATCACAACATTGTTTTGTATATCTTCAACCGGATGATTAGCGCCGTGGTGCCCAAACTTCATTTTCATCGTGCTAGCCCCTGAGGCTAGAGCGAGTAACTGGTGCCCCAAACAAATACCGAAAACCGGCACCTGTGTTTCTAAGATCTTTTGAATTGCGCTAATCGCATAGTCACAAGGTTCAGGATCTCCTGGACCGTTAGAGAGAAATACGCCGTCTGGACGCATCGCCAAAACATCCTCAGCCGAGGTTTTTGCTGGCACCACAAGCAACTCACAATCACGATCGGCTAACATACGTAAAATATTCCGCTTTACTCCATAATCGTAAGCAACCACTTTGTACTTTGCCGAGTCTGCCTGCTGTGTCTTATAGCCCTGACCCAATACCCAGCTGTGTTCTGTCCACGGATAACTATTATTGGTAGTTACCTCTTTGGCCAAGTCCATTCCCTTGAGACCCGAAAATTCACGCGCTGAGGCTAAGGCCTTTTGCTCATCAATATGGCCAGCCATAATACATCCGCTTTGAGCACCGGTCTGACGCAGTATTCTGGTTAATTTCCGGGTATCTATATCGGCGATTCCGAGAATATTTTTGGTGGTGAGGTAATCGTCCAAGCTTGCTTCACTACGGAAATTTGAGGCCAAGAGCGGCAGATCTCTAATAACTAATCCCGCAGCCCAAATGGTGTCCGACTCTTCATCTTCAGCATTAACACCCGTATTACCTATATGAGGATAGGTTAGGGTGACAATTTGACGAGCATAAGAGGGGTCAGTTAGGATTTCTTGATAACCAGTGAGAGCTGTATTAAAAACCACCTCACCAACAGAGAGGCCTTCCGCACCAATGGCAGTTCCTCTGAAAATTGTTCCGTCTGCAAGCGCAAGTACGGCTTCCCGGCGAGTCTGGGAATTCAC
>ENA-OSJC01000106-OSJC01000106.1-marine-metagenome-genome-assembly--contig:-NODE-106-length-83138-cov-6.686170_pt1 | contig 83138 bp, 79 predicted proteins | sample MGYA00237885_ERZ534234 | MGnify/ENA primary metagenome ERZ534234 (study PRJEB26413, sample SAMN06343907) | marine metagenome | isolation source: coastal waters | place: Atlantic Ocean: West Antarctic... | reverse complement strand
CTGGGTTTTATTTTGAAGGTTTATGGATTCCCATTGTTTTCGCATTAGATGCGTACGTTCTCTTACGATGTCCCATCGTCGGTGGAATGCAGAGCCATGGTTTTCCATCGCTTCCGCGACAAAGCCGCCAGCTACGCCTATAACACAACGATGATTACTGATGCTTTCTAGAGAGGAAATTGCCTTAGCAGTTATTTCAGGGTCCCTTTGTGTTAAGAGACAAACGCTCGTGCCTAGCTTGATCTTTTTCGTAACTGCCGCACAAGAAGCTAGAGTGACGAAGGGATCGTAAAATCTAGCTAGCTTTTCGATGCCATCAAATTCCCTCCGAGTGCGCGACCTATCGAGAGGGACATGGCTATTTTCAGGAAGGAAAAACCCCTCAAAATTCCTATCTTCGACCTCGGCTGCAACCTTGTGAGGAGGGAATATATTGTTATGGTTGGTAAGACATATTGAAAAATCAGCCATTCCACCAGCACCGCTGTCGAAAGGTAGCGTTGATCGCTGCCCAGTTAATCAAAAGTAATCAACTGCCGGATAGTGTCTCCTGAAGCCAGTTTATCAAACCCTTCATTCACTTGGTCTAGCGTGATTTTTTCGCTCATCAACGAATCAACAGGCAGTAACCCAGACTCAAACAACTCGATATAGCGTGGGATATCACGTTTGGGTACACAACTTCCAAGGTAACTTCCTTTAATCGTTCGCTCTTCAGCTACAAGATTCAGATGCTGGATCGAAAAATGACTTTTAGGATCAGAGAGTCCACTAGAGCAAGTGGTTCCTCCGCGCTTTGTCAAGTTATAGGCGAGTTGCATAGCTTTTTCGGACCCCACGCATTCAAAGGCGTAGTCACCGCCTCCGTTTGTCGCTTTTTTCACTTTATCGACTATGTCAGGATCGTCTGCTTTAAACACGAAGTCACAACCGAGCTTCTTAGCAAGCTCTAGTTTCGAGTCTAACAGGTCGATACCGATTGTTTTTCTAGCACCTGAGGCAATGGCGCCGAGCAGAGCTGCAAGCCCAGTTCCTCCTAGTCCAACTACTACTGCACTCGCTCCCATTTCCATTTTTGCCGTATTGACAACGGCGCCAACACCTGTGATGACCGCGCAACCGAATAAAGCTGCCTGATCGAGTGGGAGATCTTTATGCACTTTAACAAGCGAACATTGAGAGACAACAGCATATTCTGCAAAGCATGAAACGCCTACATGGTGGGTTACATTCTCACCGTTCAAACTGATTCTCTGTCCACCACCTAAGAGAGTGCCGGCAACGTTGGCTTTGGCTCCAGGCTCGCAAAGTGCAGGGCGCCCCTCACCGCAAGGAACACAAGTGCCACAGCTAGGTACGAATACGAAGACCACATGGTCTCCTGGTGTCAATTCACTTACCCCTGACCCAACTTTTTCGACTATGCCTGCTGCTTCATGACCTATGACCATTGGAAGCGGGCGTGGTCTAGATCCATTCAGAACAGAAAGATCGGAGTGGCACAGACCAGCCGCGACTACCTTTACTAAGACTTCGCCGTCTCCAGGAGGTGCTAAGTCGATCTCTTCGACTCGAATAGGTTTCGATTGGGTATAAGGGGCTGGTGCCCCAATAGTATGCAAAACTGCGGCGCGACATTTCATTTAAATTTCCACTTGGCTTTTTTGATTAAACGGATGTTAAGTTTTCGAAGCTTCAAAGATGCTTTCAACAGATTTTTGTATTAACTGGTTGAACTCTTGTTCTCCTTGTTGAGCATAAAGGCCTTCTGTGAGCGCACGATTGAAACTGGCAATTACACCAAAGTTATGGCTCAACCTTTTATTCGCCTCTTCTCGCGGATAGCCTCCTGACAGTGCGACCACTCTTACTACATTGCTATGTTTCGTTAGATCGCTATAAAAATTATCCTCTTCTGGGAGTGTCAGTTTCAGCATTACATGCTGTTCTGCACTTAGTGCATCGAGCTCACGTGAAATTTCAGTTCTGAGAATAATTTCTATATTACTTTTTGAAGGTGAAGTTATGTCAACTTCGGGCTCGATAATAGGAACAAGACCTGCGGCAATTATTTGCTTAGCAACTTCAAATTGTTGTGCCACTATTTCTTTTATAGCATCTGCAGCGTCAGTTTTAATTAGTGATCTCATTTTAGTACCAAAGATCCCTTTGGATTTCGCTTTTGCTAAAAGGGTGTCGAGGTTTGGCATAGGCTTCATTTTTTGGGAGCCATTAACTTCATCTGCGAGTCCTTGATCAATCTTTAGTATGGGAATAACATTTTTTTCTTCCCAAAGGTATTCAGCAGTAGCTTTATTCTCAATATCCCTATCCATCGTATTTTCGAACAAAATGGCCGCTAGAATGTGCTTACCAGAAAAAGCAGGCGATTTTATAATTCGAGAACGCATTTTGTGAACGGTGGAGAACATTTCTTGTTCACCAGACCAACTATCATCAGATATCCCGTATATTTTTAGTGTTTTAGGTGTGCTACCGCCACTTTGATCAAGAGCTGCAATAAATCCACTTTGAGTTTTCATTTTTTCAAGTTGTTGTTCGAATATGCTCACAGTATTCCTCTGGTTTTGAATAATAGTTACTTAAGGCCCCATCTATTCTATATTAAATTAAAATTAATTCCTTTAGATTGGCACAAACGGCAGTGTTTTCGCAAGAGGGTATGGGGATAGCGATTAGCCATGCAATTGGTGAAAATAGTTTCATGTCCAGTATGCCTGGCAGTAAGGCAAAGGAGCGGCAGATATGCGTTTTTGGGTCTTTTTATGAGTTGCGGTGACCAAAGCCTTGGACTGAAGACGACGAGTACCAGTTTTTTTGCTGAAGCGTAAAAATGGGAGGAACTCGCTCCTTATATTACGGTAGCTCTAAAAAAATCTTTATGACGCCTCTTTCTAAACAAGAAGTCCCTATCGTTAAAGGGTCTAGAAAATCAGTTGAATTTGATCCTGAGAAACACCGAAAATTTACTGATAAATAGGAAAAAAAACCCTTAAGTTGCGCAGGCTAGCTAGGAATTAGGAAAATCAGTGTAGTCCTAAAATGTGGTAAACTATTTTTTTAAATTTTTCGAGTTTCGACGTGGAAAGTACATTAACCTGGGTTCTGTTTTTTTGTTTTAGTGGCGCGGTGCTCAGCGTCTCAGCTGCGGGCACTTACTTGCTCCTCCCTAAGGCAATTCGCGATAGCTCTCTCGACTATCTGCTTTGCTTCGCTATCGGGATGCTCCTGGGCGCAGGCTTTCTTCATCTACTGCCTGAAGCTATAGAACAAGTCGAAGGTGGGACAGAGGGTATTATGCGCGCTGCACTTACGGCAATTTTGGCATTTTTCCTGTTAGAAAAAGGTTTAATATGGAGACATCACCATCATCATCCCGAAGGGCAACAGTGTTTGACGCCAGAAGTAGACAAGGGTGACAAACATGCTGGAACACTTATTTTGATAGGTGATTCAGTACATAATTTTCTCGACGGAGTTCTTATTGCGTCAGCCTTCCTTGCGGATTTTTCATTAGGTGTAGTGACGGCTTTAGCGGTTATCGCCCATGAGATCCCACAGGAGCTTGGTGACTTTGCTATTTTGATAAGAAGTGGCTACTCGAGAAAGCGTGCTCTTATCCTAAATCTACTTAGTTCATCTGCCATGGTTGTGGGCGCGAGTATAGCTTGGTATTGGCTTGGCGAATTTACTGAGTACATACCTTACTTACTCACTTTCACCGCGGCCAGCTTCATTTATGTGGCGGTTTCAGATTTAATGCCGGCTCTGAATGCTAAAGTAGGGTTACGTGCGACCGCGGTGCAGGTGCTATTGATTGGTCTTGGCTTGGCGTTTAACAGTATGGTCCATCTCCATTAATTTTCGAATGTGCTTGATTACAGGGTGGTTTGCGTTTGTTGAAAAAGTCACAGGTTCCTTTTATAGGGCAGTGCGACGTGATTCTGTTCTTTCTTGGAGGTAAAAAAAGAGAGTTAGCAAGATCGCTGGAAGGCCCATTCCAGCGGCGTATAAGAAAAAATTAAAGTAGCCTGTTCCATCAACGACAAATCCAGACGTTCCAGCAATTAACTTTGCGGGCACTGTGGCAACTAAAAAGAGAAGAGCATACTGTGAAGCGGTGAATTTTTCCGATGTCAAGGAACTAAGGTGTGCGACGAAAGCGGCTAAGGCCAGCCCTTGTGCTAGGTTGTCGCAGGCGATGACTGCAGCGAGCATAGTCAGATTAGCACCTGTCAAAGTAAGTAAGGCAAATGCTAGATTGGTGCAGGATACTAAAATAGCTCCGAGCAGAAGTCCGGTAAGGTTGCCATATCGAAATAGGATAATGCCGCCTAGGATACCACCTATAATAGTAACTGCCCCACCAAAAGTATTCGTAACTAGCGCCACCTCTTCTTTAGAAAATCCTATCTCATTATAGAATGGCATTGCCATGGGCCCTAAGATCATGTCGCTAAACCTATAGGTAATGATTAGTAAAATCATGAGTACAATATGGTCTCTATGTCTCGACGCTAAATCTTTGAAAGGCCCAATATAAGCTTCTTGAAACCACGCCTTAGGTGTCTCTAAAATATTTTTTTGGTTTCGAGCGAGATATTTAGGTTCCGGAATGAAATAAATAGTAGGAACTATCAGCAATAGAATAAAGACAGATACTGCGATGTAAGCTGACGACCAATTGAGGCTGCTGGCGATGAAAAACGGAACCACTCCTGAGGCTAAAAATGCGATACGCCAACCACCCATCCACATTGCTGCACCATGGCCTTGATCAGATTCTTCAAGCAACTCGATTCTCATCGCATCGATGCAGACATCCTGCGTCGCTGAACTAAAACCTACGGCTATTGCGAATATAATCAGCCAACGTAACGACTCAGTAGGATCTGATAGACCTAGACCAAGCAACGATATTGCAGTCAGAAACTGACTCAATACTATCCAGCTTCTACGTTGACCTAACCATTGGGTCAAGATTGGTAATTTCAGTCGATCAATGAAGGGGGCCCAGACCGCTTTAAACGAGTAAGTCAAGGTGACAAGTGAGATCAGGCCGATCGCACTGCGCTGGATATTTGATTCGGATAACCAAAAACTGAGAGGATCCATTAGCATTCCATAAGGCAGACCGGAAGCGAAACCTAAGAAAAGAACGCATAGGAGCTTTTTTTGAAAATATTTATCGAGTGATTTTCGCCAGGTATTCAAGTTTTTCCTTTTAGCCTTTCAAAGGCTTGAGCGGCTCGGAGCACCATATCATCTTCGCCCATTCTCCCAGTTAACATCATTCCTATTGGGAGTCCTTCGGAAGTTCCGACGGGGATACTCATCGAAGGGTGTCCGGTTGAGTCGAAGGGACAAGTATTGGCGAGCATATCTAACGCGTTTCCCAGAATAGTGGCTGGAGTCGCGTCGGCTGGCGGAATAAGGTGCGCTTTCATAGGTGTTGTGGGCATTATAATTAAGTCGTGCTGCTTAAATACTTGGTCGTAGCTCTCTTTCAGGAGACGCACTAAGTTTTGAGCTTTGGCCGAGTAGTAATTTCCGTAACGGGCTCTCATAATATGCCCAAATAGCAGGACAGTTTTCACTGTAACGGGCATTTTGTCAGCGCGTTCTTTTCTGGCGTTTTGATAAAACTCAATGGCATTTGGAGATTTATAGCCGCGTCCAGCAGGACCAAAAGGCCCGTTATCTGAAAAAGTTGATAGTGTCCCGTCCAGGATACTTGTCATCATAATAGCACCACCTTGTAGGTGCATCGGAATAGAAATATTTTCTACTTGAGCGCCTAGTTGTCTCAATTCTTGTGCAGATCGTTTGACTTCGTCATCAACATCAGCCTCTGAACTTGGGGTACCGAAGCCTTCCTCTACAATTCCTATTTTTAAGCCTTTAATACCTAGGTCAAGGTTTTTGGTGAAACTTTGGGGTTCCCGAGAGCTGTTCTGACGAGGATCGCGGCCATCATCGTAGCCCGCTATTACCTCAAGTAGTAGCGCGCAATCTTCAGTCGAAGCTGACATCGGGCCAAGATGATCAACGCTTTCTTCGATGCCGCCGGCACCAGTATACGGAACCAGACCATAAGTTGGTTTGATCCCATAGCAGCCAGAAAAAGATGCGGGCATTCTGACTGATCCTCCTTGGTCACTCCCGACACCCATATCACAATGTCCTCCTACAATAAGCGCTGCACAGCCGCTCGATGACCCTCCCGTCATATATTTTTCATTGTGAGGGTTACGGACAGGGCCGGTTGCTGACGTGTGGCTACCTCCAGAGAAGCAAAAATTTTCGCAGACAGCTTTTCCGAGGATCTCACCCCCTTCATCTAGAATTCGTGTCACGATAGTTGCATCTTCATCAGGAACGAATCCCTCATAAACATCTGAGCCATTCATCATAGGAATGCCCGCAACGCTGATGTTATCCTTAATGACAATCGTTTTACCCTTCAGTTTTCCCTCACTTGCACCTTTAATAATGCATTTTTGGTACCAAGCGTTATACGGATTATCTTCCTGAGCAGGGCGTGTGACTTGTCCGCGGGGATACTTTTGGTCGTTAAATGGTTGCTTGAAATTGTTGACAAAATTTACGTCTCTAAGCAGACCTCCCATAAACTCGCTATACATCTGTAGCTCGTCTTCCTGCATAGTGAAATATAGATCTTTAGCTGCTTTTTGCATTTCTTCTTTTGTTGGTTGATTTACTTCTTGTCTTTTTTTCACGTCATCCCCTTAAGCTAATGTAAAAATAATTCGGGTCATGTTGTCTAGTGGATTCTAGGACCTTTCCACAGATCGCGTCGATCGACCGACTTTACAGTAATATTGTGGTTTGTGTTGTCTCGCTTGACCAGCATCGGTATGTCACATCCAGCTGTTCCTAGGGACCAGAGATGCTTGAAGAAACCAGGTAGATCAGAAGATGTGATTCCTGACACTTCTAAAATAATGTCACCTGTGAACAAGCCTTGCTGTGCCGCGGGACCATTATTGTAGAGCCCTACAACTTCAAAATATCTATCAATTTGGGAAACAAACATGCCTAGCCAAGGGCGGCTGGGTTTTAAGGTGCGGCCATATAATGTTAGCTCATCGAGTATAGGTGCTAGGAGTTCTGTGGGGACAATGAGGTTCCCTTCTTTATTATTTTCTCCGGTTTCTATTTGATTTAGATAGAGAGAGCCTATGCCACATAGTTGCCCTTGATTATCAATCAGCGCTGCACCGCCCCAGTTAGGCATCACCGGTGTTGTGTAAATTGCATTTCCAATCAGATACTCCCAGTATCCTGCAAACTCTGCTCGTGCAGCAATTTCGACCTTGATCGCTTGTCGGCTGCCACCTGCAGCTGCCAGGATTGCGGTGTTACCTTTTTCAAAACAATTGGAGTCGCCTAATTTGATGGTGCTAGTGTGCAATTTACCCAGAGCTTGAACCAAGCCAAAGCCCGTTTCGTAATCATAGGCTAATGCGTGGCCCTGCACGGTGCTCCCTGAATTTGTGGTAATCCATACCTGATCTGCCTCAGCAACCAGATATCCAATTGTGACGATCAAGCCTGACTCTGATATCACCGCGCCATGGCCTGATCTTTGTGTTCCGAGTATAGCGGCTGTAAAAGCATCCTCTGGTATATACGACGTTAGAGATACAATCGAGTTTAATGTCCCCTCCAAGTCGAAGGTAAAATCTTTTTGTACAGGCTTAAGGTGATCTAGGCTAGACATTTGTGTTTTCTCAATCATCGTGTTGTGAGGTATTTCATTCTGGTCGATTATAGCCGCCCGTTCAGTTTACGACTCAGGTAGGTGCATCGGTACTTTAAGCTGTAGTGAACGAAAGCTATATAGCCTAGTATCGATTGATGATTTGCTCGGCAAAAGATTTTATTTGATCTGCCGGTGCATCTGTTACTTGGAAAGCAAAATGGCTCAGTCCATTTGCCTCGAGGATTTTTATCTTTTCGATAATCTCGTCAGGCTCCCCTATCATCGCAGCAACCTGTGCTATCTCCTCTACTAAGTACTCTGACTCGTCTTTCCGAGTATAGAGTAAGTGCCCCTCATGCAGCAGTAAATGACGCCTTTGGGGATCAAGCGTGTTTTCATATGCACGATATTTAGAGACGTAGTCTTTTATAGCGGGACTATCAGGTAGAAGTTTATCGTCCCATTCACACAGCACATGCAATAGGTTTGTGATAAATGGCCCAAGACTCTTTAATACACGTTCACTATTTGCTTTTTCCCCTTTTTTCAAAATAGCTAAGGGGATGATCGCTTTAGTAGGAACGGTTTTTCCTGATCGGCCAGCATTTTTAGCGGCGTTGTTGATTATGCTACGATTATGTTTGAGCATTTCCAACGAAGTGTTCCAAGATAGATGAGAGTCACATTCACTACCGCAAAATTGAAGTGTTTTTTCGCCGAATGCAGATAAAGTGAGCGGGATGTGGTGTTTTAAATTCACGAACCCACTATTGGGATGTAACAATTTTATCAGCTGTGGGTTGCCATCGAAGTCATGGACTACTTCTTCACCATTTAAAAGCGCTTGGATAGTTCTGATTTCCTTTTTCATAGTGCCTAATGGAACCGGTCTAAGGCCCATAGTGAGCCGAGCGGTATTTCCATTGCCCAGTCCAAGTTCTACTCTATTAGGAGCCAGTTGAGCGACTGTTGCTATTGAATGAGCGATCACTGCAGCCATTCGAGTCGTTGGAACGGCGACACCTGTGCCGAGTTTAATGCGACTGGTTTCTTTTGCCGCGAGTGCCATTGTCGCGTAGACATCGGAATAAATCATTTGGGAATCAAAAAACCAAGCTTGATCAAAGCCACATTGTTCTGCAAGTTCCACAAGGTGATAGTCCCCTATGCGAGAGGGAAACGTGACTCCAAATTCCATTACAACAATCCTTTTCTATTTTACGTACCAGAGAAATCGCGTGATTTTTTATGGTACCCCGCAGAACATAGTCTTTCTAGTCTGAAAGAAAATTTCTCACCGCAAATTCTAATTTTTCGGTTTGTTCAAGCGGTGGCTCGTGCCCACAAAGTGGAAGAGTAAAGACTTGAGAGTCTGCGATAGCATGTTTGAAATCATTTGCATAGCTTGGTGAAATCAATTTGTCGTTTTCGCCCCAAACGATCAGTGATTTTGCAGATATACGGTGTATTCTTTTGCAAAGACCTTTATCAGGTATTGGCCAGATAAGTTTAGCTGTGCATCCAATTGTCCAAATGAAATCTCGGTCCCATAATGCTTGTTCTTCTGTACCTTCTTCAGGGCGAGCCATTCTTTTGATGACTCGAGGACAGCTTTGATCATGGAATAGCACTTCTTTCATTTCTGGGAAACTTAGAGCACACCAGTTGGCTACCGTGTAAGAAGCTTCTTCTTTCCAAAGGCCGATTGGCGCTATTAAAATCAATTTTCTTGTTTGGTTTTTACGATGAGCAGCAATTTCAGCAGCCAACATGCCGCCGAAACTATGGCCCATTATTATTGGTTGTTCTAGCCCTAGCTCTTCTATCGCATCGTCATATGCCAACACTGCATCCCATAGGTGCTCTAATTGTTCGATTTCATCCGGTTTCCCAGGAGCCGTACCAGGGAAGTAAGGAGCATATATGGTGTAGTCCTTACTAAGGTTTTCTAGAAAGTCATCCCAGTAAAATCCTCCGGCCGAATGGCAGAAAAAAATTGGTGGGCCGCTACCTGAGATATTCACGGTAATAGAAAGCTTGCCGCCTAAAACAGGCACTATCTTTTGAGTTAAATTGGCCATAACTATCTTATTCCTTAGGATGCTTCTTTTTTGGTTTGCGAGACGCCCGCTTGACCTTTCGGCCACCATTTATCTTCCCAACCTTCATCGTCCCAAATTCCTTTTAAATGGGGCAGGACTCCCTCTGAAATGCGGCTAATGTTTTCCATTGCTTTATCGTGGGGCATTGATCCGAATTGTGGTAACAACAGAAGGTGCCCGACATTAAGATCTTTAATAATCTCTTTTAACTTCGCTGTAACCGTAGCTGCACTTCCGGTAACTAAATAATCACGATCGTTAAACTCTTTAAAGCCCATATCGTTAAACTCGTCGTAGGCTGGAAAAGGCCTTTTCGTAAGAACATGCGTGAGACTGCTATGTGTCATGTGTCCCGGAGGCAGAAGTAATTGTTCGGGCATGTGCAAAAGCTTGTGATAAAAATATTCGATATGTGGGCCATATTCTTTTTCTGCTTGCTCATCTGTCTCCGATACTCCCACTGGTATTAGATAGGTCATGCGGTAGGGGTTTTTATCCTTTCCTGCCTCTTCAACCTTGTCCCAATATCCATCTACCATGTGCTTGGCACCTTTTGCGCCGAAATAAGTCAGGTAGCAGTATGAATAGTCATGTTCGATTACAAAGTCCCATGTACTAGGGCTGGCATTACCTGGAACCCAAATAGGAGGATGTGGTTCTTGTGATGGTTTTGGCCATATATTTACCATTGGTAGCTGGTAATACTTTCCATTCCAAGCGAAAGGTTTGTCTGATTTCCAGGCTTTGAGGATTAGATCATGAGCCTCGCGATATCGTCCGCGTTGTTCCATAGGAGCCATGCCATAGCTATAAGCATAGTCTCCACCTAACCCTACTGGAAAGCCTGCTACTAAGCGCCCCTCGGAGATACTATCCAGCATCGCATATTCTTCGGCCACCCGAATAGGTGGATTTAAAAATACTGCCGTTTCTCCCATTTGGATAATCGCAGTGTCAGTCCCTCGGGTCGCTCGGGCTAGAACGGAACCCATCATATTTGGATTGACCATAAACCCATATGCATTCTGGTGGTGCTCGTTAGTGCAAACACCATCAAAGCCAGAATGGGCTGCGTGGATTAATTCGTCTAAGGTCCAATTATAATACTTTGAGACCATCGCTCTATCAGCCACATCTTCGAAAGGTAATGTAAACCAGGCGGAATCATATTTTTTGTCGAAATCTGGTTCCAGATCCCGATATGGCATAAGGTGAAAGCATGCGATTTTCATAGTGGACGACCTCCCCAGGCGAACATTATTTATAGCTGTGGCTAATGCATGACTTAATCTTAATGGAATTCCCCGTGATTTTGCAACTAGTGGCAGAGAGCCTATGTGCCGCAAGCTAAGCTATTGCTTTACGGGTCCTAGTTACATTCTTTTAGAGTAGTCCCATGAAGTGATCCTCTCCACTTTGAGGCATATAGTCGTCTCGTTTTCAGGTTTAGATAACAACCATTTTGCGAGCTTGCTATCAGTGCTGCCAAGATAGCGAGTAATTAACGTCGCTAGAATAGGTACTTCACTACTTGCTTTGAGAGTTGCGATGCCTATACCTCTAACGCCCTTATAAGGAGGGGCATCTTTGGCAACTTCAAATCCCACTTTGTTGTTGACGCGCAACCGTTTACAAATTGTAGAGTTAGACCGCGCACTAAAGAGCATGTACCCATCGTCATAAACGTACCAAAGTGACGTGACGTTGGGGAAACCGTTTTTGCTAATTGAAGACAATCGACAAGGGGCAATAGTCTGATGCAGATACGTCACGATCTCCTCGCTATTCCATGCACTTGTTTTTCCAATGTTTATCTTTTCCATAACTTGATTCCTTTTTTTATGCTTCTCACCATGGGATTTTGGACCCATCCCAGGCAATAAAAGATCCGTTGTCAGTAGAATTAAGCTTGCTTATTACATTCAATATTTGACGAGCTGCTGTTTGGGTAGTGAAGATTTTTTCTTTCGGGATTGCCGACTGGAAAGGCTGTGATAATTGGGTGTCTACAGTGCCTGGGTGCAAAGCTACACATACGCTCAAAGGTAAGTTTCTTTGAAGCTCTATGCTTAAAGTCCTAGTTAATTGATTTAGCGCTGCTTTGGACGAGCGATAACCGTACCACCCACCGAGAAAATTGTCTGAAATGCTACCTACTCGCGCGGAAAGGTTCACAATTACGGCACGCGAGTCGCGAAGAAGAAATTTCCTTAGATGTTTGATGGCTAACATTGCACTTATTGAGTTTACCTTAAACAGTTCGATTAGGTTTTCTATATTGATGTCATCAATTCTTTTTTCAGGCCGTAACTTCGAATGATGTAAGATCCCGGTGCAGTTAACCAGCAGTTCAATAGATGTGGACTGCTTAGAAAGCATCTCGGCAACTTTTATGGCGGATGACTCTTCTGTAGGATCTAATGAAAAAACTTTCAGCCGCTCGCCATAGTTTTCCATCAGGGATTTCAACCCATCGCTTGAGTTCGGATTTCGACATGTGGCGATTACTGGCTGGTCAGCATTATTTTTTAGAAGTTCGTCTACAAGAGCCAGTCCGATCCCCCTGCTTGCGCCTTGAATTAAAGCGGAGGCTTTAGTCGGTCTTTTTTTTAGCTTCATGGGAGCAGTTGTTTTTCATTTGTCGCAGGCAGGATGGACACCCATGCCTTTGGCGCCTGAGGGTGTTGGTGTTTCTGATCTGTATACTCGTCAATAATTAACTCACAATCGCTCAATTATAGTTACGTTAGCTTGTCCGCCACCTTCACACATCGTTTGCAGTCCGTATTTCCCGTTTGTGCGCTCAAGTTCATGGAGCAGTGTGGTCATCAGTTTTGTGCCTGTCGCTCCAATTGGATGACCGAGGGAGATTGCTCCACCGTTCACGTTAGTTTGATCCGCTGGGTAGTCCATATCTTTCAGCCACGCCATTGGAACAGGAGCGAAGGCTTCATTGATTTCTACCAAATCAATATCTTGTATTTTCATCCCAGCTCTTCCGAGCGCGTATTTTGTCGTCATAATTGGAGCGGTAAGCATGATCATAGGGTCTTCTGCTCTAACGCTCATATGATGAATACGAGCTCGAGGCTTTAGGTTGTAGCGCTTTACCGCAGCCTCTGAGGCTATAAGCATTGCAGAAGAACCATCGCAAGTTTGGCTGGATACTGCTGCAGTAATACTTTTTAATCCGAAGATAGTATTTAGCTCAGACATTTTTTCAAGACTAGTTTCTCGAGGAGTCTCATCATGGTCAAGACCATTGAGTGGCACGATTTCTCGTTTAAAGCGTCCCTCTTTTATCGCGTGGAACGCTCTTCGGTGAGACTCTAACGAGTAGACTTCCATCGCTTCACGCGATAGCCCCCATTTGTCAGCCATCATTTGAGCGCCTTTAAACTGCGTAGGTGGATCTTCTCCGTATCGAGCCACCCATCCTGGCGACGTGCTGAATGGATCTGAAAAACCGAACCCACCTGCCGCAACTGCAGAAGAACCAATCGGTATTTTGGACATAGTTTGAACGCCACCAGCAATTACCACATCGTTAACTCCAGACATGACAGCTTGTGCCGCAAAATGCACCGACTGTTGAGAGGATCCGCATTGGCGATCAATTGTCACTCCTGGTACAGCTTCACTGTATCCCGCGGTGAGCCAACATGTTCTAGCGACATCTCCAGCTAGAGGCCCAATGGCGTCTATGGTTCCAAATATAACATCATCGTATTCGTCGTCAGGAATCCCATTTCTCTCTACGATCGCTTTTATAACGTGGGCGCCCAGATCCGCTGCATGAATATCTTCAAGAGAACCTTTGCGTCTGCCGGTAGGGCTTCTGACCGCATCGATAATGTAAGCTTCGTTCACTGTAACCTCTCCTTGATTCTGTTAGTCCAGATGTTGTTGATGACGTTCTTCTACGATCTGAATATATCAGACTCTCGGCAATAGAGCTTGCCTAGTTTTTCTTTTCTGTGGCTGTTAAATTTTTGTCAAAATAGAAGCGTCTAGTTAATCAATTATCTTTTCGGCGGTAGAAAAAAGAACCCAGATGATAGCGCCAAAGATATTGATCGCCGCACACAGAGTGAATGCCGAAGCAAAGGATCCGGTCGTATCCACAAGCCAGCCCGTGATGATAACGCCAATAATCCCAGGTATTGTGCCAGCAGTGTTTGTGATTCCCATCAACACATCTGCATACCGAGGGGCTATGTCGAGGTGGTTAGGTACAAAACCGGACCACATTAAGGCAGCGAGACCAAGTGCTCCAGACATAAACGCCATTGCTAGATAAGGGTCGCTCACATCTTTTACTGCTAGCAAACATGCAGCAGATCCTAGCAGACCGCTGACCTGCATTAATTTTCGTACGCTCGTTAAACTCATGCCTTTTGCATGGAGTTTATCAGCGCCCATTCCCCCTAAGTTGCCTACTATCAGCATACTCAAGTAGGGCGCGGCTGAGTAGAGACCTGCATTCATAATACTTAGGTCATGCTGGCTTCTGAAGTAACTTGGAAGCCACGCAAGCAACATATATAGGATCCAGTTACTGCAGAAATGATTAATAATCAACGCCCAGACAGCTCTGCTCTTGGCGAATTTCCCCCAAGGAATCGACTGAGCTTGGTCAACAGGCGGTGTCAAAGGTAGCAGCAGCCTTTGCTCCTCCTCGGAACATCTAGGATCGGTAGCCGGATCGTCATGAGCATAGAAATACCAAATTACTACCCACAGTGCTCCGCCAACACCGAAGGAATAAAAAGCGGCTGGCCAACCATGAGTTTCTACTAGCCACCCTGTGACCAGAAGGGCAAATAGAGTGCCCAAAGGGATACCGCCAACGAGTAATGAAACGGAGCGAGAGCGCTCGTTAGGTGGGACCCATCGGCTATATAAATTATAGGCGGAAGGGAACATAGCAGCTTCTCCCAAGCCCATTCCGATTCTGGCGACTATGAGGACGATGATGCTAATCCCCGCAGCGAATGGAGTTAAAAAAGTAAAAAGAGACCACCATAAGACTGCAAAGCCGAGTATAAGCTTGCCTCCAAGTTTATTTGCTAACCACCCACTAGGAATTTGAAAAAGCAGGTACCCAATAAAGAAAGAAGATAAGACATACCCTTTAGTAGTTTCGCTCCAACCAAATTCTTCTTGCATGGCTATAGCTGCAACCGAAATATTGACCCTGTCTGCGTAACAGATGAAAACCGCAAAAACACACAAAGCTACGATTGTGTATCGGCGAGGCCAATTGAAAAACCTATCTGACAAGTTACTCATGGAAAAATTCCTTGATTTAGTATTATGAGTCTATATAAGTTATATTTAGCACAACTTTATCAAACAGAAATTTTTTCGTCTCTTTTAGTTTAAGATACGTGGCGAGAAATAATGGAGCATTTAATGCCAATTTATGAATACCAATGTAAAGCTAACGGTCGGACGGTTGAAGTGGTGCATCGTATGGCAGACCGCTTTTCCAGCTGGCAGGAATTATGCGAGCATGCGCAAATAGGTCTTGGTGATACGCCTGGTGACTCCGAAGTCGTTCGGCTAGTTGGAGGGGGTAACGCCACTATGGATCCTGTGACGACTTCTAAGCTATTAAAAGCGGCCGGAGCAGCATCGACTAGCCTATCCGGCACTAGAGGTATGGCCGCGCCTGCAAGGACGCATAAATTTTAATATACGTTATTTTTTTTCTCGTCTTGCATCAGTGAGCAAAGAGGCGTAGCTCACCCCCGGACGGTTGTCTCCAGTCAAAGGAAGATTCGCCTCCTTCCACTCGTCCACGCCTTTTCGTAATATTCTTATATTTAAAAAGCCTGCCGCCTGGAGTCGCGTCGCAGCTTCCAGTACACGACTATCAGAATCGCCTCCAACTATAAGGACATCGTCTTTTTTTAACGCGTACTGAGCTACCAGTTCGAAGGCCGGACTGGGGTGTTCCTCTTTAGTGGTAGGGTGAAAAAAAACAATCGGTATATTAACAGCCCGTCCTTTCGGACGATTTGTTGCAAATTCTGCGACCGTTCGCACGTCAACATATGTGCTGGTGCCCTCTTGGCTGATCTCCTCGGCAACGAGATTTGCGTTGATACTTTGATTTTCTAAATTGTCATTCATCGTCGATGCCCCAATTATTTAAACGCGTTGACGAAGGGGGGAATGATTTGGCAGCGTGATCTTTGTGGGAGTGCTGGCGTGTCGACAAATTGGAAATTGTTGGAAGTGTCGCTTGGAGAAGTTGCCATTTGCTCTTTATGCAAGTGAATGATGCGGCCGCTGGGTGCTAAGGCAAATATGCAATCAATTATCTGTATTGCGGGCAGTGTTCCAAGTTCAGGGTGCTCAAGGTACTTCCTATCTGGATTTGACATCAATTACTTCTTCCTAGCTGTGGGATTTAAATAGTATTTTGGGCTATTTTTCGTTGGTGTGCACCATATTTTGTTTAAACCGATGTTAAAGATTTCAGAAGTACGGGTATACTTGGACATCGAACTCGAAGAAAAGCGGTTAAGGGGAACTAATAAAATGTCGTTTGTGCCTCAAAAAGAATTGGTCACAGGAGTCGAGCGTCATCCTTTAGATGCTGATGTCCCGAATGTCGTAGAGAAGCTGTTCGCGCTAAAGAACCAATGTACCGAGTGTAATGTTTGTGAGGTCGCCTGTTCGTTAGTGCACTCTCCGGACGGCACAGTCAACCCTCAGTATGCTAGGTTAAAAATTGATCATGCACCGGACAAAGCGTCTCGTGTAAATCCAGATGGCTTAGGTTTCATTGCTGAAATCTGCCATCATTGCGGAAATCCACCGCCCTGTGCTGAAGTGTGTCCGACTGAAGCCTTCTATTATGATCCAAAAACAAAAGCTGCGGTCATAGAACAAGATAACTGCATCCAATGCATGGAATGCGTCCCTGGTTGCCCTTTTGACGCCGTGTTTATTGCTCCGTCTGGCGAGCTTCTGAAATGTGACCTTTGCGGGGGAGATCCAGTGTGTGTTAAGGCATGCGCAGCGCGGCCAGAAATGCTCAATCAAGGGAAACAGTACGTGAGACTTCCTGTGTTGTTTTATTCCGAGCAGGCTGAATTCAATAAGGAACATAAGCAGGTTCCGGAAAAGACAGATGAGGTAGGGATGATGCAAGCGATGCTAGAGGCGGGGACAATTTCGAGTCCAGCGTAAGTTTTAGAGTTAATTTGGGAAGAATTATTATGGAAAGTCGATTATTAAGAGTGGATTTGACCACAGGCGAACTCAAGAGTGAGGTCATTCCCCATAGTATATTTGAGAGATGGATTGGTGGCTCGGGAATTAATAATTGGATTATGTGGGAGCACTTCCTAACCCACGATATAAACTGCGATCCGCGTGGCCCAGATAATATCTTTGTTTTTGGCGTTGGTCCGCTGGCTGGAACAGGAGCAGGTAGCGGGATTAAAGGACGCATTACCTTTAAGAGCCCTTGCTACAATATGTTCGGGGACTCTGCGGGAGGGGGTAAATTCCCATATATGTTGAGATTTACAGCATTCGAGTATATTGCGATTACGGGGAAGTCACCCAAACCCGTATACCTTCGGATCTGTAATAATGAAGTTTCTTTGGAAGACGCGTCTCATTTATGGGGTAAAGATACCCTACAAACGCATACTATGCTGCGTGAAGAGTTAGGGACTTATCCTTCAAAAGTTCATACGCTATCTATTAGTCAGGCTGGCGAGAACCAGGTAGGGATAGCAAGCGTTGTGTCTGACGCCTTAAGGATTCATGCAAGATGTGGCGGCGGTGCTGTCATGGGTTCAAAAAATCTTAAAGCAATCGCAGTCCAGGGCAATGGTGGCTTGCCTATAGCCATGCCTGATGAAATGCTAGCCTGGTCCGATGATTTCCGGCAGAAAATTGATAGCAATGAAGCTGTTTATGGCTTCAAGCGTCGTGGAACTCTCGGTGCGGTTGAAATGTACCAACATATCGGAAGTCATTTTTGGCGGAATAACCAAGGAAATATGTTTCGTGGCGGAGAAATCACGTCTGATAACTGGGTGAATAAGTATCATAAGTATTCCGAAGTTTGTTCGTCAGACTGTTTCATTGCGTGTGACGCAAAATATAAAATTGATGGGACTGAGTCAGAGGCTGCCAAGAAATACATTGGAGAGTCATTTAGACGACCTGAATATTTGACCACAGGAAGCGCGGCAGGAGCTTTAGACGTAAGAGACTGGGCTGAGGTTGCTCACTGGGGGAAAATCACTAATGATTATGGGATAGACAATCAAGACTTGTCATGCGCTATCTCTTTTCTCATGGAGCTTAAACAGCGGAAGCTAATTACAGATCAGGATGTCTCGGAGCTGTTTGGTCATGAGCAGAGTTTAGAATGGGGTAATATGGATGACATTGAAGCATGTCTCCATAGCATTGTTTTTCAGAAAGACTTGTTTGGTAAACTTTTTGGTGACGGGCCTTATCTCGGTGCGATTCGGTATTCCGAACTGAAAGGTCAGAATTTCATGAAATATGCGACCTACGGAAAAGGTGGTGCCAGCTTTACCGAAGAGATGAGACCTTTCCCAACGTGGATGAACAATATGGCCGTCGCCTCACGTGGAGCCGATCATTTAAAAGGGATTGGTTTAATCGAAAAATTCCAGCGTAAAGATCTATCTAAGATCTATTTTGACGGGCGTACAGAAGCTGCAGATCTCACTGTTCCTACTTTAAAAGGGGCCTCAACCGCACTCATTGAGAATCAGGTAGCCTTGTTGAATTCTTATGGCGTGTGTCTTTTCCATTGGATGCTTGACCCCGCCGGTTACACTCCTCAGGATTACTATGGCAAAGCTTATGCTGCTGCGACTGGGATTGACCGAACTCCTGATGAATTAATGCTTGATGGCGCTCGTATCTGCAATTTAGAGAAGGCTTTCAATTCAAGGATAGGTATGCGGCGAGAGCACGATACTGTGTGTGAGAGATGGATGTGGGAACCCACTGAAGAGGGTATGTATCCTGGATCGGTAGCGGCGGATATGTTCAATCCAGTTTTGGATGAATATTACGAATGGCGTGGTTGGGATAAAGAGTCGGGTCTACAAACTAGAAAATCCCTAGAGGCTTGTGGCCTAGATGACGTGGCTGAAGTATTGGCGCAAGAAGGTTCACTCGCTAAATAGGGTTCAGGTTTATATCGTGATAACAGTGCATGCTAGGTTTCACAGCCATTTCAAAGAGCTCGCGTCTACTGGTGAGGATTCATTTGTTATTGAAATTCCCACGGTGAGTGAATTCGCAAAATGTATATGCGAAAAATATGGGGCTAGGATGAGAGCAATGCTGATAGACCCTAAAACCAACGAACTTAATGAGCGTGGAACAATGTTTGTTAACGAAAAGGGAATGAGAGTTTCTGCAGAAGATACTCTTGAAGACGGCGAAACTATCACTTTTCTTGTCGGGATAGCTGGGGGTTAAAACTCTTCAGCTACGCTGACGATGCGAGATAGGTTTTCTCTTAACTGTTCAGGTTTTAGTCAACTAGTAACTTCTGATATATCTCCTCGTTAAAACCGACTATTAGATGCTTGCCACTTATTAAAGTAGGGGCTCTCAGGTTGCCAGTTGGGCCAAGCATGCCGTTAATTATGTCTTCAGACACCTCCCCGCTAATTACAAAGGAAGCAACTTTTTTGCCTTTCGCTATCGTGATACTTTCAACTGAAGTGGCCAGACTTATTGCATCTGTTCGACTGAGTTTTCGTGACGCTGGAATAATCTCTTTTGGCACTAAGCTTTTGGCATCCAGAAACTTGGACGCTCTGACACAGCTTGTTCAGCCTTTACGAAAGTAGTACCAACCGATTTCTGTAGCCATTCAAGTGTCCTAATTTAATTCGTTTAGCATATTTTACGGATTATTCTTATAATGTGCACTATCTAAAACAACAATTGTTGACGCGTGTAGGTTTTGAGCACCAAGTAAGTTGCGTTGCAGCGTCGCACAACAGGAGAAACCGTAATGAGGGACGTTCATATAGCAGGTGTCAGCATGACCAAGTTCGGAAAGTTTCTGGATAAAAGCCTAAAAGATCATACAGGGGACGCGCTTCATGAAGTATTAAAGGATGCAGGTTGTAATGGAAAAGCGGTAGAAGCTGCATTTTTTGGCAACTGTGTTCAAGGTCACATGGAAGGGCAGGATATGGTGCGGGGGGAGATTGCGTTACGTCCGTTTGGAATAGAAGGTATTCCTGTCGTTAATGTTGAAAATGCCTGCGCTACAGGAAGTACTGCCTTTCACATGGCCGTTAATTACGTAAAGGCGGGTGCTGCGGATGTTGTTTTGGCAATTGGTGTAGAAAAAATGTTTTCTGAAGATAAGGCTCGGATGTTTAGCGCCTTTGATGGTGCGTGGGATGTTCATGAAGTTGAAAAGAGTAAGAGCCTGTTTGATGAAATGGCAGTAGGAGTTGAAATTCCCGAGGGAACTACCTCACCTCGACCTTACAGCGTATTCATGGATATTTATGCAGGCTTTTGCCGAATGCACATGAGGGAGTTTGGGACAACCCAAGAGCAGCTTGCGATGATTGCTTCCAAGAATCATGAGCACTCGGTCCACAATATACGCTCACAGTATAACAAGGCATTTTCTGTGGAAGAGGTTCTTGCTGCAGCGCCGATAACTTATCCTTTAACCTTACCTATGTGCTCTCCAGTAAGCGATGGGGCAGCCGCTGCCATAGTTTGTAGCGATGCTGGGTTAAAACGTTTAGAGCTTCAGGGAAGCCGGGCTACGAAAGTTTTAGCTAGCATATTAAGAGGTGGCAGTGACCGAGACTTAAGCGATTTTTCAAAGCATGCTAGTCGGCTAGCTGCTCTTACTGCTTACGAGCAAGCTGGTATTGGCCCTGAAGACATCGATGTGGCCGAAGTTCACGATGCGACAGCTATGGGCGAGGTCATGGAAGTCGAGGCTCTCGGTTTATGTGAGCTTGGTGGCGGAGGTCCTATGGCGGAAAACGGAGACAGCCGTATAGGAGGACGTCTCCCAGTTAACCCTTCAGGCGGACTAGAATCAAAAGGTCACCCTATCGGCGCAACGGGGTTGGGCCAAATATATGAACTTGTGACTCAACTTAGAGGCGAATCAGGCCAGCGTCAAGTCGATGGTGCGCGTATTGCAATTGCTCAGAATGGAGGTGGTATTGTCGGGATCGAGGAAGCTGTTACCGCTATTACCATTTTGGGCGGTTAATTCTCGAGCGGTTAGCAGTCTGAGCTAAGGGATTTCAGTTATGGTAGGAGCTACAACAAAATATACTATCTTGCTTGATGGAGAAATTTTACCATCGAAAGAGCTCATTGGCGGGAAAGCATGGTCGCTTTGTCGGATGAAGAGCATGGGGTTGTCTGTGCCTCCTGCGGCAGTAATTACGACGACGGCTTGTTTTGAGTACCTGAAAACCGGAGTTTTGCCGTCTGACTTACGTGCTGAAATCCGAGATGCAGTGACTGCACTAGAGGAGCAAACTGGTCGACAATTTGGGGGAAAGAAACCTCTACTACTATCTGTGCGCTCAGGGGCTGCGGTTTCGATGCCGGGGATGATGGATACAGTTCTCAATTTGGGAATAAACAGTAGTGTCGAAGAAGCCTTGGCGTTAGAAACTCAGGACGCGGAGTTTGCGCGAGATACGCATCGACGCTTTTTATCTCTTTATGCTGACATTGTTTTGAAAAGCTTAACCCCTGTTGCGGTAGATGATAAAATCGAGTCTATTTTAGAACGTATTGCAAATGAGTCAAAAACGATCCCTGACTGCCCCTATGAGCAGCTTTTTAGTTCTGTTGAGGCGGTGTTTTCTTCCTGGAATTCGCGACGTGCTAAGCGGTATAGAAAGCATAACAAGATTTCAGATACATTAGGAACGGCAGTTGTCATCCAAGCGATGGTCTTCGGTAATCTGGATGATGATTCGGGAACGGGCGTCCTGTTTAGCAGGAATCCTTTGAATGGGGTTAAAGAACCTTATGGCGAATACCTTAGTCGCGCGCAAGGCGAGGATGTGGTGTCTGGCACCTGCACACCTGAGCCGATCAGCGCGTTGCAAGATAAAGCCCCAATCCTTTATCAGGAACTAATTAGATCGGCAGACGCTCTAGAGCGCGAAAATACAGACGTACAAGATATCGAATTCACTATTCAGAATGGTAAACTTTTTCTCTTGCAGTCTCGCGCGGCCAAACGCTCTCCTGAGGCTGCGGTGTCTTTTGCAATTGATATGGTTGATGAGGGGTTAATTAACAAAGAGACTGCTTTATCCAGGGTGTCTTCCGAACAAGTGCGCACTCTTTTAAGACCGAGGTTGGCTCAACATCCTGATAGCGCCCTCTCTGTGCTGGCGAAAGGTGAGTCGGCTTGTTACGGTGTTGGAATCGGGTTAGTAGTATCTTCTTCTGATGAGGCGGAACGGCTTGCGGGTGAAGGTCATAGAGTAGTATTAGCTCGAAGCACGACGAGTCCTGAAGATGTTCATGGAATGATCGCGAGCTGTGCGGTGATTACGGAGCAGGGCGGTTCTACTTCTCATGCTGCGGTCGTCGGCAGGGCTCTAGGCGTGCCATGTATCGTTGGTTGTGGAGAGAATCACTTATCGAGCCTTATAGGTCAAATGGTCACAGTCGATGCCACCGAGGGCGTTGTGTATGAAGGGTGCTTAAATGTCGAAGAACCTAATGAAAAAGATGATTCTAGATTAGTTACGTTGAAGCGATGGGTAGATGAAACTTGCTCTGTTAGAGTGATTTCCTGTGAGGATAGTGTCGCAAGAGAGGCTTTGAATTTGGATGACGTTATTGGCTGTGATGATCTGTCCATTTCTAAAGAAGCATTGCAAGGTAGCGAGTCTGTCAGAGGAAGTATGATTGACTCTGGTAAAGGAGTCTCCAACGCGATCGAGGCTGGAGTAAAGATTTTGGCGACAAGGTACCCTTTAGCGGTTGCTTTGACTGTACAGGAATACTACAAAGATATTATTAATACTTAAGACATAAAATGTAAGGAAATGATGATATGGCTAAGCCTCCTAAAGGAGACATTGAAAGTCTAGTTCGACAGTTTGATTCATCTGATTGGACTGAGCTGCATGTTAAAACGAATGACTTCGAAGTCTATTTGTCTACAAACCCAAATTCTTCGAAGCCGGGTGGGCACAAAGATGCAGCTGCACCGGTGAATGCCTCGGTCTCGACCAGCAATGTTGGTTCGAAGGCAGAGTCGGTTGATGTAGTGAAGTCAAAGACTGAATCAGCGCGCAGCGTTGTGCCAGAAGGAATGGTCGGGGTGACTGCCCCAAATTTAGGGACATTTTATAGCTCACCAAAACCAGGTGCTGCCCCGTATGTGAGTGTCGGTGATCGAGTTACTGCTGATACAGAAGTGTGTTTGATTGAAGTAATGAAACTTTTTACTCCAGTAAGATCGGGCATAGATGGCGTGATTAAAGAAATCTGCGTTGCTGATGCTGAGATGATTGAGTACCAGCAGCTGTTGGTCATCATCGACCCGGCTTAGGATAATTATGATCAAACGGGTATTGATAGCGAATCGTGGAGAAATTGCAGTACGGATAAGTCGCGCTGCCCATTCTCTCGGGATTGAGGTGGTTCAGGCCGTATCTGATGCTGACAGAGACACCATGGCGGCGGATCTTGCCGATCGCGTCGTGGTCATAGGTCCTGCCTCAGCTAGAGACAGTTATTTGAACTCAGACCTAGTCATTCACGCTGCAAAAGCAACCGGCTGTGATGCCTTACATCCTGGCTATGGTTTTCTTTCTGAGCGAGCAAAGCTTGCTCAAGGGTGTGAAGATGAAGGGATTATATTTGTTGGTCCTAGAGCACAAGTGATTGATGACCTTGGAGATAAGTTGCGGGCTAGAGCTATAGCTGAGAAAGCAGGTATTCCGTTGGTTCCAGGCAGTGGCCATGTCCGTACCGTTTCTGAAGCTAGAGTGGCTGCGGAGGCTTTAGGCTTGCCGGTCGTCATGAAAGCTTCCGCTGGAGGGGGTGGGCGCGGCATGTTCGTCGCGCGTGAAATAGATGCTATCGATGAATTTTTTGATCGGGCCAGCAATGAAGCACTAGAAGCTTTTGGAGATGGGACGTTATATTTAGAAAGATATATCGAAAATGCGCGGCATGTCGAAGTGCAGATTGCGGGAGATGGAAAAGGAAATGCGATCCATTTCGGAGAGAGAGACTGTTCGGTACAGAGGAGGTATCAAAAAGTAGTAGAAGAGGCACCCTGTGTCCTAATGTCGGAGACTTTGCGAAAGTCTTTACATGATGCTGCGGTCAAGCTTGTATCTTCTCTTTCTTACCTTAATGTGGGCACAGTTGAATTTTTGTTTGATGTCGAGCGAGATGCTTTCTATTTTATAGAGGTCAATACTCGTATTCAGGTAGAACATACAGTGACAGAGCAGATTACAGGAATTGACTTGGTCCAGTTGCAGTTTCGAATAGCAGGAGAAGAACCTCATTCACTGCCATCGCAAAGTGCGATTACTATTAACCGGCACGCAATTGAGTGCCGGTTGAATGCGGAGGACCCTTTCAATAATTTTATGCCTAGCCCAGGAGTCATTCAACACTGGTGTGCCCCATCTGGTGCTGGTGTCCGAGTGGATAGTCATTGCCGAGATGGCTATTTAGTTCCCCCGTATTACGACTCTATGATAGGTAAATTAGTAATTACAGCTAACGATAGGGATTCGGCGGTGCAGAGACTCAGTGCCGCGTTAGAAGATTTTAAGATAGAAGGGCTAGTAACGAACATCCCGCTTTTACGGGCTATAGTCGATCATAAAGACTTTCGTGACAATAGTTTTAACACTAAGTGGTTAGAGCAAAGCATGCTGCCTGAATTCGAGCAAACACAAAAAGAGGAATAGTCAAATATGGCACATATACAGTTTCTTGATGAAACAATGAGAGATGGGCAGCAAAGCCTTTGGGGTATGAGGATGCAGGCTGGAATGGCTCTTCCGGTAGCGCCCATGGTTGATAGGACTGGTTATAGCGTGATCGACCTGACGGGGTCGTCAATGTTTGAATGCTTGATTAAGTATTGCTATGAGAACCCTTGGGAAGGCTTAGATCTTTTAGTTAACTCGATGCCAAGAACGCCTATAAGGGCAGGGATGAGGTCGAATGCTTCAGTCACATTCGGGGTGACTCCTGACTCTCTGATGGATTCCTGGATGCGTCAACTCAATGTTCATGGCGTGAGAAGTTATTGGATTTATGATGTGTTGTTTAATATTGATAAAACTTTGCGTTTGGCTAAAGTTGCTAAAGAGTTTGGTAGCGAGGTTGCAGGTGCGATCATGTTCACGCTGAGCCCTGTCCACACTGATGATTATTATGCTGACAAAGCTGATAAGCTCGCCGTATCAGATGATATAGATACACTTTTACTTTATGACACGGCAGGCGTGCTTGAGAAGGAGCGACTATCTACTCTTTTGCCGGCAATCAAAGCTAAATCTCATGGCAAACCAATAGAATTTCATTCTAATAATTTGCTGGGTCAATCAGCAAAGGCTTATCTTGATGCTATTGACCTTGGGGCCACTATTTTGCACACGGCAGTTAAGTCAATGGCGAACGGTCCCTCAGTGCCATCTGTCGAGACAATGGCCAAAAACGTTGAGCTGCTCGGGCACACTCATAACTTAGACACAGATCTCTTTGCACCAGTGTCAGATCATTTTGAAAAAGTTGGGGAGGCTGCTGGTTTCCTTGTTAACCAACATGCTGAATATGATGTGTTATCTATACAGCACCAAGTCCCTGGTGGGATGGTGGGGACTCTCAAGGCTCAATTGGTTCAAAATGGCATGAGTGACCGGCTTGATGATGTCTTAAAAGAGACGGCGGCTGTCAGAAAAGAACTTGGGTACCCAGGAATGGCGACCCCTTTTAGTCAGTTAGTAGGTACGCAGGCTGTTCTGAATATTGTCACTGGGAAAAGATATTCTTCTATCCCTGATGAAGTTATTCAGTATGCAGCTGGTTTTTACGGAGAGACCGCTGGGCCAATAGATCCCAATGTTAAAGATATCATCATGTCATCTCCACGGGCTAAACAAGTTGTTGCCAGCCCGCCCCCGCAGCCATCGATCGAAGATTTGCGGGCTGAGTACGGGACTGATGACGATGACGAGCTAATCTTGAGAGCACTAGTTCCGGGTGAAGGACTCGAGAAAATGCGCAAAAGTGGGCCGGTGCGAACGACCTACTCTTACTTGTCTTCTCCTGAACTACAGGAAGTTTCCAGGCTGATGAAGATTGCTCAATCTCCTTTAGTGCAAGTGATTAGTGATGACTTTGAAATGACGTTGAAGCGCGGCTAAGAACTGATGCGCAGAGCGGTCATTATTGATGTTGTTAGATCACCCTTTGGTAAAGGACGTGAGGGAGGCTTACTCGCTTCAGTTCACCCAGTAGATCTTTATGCTCAGGTTCTTGCTGAACTTATTCATCGTACCGACGTTGATCCTCAGTTGATTGAGGATGTGATTAGCGGGTGCGTGATCCAGGTTGGGGAACAGTCTGGTAACGTTGGCCGTCAAGCGGCTTTAGCTGCAGGGTTACCTGAAACTACCGCCGCCGTAACTCTGGATCGGAAGTGCGGTTCTGCGCAACAAGCGATGGATTTTGCCGCTCAAGGAGTGATAGCCGGAGCTTACGATGCTGTGATAGCCGGTGGCGTTGAAATGATGAGTACCGTTCCTATGAAGGCAAACCGAATGGGAAAAGATAATGAGGGTAGTATGTTCCACTCTCGCTATCCTGAGGGAATGATTCGTCAGGGTATTTCTGCCGAACTCATAGCGGCTCGCTGGAATCTTAGTAGAGAAGACCTCGATAAATTTTCATTACGATCTCATGAAAGAGCTGCTTCAGATGTCATGCGTGTAAACGATATGGTGACTATCGATGGGACTAGTAGAGTTGATTTGAAAGACGAGAGTTTACGAGCTAATACCACTATAGATAAATTAGCGAGTTTGGCTCCAGCATTTATTGATGAGCTATCTTACAAACGGTTTCCTGAAATTTCTTGGAGCGTCACCGCGGGTAGCTCAAGTCCTGTTAGTGATGGTGCTAGCGCAATGTTGATTATGGAAGAGAAGTTGGCTGTTAGTTTGAACTTGAAGCCTCGTGCCGCTATTTCTCATTTCGCGGTTGTCGGGGATGATCCGATTATGATGTTAACAGCTGTCATCCCAGCGACACAAAAACTTTTAAAGCGAGCCGGATTGAACCTCCGTGACATTGATGCTTATGAAGTTAATGAGGCATTCGCCTCTGTACCACTTGCTTGGCAAAAAGAACTGGATACAGATCCCGAAAAATTAAATATTTATGGTGGCGCTATAGCTTTAGGTCATCCAGTCGGAGCGTCGGGCGGTAGATTAATTGCAAATCTCCTTCGGGTGTTGGAAGATTCTGGCGGTCGATATGGGTTGGTTACCATGTGTGAAAGCGGCGGCATGGCTAACGCGACTTTGATCGAACGGCTGTCCTGATTATTTCTGCGTATGTATTCACTTAATTCAGTAAATAAGGAAGAACGATATGCCAGGTAGAATGAATAACAAAGTGACCATTATCACAGGAGCAGGTTCGGGGATTGGCAGAGCATGTATGGAGCTTTTTTCTTCTGAAGGTTCGACGGTAGTGGGATGTGGTCGCAGACAGGATGCATTGGAGGAGACTCTTCATAAAGTGACGAGTAATGGAGGAGAGGGGAGTGTTGTCCCAGCAGATCTCTCAGTCCTTGAAGATGCTGAGCGAGTTATTTCTGAGACAATCGAGAAATATGGCCGGGTGGATTGTTTGGTACATGCGGCAAGTGTTGGATGGAGCTGGAGTCACACTAGTGCGGACTCTATGAATGACATCGCCAATACTCCCCCAGAAAAATGGCATGAAGTGATTGGTATTAATTTGAATGCCTGTTATTACATGTGTCATGGTGTCCTGCAACATATGCTTCCAGCGGCAAAAGGCTCTATCGTTAATGTGGCTAGTATTTCAGGTATCGTTGGAATGCAGACAGCCCATACTTATTGTTCGGCAAAAGGCGGCGTTATTAATTTGACTCGAGCAATGGCTAACTCGTATGGCAAGAAAGGAGTGAGGACAAATTGTGTCTGCCCGGGCTACACGGATACACCAATGATCGCAGATGTAATGAATATATTTGACGATGAAAATGTGGCCGACTCGATGACTCCAATGGGACGTGCTGGAACTCCTGAGGAAATGGCTTATGGATGCCTTTACCTAGCTTCAGATGAAGCTAGCTATTGTAATGGAGTTATCTTGCCTATTGATGGGGGCACGGTTGCTCGCCAATAATTTGACGAGTAAAATTTCGAAGAATATTTTTATATTAGGTAGTTCGATTGAAGATAGCGATACATGATGTTTTTGGCGGGGTTACTGCAGCGGTTGTTGCATTACCTCTGGCTTTAGCTTTTGGCGTTGCCTCTGGTGCCGGAGCTTTGGCGGGTCTTTACGGCGCAATATTGGTTGGTTTTTTTGCGGCTTTGTTAGGGGGCACTCCATCGCAAATTTCTGGGCCAACGGGACCAATGACTGTTGTCATGACGGTGATAGTCGCCCATTTTTCTGGAAGTCCATCTACAGCATTTTTGGTGGTCTTGCTTGGTGGGGTGATTCAAATAGCTTTTGGTTTATGTGGCATTGGTAGATTTATTAGACTCGTACCTTATCCTGTGGTGTCCGGATTTATGAGCGGGATTGGTTGCATTATTATTATACTCCAAATCCCTGCGTTTTTGGGCCACAGTGCAGTGTCTGATGGTTTATGGCCAACGCTTTTAGCTGCCCCTTCAATGTTTTCATCAGCCAATATTGGCGCTGTTCTTGTCGGAATTTTAACATTATCGATCGTTTATTTGACGCCACGTCCCATCGGGAGATACTGTCCTCCTCCGCTTTTAGCGTTGGTGGCAGCTACCGTCGTCGCTTACAACTTTTATCCTGGTATCGATATCATAGGCGCCATTCCAACAGGTCTTCCAAGTATCCTGAGTCCTGTAGTTAATGTCGACGACATCTTTTTTATTGTACGTTATGCTTTAATTCTTGCAGTACTAGGCTCCATTGACTCACTGCTTACCTCCTTAGTCGCGGATGAGATGACAGCGACAGAGCATAACTCCAACAAAGAGTTAATTGGACAGGGTGTTGGGAATATTTTTGCAGGATTACTTGGTGGTCTCCCGGGTGCTGGTGCCACGATGCGAACAGTTACGAACATTCGAGCGGGTGGGAAAGGACCCATGTCTGGGATTGTTCACTCAATGATTTTGCTAGCCTTAGTCCTGGGATTTGGTTCTCTTGCAGAACATGTTCCTTTAGCAGTCTTGGCAGGTATTTTATTTACAGTGGGCATCAATATCATTGATTGGAAATATCTGAAAATTGCTCACTCTGCCCCTCGTTCTGGTTTGTTAATTATGGCAACTACACTCACAACAACGGTTTTTGTCGACTTGATTAGTGCTGTAGCGCTCGGTGTGGTTATGGCTAGCGTCCTGTTTGTGGCTCGCATGTCTAAGGTGCAAGGAGCGGGCCTTACGTTAACTCACGATGTGCAAGATCTAGATGGTATATTTTTACGGGATGCTTCTAAGAATAAAATTACAATTACATTGTTTGTTGCGGAGGGTCCTTTGAGCTTTGGGGTGGCTAAAGATATCTCCCGGATTCTGCGTGGAGTTCTTACTCCTGACGTCTTGGTGGTAGACCTCACGAAAGTGACTACCATAGATACTAGTGCAACGCTGTCGATAGAAAGCGCGATCGGTGGTTTAGACGTGTCGAAAACAAGAATTATGTTTTGTGGACTATCACCTGGTGTTAACGCTGTTTTCACTAAGCTAAAGTTCTTCGAGAGAATTACAGTCGATGTCACGCGAACTTATGCTGAGTTAACTGAAGCTATTAATAGTAGGTAGGTTGTTCCCAGCCCCGCATTCTAGGCTGCTGGGAACAAATTTAATGTGTTACTTCATTGGTTGAGACTTAAGCATTGTTGCTGTTGAAGATGTCCCAGTGGAGTTTCCAAGCTTTGTTTTCTAATTTCCAGACAACAACGTAGTCGGCTTGATCTAAAGTAGCTCCATCTTTACCTTTCAATGTGGCAACTCCAGTTTCTATCGCCGTTTTCCCCAGTTTTTCTACCTGTCCTGTTCTTAACGATAGCGCTGCTACTCCGAGAGCCGCTGTATTTTCCCAGAATTCTTGTATTGCTTTCTTGCTTTTTATCGACTTGCTGTTTGGAGGCATAAACTTGGGACTTTTGGAGTAACAGCTTGCTACTGATTTCATATCTCCTGCCTTAAATAATGCGGCCAGATTTTTGTTAGCAGCCTGAATCTGTTGTTTAATGCTTATAGCCATTCTTGTATCCCCGTTTGTATTATTACTAAATCAATTATTTTCTTTTTCAGCTATCACTATCAAATCAGACAAGTGGTTAATAGTAAAGCTGGGTGTAATCCTGGCTTTGCCTGCCTGTAACGGTGGCGGCATTCCGTTGTCGTTTATTAGAACAGTTTTTAGGCCAACATTTGCTGCGCCATTAATATCATGCTCTGGAGAATCCCCAACAAATAAGATTGTATCTGCTGCCAAGCCAGACAACCGCATTGCCTCTTCGAAAATCTTTGCGTCGGGCTTACAGGATTTTACATCTTCCGAACTGATAGCATGATCAATATATTCGTGCAGACCTTCATTTTTTAAAATAGGTTCGAGCATATCATTGTCAATATTAGAGACAATAGATAGGTACAGTCCTTTTCCTTTAAGAGCATGGAGTGTTTCTAAGGCATTTTCTTTTAATGTTAAGCAATTAGTCACTGCCTCACGATGAGCGCTGATATACCAAGTTAAAGTCTCTTTTGTTAGCTCTCCTCCAAGCAGCTTACAAAACAAAATGAAAATATCTTTGAATAAATTCTCATGAAGGTAGTAAGTTTTTTCGGAATAAACCTTTGCGATTTCGATCGTTGCTTCTTGATAAAATTTCTTTATATCTTCAGCCGTCGCCACAATATCAAGCTTTTCTTTTGCTTGATTGAGAAGAGGGATCGTTACGTGAGGCACATCTTTATACGAGCACAAGGTTCCACCTAAGTCGAAGAAAATACCTTTAATCATTGATAATTAATTCCAGTTTTTTATTCCAGGCGTGATCGGTGAAATCCATTTTAATAGCCGTCACGGATACTTTATTGTTAGAGATGACCTCTAAATCTGAGTTATTAGCCGGATCTTTTTCAGTGTGTGTGATTCTCACCCAGTAATAAGGTTGGTTCCGCGCATCAATTCTGGACTCTATAGCAAAACTTCCCGGAGGCCGATGCCCTTGGGATGCCACCGCGACGCCGTCCACAATGTCCGCGGTGCAGTCTGGAAAATTGACATTAACCAGAGAATCTTCTGGCCATTCTTTCATTTGGATTAATTTCTGGAGGACTTCAGGTGCATACTTACGGGCTGCGCTGAAATCTGACACACCTCGAGGCGGTCTTACTTGAGACAAGCTGATTGAGCGTATACCCATTAACGTTCCTTCCATTGCTGCAGCAATGGTTCCTGAATAGCTAACATCTTCAGCTAAGTTAGCACCACTATTTATACCAGATAGGATTAGATCTGGATGAGCATCTTCCATGAAGTTCCATAAAGCCATGAGTACACAGTCAGTTGGCGTCCCATCTACTTCAAAGTGTTTTGTGTCGCGTTGCTTGGCGCGGATAGGATTTGTTAAAGATATGGAATGACTAGCGCCACTTCGCTCGCTGCTAGGAGCCACCACCCAGACATCATCTGAAAAAGAGTAGGCAATCTCTTCAAGTAACTTGATGCCGGGAGCATCTATTCCATCATCATTCGTGACCAGTATTCGTGGGTTGTCTGTCTTCACTTATCTTCCTTTGGGATCTTATTTCTTTGTTGTATAGAGAATAGCTTTTTTTGTAGCTGCCGAGCCTTTTTTTTATCACCACCTAAGAAGCCTGGAGCAGTGCTGTGAAACTGTATTAAATCATTAAGGATCTCTAGATTGTTAGGAGCTAGGTTTGCGGCTTGATTAAAGGCCGTGTGAGTTTTTTTCGCAAATCCGATCGCTTTTAACCAACCTGATTCTTGGGCAAGTCGACCGTAACTTTTCCCTAGCAAATGGAAAGCACGGGCATTGGATGGCTCTATAGTGGATACTTTCTGATAAATTTCTGATGCATTCTTATAGTCTCCCTCTTCATAGTATGAGTGAGCTTGCTCCATAAAAGCTATAACGTTATGACCTGGTTGCGGGCTGCCATTTACTAATAAGCAGTAGCTGCTCAGGAAAACTATTACCAACCAAATTGAATATTTAATTCCACTCACAGGTTTTATTAAGCCTGGACAGCCTGTCAAAAAGACTTTGCGGTTGTTTTTGCTACTTCTATACACGAGTTTAGTGTTTTCTCAACTTCAGTCGGGTCTGACAGAGTAGGTGCTATTACAATTTTGCTAACATCAGTTAGGCCGATAAAGGCAAGCCAGTTTTCGAAAGCAGGCTTTTGAAGATCAAAAGCTTCTGTTTGACTTCCCGCGCTATATTCGCCTCCTGTTGCATAAATTACCGCAACTTTTCCCGAGACTAGTCCCGAGTAGCCGCTTTCAGGGGTAAATGCCCAAGCTAAACCAGGCTGAGTGATTAAATCAATGTAGTGCTTCAAGACGTAAGGTAAACCAAAATTCCACATTGGTACGGAAAATACATACTTATCTCCGGAGTTAAACCTGTTGAATAGGTTTTCAATTTTCTCCCACGCTTTTTTCTCGTTTTCAGAAGGTTCGCTACCATGCATTATAGAATACTTAGCATCTAATACTTCATCGGAGAAAGGAGGCAACGCTTCTGCCCAAAGGTCAATCTTCTCTATAGTGTCGTTGGGATGTTCTTTGGCATAGCTGTCTAGAAATGCTTCTGACACTTTTATTGAGTGTGATCGACTTTTTCGTGGAGAGGATTCGATATAAATAAGCTTTGCCATTGGATGAGCCTCTTGTTGATGCTGTTCTTATTAAGGTGCAGTTGACTGAGATGTACTGCCTACAGTATATCCTTTTTTTTTTAAATTGACTTGTTACCGTGTATTTTCTATTGCTTAAATTTGTGAGTAGTTTTCCACATGTCTTACAATACGCTCTAATGCTTTTTTCAGCCTTTCTGGAGACTGTGCAAAGCAAAGCCGGAAGTAATCATCATTGGTTGGTCCAAAAGTATAGCCTGGCGCCACGCCAACATTTTCCGTCTCAAGTAGACTTTCTGTAAATTCTAAGCTCGACCGTAGGCCTTTGATTCGAGGAAATGCATAGAAAGCCCCTTGAGGTGAGGATAACTCGATGAGTGGATGGTTTCCCAATACTTGCATGACAATTTCTCGACCAGTGTGGTATCTCTTTTTAAGGCTGCTGATTGTCTCCTCACCTTTTTCTAATGCTGTAATCGCAGCTGATTGAATGAATGAAGGGGCGCTGGTATTGAAACACTCGGAGATTGTAGCCATTTGTTCTTCTAGACCTTCTGGGGTGACCATCCATCCAATCCTCCAGCCTGTCATCGCATATGTTTTTGAAAAGCTGTTGATGACAATAACCGAGTCAGTTGGTCTGGCGACCTCTAGGAAAGACGGTGCCACATTAGCGTCATAAATCGTTCGATGGTAAACCTCGTCTGCGATTATAGTTATGTTTCGAGATCTACAAATTTCGAGAAGCTCTTTTTGCTGATGCCTTGTCATAACCCAGCCTGTTGGGTTACTTGGACTGTTAATATAAAGCGCTTTTGTGTTCGGGCGTATTATCTTTTTAACAGCCTCTAGAGCTAGCGACCACTTACCATCTTTTTGTGTCAGACGAAGGTAGTCGAACGACGCTCCAGTTACAGAGATGGCGCGATCGATATTTGGCCAATGTGGGGTGATCACTATTGCATGCGAATTCGCATCAAGAGTCATTTGACAAGCCATCGTTACGGAGAGCATCGCTGATCCCGGAATCGTGATTCTTGTGTCATCTATGCTTACATTATAAAGATTATGCAAGTACTGAGAGATAGCCTTCCTTAACTCGGGTTTTCCACGAGTGTGCCCATAGTAGGTATCATTTCTGTCGAGCGCATCTTTTGCAGCTTGGCGTATATATTCTGGGGTTCCGAGATCTCCCTCCCCAAACCACAAAGGGATCACTTCAGGATCATTAAGTCGCTTAAAGGCAATTTTTGTGATTCCATTTTGGCGCAGATCTTTGATGCTTTTGCGTAACATTATGTGGCCTAATTATTCGAAGTAATCTGATTTATCTTGGGCTAATAGGCTGTCATGCTATATTGTATTTTTCAAGTAAAAAAGGATTATGTATGACTTTTCATATCAATCCGTTGCACGCTTCGTTCGCTGGCGAGGTTATCGGTATAAACCTTTCTAGAGACTGCGGGTCAGAGATACTAGGTTATCTTCGTGAGGCACTTGACGCTTATGCAGTCCTGGTTTTTCGAGGGCAGCTTTTGAGCGATGAACGGCAACTGCTCTTTGCACAAGAACTCGATGGGGCATTGCACACGAAGACTGGCGTGGCTGCTCTTGGGCCAAATAGGTTTGGTAATGAAGCCATTACGGATGTGTCAAATATAGGTGACGACGGAGCTATTTTGAAATCAAGTGATAGGCGTTCCCAGTATGCTTTAGCGAACCGTCTTTGGCATACCGATGCTTCTTTTGAAAGTCCTAGAGGCAAATATTCTTTGCTGTCAGCTCGAATTGTACCTGAACAGGGTGGCTCTACTGAATACGCAGATATGCGTTCAGCCTATGACGAGTTAGATCTAAACACCAAAGCTATCATTTCCGAGTTGAAAGCTCATCATTCGATTGCCTATTCTCGCGAGCGATTGGGTTTTGAATTTAAGGCTAAGGAAAGAGAAATTTTATATGGGACGGCTTATCCGATAGCTGATCTGAATCAAAGAACAGGCAGGACAGCTTTGTATCTAGCTGCCCATGCATCTCATATTGTGGACTGGCCTATCCCAGATGGACGCCTGCTGATCCAAGATTTAATAGAACATGCCGTGGATCGTAAATTTGTTTACACACATCAATGGAAGGCTCATGACTTGGTAATTTGGGATAACCTTACTACCATGCATAGAGGAAGGCCTTATGACTGTTATGCTGATAAACGGGAAATGCGCAGAGTCACCACATTAGACTGCTGAACCGTTAAGTCATCAGGTTGTCTCTAATGTCCCCTTACCCATTTAGTCTAGGATCGCAACAGCTCTTGTCCAACCAGCAGAAGCGCCACGAATTTTCACTGGGAAACAGCTAACCATAAAGCCACTACTTGGAATAGCCTCTAAATTATGTAATTTCTCAAGATGGCAATAACCAATTTCTCGCCCAGCTTTATGTCCTTCCCAAATAATTGCACTGTTTCCTGTTTCCGCATACTTTTCCTGAGTGTGGACGAATGGAGCGTCCCAGCTCCAACCATCTGTTCCTGTGAGCCTCACTCCTCTTTCTAGCAGGTATAGCGTTGCTTCTTTCCCCATTCCACAACCACTAGAAACATAGTCATCATGACCATAGCGTAACCCCGCCCGAGTATTTACAACTACAATTTCAAGAGGGCTTAATTCATGATTGATACGTAAAAGCTCTTCTTCAACATCTTTGGCGTTAACAACATAGCCGTCTTCAAAATGACGGAAGTCAAGCTTGATGCCTGGTTGGAAGCACCAATTTAGATCGACTTCATCTATTGAGATAGCCCGTTCACCATGGTTCATTGTAGAGTGAAAGTGATAAGGAGCATCGAGGTGTGTTCCATTATGTGTCATCAATTTTATCCACTCTATGGCCCAGCCTTCCCCCTCCGGAAGATCTTGTTCTTTGGCACCGGGGAAAAATTTGACTACGTCTTTCGCTGAGTCTTTGTGGGTAATATAGTCTATATGAGGGCCATATCCGGGAGGATCTGACACGACATCGTTTTCTAGACACATCGATATGTCGACAATTTTTCTAGCCATCTTTCCTTCCCCTTGTAGTTATTGATTTCATTGAGTCTTTTATTTCATTCACGTATTTTTGTCAGCGAGAATAGGCAAGGTACTACTTTAACATTGGAAGAACGAACTAAGTGCATCTTCTGCACCCGTGATGATGGTCGTCTGATCAGTCAAGTTGAAAGATTGTGCGAGATTACTAGGCTCATGATAGCTGAAATTTTTAAGCCGCATCTTTACGCCGATCGACCTACTATCTCTTAATTAATCTTACAAAGTTAACTGTACGTCTCGGTGTGAATATGACAGAGTATCTGGTGAGAGTCGTACACCTTCAATCTACGCTCTAGAATTAATATGATTTTAACTATCTTGTAGATAGGAGAGAGAATGAGTATCCCAAATTTGCAGGCATTCGGTTTTGCGCAAGATTATCAGTCTGTCTATGACCTTGCTTACCGCTATTCAAAAGAAGAGCTATATCCTTTGTGTGGGAAAATGGATGATGAGGAGTGGTTTCCTGAGAATGCCTTTCGTGCGATGGGCGAGCAGGGGCTCCTCGGTGTTACAGTGCCAGTGGAGTACGGTGGTGCTGGCTTAGATGTGTTAGCGCAGTGTTTTATCTGTGAGGCAGTAGCGTATTGGAACCATACGTTGAGTGCTTCATTACTGGGTAGCGATAATTTATGTGTGCATAATCTCGTTAAAAATGGCAATAGTGATCAGAAGCGTACTTATCTGCCAAAGTTTTGTGATGGTTCGGCTATTGGGGCGTTAGGGATGACAGAGCCTGGTGCTGGCTCGGATGCTCTTGGAAGCATGGCAACTACTGCGACCCGCGATGGTGATGATTTTATCCTCAACGGACGTAAATTGTTTATTACCAATGGACCTGTCGCAGATGTTCTTCTTATTTACGCAAAAACAGATCTTCAGAAAAAACAGCATGGCATTTCTGCATTTATTGTAGAAAAAAAATTCAGTGGCTTTAGCGTCGCTCAGAAGCTAGACAAGATGGGTTGGAGAGGGAGTCCTACCGGTGAACTCGTTTTTGATGAGTGTCGTGTTCCAGCTAGTAATTTGGTCGGAGGAGAGAACGAAGGCAACATTGTGATGATGAGTGGTCTCGACGTCGAGAGAGTAATTGGGGCATTCTTTTGTTTAGGTATGGCTCAACGGGCATTGGACTTATCGGTGGAATACGCCACCGTGAGAAAGCAGTTTGAGAAACCAATAGGTAGTTTCCAGCTAGTGCAAGGTATGCTGGCCGATATGTATACTGATCTGGAAAGCTTAAGAGCATTCACTTATCAACTTGGTCGGGAGATCAAAGATTTATCTATTAGCGAAGCAGGTCGTGGTGTAATTCATAAACGGTCAGCTGCAGCTTTATTGTGTGCAGGACGAGCGTGTATGAAAATACTTGATTCTGCAGTACAAATCCATGGCGGAATGGGATGCATGCGTGAAACTGAAGTGAATAGACTGTATCGGAGTGGGAAAATAATGGAGATTGGTGCAGGCACTAATCAAGTTAGACAAATTATAATAGCTGGTGAATTGCTAAAAGAAAGTGCCTCCTAGTTTACTCCGAACAATCTAAGACAGATTATTAAATAATCTTTTTCCATATAAGAGTGTGCACGGATTTTTCTCCATCCTGCCCACGCATTGGTGGGGTTTTTAAGATCAAGTTTTTTTGAGTCAGCTCAAAGTACCTGAGTTGATCATGGCCAGGCCAGCTAGATGCGGATGCCCCCAAGACATGATGAGTGACAGTGCCTGCTCCCGCATCAATTGTAAAAGTTCCGAAATAGCTTGTGTATCCTTGAAAGGCAACTCGGTATTCATCATCACTAACTTCTTGAGGGTTGCGTGAACTGAAGATTTTACGATCTGATGCCATGAGTTGAGCTGCCATGTTCCCTGCCAGATCATAATTTATACGTCCAACTACTTTCTCTCCCAGCGGGAATGCGATCTTTTTATCTCCTTTTTGTGAGTAGCTATCCTCTAGTTCCCATGTACCTATAAAGCGTGCCATCAGGTCGTCCATCTTTAGATCCTTTTAGTTAAGTAACGTAACAGTCTTAATTATAGCAACTGTTTTGTCGAAAGTTTCCTTATAGCAGTTTCTGTTGCGGAGAGGAGTCATTTGGGTTTTCAAAGCTGCTCAAACCTATGCCGACTAGTCTATAATTTCTATTTTGCGGTAATGTATTGTCTTGTAGCAGAAGCGAGGACGCTATTAGCAAGGCATCTAGTGAAGGAATTAATTCGTAAAATGTTCTACTTCGCGTGAGGACTTGAAAATCGCTGGTTTTGAATTTTAGGGATACAGTCTTTGCATTTAGATTTTTACTAATCATCAGAGCCCAAAGTTTTTCGCATAGGGGCTCTAGTGATTTGCCAAGAGTCGACAAAGGTTTGTCTTGTTCAAAGGTTGTTTCTACAGAAATAGACTTTCTCAGACGATTGTTCCTGACCGGGGACTGATCTTTTCCTCGAGCTAACTGAAATAGTCGGGAGCCAAATTTTCCACATATGGCGATGAGCTGACTTTCAGATAAATGCCTTAGATCGCCCACAGTTTCTATGTTTAAGGTTTGTAGCTTTTTCTCAGTTGCCGGGCCGACACCAGGAATTTTTCTGATATTAAGAGGGGTAATGAATGAGATAACATCTTGTGGTTTTACCACGCAGATGCCATTCGGCTTATTCCAATCAGAAGCAATCTTGGCGATAAATTTAGATGGGCCAACTCCGGCAGATGCAGTTAGTTCGGTTTCCGAGTATATATCTTTTCTTATATTCTCAGCGATTTCAGTTGCAGATTTAGCTTTTCTTAGATCGGTGACATCTAAATAAGCTTCATCTAAAGAAAGCGGTTCAATCTTCTCAGTGTATCTTCCAAAGATGTTTTTTATTTGCGATGAAACTAATCGATACTTTTCGAAGTGAGGAGGTATGAAAATGAGGTCGTGACAGAGCTTGGTTGCCTTAACCACAGACATCGCCGACCGCACTCCAAATTTTCTGGCTTCATAAGAAGCGGCGCAAACAACGGACCGTTCATTAGGCCAAGCTACGACAACAGGCTTATCTATTAGTTCAGGGTTATCTCTTTGTTCAACGGACGCATAAAAAGCATCCATATCAATATGCAGGATTTTTCTATTATTTGGTTCGTGTATCGCACTCACTTTCTTAAAACTGCTTTATCACTTATCCCTTAGCTTAAAACGTTGAATCTTTCCTGTTGCTGTTTTCGGTAAGTCTTCGACGAAACTTACCCATCGAGGATACTTGTAAGGTGCTAATTCACCTTTTACATAGGCCTTAAGAGTCCCCTCCATCTCAGGTGTAGGAGAAAAACCCTCCTGCAGAACTACAAATGCCTTCGGCTTTACAAGCCCTGAGTCATCGGATTTGGCCACTACTGCTGCTTCCAAAACTGCTTCGTGATTCGTTAAGGTATTCTCAACTTCCGTAGGTGAGACATAGATCCCTCCAACTTTCAACATGTCATCACTGCGGCCGCAATAAATATAGTAGCCTTCGCTGTCTATACGATATTTATCTCCAGTACGAGTCCATTTACCTAGGAACGTGTCACGTGATTTGTTTCTGTTGTTCCAGTACATGAGCGCCATTGATGGCCCTTGAACATGCAATTCACCCAGCGCTCCTTCTTCTACGGGTGCGCCGTCTTCATTTAAAATTTTGAGCGCATATCCATCAAGAGGCTTTCCCGTTGTGCCGTATTTGTAATCAGACTGACGGTTAGAGAGAAAGATATGGAGCATTTCTGTAGAACCTATGCCGTCCAAAATATTGATGTTGAATCTCTCATACCACTGCCTACTTAAGTCAGAAGGCAGGGCTTCTCCGGCTGATGTACATATTCGTAGTGCAATGTGACTGGGATCCGGGAGCGATTCCTCTGCCAGTAAAGCAGCGTATAAAGTAGGCACTCCATAAAAAATCGTCGGTTTCTTCTCGGTGAGTATTCGAATTACTGCTTGCGGCGTCGGTCTTTCCGCCATCAGGATAGTGGTGGCGCCGGAAAGGATAGGGAAAGTTAAAGCGTTACCTAGCCCGTAAGCAAAGAATAGTTTCGCCGCGGAAAACACAATGTCGTTGCTGGTGATATTCAGCACAGGTTGCGCATATAAACGAGCGGTATCACGCATACTCGTTTGTACATGGATAGTTCCTTTAGGTTTTCCTGTCGACCCTGAAGAGTATAACCAAAAGCACGATTGATCTGCGTGTGTATTAGCTGACTTTGGCGCACACTTTGATTTTGTAACAATTTCAGATAATTCCCCAGTTTTTCCATCGGAGAAAATTATTCTTTCTAGAGAATCAATACTTTCTAGAAGAGGTAGAAAAGTGTCGCTAAATTCAGAACTGACAATAGCAATTTTTGCTTTACTGTCTGTAAGCATAAAGACGTAGTCACTTTTAGTTAACAGAGTGTTGGTTAAGACTGGGATTACCCCTGCATAGATAGCGCCTAGGAAAGTCGTTGGGATCTCGAAGCTATCAGTCATGCAAAGTAAAATTCTTTCCTCCTCTCTTAATCCTAAATTGATGAGAGCGGTGGCAGTTTTTTGAGCAAGAGTTTTTAACTGGTGGTAAGTATAGCTACCATGGTTATCTATGTAGGCTATTTTTGACCCACGACCAGCGACAATATTTACATTTATTAAGTGGTCAGCCGCATTAAATGAGGCTTCATCATCTACTCTAGGAATTGACGTGTTCAAAATTCTGGCGCCAGCGTCAGTCGTAAGCCATTAAGTTCTTCCGAATATTCTATTTGACAGGCGAGCCTAGAGTTTTCCTCGTAATGTCCAGAATCTTCGACCATTACCTGCTCATCTTCGGCGCGCTCTCCGGTTTTGAATTGCCAATTTGCATCTAAATACACGTGACAAGTAGAACAGATGCAGACTCCTCCACATATCCCTTCTACCGGAAGACTGGCTTCCCTGAGCAACTCCATGATGTTGAGGCCATCGCGAGCCTCGATTTCGTGCTCTACACCGTTCCTATCTGTTGCGAAAATTTTCCCCATACTTAAAGTCTCACATACTCATAATCAATTGCTTGACTATTTATTCCTATCCGTGGTGCTGCTATCCAGCTAGCGAATTTTCCAGGCTCGGTCACTTGAACCATCAGTGACTTAACATACTCGTGATCTTGCTGTGATGGCAACCATTCCAGTTTTTTTTCTTCCCATTGATCACTGGTGATCACGCTCCCTTCTGGAGCTACATAAGCACTGGAAAATGTCCCTATTTGACGATGGAATGCCCGATGAGGAAGTTTTATCTCAAACTCTACCCCTGCATCTTTGATGAGTTTGTTCCACCGGTTGACCCCACGTTGACAGTCTTCAATATAATCGTCACGCAAACGTTCATTAATTGAGGTTAACGCAGACACTTGCTCTTTTTCGATTTTTTGATTGCGAAATGTAGAAACCTCATAAGGTTCATCTTTAAGACGGTGGTCATCTTTAATACGATTTTCCTGATACCTTCCCTTCAATCCTTGAGTGTAATAGTTGGCGGCATTAGTTGAGATCTCAGCCCCAAAGAGATCCTCCGAAACACTAAAATGGAAGTTTACATACTTCTGGAGAGTAGGTAGATCAATACCACCATGTCTCCTTACATCATCGGTTTTGTGTTGATTCATAATATCACATGCTTTTTGGATAATTCGAGCCACCCCTGTTTCACCGACATGCATATGATGCGCTTCCTCAGTTAACATGAATTGACATGTCCGCGCGAGAGGGTCGAATGCTGATTCTGTAAGAGAGGCCAGCTGGTATTTCCCATCTCGATCTGTGAAGTAAGTAAACATATAGAATGACAGCCAGTCGGGAGTTTGTTCATTAAAAGCACCTAATATTCTAGGTTTGTCAGGATCTCCCGAGCTTCTTTGTAATAACTCTTCAGCTTCTTCTCTGCCATCTCGCCCAAAGTGCGCCATCAGTAAGTAGACCATCGCCCACAAATGTCTCGCTTCTTCAACGTTGACCTGGAACAAGTTTCTCATATCTACAAGTGATGGAGCGGTAGCTGCTAGAATTCGTTGTTGTTCAACTGAGGCTGGCTCTGTATCTCCTTGGGTTACGATGAGCCGTCTTAGAGGTGCTCGGTATTCTGCTGGCACGTCCTGCCATACCTTTTCACCTTGATGCTCACCAAACTTAATACGCTTATCTTGTTCATGCGACTCTGCTAAAAAAATACCCCACCGGTAGTCAGGCATTTTGACTGGGCCAAAATGAGCCCAACCTTTTTTATCAACGCTTACAGCTGTTCTCAGGTAGACTTCGTTCTCTTGGTAGGAATCTGGACCATTTGTTTGCCACCAGTTCATGAATTTTGGGTGCCAAGACTCTAATGCTCTCTGTAGTTTACGGTCTGAGGAAAGGCCAACGTTATTAGGGATGAGTTGGCTGTAGTCTATTTGAGCTTCCATTAATAAATCTCCATTATTTGTTTACACGCGACCTTTTTGAAATTTGGGTCTTTCTCCGCTTCCATATAGGCTTAAAGCTCCATCTTGGCCAACGGCATTCGGCCGTTGAAAGATCCAGTTTTGCCAAGCTGACAGGCGAGAAAATATTTTTGATTCAATTGTTTCGGGACCGACAAACCTAAGATTGGCCTCCATTCCTGAAAGTGCATCTGGGGAAAAGACTGCTCGGGATTCAATGGCTATCCTCATTTCGTCTTCCCAATCAATGTCGTCTGGTGTAAAAGTGACCAAACCTAATTTTTCTGCTGTCTTCGAATCGAGAGGATGTAGGATATTTTCTTCTACTGTAGCTAATAGTCCTTTCTTCCCATAAAACCTACTTTCCAATCTTGTGAGTTCGTTCACCATTCGCAAACAACCAAAGTTAAACTCAGTCAAAATGATCAAGGCCTCCGGTCGGTCATCCTCTTCGAATTGGCCTAACAGCATATAACTTTGGTCACAGGCGAAAGCCAGTTCTGCTAAGATTCCGCAAAAACAGCTGCCGGGCTCTATGGCTGCTATAAGACTCCTAGCTGAAACATCAATTCGCTTTAAGGTTCGTTCTAAGTATAGAACTATCTCCTTTATGACTGGATTACTTTCATTATTTTTTAATAAGGTCTCTGCTTTTAATACATCGGTAGATTTCCCTGATGTTTTGAAAATCCAAGTCCCAATTTCGTCTTCGTTAAAACGCATATGTAGTATCGCGTCTTCTAATTCTCTCGCTATCAGTAAAGGCCAGAAATCCGAACCTTCGCTCATAATTCCAGCAAGATCATGCGGTAAGTCAGTGTGACTGCTGTAGAGCGTGAAAGTAGCGCTGGCAAGTGTTCGGTCTATTGTAATGGATAGATGGCTGTACTCGATTGAGTTTTCTGCAAACGACCGATTAAGTGGTGTAAATTCTATACCTACTGTATCGCTTTCAGGATTTTTTCCAGCCGCGATCTCTTTTGCCCTAGACATAACTTGCTGTGCGAAGGAGGATGCTGGAATTATTCGATCAACTAATCCCCACTCTAAAGCGCGCTTCCCCTTCATCCCTTCTTCGGTTGTGCAGAAAAAATCTGCACGGTCTTTACGAACAAAGCGTTTATCTACAAGCCGAGTCAATCCTCCTGTTCCGGGCAAGACTGCTAGAAGCGGCAATTCAGGGAGGGAGACTGCACTGGAGCCATCGTCTGCGAGATATATTTCATCACAAGCCAAAGCGAGTTCATAACCACCTCCGGCGCATGACCCTTGTATAGCGCAAAGATATGTTTGACTGGAGTTCTTGGTTGCATTTTCTATAGCATTCCTGGTCTCATTGGTGAATTTGCAAAAATTAACCTTATGGGCATGATTGGAATATCCCAGCATTTTTATATTGGCGCCGGCACAAAAAACTCGTTCATTCAAAGAATGTATGATCACACAGCGAATGGATGGGTGTTCGAAGCGGATTCGCTGAATGGCATCATTCAACTCTATATCAACCCCTAAGTCATACGAATTAAGCTTTAACTGATATCCATCCCCTAATGTTTCGTTCTCAGAGACATTCAGTCCAAGCCAAGCTATGTCATCTTCTATCTTTATGACCCAATGTTTGTATTGGTTGGGATGGGTTAGGAAGTTAATACCAAAACTTGTTATGTAATGGTTTTTTCTTTTTTGTGTATCTTGGGAAGCGGGCATTAAATTGTCTCTTTCTTGATATCTATGATATTTAAGTTGACTATTAAATCGAGGGCTTCAGATATGCTCAGTTCTGAAGTATCAATAGTGTGCTCGGCACGCTGATAGAGACTGAGACGATCGGCCAGCATAGCCTCAAGTTCAGCCATCGCGTTCTTATTGTTTGATATAGGCCGATAGTCACCCTGCGCGATAACTCTTTTCATATGCTCTTTCGGTTTTGCCTGTACCCATATTGTATGACATGTTCTTAAGAGAAGATTGAACGTGTCGGGCTCCGTTACTAGACTGCCACCTATGGCTATGACAGACATCGGGTAGTGATTTAAGACATTTACTAATGCTTCATTTTGAAAACGACGATATGTGGCTTGTCCGCCCAGCGAAAAAATTTCACTAACTGGCATTCCGGCAGCTTTAGCAATCTCTGATCCCAGTTCGATAAAATTTACACCTAGTTTTTTTTCTAACTCTCTGCCCAGAGTTGATTTTCCGGCTCCTCTGAGCCCGATTAATGCAATATGGTTTTTCTTTATACGAAGTACCGGATCTTTAGCTTCCGTCAGTAAATGATGTAGCTCGTCGTCCGAGATGCCTCTTAAATGTTCTCTGAACTCTAGATATATCGAGCTTTGATTTTGTTTTTCTTCGACTAGATCGTCAATCTTTAGAGCCAACGCTGTTGTTATGGCCTTTAAAACTAAAATGGATGGGTTGGCCGTACCAGATTCTAAAAGAGCTAGATATCTTTCGGAGACGCCTGAGTCTTCCGCAAGTTTGCGTCTTGACATGGATTTTCTAATACGTTCAGTGCGCACACGTAGCCCTAGGATCGCTAGATATCCGGAAACCGGCTCTGTGCTTGGTTGCAGCAAGGTACTATTCATAGTGCAAAATAATACACTATTTTAGAAAAAAAATAGTGCAATATATTGCATATATTCTGCTGAGATATGATTAATAGATTTTTTACAACGAGATTTATGGACCTTACAACCTTTAATACGTTTAAAATAATAAAAACTATATCCCTAGGAGCTTGCAGTTGGAATCAGTGATAGAACAACGTTTTGTAGAACGGCGCAAAGTAAAGCACGAAAAAAGTAAGCTTCAGCAGCGACTTAGACGCCTCACCGGCCAGGCTATTAGTGATTTCGAAATGATAGGGGAAGGTGATCGAGTAATGGTTTGTCTTTCAGGAGGAAAAGATTCGTATACGTTACTTGATCTATTGACTCGTCTTCAAGACCGCGCACCTATAAAGTTTGAACTCGTTGCAGTGCATTTAGATCAAAAGCAACCGGGCTACCCAGCCGATGTCATGTCTGGGTATCTTGCGCAAATTGGTATTAAAAGTCATATTATTGAGCAAGACACATACTCTACTGTAAAACGCGTCATACCCGAGGGTAAGACCATGTGCGGTCTTTGTTCGCGCCTGCGCCGCGGTATTCTTTACCGTTTTGCTAGGGAAAATGGCTTTACGCGTATTGCGCTTGGGCATCACCGCGATGATATCGTTGAAACACTTTTCCTTAATATGTTTTTTGGCTCAAAACTAAAGGCCATGCCTCCAAAGTTACTGAGTGATGATGGCGCACATATCGTCATCAGACCGCTAGCTTATTGTGCCGAAGAGGATATCGCTCAGTATGCAGAGATACAGAGCTATCCCATTATTCCGTGCAACCTTTGCGGCGGCCAGGATCATTTACAAAGAGTGAAGATAAAACAAATGTTGGCTACTTGGGAAAAAGAAACACCGGGTCGGGTAGAAAATGTTTTTAGAAGTATATGTAATATTACGCCTTCCCATTTGGCTGATAATGGGGCCTTTGATTTTAAAACTCTTGGTTCTTGAGGTAACGGAGTGTCATGATATTTTCAAATTTTTTGTCAAAGTAGAATTTTGCGAGGCGCTTAAATGAAGATAGGCCTGTTTTCAATTTGTCCTGATATAGATGTTGATCCGGCTATAGTTGCTAAGCATGCTGAAGATGGCGGTTTTCATTCATATTGGGTCGCAGATCATCCGACTTTCCCCGTTCAGTACGAGACAGCCTACCCTGGTCGGCCAGCTGACGGCACAGATCCTGACTATTTGTGGAAGATGCCAGAGCCGCTCATTGCATTAATGCGAGCCGCGACAGCTACTGAATCCATTCAGCTAGGCACTGCTATCTTATTGATCGCTGAACGACATCCTCTTCATTTAGCCAAAGAGATTGCCTCCTTGGATGCTTTCAGTAATGGACGATTCCACTTTGGAATTGGCGCAGGTTGGTGTCGAGAGGAAGCTGAAATACTAGGAGTAGACTTTGATCATCGATGGGGGCAGGCGAGAGAGTGTGTTGAAATCATAAAATCATGCTGGACTGATGATGCTACCGAGTACCATGGAAAGTACTACGATTTTCCTGCAGTCAAATGTTATCCCAAGCCATCTAGTCTTCCTCATCCACCTATTTATCTCCCAAGCATTATGGTGGGAGGTGAGTGGTCAGAGCGAGTTTTTAATCGCATTGTGAAATGGGGTGATGGTTGGCTACCGGTTGTAATGAACGTTCAACAAGTCGTTGACGGAATGAGCAAAATGAAGGAAATTGCTTCTGCGGCAGGAAAATCAGACAAAAAAATAAATGTAAATGTCTTGGGTGCGTTAGGTCAATGGAGAACGCGTAAGGGTATTGATGCGTTTGTTGCGGCTGGGGTAGACCAGGTTACTATTTGGATGGAATCAACTGACCTTGATAGTGCACGTTTTGAACTGGATGCCTTAGCTGAAGAACTTATAGTGTAATGTTATTTCTACTTCGTAGGAGAACTATCCATGCTCATCAAGGTTTTAAATGACTTTGTTATATTCCGCTGAGCTATATGAACTCGTTCATTCAGGTAATGAAGGGGATTTAGAATTCTATACTCGAGAATGTGCTGACGCGCAGCATGTACTTGAGATCGGATGCGGGACAGGTCGTATTGGAAGTGCGATTTTGGCGGAAGGTCCAGAGGTATGGGGTCTCGACATTCATCCTGAAAGTCTTAATATTGCAAAGAAAAAAGGGCTTACTGCGATTTTTGGGGATATGCGAGATTTCAGCATTGATCAGAGATTTGACCGAATTATCATACCTAATAACACGATTTACTGCTTGTCATCTGACCAAGAGGTCATTAGATGCTTACGGGCAGCCAAGAGGCATTTAGCGCCTAGTGGTAAAATTATTTTCGACGGATACCTCGCGCCAATTCGTGCTTCGAAGCTTTCCAAAATTACAGTCAAAGATAGACAAGACTCCTGGATAAAGAGTGTCCAATTTGACGGGAAAGAATGGGATATATTCGAAAAATCTGTCTTGGATACGAGACGAAAAACTGCTAGCGTAAGCTATCGATGCATTTCAAAAGAGCCCAGTATTGAACTTCTTATCGAAGTTAACCATAGGTATTTAGGGATCTCAGAAATACTCATCCTTCTCCAAGACTCTGGTCTATTTGCCTTATCCATACAAGGGGGCTATCTCAACGAGGCTCTGAGCGAAAATTCCCAAAACTTTATGATGCGAGTTCAAAGAGTCTAATAAAAGTATTTTTAGTTTTTAAGTGACATTCTAAGTTGCGCTATGGTTTCTAATCCGACTTTTTTATCTACAGTTTGACTTGCATTTCCGCCGGGCCATTGGATTTCTTCTTCGGGCAACTCGTCCAAAAATCTACTTGGTTCGCATGGTTCTATTTGCCCATAGCGTTTTCGTGTCTTGCTATAACTGAGCGTCAGATTTCTCTTAGCTCTAGTAATACCTACATAGGCAACTCTTCTTTCTTCTTGTATTTCAATTTCTGTAGTGCTGTTTCTATGAGGCAGAATGCCTTCCTCAAAACCTGCTATATAGACATTGCTATACTCAAGACCTTTAGCCGCATGGAGGGTAGTAATAGAAACACTATCGGTGTTCTTTTCGTTGTCTTGCCTTTCAATAATATCAAAAAGTGTCAATGAAGAAACGACACCAGCTAGATCAATTGAGGGGTCTTTCTTGACAATTTGTTGGATCCAGCTGAGTAACTCTTGGACGTTTTTATTCCGTCGCTCGGATTCTTTTTCGTCTTCAGCATTATTAGCAAGCCATTCTTCGTAATCTACATCCTCGAGCAATGTCGATAAAGTCACATCTGGATCACAAGTTAGAGATTTTTCTCTCAAGCTTCTTATCCAACTCCCAAAAACACGGATATTTTTTGCTATATTAGGCGATAGAGCGTGAAGGAAATCAGTATTTTCTGTCGCTTCTAAAATAGATAGGTCCAGTTTTGCTGAGCCCTCCACCAGCAACTTGACGCTCTGTGTTCCAATACCTCTTCGGGGAACATTCAATATTCTCAGCAGCGCATTGTTATCTAATGGGTTAGCGATTATGCGCATATAGCAAATACAATCTTTTATTTCAGCATAGTCAAAAAAGGATTGGCCTCCTGAGAGAGTATAAGGAATGTTTCTTTCGAGTAACGCTCGTTCGAAAAGCCTACCCTGATGGTTTGAACGGATCAGTATTGCGAACGCGCTATTCGGTTCTCTCTTGAGTAATTGCCTGTGCAATATGTCATTTGCGATCCTTTCTGCTTCGTCATGCTCAGTCGAGGCGGATATTACGCGGAGCGGATCTCCGAATCCATTTTCTGACCAGAGCTTCTTAGGGTAATCGTGAGGATTGTTTCCTATCAAGGCATTAGCCGCTTTCAAAATGCTACCGCTGCTTCGGTAATTTTGTTCAAGTTTAATAACTTCTAATGTAGGGTAATCTTTTTGTAATTGATTTAAGTTTTCGGGATCCGCTCCTCGCCAACCATAGATTGATTGATCATCATCTCCCACTACTGTCATATTTTGACGATCCTTCGTAAGGATTTTTACTAACTTGTACTGCGCAGCATTTGTATCTTGGTATTCGTCAACCAAGAGATACTCGATCTCAGATTGCCATTTTTCTCTAGCGGCATCGTTCCCAGATAATATCTTGACTGGAGCCATAATGAGATCGTCAAAATCGACTGCGTTATAGGTTAGTAATGTTTCCCGATAGTTTTTATACACTGCTAAGCAGAGAGCATCGAAAGGACGTTCTTTATCAACAATTACTTCTTCTGGAAGTAGAAATAGTGATTTCCAAGAAGATATCCTGTGTTGTACTAAGATTGGTGCGATATCCCCAATTCGTCGTTCCTTTCTAAGCAGTTCGGTGACTATCCCGACAGTGTCATTTGAGTCTAGTATTGAAAATCCTGGACGATAATCTGATAGTGCGGATTCTGCTCTTAAAATCGTAAGCCCTAGAGTGTGGAAAGTGCAGATCCTAGGCTTTTCTCTGCTACTACTAAGTATCTTCTTGATCCGCTCTCGCATTTCTTTTGCAGCGCGGTTAGTAAACGTAATGGCAGTAATTTTTTTCGGGCGGATATGTTCTTTGGTGATCAAGTACGATATTTTGTGAGCGATGACACTGGTCTTTCCGCTCCCTGCGCCGGCCAAGACCAATAGAGGACTTTTAGTGTGTCGTACAGCTTCTGTTTGTTGGGGGTTTAGATTCTGCAAAAAAAGACCAACTATGATTAATTTTATTAAACGATATACGGCCCATTTTAAGTAAAGCTGTCTAGCGAAGCTATATTGACTTATGGTTATTTTTAACAGCGTAAATTATTTATATTTATAACTGTTCTCAATTACAGCGGGTGAGTGTCTTTGCTTGGAATTGGACGCATTTGTGCGTGTTTTAGATTAAACTTACCCGACAAGTAACTTCCTACATTCAGTTGACATAACCTATCTAGGTCAGCCTCAATCAGTTACAGATGAATGTAAACGAACATATATTGAGAGAAAAGACTATTAAAAATGACTGATCAAAAAAAGCCATACATAGATATCAACATAAATGGATCATTTGTTCGGATTTTAGGCACCGCCCATGTGTCTCAAATAAGTGTCGATCAGGTTCGTACAGAAATAGAGTCCGAGCAATACAGCGACATTGCAGTCGAGTTATGTGAAAGTCGGTATGAAATGATGTCTGATCCGGATGCCTTTGGCAAACTGAACTTGGTTGAAATCATCCGTAAAGGAAAAGCCCTTATGGTCACAGCTATGTTGGCTATGGGAGCTTTCCAGCAAAGGATTGCTGAGCAATTCGGTGTGGAGCCTGGAGCGGAGATGCGCACTGCAGTTCTGGAAGCTAAAAAGAGGCAGCTGGTTGTGCATTTGATAGACCGTAATATCGGTGTCACTTTACGTAGAATTTACGGTTCTGTTGCGTGGTGGAAAAGACCGCACTTATTTCTTGGGCTTCTCGGCAGTGTACTGAGTAATGATAAAGTCGAAGAGAGTGAGATTGAAGATTTGAAAGAACGCGATGTTATAGAGAGCGCTCTAAGTCAGCTTCAAGAGTCAGCAGGAGATCTGTTCATTCCTCTTATTGATGAGCGTGATGAATTTATGGCAGTGAAAATTTGGAGGATCGCCAACGCCGGCCCATGCAAAATTTTAGCAGTTGTCGGTGCCGGTCATTTGTCGGGCATTGCGAAGTATTTAGAAAAAACATCAAATAATTGTGAAGCTCGTTTAAACGAGCTTGATAAGGTGCCGAAAAAGAAAAACTGGATAGCGATTATTCCTTGGGCAATAGTAGCTCTCATTTTATTCGGGTTCTATTTAGGGTTTTCTCGTAGTCCAGAGATGGGAATAAGCCTTTTGGTAGAATGGGCACTAATCAATGGTGGATTCGCATCTTTAGGTGTTTTAATTGCCGGTGGTCATTTCTTAACAATTTTGGGCGCTTTTTTTGCTGCTCCGATCACTTCATTAAACCCTACTATTGGAGCAGGTATGGTGACGGGATTGATCGAGGCTTGGGTTCGCAAGCCGACAGTATCAGATTTTGCCGCGCTTCGAAAAGATACGACAACTTGGAGGGGGTGGAGGCGGAATAAAGTGGCGCGTACTCTTCTTGCTTTTGTTTTTGGAACATTAGGTTCTGCAATCGGAACTTATGTCGCAGGGTTTAGGATTGTTGGACAGTTGCTTGGTTGATTATTTTTAAGGTGTTCTCATATTTTCTGTGCCACATATAACCTATTAGACCTATACATATCATGCTAAAACCACAAGCGTATAAAGGTGCCTGAAAAACATTGGGTGCCAGTATGGTTAAATATGTATCTGCTGCGTTTAGCGGAATCAATTTATTCAGTGCGACAAGAAAGAACAAAAAACAAAGGCTGCTCTGTCTAGCGGAATAGTTCATCTGTAGAAGACTTAGAAATAATACATCGCGAAATGCTAGGAGCGAGATTGCTAAGGCTGCCAGTCCAGTATTAGTGAGCTTTTCGTTTGTAAAGATTGGGTCTGCTCCAGCCATCGCGGAAACCCCTCCTAAAGTTATAGCGAGTATTGAACTACTTAACCAAAGAGGGGCTTCTTCCAGGCCACGCCTAAATCGCCCCTCCCTTAAGTACTTTATGGTTCTGACAAATTGATCAATGCCGGAGGGATAACTAATTGCTGCCAGGTAGGACCCCGCACTGGCAATGACAGCAGAGCATGAAAGCCACATGCGAAGTGCGTCGAACCCTTTATCACTTGCTGAAAAACCAGCTACCAACAACCCAAGTGAAAGAACGAACAGCCCATAAGCCGATGGAGTTGCTTTGATATCTATTTCCAACTTTAAGCTTCTATATGCTCCGAACATAGCCCAAGCACCAATAAAGGTAAGTACAGAGAGAGTAAAGAACTCTTTTCGATAGGGCGTCGAAAACCAAACAGGGTTGGCATAGCTGGTTTTCAACTGATGCCAGGTAGGTATCAGAAGATCAGTAATATGGGGTAACAAAAATGCAATTAAAGCGATTGAGAAAACAATGCTATTGCTCTGGTTGGAAGTTCTCTCCCGAAAGACTTGAATGATTGATTTATTCAAAGAGGTTGCCTGAAAAATCAGTGCTACAAGGCATAATATGACGCTATTTAAAAGACTTTCGGTCAAGTCTCCCGAGTTTCCAATGTATATTAGCAGGCATAAAATTGCCGCTCCCCAGGACGTTAGACTAGGCCCTAACAGCTTCCCGAGTAGAAGATGCGATGGTTTGATGCTTCCCATCCTTTGGGCATTCCAAGTGTTATCGCCCACTTCCTTTCGGAAGGCGGCAGCAATTCCCATCGGCCCTGTAATAACCCCAAAAAACAAAAATCCAAAAATAGCGATATATTTAGTTATGAAGATGCTAAAAATACTTTCACTTACAAACCAAGTGATGCTCACGAACAGAATAATGACTAATAACGTAATAATTTTTATTTCATAGAGCCAGAGCTGTTTCATCAATTCGGGATTTTTCATATTTCTATTCTTGTATAGAGTCGAAGTAGGCTTTTTTCAGTTTGCTTTGTATCGTTTCCAGCCCAGATATGGTTTTGTTTAAAGGAATGATTTTCTGAAATAAATCAGCTTTGTCAATTTCATTGCCCCTGAATTCGAAGTCTATACTGCCATTTGATTGTGCAACCTCGCCTACTTTTGGATGAGCCTGAAGGAGTTCCACCACGTTCTGGAACGGTGATGAAATGGATAGTCGTAACATCTGATTAGAAATATGCTCGGTGCCGATATTTTTTTCTTCTATCGCGATTCCATCTTTCAGTATCAGTAATTGGGTTGAGTATGATTCAATCTCGGACAATATATGTGATGATATTAGTATAGTTACACCGTCATTTTTCTTTTCATTTAAAAATCTTGAAAGTCTATCTCTGGCTTCTGGATCTAAACCAGAGGCGGGTTCATCTAGCAGCGCTATTTTTGGATCGTGGATAAAAGCCTGCATAATAGCAGCAGTTTGTCTTAATCCTTTTGATAGAGTTTCCGTTTTTTGCTGTAAGCGATCATGCATTTTAAAGGTTAAGGAGAGCTTATCTATCGATGTCCTAAGTTCTTCTTCTCTCATTGAATGTATAGATCCGGCGTACCACAGGCTTTGCTCGACGGTGAGGCTATCGTAAATACCCGCTCGCTCCGGCAGGTATCCTATTTTATTGTAGGCATGACGAGGATGCTCCACCACGTCAACTCCCATTATTTCAATTGTACCTGAGAGTGGCTTGAGCAAACCTACTAGGCATTTGAATAGCGTGCTTTTACCTGCGCCATTTGGCCCGACAACTGCCATGATAGTGCCGCTTGGTATGGTCAGGCTGATCCCATTCAAGGCGTATGTTCCATTGTAGGAAGACCAGAGGTTATTTACTGCTATAACAGGTGTAATAATTTAAACCAACTAAGTGTTTTTTACATACAGCATCATATGGCTAGAGAGGTTTTGACGCCAGAAATTTAACACGGGACTAAAATTGCTTTTAGCTAGTATAATTTTCCGATGAATAACTGGTTGAGAGTGGCAGTCGAAAAACACATTGTGGTACGTGCCGTAAAACTATCTTGTGTGGTAGGCACTTTACTTATTCTTATTAACTATGGGGATGCGGTTTTCACTGCAGAGGTAGCATATCCAGCTTGGTGGAAGATTCTTTTGACTTATTGTGTTCCGTATTTTGTATCCACTTATTCTGCGGTCGGCGTTAGGCTAGCTGATTAAAAAAAACCCCGCATTTGCGGGGTTTTTCGTATCTAGGATATGGAGGATGATTTACATCATTCCAGGCATTCCGCCCATTCCGCCCATTCCGCCGCCCATTCCGCCCATGCCACCCATGTCAGGCATTGGTGCGCCGCCGGCGCCGCCATCCTTAGGAGCTTCAGCTACCATAGCTTCGGTAGTCAAGAGGAGGGATGCTACTGACGCTGCATTTTGAAGTGCAGAGCGAGTTACTTTAGCTGGGTCTAATATTCCCATTCCCAGCATGTCGCCATACTCTCCAGTTTGCGCGTTGTAGCCGTAGTTACCACTACCTTCTGCTACTTTTGCACAGACTACTGAAGGCTCATCACCGGCATTGGCCACGATTTGGCGAATCGGCTCTTCTAGCGAACGTACTAGAATGTTTACTCCGATTTGCTGATCTTGGTTTTCTACCTTAGTTGATTTTGCTACTGCTTGTACTCTTAACAGAGCAGTACCGCCTCCAGGAACAACGCCTTCTTCGACAGCTGCTCGAGTTGAGTGGAGCGCATCTTCTACGCGTGCTTTTTTCTCTTTCATTTCTACTTCAGTTGCAGCACCAACCTTAATGACAGCGACACCACCAGCGAGTTTAGCAACTCGTTCTTGTAGCTTTTCGCGATCATAGTCAGACGAAGTCTCTTCGATTTGTGCACGCACCTGATTAACTCGGCCTTCAATAGCTTTCTGATCACCACCGCCATCAATGACTGTAGTGTTCTCCTTACTAATCTGAATTTTCTTAGCACGACCAAGGTCTTCTAATGTAGCTTTTTCAAGATTTAAGCCAACTTCTTCAGCAATAACAGTTCCGCCAGTCAAGATAGCTATGTCTTCTAGCATTGCTTTTCTGCGGTCTCCAAAACCAGGAGCTTTTACTGCTGCGACTTTGACAATCCCTCGAAGATTATTTACAACAAGCGTGGCCAAAGCCTCGCCTTCGATATCTTCAGCGATGATAAGCAGTGGTTTGCCTGCTTTGGCAACTGCTTCTAGAACTGGAAGAAGCTCGCGGATATTCGAAATCTTCTTATCATGTAGAAGGATAAGTGGGTCTTCGAGTTCAACGCTCTGCGCATCAGCATTAGTGATGAAGTACGGAGATAGGTAACCGCGGTCAAACTGCATTCCTTCCACGATATCCAGCTCATTTTCTAAGCCAGAACCTTCTTCTACAGTAATAACGCCTTCTTTACCGACTTTATCCATTGCTTCAGCGATAATTTCACCGATTGCGCTGTCAGAGTTGGCAGAAATAGTACCTACTTGGCCTATAGCTTTACTGTCTAAGCATGGAGTTGAGAGTTTTGCTAACTCTGCGACACAGTTTGTTACTGCTTTGTCGATACCACGCTTAAGATCCATCGGATTAACGCCTGCGGCGACCGATTTTAGACCTTCTCGCACAATTGCTTGCGCAAGTACTGTGGCTGTCGTGGTTCCATCACCAGCAACATCAGATGTTTGGGAAGCGACTTCCTTGACCATCTGTGCGCCCATGTTTTCAAATCTATCTTCAAGTTCAATTTCTTTAGCTACAGATACACCATCCTTAGTTACGGTAGGTGCGCCAAAGCTTTTTTCTAGAACAACGTTACGACCTTTTGGGCCAAGTGTTTGCTTGACCGCATTGGCCAATATGTTAACGCCTTTTGCCATACGTTGGCGGGCGTCATCAGAAAAACGGACTTCTTTAGCCATTTTGAAAAACCTCCTGGTTTCTTACTTATTTAGCTTAGTTTCTAATTTCTATGAATCGAAAACGGCCATGATGTCGTCTTCTCTCATTACGACTACATCGTGGTCATCAACTTTTACTTCAGTGCCTGAGTATTTCCCAAAAAGAACTTTGTCTCCTACTTTAAGGTCCAGTGCACGAACTTCTCCACTGTCTAAAATTTTTCCATTACCTACAGCAACAATTTCGCCTTTACTTGGCTTTTCTGTAGCTGAATCAGGTATAACTATGCCGCCGGGTGAGGTTTTCTCTTCTTCCCAGCGTTTTACGATCACGCGATCATGCAACGGTCGAATTTTCATTATTTCAATTCTCCTCCAACAGGATTTATTTACGAATTAAACGAGCTGATTTGACTATTTTTGTTAGCACTCTCACTCGAGTAGTGCTAGAAATATAGAGAAGTTGTTGAGAATGTCAAGAAAATTCTCTATTAATGGTAGGTGGTTAGCTAGAGAAACCCGTTAATATAAGTATTAAATCGGTAAATTTGAAATTAGGAGCGCTATATCCATGGGTAGAGGAAATGTTTTTTTACATACGATTTATGTCGTCTTTCTGTTATTTTCTGCTACTTTTTTTCAGTCAGCGATTGCAGAGGAGCACGCATGCGGATCAATGACTATTGGCGTTGCAGTCGATAGTGAGTCGTTTATGACAGCGCGCGATTATCAAATTGACGTGAATATTGATGGTTTGACCGTGTCACGACTTAATGCCCCTCTCGTTGGAGATACTCTAGTAAGCTATGCTGCCGATCTTCTGGGAGATAGCTTTTGCGATGTGGTAGTTGTCAGTGAGGGTGGCATGGGGCAGGAGATATATTTAGACGTCTATGAATGGTCAGAGCATCGATTAAAACCGATCAAATTATCCGCTCTTCCTAATAAATCTTCTTTGAATGAAGTATCTGCGTCTACCGTAAGTGTTATAGATAATAGATTGGTGTTCTTGACCCAGTCTCACCTTAATCCGCCGGTGGGAAGCCAAAGTGCTGACAACTTTGTAGGTAAGTTATTCTATTCTTTTGACAGGAATGAGTGGGACGAGCTCTAAGAGTTTGCGCGCAAGAAAGTTCGGTATAGCTTTAAGAAGCTTTTGGTATGAATTTTAACGCTATGCCATTGTTGCACCATCTCTTACCTGTAGGCATTGGGCCATCGTTAAAAACGTGTCCTTGGTGTGAACTACATTTTGCGCAATGATATTCGGTTCTAGGCCAGAGGAGAGAAAAATCCCGTTTGGTTAACATGTGGCCGGGAATGGTTTCAGTGAAGCTTGGCCACCCTGTACCGCTGTCGTATTTCATTTTTGATGAGAACAGAGGAAGGCTGCACAGCTTGCAGATAAAGACACCAGCTCGATGCTCATTGTTTAGGTCGCTACTGAAGGGCGCTTCAGTGCCTTCATTTAGTAGCACATCATATTCGAGTGCAGAAAGAACTTGCTTCAGCCGAAACCTATCAGGAGTGAGTTTGGGTTCTACTTTAATGTTTTCGAATTCTGTTGGGAGATACATCTTCCAAGACTCTATGGCTATGTCAGTCTCTTTAACAGACAGATCCTTTGCCCAAATAGAATAAGGTGCAGAAGATATTCCGGCTATCAAAGCGGAGATACTTGAGATCAAATACTTTCGTCGGTTTAACATGAGCTTACTAATTTAAACATTTGAAAAAAATAATAGGCTCAATCGGCCAGATATTTTTTAATATATTCTTTCAGACTTTCCCCTTCTGTGCTTTCTAGCTTTTCTTGATCGGAGCGGGACACTTTAGCTAGGCGCGAAAAATCTTGTGAAAAATCGTCACGCGGAGGCGAATCTCTGAATTGCGCAGCATAGTTCTTTGAAAGGTTCATCGCATAAGTTTGAAAGGGCTGTTGAGTCGTTAGTAGTTCATTTAGAATCTTTGCGGCGGGCAAGGATTCGGGGAACTGGATAGCATGTATCTGTTTGTTAAGCGCCATACTATACTCCCCGTCCTTTGAAAGCGCGTCGAGCGCTTCGCAAATGGGTAACATTCTTTGGCATATCTCTAGCGACCAAGACTTTATTGTGCGCCTTCGAGATTGCTCTACTAATTCTAAATCAGATTCATGTCCCCTCAAGGCGACGGTAAGTTCGTTGTATTCTATTTCTCCAAGCTCGCTTTGCGTTAAGAGCGGACTTTCTTCCAACAAGCAGAAAATCAAAAAAGCTTCCAGGAAGCAGAGTTGTTCGATATCTACCCCTGTAGAGGACAAGCAATTGAGATCTAGTGCGCGGATTTCGACATACTCAACCCCTCGAGACTTTAGGGACGTGGACGATCTCTCGCCTGGTTGTCCAGTCCGCTTGGGTCGGATGAAGCTGTAATACTCATTCTCTATTTGCAATACACTGGTGCTTAGCTGTATCCGAGACCCGTCGTTGTGTAAACCAATGGCTTCATACTCTGGGTAGGGGGTGCGGAGCGCTGTTTCGAGACTTGCACAATAATCATTAAGTGAATCATAAGACACGACTAATGAGGATTGGTTTTTGTTTTTGTAGCCAATATCGCTCATCCGCAAACTTGTAGCATGGGGTAAGTAGTATGTGCCGTGCTGGTGCTGTTTGAACCGAGTGGTTCTTCCAGCTAGAAAAGATTTGCATACGGCTGGTGATGACCCGAATAAGAAAGGGACCATCCACCCTAATCGTTTAAAGTTTCTGATCAAAGAGAAGTAACTCGCATTAATAAACTCTTGTTCAGGTGCTTTCGATTTTTCCAGCTCTTGATAGATAGGCCAAATTTTTTGTGGAAGAGAATAATTAAAGTGGACTCCTGCTATGGCTTGCATTTTTCTACCATATCTCCAATCAAGACCAACCCGATAAATATGTTTCATTTTCCCATTGTTAGATGTCCCATAGCGTGCAATAGGGATACTCGTGTCGTCTGAGACCGCGCAAGGCATGCTAGCGGCCCAAAGTAACTCATCTGACGATAGGTGTTGGTACAGGAAGCGGTGGGTTTGCTCTAGGAAATCAATCGTTTCATGCATTTCTGAGAATGCGGGAGTGATGAGTTCAGGTAATGCCTCTGAATAGTCTGTTGTGATGTAAGGATGTGTAAGAGGTGCGCCCCACTCGTGAGGATGGGGTGTCTGGGCAAGAGAACCATTCGTGTCTATTCTCAAGCTTTCTTTTTCTAAACCTTTTTTTCCACCTTTGAGTATTTCAAGCCCACCTGTGGCGAGTAGTCCGTCTAGACGTTTTTCAAGTAACTTATCAATCAAAAAATTATCCTCGTTGACGCAATGCCGTGCTTGATTTTTAACTGGTACAGAATACTACTATTCTAGTAGTAAACTGAAATAGTAGGTTTTTCTTTCTCTCTATAATAGTATTCTTGTGTTTTAAGTTGTTCATGGAATTTTTGTATGATCTACGATGTCCCCAAAGTTAGTCCGGGCGGAGACCGATATCTACTAGTCGAGTTTGGGAATGAAATGAACCTAGACTTGAATTTTAAAGCGCAAGGATTGGCTAACGCTCTGACTGGGGAATATCGAATTAATGGCGTGATCGAGACGGCGCCCTGTTTCGCAACTACACTTGTGCATTATGATCCCGATTTAGTCTCCTATTCTGACTTGAAGGTTGAATTGCTAAGACTATTCGAATCTTTGGGTTCTAGTGATGATATAGAAGTTGATAGTCGTCTTTTTTACTTTCCCACACTCTATTTAGATCCATGGACTACTGACTGCATCAATGACTATCGTGACAAAATCAATCCGGGAAAAGAGCAAGATCCAGAATTTGTCGCTCGAATAAATGGGCTTAGCGATGTTCGTCAATTGGTGCGCGTGCATTCTGGGACAGAGTATTGGGCTGCGAGTCTTGGGTTTTGGCCTGGCCTCGCCTTTATGATGCCGCTAGATCCAAGATGTAGGTTGACTGCGCCGAAATACAATCCTCCTCGTACCTGGACTCCTCAAGGGGCTGTGTCTATGGGAGGAATGTCAACTGCGATTTATCCTGTACCTAGTCCAGGGGGGTACCAGTTGTTTGGCAGAACTCCAGTGCCTATTTGGGATCCTCAAAAAAAATTCCCCGAGTTTGAAGGAGACCTTTGTATATTTCGTCCGGGAGATCGAATTAAATATGTTCCTTGTTCAAAGGAAGAATATCTAGAGGTCGAGCGGCAGGTAACGGAAGGAAGTTTTAAATTTAACATAGTCGATTATCAGCGCTTCTCTGTAGGGAATTATAAGCGCTGGGTCGCTTCGCTAGACTTAACGAGTAGGTTTTGAGGTGGGTTACTAATGATTAGTGTTATTGAGGCTGGGCTTGAAACTTCGATCCAAGACTGGCCGGGAAGAGTAGGATTTTATAATAAAGGTTTCCCTCCATCAGGCCCTCTAGATTCTTGGTCTTTTAGATTGGCCAATATTTTGGTTGGCAATGAAGAAGGGTTCGCAGCCTTGGAATGCCAGTTCATGGGGCCTACTTTGAAATTTGACAGAGATATAGTTGTCGCCATAACTGGTGCCGATATGCAGGCGAAGATAAACGGACAGGCGTGCCCTCTTTGGGAAAGCTTTACAGTATACGCAGGGCAATCAATTGAAATGTCCTATGCAATATCGGGTGCGAGGAGTTACATTGCTTTTTGTGGCGGAATTGCTGCAGAGCCGACTTTGGGTTCGCGGTCTACTTTTGCTGCAGCTGGGGTTGGCGGCCTTACCGGAAATGCTTTAAAAATAGGAGATGTTTTGCCTGTAGAACCTGGTCATGGGGAAGCGGGTCGAAGAATTCCGTTAGCTGCGCGTCCTCATATAGAACAGCAACTGACTTGGGAGGTGGAGGCGGTAGCTGGTCCCAACGATGACTGGATAGATCAGCAAGGGCATGACCGATTTTTATCATCAGACTGGCGAGTTTCTGCAAAAAGTAACCGGATGGGAATGAGGTTAGAGGGTCCAGATTGGACGTTCACAAATAAAGCCTATGACAAACTCCCAGAAAACGGATCAGAGCCAGCAAACATCATCGATCATGGCTACCCTATCGGTGCAGTTAATCTAGCCGGTCAGACACCCATAATTCTATTAAATGACGGTCCTAGTATGGGAGGGTTTATTAATCCCTATACCGTGCCGCAGTGTGCTCTATGGAAGCTTGGGCAAGCCAGACCAGGAGAGACTTTTAGATTTAAATCTATTTCAGTGGAAGAAGCCCAGTTGAGAGCGCGACAAATAAATACTCTATGTAAGGACTGTCAGGTGAATACTGTTACGTAAGCTGATGGAGCTCTAATTGTCTAGCTTTAAGTTTTTGCGGGCCAGGGAGAGTGCTTTAAATATTGCCTGACCTTTGTTTATAGTTTCTTCCCATTCCATCTCTGGAACAGAATCCGCAACTATCCCGCATCCAGCTTGCACATAGAGTTGACTGTCTTTAATTACGGCGGTTCGGATAGCAATGGCCGTATCCATTTCTCCACGCCACGATAAGTAACCTATCGCCCCTCCGTATATCCCTCGTCTCACAGGCTCTAATTCGTCAATAATTTCTAGGGCTCGGATCTTGGGCGCACCAGACAAGGTTCCTACTGGTAGCGTAGCTTTAAGAACATCCATAGAGGTCTTTCCAGACTTTAGTGTGCCTTCTACTGTAGATGAAATATGCATAACGTGGGAGTATCTTTCAATTGCCATTTTTTGTGTAACTTTAACGCTACCCGTTTTTGCAATACGTCCAATGTCGTTTCTGCCAAGGTCAATGAGCATAAGATGCTCAGCTAATTCCTTTGGATCGGAAAGTAGTTCTTTTTCCAATTCGAGATCTTCTTTTTCGTTGCTTCCTCGAGGTCTAGTACCTGCTAGAGGCCTCGTTGTTACAGTATTATTCTCGACGCGAACAAGTATTTCAGGAGAAGATCCCACAATTTGAAAATCTTCAAAGTCGAAATAATAGAGGTAAGGGGAAGGGTTTAGATGTCTTAACGCTCGATAGATATCAAGTGGGTTAACATCGATCGGCGTTGACATCCTTTGAGCAAGTACCACTTGCATAACGTCACCGTCGACAATGTATTTTTTTACTTTTTCGACGGCAGCTAAAAAATCCGTCTTATCGAATTCAGATTTTGGTGTGACATCCTTTGAGACAGGCTGGCCGCTTGATTGCGGACTGGTTGGAATCCCTTGGTCAAGCAAGATCTCCAATTCATCGAGTTCTTTTTCAGCTGATGCCGCAGCTTTTTGATTTCCTTTTGCCACATATTTTACTATCAACATCTCACCTTTTAAGCTGTCGAATACTATGAAGTTATCGACTTGTAGAAGGTATATATCTGGTAAATTAAGAGGGTCAGGTGGACTGGTGTTCGCCAGCTTTGGTTCAACATATCTCATCGTGTCGTAACCGAAATAACCCACAAGTCCGCCACAAAATCTTGGTAGATCACCTGTCGGCGGTGAGAATTGTGAATGGTATCCTTCGATAAATGAGAGTGGATCCTCGCAGGTATGGTGCTCAATTTTTTCACCTTTGTGCCAAAGGGTGATATCAAGTCCATTGACGGTAAGGTGTCTAGGGCTTGGTAATCCGATAATAGAATACCTTCCCCATTTTTCCCCACCTTCTACTGACTCTAGAAGAAAAGAATTTTTCCCCAAGGCTAATTTCGTATATATGCTTAGGGGCGTATCGAGATCGGAAAGCACTCTTCGAGTTATGGGGACTCGCAGGTAAGTACTTGATTTTCCTTTTGAGTATGAGCTTTTCACGAGCTATGGCACCTTACGTTTGACGCTAAAATCATAGTTGTTTTTTACTGATTTTCTTTTACCATTAAACCAGAGAGAAAGTAGAATTGTAACGCCGAGGTTAGGTCCCAGCGCAATTATACCTGGGTGAAAACCAAAAACTTTGCCATTAGTAACAAACGATAAATTACCAAAAGCCATAATTAAAGCTAACGTGACCCCAACTATCAGGCCAGCCATTACCGCTCGGCCGTCAAGCTTTTTCCAATTTATGCCCACAATAAAAGCAGGAACTAACTGCAAGAGCATATCTAGTTTTCGATCAAGGAGTTGAACCAATGATGATTTATCCTTAAGTGTTATTGCTAAAACGACCAGAGAAACGAGCATGAGGCAAGACAGAGCTTTGCCTAAACGTGTGAGTTCTTCTTCCGACAGACTTTGAGGAAAGAGTTTAGCAAAAACATCCTTGGTGAGCATGGACGATAGCGAGAGCAAGGCAGAGTCAGCTGTCGACATCATCGCGGCAAGAATTGCAGAAAGAATGAGGACTACAAGCATGTTGCCGAGTGCAGAGTGCAGTTGCACTTCCCTAAGCACCTGACCAAAAATTTGATCGGATGAGGCGCCTTCAAGACCAGGAAGATAGGCTAGAGCCATAATGCCCGCGGTCAAAGAAATAAGCATTGTGGGTATAGGCATGAAAGCCATTAAAGTCATGCTACGTTTTAGTGTTTTCAGGGAACTTGCTGCATAGATTCTTTGTATCGCTTGAGGGTAGAGGCATATACCAAAACCAACAGCGAGTATGTAGGATAGCCACTGGCGACACTGGTCAGCCGATGGGACTAAGGCTTTTCGTGAGCCAGTAGTTAAATCGACATGAATTAGCATTTGGGTTGCTTTTTCAAGAGAACCAAAGCGGTCGAACAACATCACTATTAAGACTGCGAAGCCAATCATTAACACACCGCCTTGCAGTGCATCGGTCCATACAACTGCGCGCATGCCCCCCAAGGTTCCATAGGCGAGCATGATGAGTGCAAGAACAATAACCCCTACATTGTAAGAGGTTGCCCCTGATTCAGGATTAAGCCCCTGCATAGCTCGTCCCATAGCCATTAATTGTGCTAATAAGAAATTAGCAAGCACCGCTACCATTACAAGAGTGACAAGAAGCACCAGTAATTTATTTTGATATCGGTTGTTTATATAATCTCCCGGTGTCAGGAACCCATTTTTTTTTGCCAGTAAATGTAGCTTAGGAGCGAATAGAAGATAGACAACAATTACAGCGGTCATGAAGTGTAAGCTCACGATCCATGCGTACCCTATCCGATAGGTGGCTCCGGTAAAAGCAAAGAATGTATTCCCACTGTATTGAGTGGCGAACAGAGTCATAAATAACATTAGAGTCCCGAATCCGTTCCCGGCTAAGTAGAAATCCCGCATTGTATTTTCGGTTCTGGCTTTTTTTGCAATCCAACCTATTAGTAGAAGAGAACCTAGGTAACAGCTGACAAAAAGCCATGCTCCTAAACTTAAAGGGACGAGATTATTCATCAGGCGCGCCAGCTTTCGAATGCAAGGCAATAGCCGTAACGATAGAAGCTAGGATGGAAACGACAATTGAGCTGATGACCCAGCCAGGAAATCCCATCCAGACTAGCGTGCTATCTGCAGGCCAATACCAAGGGATACCCAAGCAAAGTAAAATCAAATATATTAAAAGAAGGCCCATTCGTAAATTAAAAACAGGGCTTAATGGGCTTTCTTAAGTGTCTTCATCGCTCGTTCAAGGCCGTCTATAGTAAGCGGGAACATGCGATCTGAGAGTAGCTCTTTTATCATGCCAATCGAGGGGATATGGCCCCAGTACTCCTCTGGTTGAGGATTGATCCATACAGCATAAGGAAATATCGCTAACAATCTTGCGATCCATGTGGCGCCGGCTTCTTCATTCCAATGTTCAACGCTGCCGCCGGCATTCATTATTTCGTAAGGACTCATCGTTGCATCACCTACAAACACTATTTTATGATCAGCTCCGTATGTTCTCATTAATTGTTGTGTTGGTATTTTAGCGTGGAAGCGCATCGTATTGTCTTTCCACACCGTCTCATACAAAAAGTTATGAAAGTAGTGATATTCTAAATGCTTAAACTCAGTTTTTGCTGCTGAAAAAAGTTCTTCACAGACCTTCACATAAGGATCCATAGAGCCGCCCACATCCAGAAATAGCAACATTTTTGTAGCATTACGTTTTTCGGCTACCATTTTTATATCGAGTAAGCCCGAGTTTCGCGCAGTGGAATTTATAGTATCGTCTAGATCAAGTTCATCTTGAGCACCTTCTCGCGCAAATTTTCTAAGCCTACGGAGGGCAAGCTTAATATTTCTGGTGCCGAGTTCTACGTTGTCGTCTAGGTTTCGATACTCTCTCTTATCCCAGACTTTAACCGCACGACCATGCCTTCCTTTCTCTTGGCCTATCCTAACTCCTTCAGGATTATAGCCATCCGCACCAAATGGCGATGTGCCCCCGGTGCCAATCATTTTACTTCCACCTTGATGTTTTTTCTTCTGTTCCTCAAGACGCTTTTTAAGCGTCTCCATGAGTTTGTCCCAGCCGCCTAGAGCTTCAATTTCTGCTTTTTCTTCCTCAGTGAGATGGAGTTTTTTGTGGGCTTGAAGCCACTCTAAAGGGATATCCCCTATAATTTCGTCGAAGAGCATCTCCTGCCCTTTGAAATGCTCTCCAAAAACCTGGTCGAACCGATCAAAAAAACGCTCATCTTTGATTAGACATGTACGCGCCAAATAATAAAAATTATCAACACTATAGTCCGCAATTTTTGCTTCAAGGCCCCCTAGTAAAGTCATCCACTCAGTGATGGTGACAGGGATCTGAACCTTTCGGAGCTTGTAAAATAAATCAGTTAGCACGGTTTCTTCTTGACATAAAAACAAGACGTTCAAACAAATGAACGTCTTGTTCGTTCTTAAGAAGAGCCCCGTACAGCTTAGGAATAGCTTTGCCTGTGTCTTTGTCTCTTAGGGTTTCGGGGGGAATGTCATCCGCTACAAGCAGTTTAATCCAGTCTAGTAACTCAGAAGTAGAAGGTCTCTTTTTAAGCCCAGGTAGATCTCTTAGTTCGAAAAAACAGCTTAACGCTTCCGCTAGCAGACGTTTTTTTACGTCTGGATAGTGAACCGCGACAATCGCCTCCATCGTGGTAGGCTCAGGGAAAGCGATATAGTGAAAGAAGCATCTTCTTAGGAACGCATCCGGGAGCTCTTTTTCATTATTACTTGTGATAATAATAATTGGCCTGTTGCGCGCTTTGACTGTCTTTTTAGTTTCATATACAAAGAATTCCATCCTATCAAGTTCTTGTAGTAAGTCGTTTGGAAACTCGATATCTGCTTTATCTATTTCGTCTATCAGCAGAACGACTTGTTCTTCCGCTTCAAATGCTTCCCAAAGTTTCCCTTTTACAATGTAGTTAGAGATGTCGTGGACTGCTTCTTCCCCTAGCTGGGAATCTCTCAGCCGCGCCACCGCATCATATTCATAGAGACCTTGTGCTGCTTTTGTTGTCGATTTAATGTGCCATTGAATTAGGTTTTTCCCGAGAGATGCAGCAACCTCTTCCGCTAGCATGGTTTTCCCCGTTCCAGGTTCGCCCTTGATGATCAGAGGTTTTTCAAGCGTAATAGCAGCGTTCACGGCCATCATTAGGTCTTCAGTTACGATATAGTTGTCAGTCCCTTCAAAGCGTTTTTTTGTCATGATTTGCTACTTTATATTTTGTATGATTAACAGCGAGTTATGAATAGTTTAAAGGATGTCGGTACGTTTCCCAAACATTAATGCTTTTGCGCTCCTCTGTGTCCCGTTGGCTTAACTGTGCAGGAGTAGTTCAGGGGTGACTAGGCATTTAAGTCGGGAATTAATTTGCTTTTTAAGCGCTCAATTTGGTCCTTCAGTCTTAATTTTCTTACCTTCATCCGCTTGATAAGTAGTTGGTCTCTCTGCTTGCCTGATACGACAGTCTCGATAGCGAGGTCTAGATCTCGATGCTCAGTTTCTAAATTATAAAGAGCATCACGTAATCTATTGGCCTCACCCTCATTCATCTTTATTGTACCTAGGCCGCGTGCCTATTCGCGAAAATTTTTGAACTGTAATGGATAAGTTTGTTCACTTTCTTTGACAGCGCTAATTGCATCTTGCAGCACATTACGGCTTTTCCCCGTTACCCTAAGTTGGTCATCTTGCATTTGCGCCTGTACTTTAAGTTTAGATTGCTTGATTATTTTGATCAGGTCGCGCCCTAAATCTTTATCGATACCCTCTCTTGCTAAGATATGCTGCCTAGTCTCACTTAGGTTGGACGTTAACGCTTTTAGCTCTAGGCAGTTTACATCAATTCCTCTCTTTACTAGCTTAGACTGCAATATTTCTAACATTTGTCGTGTCTGGAACTCAGCCTCTGCAATCAATACGATTTCACTATCGTTGTATTCAACCTTTACTTTTTTACCCTTAAAGTCAAAGCGCGTCGCTAGTTCACGATTTGCTTGATCTACCGCATTTTTTAGTTCTTGTTTCTCGAATGCAGACACGATATCGAAACTTGGCATGAACACTAACCTCTTAATTATGCTTATTGCCTATTATCTGTTAACTGTTAGAAACAATCATCTAGTTGGCTTAAGGTATGATATTTTTATCGCTCAGATGCTTTAATGGACCGATAAATTGTTTACCTTTTGAAGGTGTTAACATTGCTCCCCTAGACCGTGATTTCTAGTTTTAGACTATTGTGTACCCCGATTAACGTAAAGTTTAAGGTAAATTAAGTGGGATTGAGTAAAAAAAGTTTATTTACATGCACTAACGAGCGGTTAGTGGAAAGTCTTGGTGTCTGTTTAGGAGAATATGTTCATGAGCCCTCAGGGGCTAGGCACTACCATTTAGATTGTGATGATACTAACAATGCTTTTATGGTCGCTTTTATGACGCTTCCAACGGATTCGACAGGTGTGGCACATGTTTTAGAGCACACAGCACTGTGTGGTAGCTCTAATTATCCAGTGCGTGACCCTTTCTTTATGATGCTGCGCCGATCTCTTAATACCTATATGAATGCATTTACGGGTAGTGACACTACTGCCTATCCTTTTGCTACTCAGAACAGAAAAGACTTTGACAATTTACTGAAAGTTTACTTAGACGCCGCTTTTTTTCCAATCCTTCACCCCTTAGATTTTGCTCAGGAAGGCTGCCGTATTGAGTTTGAGAACGATGATGTGAAAAATCCATTGACTTATCAAGGAGTTGTCTACAATGAAATGAAAGGGGCGATGAGTCCTCCATCTTCAAATTTGTGGCAGCACGTTTATGCTACTCTTTTCCCTGATACCCCATATCGACATAACAGTGGCGGCGAGCCTTCACAGATCCCTAATTTGTCTCATGAAGCATTGAAGGCATTTCATGCAAAGCACTATTGTCCCGCGAACGCGGTTTTCATGACCTATGGAAGTTTTTCAGCAAGTGAGCACCAAGCTCGTTTTCAAGAGTTAGTACTTGATCGTTGTGTCAAAGGCACAAAAAACACGAAAAACCTCGAGCAGCCTTGCTTTTCGAGTAGATCATCTCTGGTGACGTCTTACAATGTTGATCGCAAAGATGATCGAATGACTCATTTAGTTTGGGCATGGGTCGTGGGGGATGCTACAGATCCTGACCAACTTATAGAAGCTCACTTGATTTCGTCCATTCTTCTAGAGCACAGCGGTTCACCTTTGCGTCACTTTTTAGAAACGACGTCCCTGGCAAACTCCCCGTCAGAGCTTTGTGGGATAGACGACTCGGCCAGGCAGCTGGTTTTCTTTTGCGGAGTTGAAGGAAGTGAAGCAGATAATGCTGGTGAGATAGAAGAAGAGATCTATCGAGTGGTCGACAAAGTGGCGTCTGAGGGCATATCGACTGAGGAAATAAATGGAATTATCGATCGTTTGGAGCTAGCCCAGAGGGATATCGGAGGAGGCTCATACCCTTTCGGCTTGCAGCTTATGAGCCGAGTCCTACCTGCAGCGATACATGGCGCTAGTGTCTGGGGTCTATTGAATCTCGAGCCTACGATTGATAAGTTGAGAAAATCGGTTAACCAGCCAGATTACATAGGGGGTTTATTTAAAAAGCTTCTTATTGATAATCGGCACGCCTCTAGAATTAGCATGCTCCCTGAAGAAAATAAGTCAGCTGGCGAGTCGAGAGTTGAGAGTTCCCAATTGTTATCACTCAGGGAAAAACTCTCTGCCTTAGAGGAAAATGCCGTTATAAAAAACGCCGGTGCTTTAAAGCAAAGGCAGGTTGCGGAAGATGACCCGAATATTTTGCCGCAAGTCACTCTTGCAGATGTGCCGTCAGAAATTAAGGTTGTAAACCCTTCTAGTACCAGAGTCTTTCAGAACTACAAAAATTGTCTTGTCAATGAGTACGCAGTTGCCTCAAATGGTATTTTTCGAGCAAAAATTGCGTATCAAATTCCGTTTTTGACACCCTTGGAGCTTTCCTATTTCCCCCTCTGGTGCGAGTATTTGACTGAATTTGGGAGTTCTTCTGATGGGTATACTTCTACGCAAGCGCGAAGAGCCATGGTTGGAGATTTTTCGGTATATGGGATGGTTAGACCGGACCCATCGGATAGCAAAATTCACCATGCTTGGCTTATTTTGGGCGCTAAAGGCCTTGCTCGTAAGCGACATGAACTCTTAAATATTTTGGCGCGTATCCTACCGGAGGTGCGATTTGATGAGCCATCAAGACTAAAAGATCTTTTAATGCAGTCAAAGGCTGAGCTTGAACAATCAATAACTGACAAAGCTCACCACATGGCGATTTTAGCTGCCGGTGCTTCACTATCACCAATGGGTGCGCTTGCTGAATTATGGGATGGAGCCACTTCTGTGAAGTTTCTGCAAACTTTGTCGAAAACTAAAGTAGCAGGCGCTGAGGCCGCTCTAATCTTTCAGACTTTTGAATCCATTCGGGAGAAACTAGTTGGGACTTCTTTTCGCACCGCCTTTATTGGAGAGGGCGCATCGCTTTTAGATGTGGATTGGGATGCCTCTCTAATGCGACCTGACAAGGCACGAGAAAATTTGAAGTTAGAAAAGTTGGATCTGTCAATAATGAAGACGAGAGACGAAAATGCTTGGGTGATCAATTCTCAAGTAAATTTTTGTGCAAAGGTTTTCCAAGCCGGAGATAACAACCAAAAAGACGCTCCACCACTTTCTGTATTGGCGAGATATATACAAGATGGTTTTCTGCATCAGCATATTCGCGAGCAAGGGGGAGCTTACGGTGGTGGTGCAGCTTATGATGCCGATAGCAGGTCGTTCAGGTTCTATTCTTACCGTGACCCACGATTGACAGAGACGTTTGATGATTTCACGAGATCAGTGGAATGGTTTTTGAATGATCGTAGCGAGAGCCGTCTGGAAGAGTCTATTCTAGGCACAGTTCGTGCTCTAGACCAGCCGTCCTCACCCTCTGGAGAGGCTGAGCGTGCTTTTTCAGATGAGTTGTTTGGTCGCAGTCATGAGTTCAAAAAAGATTTTAGGGATAGTGTCCTTGCGGTAACTCACGATAGCTTAAGGGAAGTTTGTGAGAAATATCTTTTAAGCGGTGACGCTGGCTTAGGTGTTTTTTGTAAATCTGGGAACGAGCAAGTACTGACGTCTCAAGGTATGCGGGTTGGGGAGCTTTTATAGTGTATAAGAATTTTTATAAGTGGGCGCTTACTTTTGAAAACACCCTTAGATAGTATATTTTTTGTTTCTGGGAAATATTCATTGCTTCCTTTGAAAGTAGAAAGAATTCCCCACGGGCTAGTTAACGAAACCTTTAAACTCGAGACGGCCTTAGGTGAGAAATATGTCTTACAGAGATTGAATCCTATCTTTAATGAGTCGACTAACGAGGCTGTGCATTCGGTGACTACCTTTCTGAAGGGAAAGGGGTTTTTGGCTCCCAGTCTAGTATTGACGACTGACAATCAAATTTCGGTCAACTTTGAACAGAGGATTTGGCGACTTTTCACCTACGTTGAAGGTGTAGTACTCCAAAAAGTCAACAGCCCCGAAATTGCGGCATCAGCGGGCAAGATTCTCGCTAAATTCCACTCGCTGATGCATGATTTCGATCCGGAGGCTCTAGCTGATAGATCGCAAGTTAATGATTTTAAACAGTATTTTGACCATCTTGGGTCTGTTCGTTTTAGGCTTAAAAACCATCGTCTTTTTGTAGACACACAGCCTCTGTATCGGAGGTTAGAGTATCTGGTCGGTGCCTTGGCCCCACTTGATGTAGGACCCAATTGGATAGTGCATGGAGATCCTAAAATATCTAACATTATGTTTTCTGAGACAGCCTTTGAAGCTATATGCCTATTAGATTTTGATACGGTAGCGCGAGCGCCAGTTTTGCTTGAGCTTGGGGATGCAATGAGGTCTTGGTGTAACCCCCTTGGCGAGGACGATCCAGCCGCGTATTTTGATAGAGATTTTTTCCAGGCGGCTCTAGCTAGTTACCAAGGTTCGATCGGCGACAGATACCGTTTGTTTTCGTCCCAGCAAATACTACTTGCCACTACTCAGATATTCCTTGAGTTGGCTTCTCGATTTTTATCCGACGCGTTGGAGGAACGTTATTTTGGTTGGGATGCTCTGACGTATAGAACTAGAGGTGAGCACAACTTAGTGCGAGCAGAGTCTCAGATTTCTGGTGCTGAGAGCATAATGTCGCTACTAAATTAAAGTTGAGATATTTATGTTGAAGTAAAACTTCGTCGGTCTGAAGCCTTCGCAGCTAAGTTTTTAAAGGTTTTTTATGCTATACTTAGCGTCCTAACTCTTCTATTTGTCTTTAAATTAGCGCTTTCGGTTCACACAGGCATGGCTTCGTGAGAAATGTCTTGCACGTTTTGCTCCTCGTTTTTTTTAGAGGTTAAATTGGGCGTCAGGCTGACGATATTTTGTTTTCTTTTGGAGAAAGAACATGGTTGCTGGAGCGAAAACTAAAGAATCGATTGAAGCTGCTGCTATCGCAGCTGCTGAACTTTCAGCGAAATTGGCGATATACCACGTCAGTCGGCTAGAAAAAACTAAATTGGACAATGCTGGGCCTGTGGGTTATCGCTATACGATAGAAGGCGGCTATGCACCTATCACGGGCTTCCGTACTGGTTCGAAGGAAGATGTGGGTGCTCATGCGACTTCTCTGGCTAAAGAGATGAATGAGCGGAGAGGCTTGAAAGGCACCAAGCATATTGTTATTGGTAAGCCCCGTAAACCTCAAGCCTCGTAAACTAGCCTAAATCAAAATGAGGTTTGGCCTCGGCGCTTACAACGTGTAAGGCATGGGTATTAGCAGTCAAATTTCTGGTTGAAAAGCCCTTAAAAAAATAAATTAGGCGCCAACATGGTTGCTGTACGCCTAAAACCACTAAAAAATAATGGTACCGGGAGGGGGAATCGAACCCCCACATCCTTACGGATACCAGATTTTGAATCTGGCGCGTCTACCAGTTCCGCCATCCCGGCACAGAGTAGGTGGCGAAGCAGTATAGTGAAACAACTGCGATAGGTCGACATAGTATTTAAAAAATTTGATGGGATGTCGCTTTGGAACTAGAAAAATTCAGTTATTCCTTACCGAAAAACCTTATCGCGCAAGCTCCTTTAAAGCATCGGCGAGACGCACGGTTATTAGTGTCCGATAATTTGACCGGAGAGTTTCAAGACCGGAGAGTTTTGGATCTATTGGGTTTGTTCCGTGCAGGGGATTTGTTAGTTTTAAATGACACTAAAGTTATCCCTGCTAGGCTAAGAGGTCGAAAAGATACAGGCGGTCGCGTGGAAATTCTGGTTGAGCGGATAGTTTCCGATTCTCGTGCTCTGGCTCATGTGAAAGCTAATAAAACTCCTAAAAGCGGATCGGTGCTTATTCTTGATGGTAACGAGCGAGTTAAGGTTTTAGGACGTGAAGGTAGTTTGTTCATCTTAGAAACCTCCACTGAGATGACATTTACTGGTCTCTTGTTGCACTGTGGTGAGTTGCCATTACCCCCTTATATAACGCGGAGCCCCACTGCACTTGATGAAAGCCGTTATCAAACTGTTTTTGCAAAGAATTCAGGAGCAGTCGCAGCGCCTACAGCCGGTCTTCATATTGATGAGAAACTACTGCTCGACCTGAAAGAGCTCGGAGTTGACATTGAATACGTAACGTTGCACGTTGGTGCTGGAACTTTCCAGCCCATAAAATCATCTCGTATTGATGAGCATGTGATGCATTCTGAGCGAGTCGATGTATCAGACTCTGTTTGCTTGGCGATTAGAGAGACCCGCAAACGAGGAGGAAGGGTTGTTGCTGCTGGAACGACTGTAGTGCGCGCGCTGGAGGCGGCCGCGTTGGGGAAAGATCATATTCAGAAATTTCAAGGCGAGACTAATATTTTCATACGAGATGGTTTTGACTTCTGTGCGGTCGACGTCTTACTGACAAATTTTCATTTGCCACGCTCGACATTACTTATATTAGTAAGTGCTTTCGCTGGTTATGAACATATTTTTAAAGCTTATCATCATGCTATCGAAAAGGAATACCGTTTCTTTAGTTATGGAGATGCGATGTGGTTGGAAAGGGACAATTAACGAGTAAATATATGAACAATTACCAAGTTACAGAAGGGCAACGGTGAATTTCGCATTTGAGGTTCAAGCAGAAGATGGCTCAGCGCGTGCAGGTCGATTAGAGCTACACCATGGAATAATAGAGACACCTGTTTTTATGCCAGTTGGCACGTATGGAGCGGTGAAAGCGATGACTCCGGAAGAGCTTTCGGAGCTCGGTGCCCAAATAGTGCTCGGCAATACATTTCACTTAATGCTTAGGCCTGGCGACGAGGTCATAGGAGCTCATGCCGGATTGCATGACTTCATGAATTGGCGAAAGCCTATTTTGACCGATTCTGGGGGATTTCAGGTTTTTAGTTTAGATTCTTTGCGCAAAATCACGGAAGAGGGGGTGACTTTTCGATCTCCTCTAAACGGAGATTCCGTTTTTCTATCTCCCGAGATATCTATGCAGATGCAGAAGGTTCTAAACTCAGATATCGTTATGATTTTTGATGAATGTACACCATATCCCGCCTCACATACCCGAGCTGAAGCGTCCATGGAGATGTCATTGAGGTGGGCAGCCAGAAGTAAAGCTGCTCATGAAGGTAACTCCAACGCCTTATTCGGGATTGTACAAGGCGGTATGTATGATGATCTTAGAGTGAGATCTGCGGACGGACTGATGGAACTTGGGTTCGATGGTTATGCCATCGGGGGCTTGTCCGTTGGTGAGCCGAAAGATGAAATGCAGCGGGTTATGGAGCAGACAGTGAGTCTATTACCATCCACCTGTCCTCGTTACGTTATGGGGGTCGGAACTCCAGAAGACCTACTAGCGGGAATTCAACTTGGAGTTGATATGTTTGACTGCGTGTTACCGACCAGAAATGCTCGTAATGGCCATCTTTTCACGTCAGCGGGTGTAGTTCGTATCCGCAATGCCAAATACAAGTTATCAGCTAGGGCTCTTGACGAAAAATGTGAGTGTTACACTTGCAGTAACTATTCTTTGGATTACCTTCATCACCTGAGTCGCACAAACGAAATTTTGGGTGCGCGTCTAAACACCATACACAACTTGTTTTTTTATCTTAAGTTAATGCGAGATGCCAGGACGGCTATTAAGCTAGGTCGATTTTCGCTGTTTCGGGATAATTTTTTAGATGAGTATAAGGGTTCAAAGGCCTAACATGTTATTGGCCAACTATGGCATACTCGCTGCTCGTAACTGAGAGGTGTTTTTTTGTGAATTACTTTGTACAAGATGCGTTCGCGCAAAGCGCGGCGGCAAGCCAGGAGCCAAGCTTGGCTAGTTTTCTACCGTTGATCATACTTTTTGTAGTGTTCTATTTCTTTTTGATACGTCCTCAGATGAAGAAGACGAAAGAGCATGCTAAAATGGTAAACAGTCTAGCAGTAGGCGATGAAATCGTCTCCGTGGGAGGGTTATTTGGGAAAATTACCGCTCTTGGGGATAACTTCGTGCAGACTGAAGTCGCGACCAATGTGAGCGTTAAAATACAAAAGAGTGCGGTCGCACAGGTGATGCCTGCTGGAACTGATAAGGCTTTATGAGGCTCGAAAGTCTTTTAGTAATTTGATCGAATTGTCACTGATTTTGAACGGATGCCTTAAATGAATCAATATTCCAAGCTTCGCTATATCGCCATTCTCACAGTATTTGTGCTTGGATGTTTATATGCGTTACCAAACTTTTATGGACATGACCCTGCCTTACAGATTTCCTCTCTAAGAGGAAACTCCTTAAGTAATGAAGTTGTAGTGCAGGTTAACGATATCTTGACCGATAACAGGATACCGTTTAAGTCGATAGGGCTTGATACTGGTAAGATTTTGGTGCGGTTCTCTGATTCAGACAAGCGTGATATGGCACGTGATTTGATGAATGCGTCGACAGGTTTCCAGAATTATGTGATGGCTCTTAGCCTAGCAAACGCCAGTCCTGAATGGTTGCAGTCTATCGGCGGGAAACCAATGTCGATGGGCCTCGATTTGAGAGGTGGCGTCCATTTTTTGATGGAAGTAGATACCAAAGCTGTTGCTAAGCAATCGGAAAGTCGATTTATATCAGAAATTAAAAACTCGTTTCGAAAGGATAAAATACGATATCGTTCCATTGTTCGCGGAGGGATTGGAATCCAGATTGTTTTTATTAATGCGAATATGAAAGAACGCGGTTTAATTTTATTGAGTAGTGAATTCCCGGGCTTGGAATCGCGTGAAAATGGCGAGTCAAATACGGTTGAGTTATCCGTTAGTACTGATACTTTAGCTGATATTCAGAAAACTGCCCTGCAGCAAAACTTACAAACTCTCAGAAATAGAGTGAATGAATTTGGCGTTTCTGAGCCCGTTATTCAGCAGCAAGGTATTAATCGTATCGTGGTGCAGCTGCCAGGTGTCGAAGATACTGCTGAAGCTAAAAAGATTCTTGGCGCCACTGCAACGTTGGAGTTTCGCATGGTCGATGCGACTGGCGATATTCAGGCGGCAGTTGCCGGGAAAGTGCCTATTAAATCGAAGCTTTACTCGGAGCGTGACGGGAATAAAATTCTTCTAGGAAAAACTGTCATATTAACTGGAGAATACATTATTGATGCTTCTTCAGGGCTTGAGGCTCAATCAGGAAGTCCTGCAGTTTTTATAACGCTTAATGGGAAGGGTGCCCGTGTTTTTAGTCGCATCACCGGTCAGAACATCGGGAAACCGATGGCGGTAGTGTACATAGAGCAACGGAAAGGTCGGGCTGTTGAAGAGGTCATTAGTGTCGCCACGATTCAGGGGCAACTGGGCAAGCGATTTCAAATTTCTGGTTTAGATAGCACCCAAGAAGCACGCACACTAGCGCTTCTTTTGCGGGCCGGTGCTTTAGCTGCGCCAATCGAAATAATAGAAGAACGTACGGTAGGTCCAACTCTTGGGAAGGACAATATCGACCGTGGGTTTCGATCGATGGTTTTGGGGCTCTCCTTAGTTCTAATCTTTATGGCCGTTTACTATCGGGGGCTTGGATTGGTCGCCAATGTTGCATTGACCTTTAATGTCATTTTGATTGTCGCTTTGCTGTCCGTGTTGCAGGCAACGCTCACTTTGCCTGGTATCGCGGGCATAGTGTTGACTGTTGGTATGGCAGTGGACGCTAACGTGCTGATTTTTCAAAGAATTAGAGAAGAAGTGGCCAACGGAAACTCTCCTCAATCGAGTATAAGTGCGGGTTATGATAAAGCATTCTCCACCATCGCTGATGCGAGTATTACTACATTGATCGCGGCCATAGTTTTATTTAGCTTTGGCACAGGGCCAATTAAAGGCTTTGCTGTGACGCTATGCATAGGCATTCTCACTTCAATGTTTACGGCGATCGCGGGCTCTCGGGCGATTGTTAACTTGGTTTTTGGGAAGCGTAGGCTTCTAAAAGTTTCCGTCTAGAGGACTGATCATGAGTTTACTTTCTAACACCAAAATAGACTTTCTGTCCAAAGCCAATGCGGCACTCTATTTGTCATTAGGCCTAATGGTCCTATGCTCTTTCTCCTTTTTCAACAAAGGCTTGAACCTTGGTATCGATTTCACCGGTGGGACTTTAGTCGAGCTTGGGTTTGAACAGCCCGCAGATCTAGACTTCGTAAGGGAGAGATTAGAAGAGTCGGGTTACGCAGGTGCAAGTGCACAGATTTTCGGATCCCCAAGAGAGGTTTTAATCCGCCTGCCCGCGCAGGTAGACGTGAACTCTTCGGATGTGAGTGAACGTATTTTGGCGGCTCTACCAAATACTGATATGAGACGGGTGGAGTTTGTTGGTCCTCAAGTCGGTAGCGAGCTTACAGAAGACGGCTTTTTAGCATTGCTATATGCATTCGGCGGAATATTGATCTATGTGATGCTTAGGTTCACATTCAAGTTTGCGATAGGTGCTGTGATTGCCATTGTCCACGACGTTGTTGTCACTGTTGGTCTGTTTTCTGTATTTGGTCTTGCATTCGATCTCACTGTTTTGGCAGCAGTTTTAGCTGTTATTGGGTACTCTCTGAATGACACTATTGTTCTTTACGATAGAGTGAGAGAGAACTTTAGATCTTATCGGAATAAGAATTCGCGAGATATAATTAACCAATCTATCAATCAGACTTTATCTCGAACTTTGGTTACTTCAGGAACGACTTTAGTTGTTGTGCTTGCGCTGTTTTTCCTTGGTGGGGAGCTGATTCATGGATTTGCTACGGCGCTTATCATTGGAATAGTGGTTGGCACTTACTCATCAATTTTTGTAGCGAGTACTTCGCTGATTTTCTTAGGTGTCAATAGCGTCGATCTTATGCCTGTTGAGAAAGATGGCGAAGATTTAGAAAACCGCCCATGAGCTAGCCTGCAGACGTCAGCATGGAACTACTTATAGATCAACAAATTACTGGTGCTGAAAAAATATTCTCTCGCTTAGGGTCTGTTAGGCTTTTTGACGGCAGAGATATTTCCTCCGCCGATCTTGGGAAAGCGGAAGCTCTGCTTGTCAGATCTGTCACAAAAGTTGACGCGGATCTCTTGTCTTCCAGCCGTGTAAGAGTTGTGGCTAGTGCCACCTCAGGGGTTGACCACGTTGACTTATCTTTCCTGAAAAAAAGCGGAATTCAGTTCTTTGATGCTAAAGGTTGCAACTCCCGGGCCGTCGCGGAATATGTTGTCTGCTGTCTTTTCGATTACTGTCAGTTAACTGATGCAGGACTAGATGATCTGACTGTCGGAATAATTGGATTTGGTTGTGTTGGAAGTGCTCTTGGTCAGATATTAGACGACTTGTCAGTAGAATTTGTTGTTTACGATCCGATAAACGAAGCTATGGATAACGCGCAACGTGCGAGCTCGCTTGATGAAATCTTTGAGTGTGATGTTGTTACACTGCATGTCCCTTTGACATTCGAGGGCGAATTTCCAACTGCCGGAATGATTAATGAGGAGTATTTGGAAAAGCTGAAGCCCGGTCAATTAATCATTAACTCTGCCCGAGGAGGGGTGCTTGATGAACAAGCTTTAACGAGCCGGATTCAACAGACAAAGAATTTGTACGCAATTGTAGATTGTTGGGAACATGAGCCTGACATTAATTCTGACCTGCTGGCTTTGGTCTGGAGAGGAACACCCCATATCGCTGGGCACTCTCTTGAGGCGAGGCACAGAGCTGCAGAGATACTATATGGCTCTCTCAGCCAATGGCTGAATGTTGATGTCCTTGCTTTTCCTTCTGTTAAGAGCAGTTGTCCGAGTAGAGAACTTGTGGGCTATGCGGACCTGACTATCCGTGACGCTCTCCTGAACGTTTGCCCACTAGAAGTCTATACAAGTAAGATTAAGGGGCTCTTGGCAATGGCAGTGGGCGACAAGAAGGCTCATTTCGACAATATACGGCAGAAAAATGGGCTGAGGAGCGAGTTTTCCGCTTATAGTGTTGAGCCTTTAAAATTGAATAATGCTACTATCAACATAATAAAAACCTTGGGTTTCAAATAAACCTTATTTCTTCTTCCGGAGATTTTTTACGCTATGACTTCCGACACTATTGGGACGCCTCTATCTGGTAACGCCACTCGCTTATTACTCCTTGGATCTGGTGAGCTAGGTAGAGAGGTCGCTTTGGAATCGATCCGCTTAGGGCTTGAAGTGATTGCTGTGGACAGGTATGCAAATGCTCCCGCTATGCAAGTCGCTCATCGGTCTCACGTTATCGATATGCTAGATAGTGTGAAACTTCGAGATTTGATAATCGCCGAGAACCCTGATTTTGTGGTCCCGGAAGTTGAGGCCATCGCTACGGAGGTGCTTGTTGATTTAGAAAGAGAGGGTTTACGAGTTATCCCTATAGCTACTGCCACGCGTTTGACCATGGACAGGGAAGGCATCCGGACGATGGCTGCGGAGGAATTAAAGCTCCCTACGTCCAAATATATATTTGCAGGAACAGAGCAGGACTGTATAAGTGCGATAGAAGAGATAGGAATGCCGTGTTTCGTTAAGCCCGTGATGAGCTCCTCTGGTAAAGGGCAAATGCTGGTGAAGACCGAAAAAGATAAGTCTTTAGCTTGGCAATTTGCGGTGAGTGGAGGAAGAGGAAAGCAGGCTAGAGTTATTGTTGAAGGAATGATTGACTTCGATTATGAGATTACCTTATTAACCGTTAGGCATGCTGGGGGGATTGAATTTTGCGCTCCGATCGGGCACATGCAAATAGAAGGTGACTATAGAGAGTCATGGCAACCTCAGCCCATGAGCATATCTGCTCTCAATAAATCTAAGGAGATAGCGTCTGCTGTGGTCGATGCCTTAGGCGGGTGGGGTGTTTTTGGTGTAGAGCTTTTCGTTTTAGAAGATGAGGTATGGTTTAGTGAGGTGTCACCGAGACCTCATGATACGGGTATGGTAACTATGATATCTCAAGACCTTACTCAGTTTGCTCTTCATGTGAGAGCTCTTCTTGGTGTGAAAATAGCTTCTATTTCCTCGCGAGGACCATCTGCTAGCTGCGCGATTTTAGGCTACGGGACAGGCTCTACACTTGACTACACAGGACTCACCGATGCTCTTTCCGATGATCAGGTCGATATACGGTTATTTGGGAAACCCGAGGTGGTGGGAGCGCGCCGACTAGGTGTCGCTTTAGCTCGTTCTGAAAACATAGAGAAGGCGAGAAGAAAAGCTAGAGCCAGTGCCGCAAAAATTGTTATTAGGGTAGGTTAAGTAGAATTTCCTTTCCTTTATGGTAACATCCTCTTCGCGAAGGACTTTCCTGCGGAAGGGCCTTCCACGCTGATTAATAATTAAATTTGTGTTAACTCAGCCTGCATTAGGGGTGTCTTGTTGAAAGGCTCATTCGTTGTCCCGTTGTTGGTTCGTCCAAAACGATATGGAATCTAGAGAAATATAAGAAATGAATAGAATACTTGGTTTATTGCTTAGCCTAATTGTTGTTTTAACCACCCCCGTGATCCACGCTGAGGAGACCCCTGCTGAGCTTGTGAAAAGTACTACGGCGCTTGTTCTGGATAGAGTCCAAAGAGATAAGAGTATCTTAGAAAAAAATCCGAAAGAGATGTTGAACTTAGTGTCTGAATATATATTTCCTTTTTTTGATTTTCATATTATCTCCAAATGGGTTTTGGGTAAGGCATGGGTTTCGGCCGACGACGAGAGCAGAGAGATATTTATCGATCAGTTTCGCAAGTTGCTAGTGCGCACTTATGCTACAGCCTTGCTACAATTCTCTGATCAAACCATAGAGTATCCAGAAGTCGACCAGAAAGCTGGAAGCAGGGCTGTAGTCGTTAGGCAAGTTATTAGTACACCGAATATGAAAGCAATCCCAATTGTTTATAGACTGTATCAGAAGTCTGGAGCTTGGAAAGTTTTTGATGTGTCTGTCGATAGCGTGAGTTTGGTGAAAACTTATCGAGCTTCCTTCGGGTCTATGATCGCAGATCAAGGATTAGACGGATTAATAGAGATATTGCAAGAAAAGAACGCTGGGTTTTCTCAGTAGGGAAAGTTTAGTCCATGAGTCTGATCAAGGGATTTTAAGAAAATGACACCCGAAGAAATTAAAGCGTTGATTGAAATAGGAATCCAAAGCTGCGAGGCATTTGTCGACGGAGATGGCTCCCATTTCGTTGCGCATGTTGTTAGCGATGAATTTGCAAACAAGACAATTATTAAACAGCATAAGATGGTCTATGCATCGCTTGGCGACCGGATGGAATCTGCAATCCACGCACTATCCATCCAAACTTATACCACCGAGTCTTGGAAGAAAGCTAAGAGGTTCCAAGTCCTCTCTTGAGCTGAAAATGGAGAAGCTTATAATAAAAGGGGGCAACCCTTTAGTCGGAGAAATCCGCGTGTCTGGAGCTAAGAACGCGGCATTACCTATCTTGGCAGCTAGTCTCTTAGCAGACGAGCCACTAAAGATACGGAACCTGCCTCACTTGCAAGATATAACCACTACTATGGAGCTTTTAGGGAGTATGGGTCTGACCCTAACCGTGGGAGATCGACTTCAAGTTGAAGTTGATAGCGGGACTATCTCGAATTTTTTTGCACCATATGAGCTGGTTAAAACTATGCGCGCATCAATTTTGGTTCTAGGGCCATTGCTTGCGAGGTTTGGACAAGCAGAAGTGTCGCTGCCTGGCGGCTGCGCTATAGGTTCACGCCCAGTTGACATGCATTTACACGGTTTAGCTGCAATGGGGGCTGAAATCGAAGTCTCCGGAGGATATATAAAAGCTAAAACTACTGGTTTAAAAGGTGCGGATATTATTTTAGATAAAGTAACCGTTACTGGAACTGAGAACCTTTTGATGGCAGCAACTCTGGCCGACGGTGTTACCACGATCAAAAATGCTGCCCGCGAACCGGAAGTAGTAGACCTTATCTGTTGCCTTCAGAAAATGGGAGCTAATATTTCTGGTGCGGGGACTGATACTCTTCGGATTGAAGGTGTGAAATCTCTCATGGGTGCGACATATGATATTTTGCCTGACAGAATCGAGACAGGGACATATTTAGTTGCTGCGGCAATGACCGGCGGACATGTAAAACTTAAAGACACTCGTCCTGAACTTTTGGAGGGCGTCATTTCGAAGTTAACCGAGGCAGGTGCAACTGTGACTCGCGGAATAGATTGGGTCGAACTGCAAATGAAAGGACAAACTCTGAAGGCAGTGGACATAAATACCGGCCCGTATCCTGGTTTTCCGACAGACATGCAAGCACAATTCACTGCTTTGAATGCAGTCGCTGAAGGAGTAGGGGTAGTTGTGGAGTCAGTATTTGAAAACAGATTTATGCATGTGCAAGAGCTAATGCGCATGGGTGCTAGTATTAGGTTGGAAGGGAATGCAGCTATCGTGACGGGCGTGAAAAATTTGACTGGAGCTCCGCTAATGGCAACGGATCTGCGCGCATCTGCTAGTCTCGTCCTTGCAGGACTTGTTGCTACAGGAGAAACTGTAGTGGATAGAATTTATCACATTGACCGAGGCTATGAGACAATTGAAGAGAAACTTATGAATCTCGGGGCAAAGATAAAAAGAGTCCCGCGCTAAACCAATCGTTGCAGACTAAAGGACTGGCGAGATTCTTGCTACTATGTCATTAACTGGATTGCATATGAACAACAAATTAATACCAGAATCGGACGGGATAATCTTGGCAGTTTCCAAAGGTCGAATCTTGGAGCAGGCTCTTCCTCTGCTTGAACGTGCAGGTATTTGTCCTAAAGAAGATTTAAATAAATCTAGGAAGCTGGTCATAGAAACTACTAGACCAGGATTACATCTTGTTGTCATTAGACCCACTGATGTGCCAACTTTTGTTGAATACGGAGCTGCTGATTTAGGGATTGCAGGAAAAGATGTCCTGATGGAACATGATAGTAACGATTACTATGAGCTATTAGATTTGAAGATTGCGAAGTGCCGATTAATGGTAGCTGGTTTGCCGGGAGTCGAAGTATCTAATAATAGAATAAGAGTCGCGACTAAATATGCGAAAATAGCTCGAGATTATTATGCCAAACGTGGGATTCAGGCCGAGATCATAAAGTTGTATGGCTCCATGGAGCTTGCTCCTTTAGTAGGATTGTCGGAAAGAATTGTCGATCTCGTGGATACTGGCAATACATTGAAGGCCAATGGGCTGGTGCCCATGGAGGACATTTGCGAAATTAGTTCTCGTCTTATAGTAAATAAAGCTGCTATGAAGACGAAACATGCTTTGATCAAACAACTCATAGTTACGATAGAAGATTCTTTAGGGTAGCTTGCTGTGCCTCCAAAACTCAAAATTCTGAGCACGACTGATAGGGACTTTGATTCTCAATTCAAGTTATTACTCGAACGAGAACTGCAAGATGAACAACACGTTTCATCGGTGGTACGCGAGATTGTTGCGTCTGTTCGTTCTGGGGGTGATGCGTCCCTTCTACGGTATACCAATGAGTTGGATAGA
>ENA-OSJC01000105-OSJC01000105.1-marine-metagenome-genome-assembly--contig:-NODE-105-length-83230-cov-13.690739_pt1 | contig 83230 bp, 74 predicted proteins | sample MGYA00237885_ERZ534234 | MGnify/ENA primary metagenome ERZ534234 (study PRJEB26413, sample SAMN06343907) | marine metagenome | isolation source: coastal waters | place: Atlantic Ocean: West Antarctic... | reverse complement strand
GATGTAGCGCAACAAGTTATTGATGGGGGTCGTCACGCCTGCAGAGACGCCGGGATTCATCTGGCAGGAGGTCATTCGATTGATGCTCCAGAGCCTATTTTTGGTTTGGCTGTTACTGGGCGGGTACAGATCGAAAAGTTGAAAAAAAACTCCACTGCAAAAAGTGGTGATCTTTTGTTTCTCACTAAACCTCTCGGTGTGGGCATTTTGACAACTGCTGAAAAACAAGGAAAATTACACTCTGATCATAGTCGTTTAGCCGTAGAGAGCATGATGCGTCTAAATACAATTGGCGTTGAATTAAGTGCGGTGAAGGGCGTAACTGCTATGACTGATGTCACGGGTTTTGGTTTATTAGGGCATTTACTTGAGATTTGTCAAGGTAGTGAACTTAAAGCAAAACTAAATTTAAACGCAGTACCTGTTTTAAATAGTGCTGTTTATGACTACATAGACTTAGGCTGTGTATCTGGTGGCAGCCAACGTAACTGGCAGAGTATCAAGAACTTCGTATCTAGAACAGACCCAAAGACACAAGCATTGCTATGCGACCCACAGACTAGTGGCGGCCTATTAGTTTGCGTCGAAGCCCACGCCGTTGATGAAGTTAAGACCTTGCTTAAAGCGGCAGACTGTTATCAGCATCCCATAGGACAGCTTGACGATTTTGTAGCAAATCAGCCTCGGATAGAGTTCACATCTTGAATCATTTAAGCCTACCCCTAACCGCTGAATATCAATCTTTGCTATTGAGTAATACCCCTATGATTGACGTTCGTGCGCCCATTGAATTTATAACCGGTAGCCTGCCATATGCTACAAATTTACCCCTTATCGTTGACGATGAGCGTCATGAAATCGGCATATGTTATAAGGAAAAGGGGCCGGAAGCCGCACTGGCCCTCGGTCATGAACGAGTTAATGGCACACTAAAGAACCAGAGAGTAGAGGCTTGGAAATTATTTTTAGCCGAGCACCCTAATGCCGTTCTCTATTGCGCTCGAGGTGGCCTGCGCTCTCAGTTAAGCCAACAGTGGCTTGCTGATGTTGGCATTACTTGCCGGCGTATAAAGGGTGGTTATAAATCACTGCGAGCCTTTATGCTGCAGTCTTTGGTCCACTGCTGCGAAACACAAAACTTTATCTTGCTGTCAGGTATGACAGGTACTGGGAAAACTGACATTATAAAAACCTTGGATACCAGTATTGATTTGGAAGGTGCGGCCAATCACAAGGGTTCTAGCTTCGGTAGGCCTTTGGGTGAACAGCCGGCTCAAATTGATTTTGAAAACAAAATTATTTTAGATTTAATGCAGATTCAACATAAATATCCGGAGCACAGCATTATTATCGAAAATGAGGGCCGCAATATTGGAGGTCGCCATCTTCCACAACCTCTAAACGGAGCCATGGCAGAAAGTCCAATGGTAGTTATTGATTTACCTTTTGAGGAGCGCATCAATAAACTCTGGCAGGAATATGTCATCGAACGCTACCATCAAACCATGGCCTACCACCCAGAAAGTGGCGAGCAGGCCTTTGCTGATTATCTAGTTGATAGTCTATTACGTGTTAAAAAACGTCTTGGTGGCCAGCGTACTAAAGAGATACTAGCCCTTATGGAAGGAGCCATTAAAAGGCAACATCAGGATCATTTTGCCAGTCATCGCTCCTGGTTAGGGGCTATCACTGCCGATTATTATGACCCTATGTATCTGTACCAATTAGATAAGCGCAACCAACCCATCGCTTTTCGCGGCAACCACCAAGAAGTTATACAGTGGTTGCACGAAAAGCAATAATTTCTAGCGCAGTTACATCCCCACACCGCCAACTAGGCGAATAGTGTCATCATTTAGATAGCTGTTTTCAACACTATGCATATCAACTGACCTAATTCAGAAAGCTCCCCAAGATGTTGTTGAAAAGGGATATTGGCAACAATACCATCCTGAACATTCTGTGGTGCTGCTAGCATAAGCGGTAAGGTAGAGTGTTAAAATAGCCTATATTGATGAATAAAGTATTTACTTATAGTTTTATCTTCCTAAAATCAAAAGTTTCTAGTAACACGTTACTCATAATATCTCCTTTAATTCGTTCTAGTAGCGCTAAAATATTTCATTATATATAGAAGTAGTTAGAAAGATTATTTTATATTTAACTATCATATTGCAAGGTAGAATTTGTTCCGCAGCATTAATATATTATTAAATTTACTTAAAATATATAGAAAGAAGTTATGATAAATAAAGATTTTAAAAGTAATGCAAAGAATGTTGTTGATGCACTCGCAAACTACCTCCATGAATGTGAAGATGGTTCTCAAAAAGTTATCAATCAACCCACGATATTCGACATAGTAAATGACCTTGATATTGGACCATTGCTGGAAAGTGGTGGGTTAACTGGAAATAAATTAGAGAATTTTGTAAAGCAATATTTAAAAACAACGACAAAAATGCATCATAATCGTTACATGGCACATCAAGTTAGCGTGCCACACCCCACGGGATCTCTGGGATCCTTCATTGATGGGCTCACCAACAACGCAATGGCAATTTATGAAATGGGACCCGGGGCAACTGCCATAGAAATTCATATGATCAACTGGATGCTAAAAAAAATTGGATGGGTCCCCGCCCCAATTTCTGGAGATCCTAAAACCGCTCAGGTAAAGTCATATGGTAGTGGAGTAATGACACACGGTGGCTCTTTGGCCAACCTAACAGCAATGATAACGGCAAGAAGCGCTATGTTTCCAAACTTTTGGCGCGATGGCAACACTGGCGATGTAGTAGTTCTTGTGCCAGAGCAGTCTCATTATTCCTTAAAGCGCACTATTGGTATCCTCGGCCTTGGTGAAAAAAACTGTATTTCAATACCATCTGATGAAGATGGTCGTGTGATACCCAACAAATTACCAAAACTAATTAAAAACCTTAAAAAAAATGGAAAAAAAATTATGGCTATCGTCGGTAATGCCTGCGGCACGGCGGCTGGGCTTTATGATCCATTAGACGAGATTGGCGCCATCTGTAAAGAACATAATATTTGGTTTCATGTTGATGCCGCCCAAGGTGCCGGTGCAATTGTATGTGATGAATATCGTTATCTTGTGAACGGTATTGAAAAAGCAGATAGTGTTGTTTGGGATGCTCATAAAATGTTTAGAACTCCGGTTTTATCAGCAGCCGTACTCGTTAAAAACTACCGCCATCTTGACAACGCTTTTACGCAGGAGGCTAGCTATTTGGTTCACGATAAAGAACAACCTGGCATAGATCAGATGATGCGTGCGGTTGAGTGTACAAAATCTGGTCTTGGATTAAAAATGTTTATGTCAATAGCTGCAATGGGTGAAAAAGGTCTTATTGATTATATAAGTAGCAGAACAAAACTTGCCGTTGAAGCAGCAAAGTATATCGAAATACAAAGTGATATTGAGTGTCCTGTAACACCTGAAACTTGCATTCTTTGTTTTCGTATTGGTAAAAATGATCAACGTCAGTTGGAAATTCGTAAAAAACTATTAAAAGATGGTAATTTTTACATTTCAACTACCTATTATAAGAATGCTCGTTGGTTACGTTGCGTTATTATCAATCCTAATACGACACTGGATGATATAAAAGAATTAATTTATGAAGTAAGAAAAATCAATACTGAACTTGGCACTTAAAGTGTATTAATAACAAGAGAAGGAGTTAGTATTTGTGGTAAAATCTTTGGATTACGTATATTGCTTCCAGAGGGAAAGTATAAATAAAGTGGCACCCCAATGCGGCCATAGCTCTGGATCGTTTTTGTAATATCCAGGTTTTGGTTTGTCCAATCACCAACCATTACCGTTACATTACTCTCGCGAAATGCTTTTTGAACCATGGGTTTTGCAAGCGTTACCCGTTCATTGATTTTACAGGTAACGCACCAATCAGCAGTAAAATATACGAATACAGATTGTTTATTATCGATGAGTTTCTTTAAATCTATAGAACTATATGAGACAGCATTAAAATCATCACTTCCCATTGATGCTGGCTTCTTTTCAATTTCAATATTTGATATAAAATATCCAGAATAAATCACGGCCAATAGACATACTGCAGAAAGAGTTTTCCAGGACAAACTTTTCTTTGATTTTGTCCACAATGATATTGTTAAAAATAAGCTCGCTATCATGGCAACTGCCATCGCATTAACACCGGCTTGGTTCCCAAGTATCCAAAAAAGCCATAAAGCTGTAGCCAGCATTGGGAAGCCCAAAATATTACGCATAGTTTCCATCCACAAACCAGGCCTAGGTAATACATTTCTTAGACTTGGCATATAACACAGTAATAAATATGGAAATGCTAGGCCTAAACCCAGAGTAATAAATACAAAAAAGCCACTAACGCCAGCGTTGATAAAGGCATAACCAAGAGCACTAGCCATAAATGGTGCTGTGCACGGCGTTGCAACAACAACTGCTAAAACACCAGTGAAAAATGTTGCGCGACGGTTTTCAGATTTATCGCCCTCAATTTGAACTAGTCCCTGACCCAAGCCACTGAGCGGACCACCAAATTCAAACACACCTAATAGATTAAGACCAATTAATACCATAAGTAATCCGAGTAAAAAATTAACGATAGGCATTTGCATGTGAAAACCCCAGCCTAAGGATAGAATGTTGACTGCAAAACCAATTAGGCCAAATGAAACTATCACTCCACCCGCATAGATAAGCCCGCTCATTCTTGCTTCACGTTTGTTTTTACCTAACAACTCAACTAATTTTAGAGCTTTAAGGCTTAAAATAGGGAATACACATGGCATTAAATTAAGAAGAAGGCCTCCAATAAATGCAAATAAAAGTGCGGATATAAAACCGAATTCAATTACTGATCCTGGTTGTTCCAACTTCACCACATCGCCAAATGAGGTAATGGGTTCATCAGTTTTGTCAGCTATTAACAAAAAAGATTTTTCCTCACCTCTACCCGTTTTAAACTTTATAAGAAATTTAAATTTTTGATTATCCACATAACTGTAAGCATTTTTAAAGCGCCCTATAATTTTACCATTAATAAATGATAAGTCCTGGAAGTAGGTATTCTCCATCATTCCTTCTGTATGAGGAAATAAATAAGCACTTTCAATTACTGTATACTCTTCCGGAACGTCGACCACTACATTAAAATTCTGACCGTCTGTATTAAAATTGCTGGTCCAATTGACTTGAATTGGCATATCGGCCTTGGCCGCCTTAACTAAGTCAGTTATTTCTGCATTAATAATAGTTTGACCAACAGGCAAAGAAAAACCAATTTTTGCTTCCTGCGGCACACATAAAGCGTCTGAGCATAAAAGCCAAAATGCTCTTCCTGATATTTGCAACTGAGCTAAGTTGCTGACCCCCGTATAATGCACATCCGCTATTATAGTAACTTTACCATCATATCCGTAGGAGATAATTTCTTCAAATGGAATTAATTCGGGGGTTGTAAACTGTAAATCACCAATTTCAACGCCCTCCTGAACTTCCCAGTCCATTTCGAGTTTAAGCCCAGCATCACCGGGGTTTTCCCAATAGCCATGCCAACCATGGTCGGGAGAAAGTTCAATGATAATATGAAAATCGTCACCCGCGCTGACGGAATGATAATCTGCACGCATTTCGATTTTTGATAAATCTGTGCGCACAACCTTGGCTGCGCTTGAGCAAAGGGTTATTATAATAATTAAATTTGCGGCAAATAACATCTGCCAAATTTTGCGAAATATCATACCACTGACTTACACCTTTTTAAATGTCACAGGCAAGTACATTTTCTCCGTGCTGCTATTGCTTTATTAATCTATAGATAACAATATAGTTAAAATTAATTGGACTGGATACAAATATGAACATATTGGTTACTGGAGGATCTGGATACATTGGTAGTCATACTGTTCTTCTGCTTCTTGAAGAAAATCACACCGTGACAGTTATTGATAACCTTTGTAATTCATCCTCTGAATCCTTAAACCGAGTTAAAAATATAACTGGGAAAAATAACCTTGAATTTATTGAACTCGATATTCGTGATGCAGCCGGTTTGAAGCATTTGTTTTTTGAAAATAATTTTGATGTAGTAATACACTTTGCTGGATTAAAAGCAGTAGGTGAAAGTACTGAAAAACCACTTGAGTATTATGATAATAATGTTGGAGGTACAGCAACTCTTTGCCGGGCTATGAAAAATGCTGGAGTTAAAAAGCTAGTATTTAGCTCTACCGCAACTGTTTACGGTATTCCTGAAGTAATACCTGTAACAGAAAAGACACCAACTGGCGGCACTACTAATTCTTATTCAACATCAAAATTGATGATTGAAGAAATGCTGGAGGATCTCTACAAATCCGATAATAGTTGGAATATTGCACGTTTACGTTATTTTAACCCTGTTGGAGCCCATAATAGCGGACTAATCGGTGAAGATCCATCAGGCATACCAAACAATTTAATGCCTTACATTACACAGGTCGCCTCAGGTAAACTTGACCAGCTTTCTGTATTCGGTAATGATTATGACACTCCTGATGGGACCGGCGTCCGAGACTATATTCATGTGCATGACCTTGCCGAAGGCCATTTAAAGGCTCTTACAAAACTCAATAGTAACCCTGGTCTTGTTACCTATAACCTTGGAACTGGAAAGGGTTATAGCGTGCTTGAAGTAATAGATGCCTTTGAAAAAACAAATGGTATAAATATTCCGTATAAAATTACACCTCGACGCGAAGGTGATATAGCAAGCTACTATGCGGATACAAAGCTAGCAAAAAATGAACTTAAATGGGAAGCTATAAAAGACTTAAATGACATGGTTCGCGATGCTTGGAAATGGCAATCAAAAAATCCATCGGGTTATTAACATCTATTTTAATTAGAAACTTTAAATTGACCACTTGGTTTATAGTGCATGAGATAATTAGGAACTATTGCCTCAGTTGGTGTCGGGACGATGCCTAGGTCAGAAAAATTTTTTCCCCCAACCACAATATTATCGTGCTCAAGTAATCTTAGTTGATCAACCGTCACCATAGGATTAGGAAGCATACCAAAGAAAAATGCCTGAAAATAAGCTAACTGAATAGGAATACTTATCATTGTAGCATTTAGTTCAGTCACGCTATTAACCATTTCAAGAAGCGCCCTAAATGTAAAAACTTTTGGGCCGCCAAGTTCATAAGTTTTACCCTGGGTGTCATCCCTTCCAATTATAGTTTCAATAGCTGCTGCTATATCTCCTACATAAACTGGTTGCATTTTAGTTTCACCACAAATAACGGGCATAACCCTAAACATTTTTGCAAGTCCTGCAAATTTGTTAAAAAACAAGTCATCTGGACCAAAAACTACACTTGGCCGAACAATAGTTGCCTCAGGATAAGCTTTGAGAATAGAAACTTCACCTGCAGCTTTAGAGCGAGCGTATTTAGAAGCTGATTCTAAATCAGCACCAATAGCTGATAGATGTATAAACTTCTTCACCCCGGCATCAGCTGATATTTCAGCTATAAGCGCAGCTCCTTTATGATGAACTTTATCAAATGTCTGCGCACCACTCTCATAAAGAATACCAACCAAGTTAATGACGTAGTCAGCACCTAAAATAGCAGCTTCTATAGAGTTTCTATTTCTTAAGTTAGCTTGGGAAATTTGCACCTGACCAAGATCACCAAGTGGTTTAACATGAAGAGCATTGTTCGGGTGGCGAACGGCCACCCTTACTCGATAACCCGCTTTTGCTAGGTGTTGAACCACAGCTTTACCAACAAAGCCTGACCCACCAAAAACTGTAACTAGTTCACCGCTCATATTTAGTCTCCACTTGAATAAAATTAGTAAGCTCTTTTAAACATTTTTTATGTACGGCGTCCAGAGACATTTTACTTTAATGATAGTCTCATCAGTAGATTTACAACCTAAATTCTAAAAACAATCATCGCCCTGATGAAAAGTTGTTAAATTATTAAAATTTAGTGGGTGATAAATACTTAAAGTTGAGAGTTTATATTTACGAAAAGTTTCTTGATAGTGCATAGTATTTTTCATGAATGTATTGCTGTGGATTTTCACCACTACAATCCCAAAGGGTTCGTTTTTGGCTTTCTAACTCACCAAGATAAAAATGAAGTCCCTCGTTTGGTTCGTCATCATACGTACAAATAGCGTGGATGGAATCCTCAGTTAAATCAACTACCGCAGGCGCTTTGAATGTTACCTCATCACGCTTTATTATATTTTCACCGTCTCTATCATAAAAGATATGAGTTTCTGTTCCTTTATACAAAGCAGAAATAGCTGACATACAATGCTCGTGGGGCGGATACATTATACTTGGGGTAGTCGCTATATAGTAAACAGTGACATTACTGTCTACGTAAAGGAGTACCTCATCACTGTCAAAACTAGGCATCGCAGCTACTATTGAAGATGGGCTCTCTGTCATCTCTCTTAAACGCTTAATCATACCATCAAGGTCGTTTTTTTCCTTGCATTTTACTATATCACTTATAAGAGTTTTAAGAGCCTTACCGACTTCAACTTTATACATGTATTTTCATTCCTTTTAAAATTCTACTTCTTGCGTGAGGCCTTGGCTAATAGCGTTAGTAAGAACAGCCTGCGCAACGCATAAATCCTGTAAGGCAATTCCCGAGCTATCAAATACAGTTATTTCCTTATCACTCGAACGACCACAGTGATCACCCGTTAATACAGCACCAATCGAAGTGATTTCTACTTTCGAATTTTCCTTGTAGGCGCATTCAAACTCTCCATTTATTCTCGATTGCGGAGGATAATCAGCAAAAAGGGTTGATTTAAGAACAAGCTCTAAAGGAAGTTCTTGTTTTCCGGGCTGATCTGCACCCATAGCTGAAATATGTGTACCTGCTTTAACCCAATCAGCATCAAATAATGCAGCTCGAGCACCGGTCACTGTAATAAGAATATCAGCATTTTGACAAACTTCTTTAGCAGTACACGCTACAGCAATTATCCCAAAGGATGACAGTTCTGCGATAGCATTAATTACTGTTTCCTCGCTACGGCTATGAATAAAAATACTTTTTATATTTCTAATTGCGCACACAGCTTTGATTTCAAAGATTGCCTGATGGCCAGCGCCAATAACGCCAAGCACTGATGCATCCTCTCGAGCTAGATAAAATGATGCTACAGCATTGGCCGCAGCGGTTCGAAGACCGTTTAAATATCCTGCATTAAGCACAGCCCGTGCATATCCAGTATCTTCATCCAAAAGCACTGTGGTTGTTCCGTGGTTTGGCATGCCTTTAATATGATTACCTGGCCAATATGATCCCGTTTTAAATCCAACAATGCGCGCTTCACTCAAGTTTCCTGACTTTACTGAAAATGTTTCACCATTCTCGCAACCTTTCCCATGAACCACCGGGAAAACTTCACCATTTCCTTTATAAGCTGCAACAAAAGCATCCTTTACCGCATTAAAGGCTATTTTTTTATTAGCTATTTTTTTAATATTTTTTTCGGATAGAATATACATCAATTAACCTCAAGCATTATAGCATTTTGAAAACTCGTTTTCATCATCACTAGCTCATCCGCTGGCGTATCATGTTCTACAAAAAAATGTTTGAGCCCAGCTTCATTTGTTTTATTTAATATTCTGTTAAAGTCTAACACGCCCTCCCCAACGTAAGCCATATCACCATTAATGGAACGATCTTTTATATGACACATAGGAAAGCGCCCCGGGTACTTTGCAAAGTATTCGTGGGGCTCTTCACCAGCCACAGCCATCCAGAAAAAGTCCATTTCCATCAACATTATATCTTGCGAAATCTGCTCCAGGAGCATGTCGTATGGACGCATTCCGTCAAAATCGAAAAATTCAAATTCGTGATTATGATATGCAAACTTTAGGCCCGCTTTATTACATTCTTCTCCAGCGCGCTGGAAGACCTCCGCATGTGACTTATATTGATCCATTGACTTTCGGTTTTCCTCACCGAGCCAAGCAAGAGTAATATATTCCTGACCCAAGGTCTTAGCAAATTCTATTTCTTTAAAAAGGTTATCACCTTCAAGCTGATGAAGATCAACATGAATCGATGGGCTATACAGGCCGTTTTGATTTAACATATTTTTTATATTACTTGCACTGCGTCCATAATAACTAAAAAACTCAACCTCTTTATAACCAAGATTTGCGACTTGAGCCAAGCTACCCTCCATATCTGCCTCCATCATATTGCGAATGGTGTAAAGCTGAAGTCCAATATTATCTATTTTTTTAATGCTTTTTGCACATGCCGATAACAATCCAGTTGACCCGATGACTGTAAGTGCGCCAAGTCCTGCACTTGATTTTAGTAGTTGTCTTCTATTCATAATTTTTTCTCTTCTTTTAAAATGCATTTTCTTTCATTTGTGTAACAGCATAATCAACTGCACGGGCTGTTATAGCCATATAGGTCAGTGACGGGTTTTGGCAGGCAGAAGAAGTCATACAAGAGCCATCGGTAACGAAAACATTATCCACATCGTGACATTGGTTATGCGAATTAAGGACAGATGTTTTAGGATCACGCCCCATACGCGCTGTACCCATTTCATGAATACCAATACCTGGATTAGCATCCTCATCTAGATAACCAGTAACCTTTTTAAGACCAAGGTCCTTAAGCATTTGAACAGAAACGTTTACTATTTCACGCCGCATCGTCCAATCATTTTCACCGTAAGCACAATCAATATGAATTTGCGGAATGCCCCATTGGTCAACTTTATTTTTATGAAGAGTTACTTTATTTTTATAATCTGGCATCATTTCTCCAAACCCAGCAATATTAAATGTCCACGGTCCTGGATTTTTAAAACTTTCCTTAAAGTCAACACCAAACCCTTTATCACTAAGTTTATTTTTCCAACCACTTCGGCTTGCACCACCCTGAAAACCAAATCCACGGTAATACTTTTCTTTCTTACCATCCAAATTCTGAAAACGTGGAATATAAATTCCTGTAGCTCGACGGCCAATATAATATTTATCTTCATGACCCGGAAACTCGCCACTCGCACCTTGCGCATATAGATGATCCATTAAATAATGTCCTAACGCTCCACTGGTATTGGCAAATCCATTTTGAAAAGTTTCACTTGTTGAATTCAAGAGTATTTGTGTTGTTCCAAGGGTTGATGCACACATAAATATCACCTTGGCCGAGTAAGTTCTTTTTTTATTAGTCGTGGCATCAATAGTTCTTACGCCAATTGCTTTCTGACTTATTGGATCATAAACGAGACTATGGACAATAGTATCTGTTACAATGGATAAATTTCCCGTATTCTTCGCAGCCGGTAATGTTGCAGATTGACTTGAAAAATAGGCGCCAAAAGAACATCCGCGCTGACATTGATCTCGATTTTGGCATGTAGCTCGGCCGAGTGCCAACTGTTCCTTGGTTGGTTTAGTCAAATGAGCGGCTCTCCCAATAATTAATCGCCTATTTTCATAAAGCTCCTCCATCCGCTTCTTAATATCTTTTTCAACACAATTAAGTTCCATTGGAGGTTGAAATTTGCCATCCGGAAGTTGGGAAAGACCATCATTATTCCCAGTAATACCTGCAAAAATTTCAACATAATCATACCATTTTTGAATATCTTTATAACGGATTGGCCAATCAACCCCATAACCATCTCTCTTATTAGCTCCAAAATCTAAATCACCCAACCTATAACTTTGACGATGCCAAGTTAATGAGCGCCCTCCCAGGTGGTTTCCTCTGATCCAACTGAAAGGTTTACCTTCTTCTTGGCTATATGGATGCTCTTTATCATCGACAAAAAACTGTTTGGTACTTTCAAGGAATGCATAGCATTTTTTTTGAATTTCATGATTACTGTCAGCTGTTTTACGATCAACTTTATCACGAAATTTCATTTCCCAGGGTCCCAGCCCTTCGCCTACATAGTCAGTTTGATGTTCAACGTTTCGACCGCGCTCAATAACTAGGGTCTTCATTCCCTTTTCAGTAAATTCTTTTGCGGCCCATCCACCAGACATTCCGGACCCAACAACAATAACATCAAAATCTTCTGCCATTTAAAGTTTTCCTAATTTCATATTTTTAACCGCATAATCCACAGCCCGTGCAGTAAAGGCCATATATGTAAGAGATGGGTTTTGGCATGCTGATGATGCCATCGCAGCACCATCAGTGATAAATACATTCGTGGCGTCATGACATTGGTTATAACCATTCACAACTGCTTCTTTTGGGTTATCACCCATACGAGCCGTTCCCATTTCATGAATACTTAGGCCCAAACTATCTTCAGTATTATAGGTGGTAATATTTTTAAGTCCGGACTTTTCCATTATTTCAACAGCAGTTTCACGCATTTTTTTACGAATTTTTTTATCATTTTCTCCAAACTTTGCATTAATATGCAGCTGTGGCATACCCCATTTATCTTTTTTAGTTTTATGGAGCGTCACCCGATTATTCGCCATAGGTAGCATTTCGCCGTAACCTTCAAGGTCAATAACCCAAGTGCCTGGCGTTTTAAAACTTTCTTTGAATTTAGCTCCAAAGCCTTTCTCATCTAGGCGATCATCCCAACCTTTACGGCGGCTTCCTCCTTGGAAGGCAAACCCGCGGACAAAATCTTCTTCATCACGTTTAAGATTGGTAAAACGTGGAATGTAAATGCCGTTTGGCTTACGTCCAATATAGTATTTATCATCAAAAGCATCTAGTTCACCCTTAGCACCAGTAAGAGCCAAATGGTCCATCAAGTAACGCCCCACTGCATCACTCCGGTTTGCAAACCCTGTTTTAAAATGCTCGCTTTTGGAATTAAGTAAAATTTGTGTAGTTCCTAGTGTCGACGCACAAAGGAATATTACTTTTGCATTATATATAGTTGTTTCATTAGTTTTACTATTAATTACACGAACGCCACTAGCTTTTTTATTTTTAGGATCATAAACAACGCTCTCAACTATACTGTCGGTAATAATAGTTAAATTACCTGTTCTCTTTGCGGCAGGTAAAGTTGCTGATTGGCTAGAAAAATAAGCACCAAGTGAGCAACCACGCTGGCATTGATTTCGAGATTGGCAAGTTCCGCGTCCTAGGTCAGTGTGAATTGGTTTTGGTTCAGTAAGATGCGCGCACCTGCCTGGAATAAGTCGCCTATCATTAAATATATTTTGAATACGTTTCCCAAATTCCTCCTCTGCGCAGTTAAAACCAATTGGGGGCAAAAAAATCCCATCAGGAAGTTGATCCATGCCCTCTAAAGTGCCACTGACACCAACAAACTCTTCCACATAATCATACCAAGGCTTCATATCCTTATATCTTACCGGCCAGTCTGTTCCGTAGCCATCTCTTGCATTAGATGAAAAGTCCATATCGCTCCAGCGGTAGCTTTGACGATGCCAAAGAAGGGAACGGCCACCTAATTGATTTCCTCTAATCCATTCAAAGTTATTTCCTTTTTCCGTTGAATAAGGATGTGCAATATCATCTGCAAAAAAATGTTTAGTACTATCCTTAAATGCATAACACCTTTTTTGTCTTGGGTAGCGATCATCTGCAAGCTTTTGGTCAACTTTGTCGCGAAATTTCATTTCCCAAGGGTCCTTATCCTCCCCTATATAATCTTCGCCATGCTCTACATGTCGGCCACGTTCTAATACAAGAGTTTTCACTCCTGCTTCACAAAAATCTTTGGCTGCCCAACCACCAGACATCCCCGAACCAACGACAATCACATCAAAATTTGAATTTTCGATTATAATAGCTCCCTAAGTTGCCCAAGTCCGGCCAACTTTTTCAAAAGGAACACATCCTTGATAAGGTCCAGGATATTGTTCATATTTAAGTTCTTCTTCAGCACCAATTTGTGACGAGAAGTAACCAACAAGAACCAGTTCCTTAAATTCCTCAAAGAATGTTTTGCTGGTGGCTACTTCGTTATCCAATTTAGTCACTATGATTTCACGCTCTTCAACCGAACTATTCATGAAATTACTATCAACTGAGTGAAGACCTTTCATAAAATTTGCACGTTCTTCATCATAATACCAGTCGCCCACCATGGCGTGGATATAATCATGTACCTGCGCAGCCTTCGCACCCGGTGTATCAGTATCGGGAATGATCATGTCTGCCATTTCTGCGACGAGCCTTAATTCAATTTTTGTAAAGATCGGATTATCAACACTTACAACTTCTTGCGCCAAAGCACCGGACAGGATCCCCGAAACAACCGATACAGAAAGTATTCCACCAGTCATAACAGCAACATTTTTAAGCAACTGCCTTCTGTTTAACTCATCATCTTCACTCATGACCTATAATCCTAAAATTTTTTTATTGAGATCTTTATCAGCACCTGTTCCAGCGAAATCATCAAATTTTACTGTAGTGGGTTTAATTATGTGCTCGTTAACAAAATCAGCACCCTCACGGGCGCCATCTTCAGGATCTTTAATGCAACATTCCCACTCAACGACAGCCCAACCATCAAACCCATACTGCGTAAGCTTACTAAATATACTTTTAAAGTCGATTTGCCCGTCACCCAGAGACCTGAACCTGCCTGGTCTGTCTATCCAGGACTGAAAACCTCCATAAACGCCTGAACGCCCGTTGCAGTTTAATTCTCCGTCCTTAACATGAAACATTTTGATCCGTTCGTGGTAAATGTCAATGAATTCAAGATAATCCATACCCTGCAAAATCAAATGACTTGGATCATAAAGAATATTTGCACGTGAGTGTTGGTCTACAGCATCTAAAAATAGTTCAAAACTAGCTCCGTCGTGAAGGTCTTCACCAGGATGAATTTCATAACAAACATCAACTCCGGCCTTATCAAATGCATCTAAAATTGGTAGCCACCGCCGAGCAAGCTCTGCAAATCCGTCTTCAATTAGGCCCGCCGGACGTTGTGGCCACGGATAAACTGTGTGCCAAAGCAGTGCTCCAGGAAAAGTTACATGCGCCGTCAAACCAAGCCTCCTGCTTGCTTTTGCTGCGAGCATCAGCTGATCAGTAGCCCATTCTTCCTTTGCTTGATGGTCATCAATAACATGATCGGGGCCGAAGCCGTTGAACAAAGTATCATATGCCGGATGACAAGCTACTAGTTGCCCTTGAACATGAGTAGAGAGTTCAGTAATTTCTACTCCGTATTTGGATGACACTAATTTTAATTCGTCACAATAACTCTGATCGTTAGCTGCCTTTTCAAGGTCAAAAATACGGCCGTCCCACGATGGAATTTGTACACCACAATACCCCATAGATGCTGCCCACTCAACGATACCTTCAAAACTATTAAACGGCGCTTTATCGCCGGCAAATTGTGCCAAAAAGAGCCCCGGCCCCTTAATTTGTTTCATTCTTTTATTTCCTAGCCTTTAATTTCAATCCATTTAACTTTAGAATTTGTGCTTTTTACTAGTGCCTCAATGAAGGCCATTCCTCGCACACCTTCGTGAATACCTATCAACCCTTTACTATGGGAATAACCTTCTGGTTCACGTATTGCTTTTGCAAAACATTTATAAAGGTTTGCAAAAGCTTCAATATAACCTTCTGGGTGACCAGATGGTAATCTGCAGGCACCATAAGCTTCATCACACAAGTTATTTTTATCAACACCCGCTGTGTAAGTTTGAATCACCGCACCATGAGGTTTATACAGCAATATAAATGGCTCCATTTGGTTCCACTCAAGACCACCATTTTCACCATATATTTTAATCTTGAGCGCATTTTCTTCACCAGCGCAAATTTGGCTCGCTGTAAGCGTCCCGCTTGCACCGTTATTCATTTTGAATAAAACAGAGCCATCATCATCAAGTTTACGACCCTTAACATAAATATTAAGGTCCGCACAAATATGTGTCATCTGGCTTCCTGAAATATATTCGACCAAATTATGGGCATGTGTACCAATATCCCCCATAGTCCCACTGATACCTGATCGTGCAGGATCTGTTCGCCACTCAGCCTGTTTATTTTTTCCTGAATTTTCTTCGGACTGTGAAAGCCAACCTTGTGAATATTCAACAAAAATTTTTCTAATCTCTCCAAGTTTACCATCACTCACCATCGCTCGCGCTTGCTTTACCATCGGATAACCCAAATAGGTGTGAGTTAAGCCATAAAGTAATCCAGTTTTATTAACTAAATTCTCGAGCTTCTGTGCCTCCAGGAGGTCAAGCGTAGCAGGTTTATCTGACATCACATGAAACCCTGCCTTGAGAGCAGCAACCGCTGGTGGGTAGTGCATATGATTTGGTGTTACTATCGAAACAAAATCCATGCGCTCATTTTCTGAAAGCGCAGCCTCTTTCTCAATCATTTGCAGGTAGTTATCATAAACCCGGCTTGGGTCCATGAATAGAACCTCACCAGTACGGCGAGATTTTATAGGGTCACTGCTGAATGCTCCGCAAACTAACTCAATTTGATTATCAAGGCGAGCCGCCATACGGTGCACTTCACCAATAAATGAACCCGGACCGCCTCCAACCATTCCCATTCTTATTTTACGGTTCATTAAACTTTGGAGATCAGACATCAAAAATTCCCATTAATTGCACCTATACATCAAAAATGTAATCAATTACATTTTGATTGGCAAGGGATATTACCTCGTGTAATATTAAATGGCTGAATGTAAATAAAATAACTTCCTTAAATTTAAACTAAATATTGAGTAGCACAGGAGAATGCAAAATGCGCCTTAAGTTAATTTTCACTTTTTTAATTTTACTACTTCAATTTCCATATGCTCACGGTAAGGAAGAAAACTGGTTATCATTATTTAACACTAAAAACCTTGATGGGTGGACGCCAAAATTTTCTGGTTACAAAGCAGGTGTAAATTATAAAAATACATTTAGCGTTATCGACGGAAATTTATCAGTGCGCTATGACGAGTACAATAATTTTGATGATAATTTTGGTCATATTTTTTATAAACAAGAGTATTCAAACTTTATCCTTAAGCTTGAATATCGAATTCACGGTGAACAAGTGTCAGGCGGCCCTGATTGGGGAATCCGAAATAATGGAATTATGATATATAGCCAATCTCCTGAAAGCATGGGAATTGATCAAGATTTTCCACGATCTGTTGAGGTGCAACTTCTTAATGGAGGTGATAATGATGAACGATCGAATGGAAACGTTTGTACACCAGGAACCCATATTGTTATGGATGGAAAGCTTATTACACAACATTGTATAAATTCAAGCAGTGTCACCAATCGCGGTGATGACTGGGTAAATGTTGAAGTTGAGGTCAGAGCAAATGAAAGCATTCGCCATAAAATAAATGGAGTAATGGTTATGGAATATACAAATCCACAGACAGATGGCCGTGACGAAGAGACACCAGTCACGGATTTATCACATCTTAGCCCACTCAGTTCAGGTTATATTGCTTTGCAGGCGGAAAGCCATGGTTTTGATTTTAGAAATATTATGCTACTTGATCTGAGCCAAAACTGAAATAAAATTAAATGAACATTCCCAAATAGTAGCTGGCAGAACCAAATAAGGCGATTTTTTCTTCTAGGATCATGTGTGTCTTTATTTGTTTAACAAAGGGAAGCTTTTCATTTTCTTCAAATTTTTTTCTAAACTCTAACTCATTAAAATATTGGGCAATTTTAGGCACTACCCCCCCCGAAATATACACACCACCCGTTGCATTAAACGTACCGGCCATGTCACTTGCATACCCCCCCAATATACCTGAGAAAATTTTGAGGGTCTTAATACAGTCCTCGTCATTTTCGTTTATGGCTTTTTTCGTAATCTCTGAGGGGTGGAGTTTTGAATGATGCCTTCCATTTATCACCCCAAGAGCATAATAAATATTACTTAGCCCACGTCCAGAAACAAGGTCTTCAATAGAAATACGATAATACTCCTTATTCAGAACATTAGCTATTTCCTTTTCTATATCCCCGCTCGGTGAATAGCCAACATGACCGCCCTCACTAGCAACAGCCTTCCATTTATCACCAACTGCAACAAGAGCTCCAACTCCAATTCCAGTTCCTGGGCCAACGACTATTTTATTACCACGCTCATTAGTTTCCCCGCCTCTACCGATTTGGCGAAGCTGGTCCTCGCGCAACGTTATCAACGAACAGGCTTTGGCACAAAAATCATTAATTACTTTTACTTCTTCCATTTTTAATATTAGTGGGAGTTCAGATTGATTAAACTTCCATTTTCCATTCGTTAATGAAACTTCGTCTTCGTTCACGGGACCTGCAAATGCTAGTGCTGCACGTCTTACCTTTATACCTACTTTGTCTAAATAACTAAGGACTGCATCCTCTAAGGAAGGCCAATCATTAGTTTGTAAGATAGAAATTTCCTTAATTTTTACGCCATTATTCGCGTTAATACTTGCAAGAGCAAAACGAGCATTAGTACCTCCAATATCAGCAACCAAAATTTCCGAATTCATTTATAAAATAATCCTAATTAAAAATTTAACTTATTATCTTTAGCAGACCCAATTATATTTTGGAACCCGCGGAATAATTCTCTCCATAATTGTAACCTTTAATTAAAATAATCAGAGGTAAGTTAGGAACTATCAACAGATAATGTTAATAATCGATTTATAGTTAAGCAATACCATTATTTTGCCCAATATAGCGTAACTGGCACAGCATCTTGACATAGCAAATGACTTACCGGAAATAGCTCAGTCTTTTCTTTAGCTGATTTTTCTATAACCTTTAGTTTTTTTTCACCGTAACAAAGTAAGAATATCCTTTTAGAATTAAGCAACGTATTTAAAGTTATGCTAATGCGAGCAACATCGTCACCTTCTCGTCTCACAGGGTGGCAACGTTGTGTGTTTTCTATACTCATTGCGTCCCTCGTGTCTGGAAGGCCTGGAAAAAGTGACGCAACATGACCATCCTCGCCCATACCTAACAAAACTACTTCGGGTGGCCATGGCAATTCCTTTAATTTATTTTCTATCTCTATCTGTCCCCTGACGGGATTATCTGCTTTAGATTTTAAGCTCATATATTGAATTTTTGATGCTTCGTTTTTAATTAGAGTACCACGAATAAGTTTTTCATTACTATCTTCATGAGTAGGTGCAACCCATCGTTCATCAGTGGGTGCAACCCAAACCCTGTCCCACGGAAAGTGTTGTTTTGAAAGATGTTCATAAAGAGGGCCGGGCGTATTTCCACCCGCTAGAAGCATAGAGGAAACACTTCTATCATCTATAACGCTAGAGAGGGCCTCTAGAACATCTGCAGTCAGGCTAACAATCAACGCCTCCCGACTTTCAAATTTATTTATTTGCAATGGCATCACTTACTAAACTCAACTTTTATTTATCAAAATCTGGACCGTTAGAACCAGATACATACGTTTTCATTTCCTGATCTGTCGTTATCCAAGCATCGCGAATAGAATCAATCCATTTCCACGATGCCATTATCTCATCATCTCGAACAAAGAATGCCTGGTTTCCTTTTATAACTTCACTTATTAATTTTTCATAATCTTCCGGAACACGATTAAAAAAACCTCCATTATTACCAATTTCCATCTGATTTATATGAGGAGCTTGCACTTCATCTGACCCGGACAGTTGCTTCATCATCATTTGGATAGAGACTGTGAGCTTGGGCTGGATTTCTATTAACAGAAAATTACCAAAGTCCGTATCGTAAAGGTTATTAGAAGGTGGATTAAACTTAATTCGGATTTCCGCTAACCTCTTCTCCATTCTCTTACCAGTTTTTAAAATAAATGGTACACCACGCCATCGACCATTATCTATATTTACTTTAAGGGCGACAAATGTTTCACCTGTTCCTTTTATAATATCGAGATCTGGTTTAAGGTCCTCCTTATAGCTAGCAACTGGTTTGCCGTTAATCTCTCCAGCCAAATACTGAGCACGAATAGAACTGCTAGAGATATTATCAGCATTAATAGGCCGTAGTGCTTTGATGATTTCAACTTTTCGATCACGAATATCATCCGCAGAAAGGCTCTTTGGAACCTCCATCGTGATATAAGTAAGTAATTGCATGAGGTGATTTTGCACCATATCACGAAGAGTACCAATATGATCTAAAAACTCAGCCCTCCCTTCAACACCAATCTGCTCTGAAACCGTAATCTCAACCTGATCAATATGTTGGTTATTCCAAACCGTTTCAATCAGATGATTACTAAAACGAAGGTGAAGTATATTTTGCACAGATTCCTTTGCTAGATAGTGGTCAATGCGATAAATTTGTTTTTCACTGAAATAGTCAGAAAGTGTAGCATTAATTTTATGTGCACTTTCAAAGTTTTCGCCAAGAGGTTTTTCTACAATCACTCGCGAATTACTAAAGGTAAGCTTGTTTTTTTTAAGTTGCCTACAAATAGGCGTAAACAACGCCGGCGCAACAGAGAGATAATATATAATATCCCGCTTATCTTGGTAGTTCTTAGAGTATATAAAATTATTTAATTTATCCCAACCTTCATTTCCTGAAAATTCAATATCAATATAAGATAAGATTGTTTCAAACTTTTTCCAATCAGTATAATTAAAGTCATCGCCAATAAAATATTCTAGTTTTTCTTTCACTCGCAATAAAAAATCACACCGCTCAAGCGGCGCCCTTGATATACAAAGGATCCTAAATTCTTTAAGCTCTCTATCCTCCTTGAACAAATGATAAAGAGAAGGTAATAATTTACGTAATGAGAGATCACCGGTTCCGCCAAAAATAACTATATCATACATATTACAAGGGCTTCTCTGATTTTAAAATTACAAAAAAGTAATTGTTTACATCATCTATATCAACTTTTTTCTCAGTCAAATGATTATTAAACTTAATTACCACCAAGTAGCATAAATGGCTACGAGCACAAGAAATACTGAAACCGCAACAAGATTATATCCCGTTGAAGTATTAAAATCTTCTTTATCTAACTTGTGTACATATTTACTTTCTTCTTTAACCCAAAGCGATGCACAAACAGCAAGAGCAAGGCATATAAAGAAAACAAAATTCATTCGGTCTAAAAACGGCAATTCAGGCCAGAAAAATTTAAATGCAAGGGAGGCTAAAAACGATCCGATAGCAGCCGCTAATGCCCCGGTTGGAGTTGTTCTTTTCCAGAACATACCAAGGAGAAAAATTACCACAATTCCTGGTGTGAAAAAGCTAGTAAACTCCTGCACATACTGGAAGGCCTGATCAAAATTACCAAGCAGAGGTTTTGCGCAAATCATGGCAATAATAAGTGACGCAAAGCTTACCAGGCGCCCAATTGTAACGTAATGACGTTGAGTTTCATTTGGCCTGTAATGACTATATATATCCATAGTAAATATAGTTGAAATACTATTCGTCATTGATCCTAAGGAAGAAACGATGGCAGCAACCAAAGCTGCAAAAACAAGACCCATCATACCTACGGGCATTAAAGTCATAAGCTGCGGGTAGGCCTGATCTGGATTATCAAGACCCGGATTAAGCACAGCTGCAGCAATACCTGGTAGAACTACAATAATCGGCATAATGAGCTTAAGTATAGCAGCAAATGCAATACCCTTTTGCGCTTCCTTAATACTTTTAGCAGCAAGTGCACGTTGAATAATATATTGGTTAAAACCCCAGTAAGAAAAGTGAAGTACCCATACCGCTCCTACCAAAGCTGTTATTCCAGGAAGGTCTTTGTAAAATGGGTTATCCTTTGAGAGTATCATATCAAATTTTTCAGGCGCTTTTTCCGTCAACGAGATAAACCCCTCAACAACCCCAGCACCATTACCAATCATATTCAGAGTAATATATGATAAATAGAGGCCTCCGATTATTAATAAAACTACCTGAATGATATCGGTAAAGGCCACCGCCTTAAGACCTCCATACAAGGAATAAGCCCCAGCGAAAGCACCAAGAAATATAAGCCCATAAACGATGTCAACGTCAGCAACAGTATTTATAGCCAATGATCCTAGCCAGAGAACAGAAGTTAAATTTACGAATATATAAACACTGATCCAGAATACGGCGAGAACCAGCTTTACATCGCGATTATAACGCCGTTCAAGATACTGTGGCATAGTGTAGATGCCGTGCTTAAGAAATATAGGAAGGAAATACTTTCCAACAATCATAAGAATAATTGCAGCCAACCACTCATAGGATGCTATTCCAAGACCTACCGCATACCCAGAGCCCGACATCCCTATAATTTGTTCAGCTGAAATATTTGCTGCAATTAAGGATGCCCCAATTGCCCACCATGTAAGTGAATTTCCAGCAAGAAAGTAGTCCTTAGTGTTTTTCTCGTGGCCCGCCTTCTCTCGTGAGACGTAGCTCGCAACTATAATCAACCCAATTACATATGCGATAAAAATTGCAATATCTATCCCAGAAAGGCTCATAAAAGTTTCCCTTTTTCTTATTGATTATTCATACATTAGTATTAGTCATAAAAAATAAAAGTTACTATTAAAAAATTCAAATCTATTCTAAGAGAAATTTGGAATAAAAAATGACAAATAACCAAAAAAAATTAATTGGATCAATACTAATTGGATTAATAATAAACTCTCCCGTAATGGCTACCGAGGGCTTTGGTTCTAGGGGGGGATAAAAGCCTGATGATAATAGTGTAATTTATTATTTTGGATATGGGTCTAACCTTGAAGAAATATATTTTAAGCGTTCGACACCAAGCGAGAAGCATCTGACAATTGCTAACCTTCCAAACTACGAAATTCAATTTCGAAAATACTCAACAGATCTTGAGGGCGGAATAAGTAATATTATATCCAAGCCTGGAGCTATGGTGAAGGGCATAACATACACAATAGATAAAACATAAATGGAAGTATTAGATACTTTAGAGGATGTACCCCTCGGTATCTATAACCGAGAAACTTTTAAAGTGGTTGCCGAAGACGGCAAGTGGTATAATGCCGACCTATATTAAGTGGCAAACCCTAAAGGACCATTTATACCATCAATTAAATACCTAGGTTAAATGATTAAAGGTGCTAGAGCTCAAGGTATAAACAAGCAGTCGACTGATTACTTAGAAGCCCTACGGGATGAAGTCCTGGCAATAGAATTAATCTTATTACCCTATCAAAAATACACCCTACATTAATACAAATAGGTTAAATTCAACTATATTCTTGTTTTTTACTGTATTTAATTCTTTGACTAGGGTGCAGTTAATTTAAGAATTTTTGGCATTGGGGTGTCTTGAAGAATATATATAGCACCGTTAGCCCCCTGGCTCACATGACGTAATCTATGGCCAGGCTCATCAAGCAGCCGCTCTTCTCCAGCGACCTGGTTTCCTTCAAGTACAAGCCTTGACATATATTGTGATGATAGTCCGGTTAGAAAAAGGTTGCCTTGCCAATGGGGAAACATTTGACCTGTATAAAACATCATTGATGATGGTGCTAATGATAATGATGATGCACCCCAGTAATATATAGGTTGCTCAGTTCCTTCCTTAATAGTGTGATTTTTTCTTGGAGGGTCTGAGGTTGGCAATGGACCATATGCAACATACGGCCAGCCATAATCCTTACCTGCTTTGATAATATTTATTTCATCACCAGCGCTTCCGCCTTGATCAGCAGCCCAGAAATCACCGGTTGATGGATTTTTTGCTAAACCATTTGAATTCCTGAGTCCAATAACATAAGCCATATCATTAACATCATCGTTACCCACGAATGGATTGTCAGTTGGCACTGTTCCATCTTTGTTAAGCCTTAGGACAGTTCCATAGGTAGCTTTCAGGTCCGGTGATCCCATCGGACTTTTACGTTGAGTAGTAATAAGAAGTTTACCGGTATCGTCAAATGCCATTCTACTTGGCACAGTATTAGAAATTATTTTTATCCCTGATATACTTTTTTCATCTACTGATAGTTTAGCGCTGACAACACGCCAATGCCCCCATGGATTGACTGATTTTTCTTTACGAGAAAGTTTATTCCATTCACTCCGCTCGCTACCAAATTTTTTATACGCCTCATCAGAGTTATCACTTATTATGTCATCTGGTACACCGAGATAACTAAAATAGATCACTCTACTACTTTCGAAATCAGGATCTAAGATAATATCATTTAACCCCCTTGAGCCCCATGCGCGAACACCAGGAACTCCCAAAACTGGATCGGAGACACCTCCGTCTGGTGAGATTACTCGTATGCGTCCCGGAACTTCGGTCACCAACATATTGCCATTTGGTAAATGAGCCATTGCCCAAGGACGGTTAAGACCAGTTACAAAGTCACTCACAATATATTTAGCACTTTTTGGCGCAAGCGCTGCTCTTGTTTGGCCTTCGAAGGCAGGATCAATATTTTTAGCCTGCTGTGCCGTTACCGAAAAGTTAAATGCAATCACAGCTATGCAGCTGATTAGAGCAATCCGAAAGTCTTTATGCGGCTTCATTTAGTTATCTCCCTGATATATAATTTTAAGTATAGAAGAAGATTATTTTCAAATCAATACGAATAGGTTATATGTATATTAAGTATAATAATATTCAGGATAAAATATGACGATTACGCTACACCGAGGCGACCTGCCAAATACAGTAAATTTTTCTGGATCTGTTGCCATAGATACTGAAACTATGGGTCTTAATCCAAACCGCGACCGACTTTGTCTTGTTCAACTTTCAAGCGGTGATGGAAATGCTCATTTAATACAAATCGCTAAAGGTCAAAATAAAGCTCCAAATCTCCAAAGGATACTCGAAGACGAAAAGCTCATAAAAATTTTTCATTACGCGCGCTTTGATGTAGCCGTACTTAAAAAATATTTGAGTGCAAATGTTAGTCCATCCTATTGCACAAAAATTGCTTCAAAATTAGTTCGCACCTATACTGATCGCCACGGACTTAAAGATCTTACTCGGGAACTTCTTGGGGTAGACATCTCAAAACAACAACAAAGCTCAAACTGGGGTGCTGAAAAACTTAGTTCAGCTCAACTCGAATATGCAGCCTCCGATGTATACTATCTTCACAAAATGATGGACAAACTTAATCAAATGTTAGTAACCAGTGAACGCACTAAATTAGCTCAAAAGTGTTTTGACTTCATTCCCACGCGATGCATTCTTGATCTTGAGGGTTGGAACGACGTTGATATTTTTGCACATAGCTAAAATTTGAAATCAATTTTAACCGTTTTATCTTGAAGCAAACTGTCATAAGGATTACATTTTATATTTAGTTATTTAAAACTTCATCATTTTGCCACGATTGGCAGTTAGTAATACTACACATAGATGAATTGTTGAAAAAAAATTGGAACCAAAATATTGTGAACACTCATCCAGATGATATAACAGCATTAAATAAGACTGTATCATTCGATGAAAATGAGCGTCAAATAAACCGCGCTCAGCGACTTAAAAAAATGTTTCCTATAATGACACTAATTGTTTTTTTATGTCTTGTGCTTTATCCAATACTGGCGTCCCGTGAAAATAGTTTTACCCTTGCTATCGATAAACTTCCTACACGTGACGAGAAAGCTAAGCTCATCAAACCAAGTTATGTAGATGTTGATAGAAATAATAATCCTGTTAATATCACCGCAGCGACCGCAACCCGAGAAGAAAACGAAAATACTAACTATTTCTTCACTGATCTGATTGCGCAAATGTCACTTCCTACAGGAGAGGCCATTAAAGTAAACGCAAACCGTGGTAAATTAAATACTCGTAGCCAGGTCATGGATCTTGGCGGTGAAACTATTATCTCATCACAAGCAGGTTTTATGCTTCGATCAACACAAGCAACATTTTTAATTTCTGAAAAAATCGCTTTTGGTAAAAACGGTGTCTCTGGAATTGCACCTTTTGGAAACTTTAATGCAAACAATTTTAATGCTGATGTTGAAAGAGAAATCACCATATTAGAGGGAAATGTAAGGATCAACTTCGATCCAAATAAACCGATGAACATTATATCGAACAAAGCCATAGAGCCTAATAAAGGAAATAACAATTGATTAACCAAGAAAATCCTATATTGCAAACTTTAACCTTAATTATTGTCGGATTAGTAATAAGTTTTTCGTTCGCAAATGCGCAAGTATCTGCTTTGCGCGATCATGAAGTACAAAACCCTGTAGATATTAGTTCCGACCGCCTTGAGGTTAAGCAAAAAGAAAATATAGCATTGTTTACAGGGAATGTTGTGGTTACACAGTCTGACATGTCCCTTGTTTCTGATCGTATTACAGTATTTTACCAGGGTGATCGAAATAAAGATAATTCTTCATCAATATCAAGACTTGATGCATCAGGCAATGTGACTATGACCTCTCCAACCGAAACAATAAAAAGTACTTGGGGCGTCTATGACTTCGAGAAAAAAATTATTACTCTGGGGGGTAATGTTCAGTTTTCTAACGCAGATGGTCAAATTAAAAGCCCGAGACTTCAAGTTAATTTATCAACAGGACAAATTACAATGGATTCTGGCCAAGGTGAGAGCGATAAGCGGAGCCGAGTTAGCGGTCAATTTATTCCTCCTGAAATTTAAAAGTACAACTAAAAAAACAACAAAGCGCATACTTGATGTAAATTTCTTTTTGAGTAAATGAAAAAATGGAAAAAATAATACAACTTTCTAAATCTGGCCACTCCCCTTCCTCAATGGAAGATGGACTTGTCGTCGACACGGTTGAAAAGAAGTACCGTAAAAAAGTTGTTTTACGCGGAATATCTATGCAAATAAAAAAGGGAGAAGTAGTTGGTTTGTTGGGTCCTAATGGTACTGGAAAAACCACCTGTTTCTATTCCATGGTAGGTCTTATAAAGCCAGACAGTGGAAGAATACTCCTGGATGGCCACGATATAACAAAAATGCCGATGTACCGTCGTTCGCGGCTTGGAATTGGTTACTTGCCTCAAGAATCATCAATTTTTCGTGGGATGACTGTTGAGGAAAATATTTGGTCAGTTCTTGAAATTTGTGAAGCTAACTCACAAATGAGAGCGGAAAAACTAGAAATTTTACTTGATGAGTTCGCAATTCAACATATCCGACAATCTCCTGCTTTATCTCTTTCTGGAGGCGAACGCAGACGGGTCGAAATTGCAAGGGCGTTGGCATCTGGCCCACAATATATGCTTCTTGATGAACCATTCGCCGGAATTGATCCGATCGCAATCGCAGATATTCGCAATTTAGTTTCGCACCTCAAAGACCGAGATATTGGTGTCCTAATTACTGATCACAATGTAAGGGAAACTCTCGACATTATTGACAGAGCTTATATTATTCACGATGGCCAAGTGCTAATGTCAGGAACACCAAAAGAAATTGTAGAAAATAAAGATGTTAGACGTGTTTATTTAGGTGAAAATTTTAGTTTATAGCAGGAAGATTTAAATGGCATTAACGCCGCGCCTTGATATAAGAAATTCGCAATCACTGGCCCTAACACCCCAGTTGCAGCAATCCATTAAAATGTTACGCCTCTCAAGCACTGAACTTGCTGATTTTGTATCAGGTGAAGTAGAGAATAACCCATTACTAGAATATGATGAAAAATATTCTGCAGTGGAAACACAATTAAACACTACAAATAAAGCTCCCCAGAACTCTAAACTATCCACCATAAAGAATGACAAACTACGTAATGAAAATTATAATGAATTTTATGAAGAAGGTGGCCACTCAAACAATATAGATACCATACCAACCCAGAACCTTAGCTTTAGCGGTAGTAATATAATTAAAGGTGGTATTGGTAATTTTGATTTTAATGAAAATCTAGCAGAACAAAAACAAGTTAAGCCAATCTCACTCAAAAACCATCTTGAAAGCCAACTTAGCCTTATACAAGTGGCACCAAACGAAAAGATTATTATCCAATATTTAATAGGGTTAATGGATGAAGCCGGCTATATAAAAGAAAAAAGTTTCCTTATTGCAGAACGTTGTCGATGCACCGAAGATGATCTGGAGCGAATATTTAAAGTTGCTCAAACCATGGAACCTCTTGGCGTATTCTCTCGAAGCCTCGGAGAATGCCTAAAAATTCAACAAATTCAAGCTGATCGCTACGATCCAGTTATGGCAATTTTTCTTGATCACCTCAGTATGATTGGTGAACAAAGGTTCAATGAACTGCGCCAGCTATGCAATGTTAACAAAGAAGATTTTATCGATATGCTAGCGGAAATTAAAGCACTTAATCCAAAGCCCGGACTAAAGTATGGAGATGATCCCGTCTACACTATAGTCCCAGATATCTATGTCAGGAGAACATCGAAAGGAAAGTGGTTTGTCGAGCTCAATAACTACAGCCTACCTAAAGTTCTTATGAATAACAATTACCTTAAAGAAATTTGTGAAAAAGAGTTAAAAAAGAAAGATAAGGCATACATACAAGAATGTGCTAGCAAAGCCAATTGGCTATTGCAAGCCCTTGATCAGCGAGCCAAAACAATTCTAAAAGTTTCAAGTGAACTTGTGCGTCTGCAAAAAAACTTTTTTGAGCACGGTATACAGTATCTTGCACCCATCAACCTAAAAAATATAGCCGAAGCTATTGATATGCACGAAAGTACAATTAGCCGAGTAACGACCAATAAATATATTGCAACGCCTAGAGGAATATTCGAAATGAAGTTCTTCTTTACAAATGCAATTGGCGCACTGGACGGTAATAAAAAGTATTCGTCTAAATCCATTAAATATAAAATTAAAAACTTAATCGATCATGAGACTCCAGAGAAAATTTTATCTGATGATAAAATCGTTAAAATAATTAGAGATGAAGGTATTAATATTGCCAGAAGAACTGTTGCAAAGTACAGGGAGGCTTTAGAAATACCCTCTTCTATAATAAGAAGAAGAATGAAAAACCCCGTTCTTTAAATAACGTATAGAGAGCTAATCTGCAGATAACGTTAGCTCTCCTATAAATAGTAAAAATTAAAGTCAAATTGAAATATGACTTTATAATAAATATGAGATTACTGGGAAACTTGATAAATTATTAACTTGGCACAATTTTCCCTAACCTTATATCAGCGCTATGTATCAGTGTGAATTTTTGCACAAGTCCTAGTTATCTGAGACAGGATCAAAATTAAAATGAGAATTACTATAACTGGAAGAAAGCTCAATGTTAGCAATTCCCTCAAAGAGCATATAGAATCAAGACTTGAGGGCAGTGTAAAAAAGTATTTCACTCAAACAATTGACGGTGACGTAACCCTATCAAAGAATGCGCATTTATTTAGGGCAGATTGTAAAATACATATTGGGCATGGCATTTATCTGCAGTCAAGTGACGAGGAAACAGAAATTTATTCAGCCTTTGACGCTGCAGCAGAAAAAATGGAGACCCGCCTACGTCGCTATAAAAGGCGTATTACCAATCATCATAAAGAAAGAGGTAACGCGAAGGAAAATACAGCAGCAGCCTATAACGTGGTCGACATGTCAGATGATAAAGAGATTGAGCCCGAGGGCAATATTCCTATTATCGTAGCTGAGATGAATATGGATATTCCCGATGTAACCGTCAGTGATGCAGTCATGAGGCTTGATCTAGGCGAGCTACAAACACTTATGTTCCGAAATAGTGGCCACGGACGCATTAATGTCGTATATAGACGAGCAGATGGGAATATTGGCTGGATTGACCCAACAACCTCTTAAATTAAATTCATAACTAAAAAAGATTATATTTAATTATTTTTATTGCTATTAAGAATGATTATCATTAAGAGTCAATAGTAATTATTATCATCAGAGTAGCGTTACGTTAAAATATTTTTTTAAAACTGTGAGACAGAGAAGTAAAATGAGATCAAGATGGATATTTCAAATTTAATAGATATGGATACTATTTTTCCAAAACTAAAAGTAAGTAGTAAAAAACAACTTATTCAAGAACTTGGAAATATTGCAAAAAATAGCATTAAAAGGCCTGTTCACGAAATTGCAACCATTCTTATGGAGCGAGAACGTCTAGGCTCAACGGGTGTTGGCCATGGTGTGGCAATTCCACATGGGCGTTTTGCCGAACTTAATAAAATTTGTGGCATCTTTGCCAAACTTGAAAAACCCATTAATTATGATGCACTCGATAATCAACCAGTTGATCTCGTTTTTCTTCTTTTAGTTCCGGAAGAGGCGGGTGCGTCACATCTGAAGGCACTTGCTAAAATATCTCGTGTTTTGCGTGATCAATCTGTTTGTGAAAAACTTAGGGGAACTGATAGTGGCGATGCCATATACGCAATCCTCAATTCTGCAAATAATGCATAAAAAATCTTTTAAGTAGGTCTCATAATCCAACGACTTTAAAAGCCAAAAGTTTTCTCAAAATAAATTATGGAGAGGGTTTTATCCAGACAGTCCTATCATAAATCATTAATAAAAGTCACCATTCGTTTGCGTTCTGCACCCGTTGGCAGGCGGCCGCGCAAGGCGCCAATATTATCAACCACATGATAATTATTAATGGTACCCGGAATAACTACAGTAATATCTTTATGCCCAAGAATAAATTTTAGAAAAAACTTTCCCCAGCTATCAACACCAAACTCTTTAGCCCAATCCGGTATAGCAAGTCCTTTACCTGCAGTTGGACCAAATAACCCGCCTCTTGCAAACGGTACATTTATCATAACTGCTACGCCGTGCTCTCTGGCCGCGGGGAGCACTCGTTGCTCAATAGATCGATTAAGAAGATTATAATGACATTGTATAAAATCAATTTTATTATTTTCGATTACTCTTGCCGCATCATCATTCTGACTGTCTCTAAAGTGAGTGATACCAGAATAACGCACCTTACCTTCTTTTTTAAGAGCGTTAATTGTCTCAAGGTGAGCTTTCGTGCCACGAAGGTTATGAACCTGTAAAAGGTTAATATTATTAGTTTTAAGATCTTTATAGGACTGGACACTTTGATCAACACCCTCCTTTTTATCACCTCGAACGCTTATTTTAGTTGCTAGAAAACATTTGTCTCGGGCATCCATCTCATCCAGTGCACGCCCAACAATTTTTTCTGCACTACTGTAGGTCGGCGATGTATCAATCACTGTACCTCCCTCACTAAGCAAAGTCTTTATTGCATTTTTACGTTTATTAAAGTTTGCCGTTATATCACCAAATTCAAGCGCGGTACCTAGGCCAACAGCAGGGATTTTTTCGCCCGTTGAGTGTATTGTACGATGAAGTAAATCAGTGGACCGAGCAATCGTAGAGCCTGTAAATCCAGAAGTTGCAATAAGACCTGCACCTACAGCACCACCGCTAAGTTTTAAAAAATTTTTACGGGTAATCCTATTTGATTTTTCTACCATTAATCTTCTCCTCTAAATTAATTATTCTTACTTTCATGAGTTTTCCCTAACTTCCAGGCTAATATACCCCAAATTAAAGCTAAAGGTACTCCAATCATAGAAACCACAGCAATCGATAGGCCCATTCCAGCATTGAGGCCAGTATAAATCCAGCCATTTATCACATCCCCTCCCCTAAATATCGCTGTATCAATGAAATTTTTAGCTTTATATTTTTGTTCACGACTGACAATACTGAAAAGATTTTCGCGTGCAGGTGAGAACATACCATACTCACTAGCTCGCCGTATGGTTTGAAATATTATAAAAATACCAATAGTTGGCGAAATCGCCAGCAGAACAAAACCAAGAACTGTAATAATGGGAAGTAAAATAATTCCTGCTTTTACTCCATATTTTATCATCACGGGGCCTGAAATAAAAATCTGAAATATGAGCGCCCCTATTGATACATATCTTTCTATAAGTGCAAAAACTTTAACCCGTTCAGCTGTGTCGGAATAACCGTTATATATAAGTGAGCTTTGTTGAAAGTATGCAAAAGTAGCTGTAAGCGAAAGCAAGAATACAAGTGCACTGATGCCCATTAAATATCGGGATTTGAGAATTTCAGTAAAACCAGCCAGGATACTGCCACCGATTGCTTTGTTGTTATCTAAATTAAGTTGAACATTTTTCATATCTGGAAGGTTGTCTTTTCGAAGGCTAGTAAGACGTAGCACACATACAATCGAAAAAAGTAATATAGTTGCTGATATTAGCAAGAGGCTTTCTGTGCCAACCCTATCAATCAATAAAGTAACTGTAATAGGGCCTAAGATGCTGCCGATGGTTCCTCCAGAAGCAATTAGTCCAAAAAGTTTCTTTGAATCACTCGCTTTAAAAATATCAATCATAAAACTCCAGAAAATGGAAACAACAAAAACATTAAACACACTGAGCCAGACAAAAAATACCTTGGCAGTAAGGTCCATCATAATCTTATTCGAAAAAAAGACCCAAAACAGCAATAAATTAAGTATAAAAAATGAATAAATATAAGGGATAAGCTTGCGCCTAGGAAAATGAGCCACTAATGCACCATATATTGGCATTACAGCAAGCATAACGATAAAAGTATAAGAAAATAAATAGGCTAATGAACCAGTCCCGCCCGCAATTCCCATTGCGTCACGTATTGGCCGGAGTATAAAGTATGCAGTTAGTAGGGAAAAAAAATAAAGGAACGACCAAACAAATGCCGCACCTTCTTTTTTAAAGATGCTCATAAAGAATGTTTTTTGAAAATTCTTTAATTTCATGTTCAGCCTCTGTGTATAAATAATATAGTACGCTAAACTCTTCCAAGATTACTTTTTTCTATATTATTTTCAATAGAATTTAAATTTTAGTTAATGCTTATGTCTAAATTTTTGAAGTTATAAATTTAATACTTAAGATAACTAATACAGCAGTAAAAGCTCTAGAATGATCACTAAAATAAAAAGTTTTAATTAATCATTTTGCAACGTATTAAAGTGCCAAAGTAAGCTTGCAGCCTTTCGCACGGGAGCAACAAGTCATTATGCGGTCTTGGCTATTTTTTTCTGCTGCGGTTAACACCTCATCCCTGTGATCAACCTCTCCGTTTAAAACACCTACCTCACAAGTCCCGCATATTCCCTCTTTACAGTCATGCGGTGCGTCAATACCAATAGCAAGAAGTGCTTCAAGTACGGTTTGGTCATTTCTAACATGAACTGTAATATCAGAATCCTTTAGCTCCACTTCAAATGAGCGTTCGTTTTCGGGACTAAGATTTCCCCCCCTAGAAACAAAACGTTCGAAATGAAGTGTATTATCTGGCCAACTATTTGACCTTTCCTCAAGTTCACATAGTAATCTTTCGGGCCCACACGCATAAACCTGGGTACCTTCTATGATATTACTTGTTATTTGTGCCAAATCCATTCTATGTCCATCTTCTTTGGAGTAGAGGTTTAAATTATTTGCGTGATCAGAATGCAACCGTTTAACCAAAACCATCCCCTTAAGTGATCGAACCGCGTAATGAAGTTTATATTTTTTTCCAAGAGATTTAAGCTTATCAGCCATTGCTAAAATAGGTGTAATTCCTATACCTCCAGCTATCAAAATATAACTGTTCTCCTGTTCATCAAGCCTAAAATGATTTTTTGGACCTACTATTTGTACATCATCATCCACAGCGATTGTATCGTATATATACTTTGAAGCGCCTCGACCTTCTTCTTCCTTAAGAATTGCAATTTCATACTGATTACTACTTTCACTTGGGCCGCATAAAGAGTATTTACGATTATAACCATTAATAATAAGATCAATATGAGATCCAGGCGACCATTTTGGTAAGGCATGGCCCGTCGCACTTTTCAAAACTAAACGAACAATATCATTACATTCTTTATAGACCTTAGAAACTTTAAGGCTACGGGTTAGATCATCCTTTAATGGTGATCCTATTGGAAAATAGTGATTTTTTTCGAGGATTGACGAGTTATTTAACTCAGGGTTTTTATCCGAGTCCCATTCAACCCAAAGGCTTGATGGGCCGCGAAAAGAAGTGTTCGGAAGGTATTCATATTGTTGATCTTCTACTAATCTAAGGTGAGGAAGGCGTTTTGTGAACTCTTCAATAAAAATACGCATTTCCATTCGTGCTATATTTTTACCCATGCATTGGTGGCTTCCATAGCCAAAGGTTAGATGATCCGTTGTATTCTCACGGTATAAATCAACCTCATCAGGATTTTCAAAATGACGTTCATCATGATTAGCAGAAGCTAAAACTATCAACAACTTTGCATCTTTTGGTATCTTTACACCGTTAATTTTGGTTTTTTTAGTTGCTCGTCGACGCCACGCCACAACAGACCCTTCAACTCTCAAACACTCTTCAACAGCATTGGGAATAAGATTAGGATTATTACAAAGCTCCTGCCAAGCTCCTTCCGTCGAAAGAAGTAAGCGTATGGCATTTGCAGATGCATTCGAAGTTGTTTCATGGGCAGCAACAAGTATCGCCATCATCATTGAATGTAGATAAGATGAGGTGACAATCTCAGGGTAAAGCTTATGCTGTCTAATAGTATGATGCATCCAACCTGATCCATCAGGATCTTTACTCATATTTTCAAGTATTTTACCTGCAGCCTGCCAAAACTTTCCAACGGAATGTGCAACAGCAAGTTGCTCACTTTCTGACGGCTTACCCCAAGTGTTTACAGTATGAGCAACCGAAAATTCCCGCAACTGCTCAATATCCTCATCAGAAACACCAAGAAAATGCAAAGCTACCATCAATGGTATCTCCCAAAACATTTCATTGACCAGATCTGCTTTTCCATTATTAATAAATCGGTCCATATATACACGAGTAAGGTTTCTGATATCATCTTGATGTTTTTCAAGCTTATCGAGATTGAAACTTTCCATAAGAACACGTCGACGTTCCATATGAGCAGGCTCGTCCTCATTAACTAGTGTCCTATTCATGGCATAACCATACGACTTTAATATTTCTTCTGCCTCAGGGGGCGCCTGAGTTATTTTTTCTAAAGCAATAGAAGGTGAAAAAAGAATGTTATCACGAAATATAGACTTTACATCCTCGTAACGAGTAACAACCCAATACCCCAGCCTAGGATTGTAAAAAACTGGTTCTTTTTCACGTGACCAGCGAAGTGCTTCATGTGGATTTACCAGGTAATCCTCTTCAAAAACATCAAATGCTGCAGCATCGTTCGAAATTGGACACCCTGTTGGTGACTTCATCATATTGTCAATCTTCATTAAATTGCTTCCCAAGTACCTAATTTTTCAGTCAGATTTTGTTGTGACTGAAATAATGATCTTTTAATTCTTTCTGCAGCAATATTATTTTCATCCCCAATATCACTTTCATACCCAATGACCGTAAGGACAAATTCAACAGTCCCACGCGAGCCTATGATTGGCACTGACATGGAAATAACATTTGATTGAAAATCGCCTACACCACGTGAAAATTTCCTTTTATTAATATCTGCGAGCTCTTCAAGATATTCAGCTTTATCAACCTCTCTTCCATTTATCTTTGGCTTGCTTGGAAGCGAAGAATATCCACTTATAACTCGATCTTTTTGTTGGTCATCAAGAAATGCAACAAACATTCGTCCTGGCGCGCTGTAAATGGGAGAAAGTACTTCACCAATTCTAACCATCAATGTTATTGGTCTTGAGGATGCTTTTCTACCAACTACTAATGCCTCTCCGTCATTCCATATTGTAAGGAATACCGTCTCATCAACTTTAGAACCTAGGGATTCCAATTCTTCATTGGCTATAGTTACACGATCAATCCGCCTTATTGCCTTAAAACCTAGCTTCAGTGCCTTTGGTCCCAAGTCATATAAGCCCGGCTCCTTCATTCGTGTAACCAACCCCGTTTCAATTAGACTAACGAGATATCGGTGAACCTTTGCTGGCGACATATTCGCTTCATTAGCGATAGCATTAAGGGAAAGTGCGCATCCCGCATCAACAATAACATCAAGGACGCCCATTCCAATGACAACTGAGTTAATTCCTTGTTGTATTTTTTTTTGTTCCGTCATTTATTATCCAAGCTGCTCAACCTTTTGATCAATTACACCAAAAATTGAATTACCGTCATAATCCTGATGATCAATTTTCACACTATCTCCAAATTTAAGTAGATCCGTTTTAGGACTGCCGTCATTTATAACTTCTAATGCTCGTTGTTCACCAATGCATCCACAGCCAACTGTTTCATCTTCGTTAGAAACTGTTCCAAGTGCAATAATAGTTCCCGGTTCAAATGTTCTTGTTACTGCAACATGAGAAATGGCATCACCATAGTCAAATGGTGTTCCAACTCCAGATTCGAGTGACCCAAACTTCTCACCTCGAACCCAGCAATTCATCTTACCAGACACAAGTTTTTGATCCCAAAGATCTCCAAGTTCATCCGGCGTAACCGCAATAGGCCCTAGAGATGAGGATGGTTTACCCGTTAAAAATCCAAATGACCTTTTAAGTTCTGGTGGTATTAAACTGCGCAGTGAGATATCATTAAGAAGCATAAATAACTTAATATACTTTGTCGCTTCACTTGGTGATACACCGATCGGCACATCACCAGTAACAGCAGCAATTTCAGCTTCAAAATCAATACCATGATTTTCATCTGGTAATTTAATTGGGTCATTCCAAGCCATGTAACCATGCGAAATTCCTTGGTATATTAGTGGAGCATCCAAAATATCCGCAGGCAAGCTATCGCCACGTGCTGCCCGATTGCGTTGGATATGACTTAAATAACAGGCACCATCCAAATACTGATAACAACGCGGAAGCGGTGCATCAAGGTCACTAAAGTCCAAAGTGTACGCACCCTCTGCCTCACCATCGTTTAGCTTATTATATAACTCTTCTAACCTTGGTGTGATCATATCCCAATCATCCAGGGCTGCTTGCATGGTTGCAGCGATATGTGAAGCATCCACCGCCCTTTTTGTATCTTTACTTACAACTAATAAGGCACCGTCACGGCCACTTTTTCTTGAAGCTAATTTCATTTTTTAATTCCGTTCATAACCTGTTTTACCACCAAATACTTTTTCTCTTTGTGACCAGTCATGGGTTTGGTCCCACAATTCGAGAACTTTATATGCTTCATCTGCAAATACTTTTCGGCGATCATCGCCACAAGTGTCTGTAGTCAGCTCTAGGCGGTGTCCGCTTGGATCAAAAAAGTAAATAGATGTAATAAAGTCATCATGATTAACTGGCCCAAGCACCTCAATATCTAAGCTCTCCAACCGTTTTTTTTCAGATAGTAACACTTCAACATTTTCAACCAAAAATGCAAAATGCTGGATCCACCCTGGCATCTCCATATCCTTCATATTTCCGGGGTCTTTAGGGCATTCAAAAAAAGCAATACATGCTCCATCCTCCATTTCTAGAAATATATGAATATGCGGACTATACTCCCGCGTCGAAGGAACATGATCTTCACCCATGGCATGAGAAAATTTAAGTCCTAAAACATTCGTATAAAATTTTACTGTTTCCTTTGCATCTTGACACCGAAATGCCGCATGGTGAAGTCTTTTAATAGTCATATTATTATCCTATCTTTATCAATTTAAACTTTATTATGTCATCATAATTAGATGAAAATAATACACTCTAGATTATCTAAATAATGTATAATAAATTAATTCATTATTCAATAAGTAATTATCTCATTTAAGACCTAAGCACGTTAAAGGTTACAGGAGAACACTAGTCTAGATTTATCTTGATTTTTATACATGTCGTGTTAATTATGTTATATAAAATGAATATATTTATATGCAATTTTATTAAATATTTACTAAATGAGCAAGGTGTAGATAATGAGTGAGCTTTTAAAGCTTTATATTGATGGTCAATGGGTCGGTAACGACAGCAATGAAAGAATTGCTGTTATCAACCCGGCTACCGAAGAAATACTTTATTATGTCTGTTCTGCAACTGACGAAAATCTTTTTTGTGCTGTCAAATCTGCTGAGCAAGCATTTAAAAAATGGGCCTTTACTTCCGCCGTTAAAAAATCAGAAATATTAGCGGGCGCAGCTAGCAATCTTGATATAAACAGAGAAAATATTGCGAAAGCGTTGACCCGTGAACAAGGAAAGCCAATAGGGGAAGCAATGGGAGAAGTCCAGGCTGCTATCCAATCATTTCAATGGGCTGCTGAGCAAGTACTTCAGATTGAAAGTCTTGTTTACGATGACGATGTGGGGGGGTACACCCAACAAACTGAATATGAGCCCGTCGGCATTGTTGCCGGGTTTTCACCCTGGAATTTCCCTATTATGCTCACTGCTCGAAAAGTAGCGGCAGCAATAGCTGCGGGGTGTTGTATTATTATAAAGCCTGCCGAGGAGGCACCGGCGTCAGCACTCGCAATTGCCAAGGCACTAGAAAGTTCTGGACTGCCCTCAGGGGTGCTAAATATGGTATTCGGTGACCCTGAACAAATTTCCAATACCTTAATTAAACAAAAATCTATACGTAAAGTATCACTTACTGGCTCAAGTGCGGTTGGTAAAAAACTTGCTAAAATTGCATCCACTACCCTTACTCCTTGTATTCTTGAGCTTGGTGGCCATGCACCCGTACTAGTATTTGATGACGTAGATGTTGATAGAATAGCAAAAAATCTTGCTATTTTTAAATACCGCAATGCTGGACAAGTTTGTATTTCACCCAGCCGATTTTTTATCCATAAAAATATTTTTGAATCTTTTTCTAATAAATTTGTTAAGTACGCAGCAGCATTATCTGTTGGTAATGGTTCAGATAAAGATACCGACATTGGTCCCCTTGCTCACGAAAGAAGGTTGGAGGCTGTAGATATCTTAGTAAACGATGCTATACATAAAGGTGCAACTTGCCTTCTTGGTGGTAATAAAATTAAACGTTCTGGTTATTTTTATGAAACAACAGTGCTCACTAATGTTCCCAGAGATGCCGAACTAATGAAAACAGAGATTTTTGGACCAGTCGCAATTCTAGCAGAATTTGAAGATATTGATGATGTTCTTTCTCGAGCGAACGATGTACCATATGGCCTTGCTTCATACGTATTTACAGAGGACCAAAAAATAATTGATTACGTGAGACCACGACTTGATGTTGGTCTGGTAAGCATTAATATTACCACACCAATAAGGGAAAATGTTCCGTTTGGAGGTGTTAAAGAGAGTGGGTATGGATATGAAGGTGGCAAAGTTGGGCTTCATAGCTTCTTACACAGTAAATTAATTCACAAGGCTTAAAATATTGAGTAAAAAAACAAATTTTTTATATATAATGGTGGATCAAGCTCGAGCAGATTTTCTTGGCTGTTACGGTAATAAAGATATTAAAACACCTAACATTGATAAATTAGCTGCGCGCGGCACTCGTTTTGACCGCCTATACGTGGCAAATCCATTTTGCATGCCCGCTAGAGCAGCCATTATGACCGGTCGCATGCCATCGACAAATGGGGCCCGGACAAATGGTACTCCGCTTAGTATTCAATCACGTACCTTCGTTGGCGCACTTCGTGAAAGTGGTTACGACACAGCACTCATTGGAAAAAGTCACCTACAGAACATGACTGGTCTCCCTCGTGCTTATACGCCGCCCGTTGTAAGAAAGTGTAATACAGATAAAGATGGCTATCCCGACCAACCAACCAGATCAGTTCTGACGGGAGATAATTATGATAATGAAAATTCCATTCTTTGGAAGAAAAATGAGGACCATCAAGTCAAAACACCCTATTATGGGTTTGACCATGTTGATTTATGCACTCTTCACGGAGATAATGTTGGTGCCAACTACCCCCGATGGCTTAACAGTAAACACAAAAATTCAGAAAACCTGAAAGGCTCTAAAAACGCTTTAGATAAAGGTAATATATCAACACCGCAGGCCTGGCGAACCGCTGTTAATGAAAAAGAATATCCAACTGCTTACATCGGGCAACAAACTATAGATTGGATTGCTACTCACGATGAAGGAAAGCCGTTCTTTGTACAATGCTCCTTTCCCGACCCACATCATCCTTTTACACCACCAGGGAAATACTGGAACATGTATAATCCCAATGAAATAGAGCTACCTAAAAGTTTCAATAAAGGGAGTTCTCCCATTCTTGACCATCTTCGGAGTGAACATGAAAAAGGAATTTCAAACCGTGAAAGCACTCTTCCATATGTGGTTAATGAAAAAGAAGCACGCGAGGCTATAGCATTAACTTATGGCATGATATCCATGATTGATGACTGGATTGGAAACATCGTTGAGGCACTAAAAAAATGTGACGCATTCGAAAATACTGTGATCATATTTGGATCTGATCATGGAGATTATATGGCAGATCACGGTATCATGCTTAAAGGTCCTATACATACTCAAGGTCTTATACGCACACCATTTATCTGGACAGACCCAACCTCTAAAGTAACGGATTATGTTAAAGATATTTGCTCTGGAATTGACATTGCCCCAACTGTGCTTGAGCGGAGCAACACCCCTTCTTATTACGGTATTCAGGGCAAAAGTCTTAATGGCCTTATCGCTGGAAAAACAACAACCCACAGAAATGAAGTGTTGATCGAAGATGATCGTGAAGTAATTTATCTTGGGTTTACAGAGCCACAAAGGGTTCGCACTATGGTTACTAAACATCACCGTATGACCCTTTATCACCCATCTGGTCATTATGAACTTTTTGATCTAAAAAATGACCCCCATGAACTTGAAAATATTTGGAATAAACCAGAATATAAAGAATTAACCAATGTAATGACAAAGCGTATGCTTCAGTTAATTTGCGAAATGCAGGACTGGAGCCCGCTACCCACTGGACGGGCTTAAGGATAAAAAATGAAAGAACAAATTAAAACCCAAACTGGAGGAAGACTTCTTATAGATTGTCTTCTAAAGCAAGGAGCAACAATAGGCTATTCTGTACCTGGAGAGAGTTACCTTGGAGTTCTGGACGCACTTTATGATGTGCCAGATCAACTTAAGTTAATTATCTGCAGACAAGAGGGAAGTGTTGCCTTTATGGCTGAAGCTCACGGACGTCTCACCGGCAAACCGGGGCTTGGTTTTGTGACGCGCGGACCTGGAGCAGCCAATGCAGTTATTGGCGTACAAACCGCCCATCTCGATGGCACCCCTATGATTCTTTTCGTCGGACAGGTTCCTCGCAAAAACCGCGAAAGAGGAGCATTTCAGGAATTAGATTTAAAGGGCTTATTTGGATCAATGGCTAAACTAGTAATGGATATTGATGATGCAACGCGTATTCCCGAAATCATTAGTCGCGCATATAGAACAGCTTGTTCCGGCAGACCAGGCCCAGTTATTTTAGGTCTACCCGATGATATGCAACTTGACGATGTTATAGCCACACCTGGAGACCTCATTAAACCTACTCGTTCTGGCCCTAGTGAGGAAGCTTTAAACGAACTTAAAAAAATTATAGTAAACGCTCGGAAACCTATGGTTTTGATAGGGGCCAAGCCAAGCACTTGGAGCCAACAGGCTAATGATTACATTCAAAAATTTGTTGAAAATCATAATCTTCCAGTCGCCACAGTTTTTAGGCGGCAGGACCAATTCGATAACGGTCATCAAAATTATGTGGGGGTCAAAGGTGTTGGTAACGACCCGAAACTTGAAGAATATGTAGATGAAGCTGACGTGTTAATTATTATCGGTGCAGAAATGACCGATATTGAAACTAATGGTTATCAAAAATACGATATTCCTAACCCAAGGCAGAAACTAGTCCACATAAGCTCAGGACATGAAGATATAGGAAGAGTTTTTCAAGCAGACCTTTCCATCGTCTGCGATATGAATGAATTTGCTAAGTCCTTATCTGATTTAAAACCATCAATTCAACCATCTTGGGGCGATTGGGTAAAAAAAGGCCATAAAAATTATCAAGCATTTACTCTTAATAAAGGTAATATGCAGGATGCCGACCTTGCAGGGATTATGAAGTGGCTAAGTAAGACCCTCCCAGATGACACAATCGTTAGCTTTGGTGCAGGAAACTATACTCAGTGGATCCAACGTTATTTTTCACATAATCAGTTTGGCACTCAAGTAGCAACTCAATCAGCTATTATGGGGTATTCAGTCCCCGCCGCAATATCTGCCGGCATGCTTTATCCAGAAAAAACTATTCTGTCCTTCGCTGGAGATGGTTGCTTTTTAATGAATGGGCAAGAAATTGCTACAGCCATTCGGTACAACACTAATGTAAAGTTTATCGTGATTAATAATTCTCGTTATGGATCGATCCAAATGCATCAGGAAAAACGCTTCCCGGAACGTTCTATAGCCGTTGACCTTACTAATCCAGATTTTGCAGCACTTGCAAGGGCTTATGGAATACCCGCAATGCAAGTAAAAACTATTAATGACTTCATAGAAACCTTTACAGACCTAAATAAAACTGCGGGACCTTGTTTGATTGAGATAATCACAGACCCTGACGTGATTACACCCAGTATAATGCTTTCTGATTTAAGAAAAGGATAACCGAATGGGTCAGCAAACTTCAGATCAAATCCAAAAAAGGGTCACTTGGTCTTCAGAGAGAGTGTTTTTATTTGCAGTCATTGGTGGGGCTGTAGGTGTTGGTAATTTATGGCGTTTTCCCTATCTTGTGGGCGAAAATGGTGGTGGAACTTTTATCTGCGTTTATATTATTAGTATTATTGCTCTAAGTTTACCACTTAAAATGGCAGAGGTTGCACTTGGAAAAGCGGGCCGAGCTAGTCCTGTCCTTAGTTTTCGAAATATTGCCAAAGAAGCTGGAGGATCAAAAAGTTGGAGTTTCGTCGGGTGGTCCATGAGCTTTTCTATGTTTCTTCTTCTAAGTTTCTATGCGGTTATAGGTGGTTGGAGCCTGAAGTATGCGATTTTATCCTTTTCGGGTGAATTGGTAGCAATTGATAAGGTAGGAGCTAGTAGCGTTTTTAACACCATCAATGATGATCCATTTACCCTTGGCATGTGGCACCTAATTTTTCTTGTGATTACAACCTTTATTGTTTCAAGAGGTATTAAAAGTGGGCTCGAAAAGGCCTTTAAAAAACTTGTTCCTGCATTGCTTATTATTCTTATTGCCCTCGTTATCTGGGCAGCTATTACTGCTGATTTTCGCAGTGCTGTAAACTTTCTGTTTCATTTTGACAGTTCAAAACTTTCTTGGACAATGGTACTAGAAGCAGTTGGGCAAGCATTCTTTTCACTGGGCGTTGGTGCAGGTATATTTATGGCATATGGAAGTTATGTGCCACCAGGAACCTCAGTACCCAAAACAATGCTGATCACTGGCATAATGGATACCTTCGTGGCCCTGATTGCTGGTCTAGCTATATTCCCATTTGTTTTTGCCTACGGCCTTTCCGTAGCGCAAGGACCAGGCCTCTTTTTCCTAACGTTACCGCTTGCATTTGGCGCAATGCCCTATGGTTCAATGGTAGGGTTTATGTTTTTTACTCTTATTTTTATTGCTGCGCTCTCCAGCTCTATTGGAATGTTAGAGGTATCGATATCACGTTTCAAGGAAATTTGGCCAAATGCTAGAGGGAGAATAGCCTGTTTTGTAGGCATACTTTGCTGGATGATTGGCGTTACTTCTGTCCTCTCCTTTAGTGTGTTGAAAGGTGTGGAGCCACTGGGCTTTATTAATTTGTTTTCTGGAATGAATATATTTGAAACCTTTAACTACTTCCTTGGTAACATTGTTGGACCAGTAAATGGATTGTTAATTGCCATTTTTTGTGGCTGGATCCTCAAAGCCGAAAAAGCAAAAGAAATTCTTGATTTTAAAAGCAGCCTTCATGCAAAAATTTGGCTTATGCTTGTTAAATATTTAGTGCCGATCACTTTATTTTTAGTAATCATAGGTATAATAATTCAAACTTAGGGATGATAAAATAAATAATTAATCCATAAATATCTAAAATTTCAGCGTCTAAATATTTTTTAATACTCAAAGCAAATTACTGATTATAGCTTCAGTTCCATCTATTAGTGGATCAATACAGGGTAAATCAACACGCTTTGATAGGGATGATAAAAAACTTACTCGCTCCTGATCATCAAGCATCGAAGTATTTACACTAACACCAACACACTTTATATTAACGTTTGTTAGAGATCCTATCGATATCGTACGTTCAATGACCTGTTCAACGGACGGGATCGGAAATCCATTCCACTCACCTATTTCTTCTCGGCCAGCTTCGTGACAAACTATAAATGCATCTGGTTGCGAACCAATCAAGAGCCCCATACTCACGGAACTATAACCAGGGTGAAATATTCCGCCCTGACCTTCAATGATATCCCAGTGATCAATATCATTTTCTGGTGAAAGTAATTCTGCTGCACCCGATAGGAAATCAGCAACCACCGCATCAATAGGAATTCCACTTCCCGCAATCATGATTCCAGTTTGACCACTGGCGCGGAAATCAACTTTTAATCCTAATTTTTTCATATCTCTTTCAATGGCAAGAGCAGTATATTTTTTACCCACCGCACAATCAGTTCCAACCGTTATAATACGTTTTCCAGAACGTTTTTTTCCACTCCCCACAGGTATATCTTCTGGAGGTACGCGTACATCAACGAGCCTAGCGCCTGATTTCCTAGCCGCTTCAACTAGGCGCGGGATATTATTAAGTTTTTTATGAACACCCCCCACAATATCAAGTCCAGCATCTAACGCTTGCTCCATAACGTCGAGCCACTGTTCAGGAATACCGCCACCAACAGATGCTGTGCCAATGACAAATGACTTTATTCCGGCAGCAACAGCCTCATCAATATTCATATTAGGCAAACCAAGATCAAGACCATTTTCGACAAGATTCATTTGCCCCTTACAAAGTTCTGGCCTCCAATCAACTATTCCTGAACCAGTTTTGGCGTAAACCCTGCCCACTTCTGCTCCCAAAAAAATTAAATATGGTGCTTTTATTTCTATTGTTATCATTTTTTATCCCATTAAATATTGATCTGCGAGAACTTCACGAACTGCACGGTGAGCCTGATCAATTGCCGCGTCAGTAAACGGGCTTGCATCCGCATCTGAATTGGCAATTGATATACGTCCAAGTGGCTGGCGTGCCACCACACAAGGCCTATCATCAGTTGCAAACATAGCCCAGTGATAGGGCTCAGTTATGGTATCATATGCATACGCATTACCATGTGGCCAACGATTTACGGTGATAGCAGCAATATCACGTGCAGCATTAAAACCGCCTGCTCCAAGCATGCGCTGAAGCTGTTCACGAATATTACGCTCAAATGTCTCAAATGATGTATTTAGAAGATCATATCGACCAAGTCGCAACTGATCGCGGCGAAGTTCACCAGGTGCATTGGGTGCACGGTGCATTTTAACAACTACCGGTTCGTCCATCGTTTTTGGGGCTATATAGTCTCCAACCTCCAGAGGATAATGAAGGCTTGACGAGGTGTGGTAAAGTCCAGGGGAACTAATCGAACTGGTACCCAGTTTTTCAAATGCTTTGCCATCACGTAAGAGTACATTGGTATAAACTCGGGGAGCTTTGATACCATAAAGCTGCGCTTTCTTTTGTTCTTTGGAAAAATCATCGCAAATGTAGGGTATTACATTATGCCAACATGCCATAATGACATTTTTTGATTTGACTGTGTGGGTTTGCCCATTATTCATATAAGATATATCAACGTCTTTTGCTAACTTAGGTTTGCCGTTATGTGCAACATTTACCACTGTGCTATTAAGCCGAAGCCGAGTTAAATTTGATTCTGTATCAAGTTTTGCGTAGTCCACTTTCGCCGTAAAAATATCATCAAGAGAATTTCCAGTAATAGCTTCAGGAATAAGACTACGAACCGTAAGTCTAGTAATCGTCGCATTACCATCAGGAAAATAAATACTTTCTTCACGGTATTCATGTTCGCGGCCGTGATGCGACCCCGCTATATGATGCATTGGGCTAATTTTTTCTGTTGGCTTTAAATTTAAATGTTCAAACCCTGGATTACCTCCAAGCTCCCAACAAAATAATGCGGGTACCTGCTCTGCTCCCACATAAAACCGAAAATGAAGTCCGGGTGCATAAAGTGGCAATACCCGCGGGTCGATACCAAGCTCATTAGTGACATAGTCAGCGTAGGTCATACCAGCAAGTTTCACTTTTTTTTCTTGATCCGAGAGCCCAACAAAAGAACCTGCCTTTACATCTTCATTATGCAATTTTCTAAACTGCTTCTTTAACGCTTTATCAATAGGGGCTTTATCCCAAAAGTCATCCCAAGCCCCTACAGCACGACGATCTCTTTTTGAAAAACCATCTTTGCCGCCAAATGTTTCCTTATTAAAAAAGGTTGATCCACCAAGGCCATGGGTGCGATGCTCCCGGATCATTTCGCCAGTTTTTTCTTTATAAAGTTTAGTATTAATACCTATTTCATTAAGATAATCCATTGCAACAACACTGTAGTTTGATGGCTGTTCTATATTTAGAGTTCCTCCATTTACAATGATATTACGTCCATCTAAATTGTATTCATTCCGTTTGGCATGTCCCCCAAAATCATCATGATTATCCAGGATTAAAATTTTAGCATCAGCCCCGGCTGATTGTCTATAAAACCAAGCTGCAGAAAGACCGCTAATTCCCGCACCTACAATGACAAGGTCATATTTTTCTTGGATTGGGTTTGCTAAAAAAACATCACCGTCTCTTAAATTGTGTGCTGTTTCAAAAGACCCATCATGGCTACCCCGCATTTTCATTTTATCAGGTGGGTAATAGCCAGAATCAGACTGATCAGGTTTATTTTCGTTCAGGCCCTGCATTGCCTTGACAAGTGATGGGCATAAAATTGCACCCGTCATTGCGATACTTGCACCACTGAGAAAGTCCCGTCTTAAAATTTTACGGTCCATTCCTAGCTCTTTATCGGTGAATTTATTTATCTTCATGAGGGCTCTCAGCATTTACAAGAATTTAGGCTATCATAACAAGTTATTGGATAACAATAAATATGTTCGAAATATTTTTTCATACTAATGGTTTACCAATCCTTATGATTTTAAACTAGTAGCCATAATGGATAAGAATAAAATGATAATTTAGTCAGCCCGTTAGTAAATTAATCTAAGCCCAATAGGTCAGACGCATTACCTGAAATCATTTTCTTAATATCGGTTTGTGAGTAATTAAGGTCAAGGCATGTGGCAATAACATTTTTAAAGCCTTCTATTGGTGTCGGGTTACCGACCTGTCCGAGGTCTGAACCAAGAATAGTGCGGTCCACCGTTCCTGCTTTTATCAGGTTATCGAGATTTTTTGGAGAATAAAAATGAAATTTTGAACCCGGCACAAACATACACATCGAATGTTCCAAATATGCGCCCATAGTTACTAGTTCCCTCATTTCGTCTTCGGTTGCATCAATCAAATAGGATGGGTGATTGACGAGAAGTTTTTTAACTCCCCGTTTTTTAGCCTCTTCAAATAATGGAAAAATCTCAGTAATATGGAGGTGTCCACCTGAAAGGACAACATCTGCTTCCGCAATCATATCTAGTATAAATTTGACTTCGTCCAGAAGCCTTCCATTATCATCAAGGACCCCAAGTTCAACGGGTGCAAGCATTTTTTCTTTTGTAGTTGGAAATTTTTTTTCAAAATCTTTATCCGACTTATGGTGAGCTATATGGTTTCGGGAAGAAAATGTTGGCATCCATATGAGTTTAGCACCCAGTTTAATACCGTGATCAACAGCAAAACGATTAATGCCGCCCGTGGAATTATTGAGCGGAACTCCAGAAAGCATTTGAACACCGAGTTCTTGAAAGTGGTTCATAAGCAATTCTGTAACTGGTGTTGCAGAATAATAGTGATCCTTAATCAAGATCGCCTTCATCTTAGCTGCAGCCCCTTCTTTCATAACTTGGATATGATCAATGCAGCGAGGCATTACACTTGGCCCACTATGGCAATGGAGATCAACAGCACCAATAAGAATTTCATTAAGTAAAGCGTCATCATAGTTGCTTACCGGTGATTGATCAGAAGAAGAATTAATACGGTTTGGTATATTTTTTACCATTTTTTTTCCTTAGATTACGAAAAGTCTTCGATAAGGTTAGTGATACCCTTTTGAATTAAGTTATGTTCCGAACCGACAGCAAACATGGTAACGCCTAGAGCGCGTAGCATATCTTTTTCTTCGTGTTTTGCATAAGCCGCTATACGTTTTCCAGCCTTTCTTGCAACACTACAGACATGCTCTACAGCATCGACAACTATCTTGTCATTAATTGAATTTGCACCATAGCCCACAATAAGATCCATGCGACCAAGGAATATACAATCTATATCCTTCACCTGAATTATTTGCTCTATATTTTCAACCGCTTCCACATCTTCAATTTGAGCAATGACTGTAGTTTCACGGTCGGCCTCATCAATATAATCATTCATATCACGGGTGCCGTAGCCACCGGCGCGGGGCGTTCCCGCAAAACCACGTTTTCCCCCGCGGTAGCGTCCACCCGCTGCAATTTCTTCCGCCTTCTGTAACGTCGCCACATGCGGAACAATTACGCCAGTCGCACCACAATCTAATGGATAAAGCATTCCAGTAGCCGTGTTTTGCTGAATGCGTACGAACATTGGCATATCTAAATTACGTCCTGCCATAAGGCAAGTATCCATAGCATTTAAGTCGATAGGGCTATGTTCCTGGTCAAGAACTAAAAAATCCATATGTGAATTTCCCATTACCTCAACAATAGAATGAGAGGGAGTTTTTACAAAAAGCCCTACTAACTCTTCACCTGATAGTAACCGGCTTCTAAATGAAGGTTTTCTTGATTTTTTTAAAGTCATTTTAATTTGTTTCACTTGTTTTGATATTTGGAACAATGTATCAATGTTTGATAAATTGTCAAAATTTAGCAATGATTAACATAGGGTATCAATGAATAAACTCAACGTAAAAATAGGGGATATAGAACTAAAAAATCCTCTGATTTGTGGATCAGGGGAACATTTTATAGAGTTAATTGGTATTGAAAAGGCCTTCAAACATGGAGCAAGTGCGATAGTCATAAAATCAACTAACGAAAGTATTGCAGCTAAAATCCAACTCCACAAAACAGACTACACGATGATAGATAGTAATTTTAAGCAAATACCCTGGGACCAAACTCCTCCGCGAGATGCCAGTCTATTTAATCGTTCAGGTCTTCATCCAAAACCTTTTAATGAATGGCTTGATCTTGCTGTTAAGGCCGACCTAATGGCAAAAAAATATAACTCCTATGCTATAGCTAGCCTGATACCTGCCGATCTTGAAAAACTAATTGAAAACGCAAAAAAAATTGAAGCGTCGGGTATCCGAGTGCTTGAGGTAAATGTTGGTGCCCCCCATGGTGACGAGGCTGTTAAGGGTGCTATAATGCTTGAGCGTGAGGCATCTCATATAAGAGAAATTACCAGAAAAATAAGAGATGCCGTAAATATGCCTTTATGGATTAAATTGACCGGCCAGTCGTCAGAAATACCTGCTATGGTTAAAGCGGCAAAGGATGCCGGTGCAGATGCAGTAACCTTAATGGGACGATTTATGGGCTTTATTCCTGATATAGAAACTGGGGAACCAATACTAGGTACACATGCTGCATATGGCGGTCCGTGGGCATTGCCTCTAACTGCTCATCAATTAGTAAAATCACGAAAATTAATTGGTCCAAACTTTCAAATGCTAGCAACTAACGGTGCCAGAGATGGTCATGATATCATTCGGTTTATGATGGCAGGGGCTAGCGCTGTGCAGATGACTAGCGCGATTTTTACTGATGGGTATTCAGCAATCGATAAATCACTTGGACAACTAGAAAAATACCTTGAGGAAAAAAATATAACTGCAGCCGACTTAATTGGTCTTGCTGCTGACCGCGTAAAAACCTATGCAGAACAGGATAGTAAAGTAGATCACTGGCGTAAATTTACACCAGAATAAATAATCACTATATTCTAAGGAAGTATTATGAAAATACCAAAAGTTGACTGGTCGAAGATGGAGTGGAAAAAAATACGCGATGGCGTTTATCAAAAAGCCTTCAAAGGTGAAGGGGCTACGCTTGCTATGCATAAGCTTGAACCACAACACGAACCTCGGCCCCATAAACATATCTATGAACAAATAGTTTATATCATGGCAGGTGAGGTTGATTTCCATGTTGGTCAAAAAATACACCGACTGGGTCCAGGTGGCCTTCTTGTTGTTCCGCCTAACGTCATGCACCACGCAGAAGTAGTCGGTGATGAGGATGTACTAAATCTTGATGTGTTTACTCCCGCTAGAACAGATTTTTTTGAGTAATTATAATGCCTAAAATTAAGCCTAATGATTATGTAAGAGCGGCACCTCCACAAAATCAACCACCGGCGAACACAAACCGTCCTGAGTTTAAGGTTAACCTTGCTCTTAATGAAAGCCCCTACCCGCCAAGCCCGCAAGCAGTTAAGGCTGCACAACAAAGTATCGGCACCCTAAATCGCTACCCCAATTACTTTTCAGCTGATTTGCGCAAAGTACTTGGTGAAAAATACAGTCTTGATGATACGCGCATCATGTGCGCCGCAGGATCTGAACAAATCTTAGCCTTCATTTCCCGCACCTATATTGGTAAGGGAGATGAAGTGATTTATCCAAGGTATGGTTTTATGGTTTACCGTTTTAACATTGCTATGGAAGGCGGGGTTCCTGTTGCCGTTGATCACGATGAAAATTTCGTTATTTTGGTTGATAATATATTAAATTCCGTGACCGATAAAACTCGACTTGTATTTCTTGATAATCCTGGAAATCCGACGGGCACATATGTTCCATACTCAGAAATCAAAAGGTTACGCGAAGAACTTCCCTCACATATACTTCTTGTGCTAGATGCAGCCTACGCAGAGTTTGTAACCAAAATTGATTATGACGCAGGTTTCAAACTAATCGATGAACACGAAAATGTCATCGTTACACGAACCCTTTCTAAGCTTTACGGGCTGGCCGGCCTTCGAGTTGGGTGGGCGTACTCAACAACAGAAATAATTAACACACTAATGCACCTAAAGGGTGGATACAATGTATCAAAGCCAGCACAAACCGCGGGTGCAGCGGCCATACTTGATGATGCATATGCTATAGAATGTCGTGAAAAAAGTCGTATTGGTATTAACTACCTCACGCAGGAGCTTCGGGCAATGGGACTAACTGTTACTGATAGTGTTTGTAATTTTATAATGCTTCATTTTCCTGACCGTAATCAAATGAAGAGCTGTGATAGCTTTCTAAAGGATCACAGCATCATAGTTGGCCCACTTGGCGCATATAATCTTAAAAAGACACTTCGAATTACAGTTGGTACTATTAATGAAAACCAAACATTCATCAATGTTATGAGAGAATTTATGAAAATTAATATATGAGTTGGAAAACTATAATCCCCAGGAAAATTAGGTAAAGTTATGCCTGTAGCCTATGAATTATTCCGTTTTGATCGGTTAGTCTTACCTGAACACCACTAAGTTGGCTCAATGTTTTCTTAATACTACTTTGTGTCATATTTGAAAATGCTGTCGATAATGCATCCGCTGTAGTCGCAGAACTAGCCTGAACTGTAACCGAAGCGTAAAGTTTACTACTTAGCCCGGTCTGCGGGTTAAAAAGATGATGATATTGACCCGAGGCATCAAAATTATTACCGTAGCCACCAGAAGTTGCAAGAGCACTGCCCTTCATTTCGACCACATCCGCAATCGAGACTTGATCAAATGGATCAAGTAAGCCAACACGCCAGGGTTCCCCATTTTTTTGTGGACCATTTGCACGGTATTCGCCAATGTCGACAAGAACATGCTTAAAGCCCTGCCCACTCAGATATTCAGAAACTTTATCAGTGATATAACCCTGTGCAATACCATTAAAGCTAACGGCCATATTATCATTATCAAATGACACATAATCTTGGCCTAAACTAATTTTATTTGAACCAATATTTCCCAGTACAGCAATAACTTTCTCTCTAAGAGCCCCAGGAACTTCACCACTAAAATGGTTTTGATAAACATTCCAAAGTGGTTGCACAGAAATATCAAATGAACCATTAGTTATTTGGGAAAATTTCTTTGATAACATGACGAGCCTAACAAAATCCGGAGATGGATTAGATAGATTTCCAAATTTATTAAGCTGGGATACCAGTGATTCCTCATCATATAGGCTAAACATAACTTCATATTTACTAATAATTTTTTGAATATTAGCGAGTATTTCCTCTGCCTTATTTCCATCATCAGAATAAAGTTGAATAGAGGCCTCAGCACCAAGTGCTCTGCCATGCCAGTCATAAAGCTTAGAGCTTTCTTGGGCAGCACTTAACGAGAATGGCGCAATCAATGTTCCTGCACCAATGGCCACAACTCTGAGTAGGCGCCTACGATTATTTATCAATTCAAAAACTCTACATTATTTCAATTAATTTATTAAATATGCTTAACTAATTTTCTTTTGTGACTTCATTATGAAGCAGTAATGCTACCCGCGCCATACGTTTTAGTGAATTCACCGATAATGTCGAACCAGAAATACCATTAATAAGTTTATTAAGTCTATTATTTTTAGTAATTTCTGCTTCATAGTATTGAGCGCGGTGTAAACGATTCTGGATTTCATGGCCACGGCTTTCTCGATAAACGAGAACGCTAATATCAACAATTTTACCACTGTCAACTACAACGCCCGCGGTAATCGGCCAAGTATGCCCTATACTGTTAAGAACCCAGGTAGTTCTGTTTCCATTTCGCCAGTAGCGATATCTGATCGGAATACTATCGGCTCCATTTATTACCTGTTCTATATCGTCTCGTAATTCACCAACAACCCAAACGGTGGATTTTTCTGGAGTTTCACCCCCATAAAAACTTCGCACATAATCACCGGATTTATTGTATACCCGATCAGCAGGCTTAAAGGTGCCTTGTGCATTCCCTGCCGTAGAGACAATCAAAAATGCGGTGATTATGCTTAAAATTTTCACTTAGTAACTTTTAACCTTCCTTAAAACATAACCCCAATTCCTAGGTTTATGCGGTTATCATCTTTTGCAACATTAGCCATATTATCAATTTGATAGTCAGCCTTTATGACAACATTTGGGTGCGGCCAGTAATTTACACCGACAGTAGTTTGTTTGTTTTCTGTTGCCGTTACGTTACCAGCGTTGTTGTCATAAGCACTAAGGCGAATAAAGGTACCGAATGCTTGACCATTTCCAAATGAATACTTATAGGATGGCTCAATATACCAACCCTTTTGCTTATCACGTCCAAGTAAAGCTGCTCCTGTACCGTTCAGCTTCCACTGAGCGTATAGAGCGCGAACCCCAATTTCAATACTTGATGAAATTTGACGTTTTATATCTGCATGCCCTGTGAAAAGAGTAGCTGAAGCAGCAGTTCCTGATAAGCCTTGTGATTGTGTTAGGTCACCCTGATGTTGTAAACTAACACCAAAATTAACACCTGGTGCTGGCATCCATGAAAGGCGGCCAGTATATGCAGTGTTTTTCCATTTAGCATTTGCTACTTTTTGACGCCCTTTTCGTATCAAAAATGCATTAGAACCAGTTGTAGGTGTCATAAGGCCTGAGTGCATCATGGCATCATACGTAACTTTTGTTCCAAGTTTACCAGTGAACTTTACACCAGCTTCCCACCATGTTGACGGGATGATATTTTTTTCAACTGCATTTCTTTCGACGCCGTAAAATGTAGGCGGTTCATGAGTTTCGTTAAGAATACCAACTGGCACTAATTGAAGACCGACCGATGTTGTAGTTTTATCATTAAGGTCAAACTCAACATACGCCTGCTCCAGTTCAACTTCGCCTGGCTTGCCGTCACCTGCAAGTGAGTGTTCAAGCTCAAACTCACTAAAGAAACGCATTTTACTATTAAATTCATGGCCTACGAATAGTACATAACGGTGGTAATCAATCTTATCAGCTTTTCCGCCATTATAATGAAGTTCACCATAGCCGCCAAGTGAAGTCTTAGAGCCCGAAGAAATAGAATTCATGGACGCTTCCATTGCGGTAGCTGTTGCTTCAGCCATTAGTTCTGCATCACCAAGTTTTTGCTCAAGGCTAGAAATTGCTGTTTGTTGGTTCTGAATAGTTTTCCATAGTTCCATTGCCGATGGCATTTCTTGTGCAGCAGCTGACGCCCCGTTAAAGGCAACAGCAAGTGCAAAGATAGAACTTGTTATTTTTAAATGTCTTGTTCTCATTTTACTTCTCTGTCTCTCTTTTGAAAAAATTAGATTACGTAACTCTACCCTGTGCTATTAAGAATTACTATTAACTACTTAATGATAATCATTATTAATAGCAATGACAAAATGAAAATAAATTAATTATTTACAAAAAAAATAAAAATAAAAAAATTAATCAATATTTTCAATCAGTTAGATATTTTGTTCAGGTCTTATAAAACCAGAATTATTTGGAATTATTAAAAATTAAACTTTAGTAGCCTATTTTAGATGCTTCTATTTCATCATTTTACATAGAATCATTAAAACTTATGGCGTGATTATCATTACTGCTTCATAATGGGGTCATAAAAGTATTTAGCTATAAAATTAACGGACCCAATATTGACCCTATTACAGATAATTGTTCTTGCTATAGTGCAGGGAATAACAGAATTTTTACCTATCAGTTCATCAGGTCATCTGATCATCGTGCCAGAACTTACTGATTGGCCTGACCAAGGGCTAATGATGGATGTCGGTGTTCATGTTGGGACGCTAATGGCTGTAATGTTTTATTTTAGTAAGGATGTTGCACGCCTATTTATTGCATTTATAAAATTTGTTACTTTTAGAGATGAATATGATAAATGCGATCGCCACCTTATGCTTGCACTAATTATATCAACTATCCCTATTGTTATATTTGGGGGCCTTGCAGCCAAGTTCAACTTAACTGATGTCTGGCGCACTATAGAAATTATTGGCTGGACATCAATTACTTTTGGATTATTGCTTTACTGGTTTGATACTAAATCTAGTTCACAAAATAATCTCTCTGAACTTAGTTTTAAAAATGCCGCCATTATAGGTTTTGCCCAAGTGTTCGCTATTATACCTGGAACCAGTCGTTCCGGAGTAACTATGACTGCAGCCCGAGCACTTGGCTTTAACCGCATTGATGCAGCACGGTTTTCAATGTTAATGTCGATCCCCACCATAATGGCAGCCGCAATTCTGCAGTTAAAAGAACTACTTGAGGTTAAAACTGTTATCTTAGGGTCTGATTTGGTGCTTGGTATAACGATTTCATTTGTTGCCGCTTTAATTGCCATTAAGGGACTACTTAAGTGGCTAGAGCACGCGTCAATGACGCCATTTGTAATATATAGATTAGTAGTTGGTTTAGCTTTATTGATTATGGTTTATAGTTAATATTTATTTATCAAGCCATTCAATAAAACTAATCGTTGCATCGATTAACTGGCCACGTGACTTTTCAAGTAAGGCTGCGTGATCCCCTCCCTTGAGCACAATCCACTGCTTATTAGCATTCGGAAATGCCGAAAAAACCTCGGCGTGAATTTCTGTATTAGCAAGCGGGTCAAACTCAGCTTGGAGCATAAGTACAGGAATAGTAACCTTTTGAGCATCAATTTTATTATATTGCCCTAACTGGTTCCAATCGGCCCTAACCGGGTCAGCGCTCAAAGCATGACGAACATATTCATCAATGGCCTTTTGGCTGATAGTGCCAGGTACAATAAAATCACTAGCTGCCGCTTGAGCAGTAGTTGCCTCTCTTAGGGGCTCGGAGTATTGGTTATTTTCTATTGTTTGCACACCCTGACTAAATGGATAACCAACTTGCCCAGCTGGATATCCAAAAAGTGTCAGGCTTGCAAATTGTGACGGGTATTGCTGTGCAGCCAATTGACTGAGCATTGATCCCATAGACCATCCCCAAACATGAATTTTTTTGCCGGATCTCGCGTATAACCATTCCAGAACTACTGATAAATCCTTAGATGCTTTGTTAGGAGTGTTCCAGCCACTTTCGTCTCTTGGTGTTTCCCCGTATCCACGCGCATCCATTGCTAAAACACTATAACCTTGTTCATTAAAACCATCCATCAACGAGAGGTCTTCGCCAACTACCTGCAAATCAAAATCAGGAAGAGAGCTCCACGTTCGCCCGTGGTGAAGTAAGATAACTCCCTTCGAATTATCTAACGATTTTTCCCAAACTGTTATGGGGTGCCCATCCGACATCACTATATTTTTTGTTACAATATTTTCTTTCCCAAACGCGCTAATCGCGCAAGCAAAAATAAAAAATAAAAAATAAAAAATAAAATTAAATTGTCTCACAATTATACCTCTATTTTATTGTATTGAATAAGCCCAACTTTTAGCTCGCCTATAGTTATGCATGGGGATAAAACCTTCTTGTGAGTTATCATTACCTTGCTTAATAATAACTTTGATAAAATCATTTTTCCCCAACGCGTCAAGTGCATCCGAGACATCATTTGAAAAAATATAAATTTTCGTTTTGTTTGATTTTTCAGAACCAGTTTGTGATAAATATTTTTCATGATTTAAACTTAAAACGGCGAGCTCAAAGTTTTTAGACGCAGAACTCGTCATGAGTACAATATTATCATTTAAGTTACCTTGATTAAGTTCATTACTTCCAATAGGTCCTTCAACAGCCTTATTTAAAGTTTCTAGTTTTTTATTCTCTAAATCCCTATACTCAAGAGCGATTGTAGCTATATCACCATCAACAACCACCCCAATATCATTTTGCGCGCTGATAAAAAATGTACAGAACAAATCAACAAACTGACCACCGCACCCAGGATAGGAAAGTACCCAGTTGATCTCCTCCTCATCCCTCGACCTATAAGCAGTCCAGCGGGTGAAGTCATTAGAGGGCCTGCTGTATGGGTATCCAGTTTTTAATGCTCCGGCACCTTCTACAAAAGCACGAACAGATTTTTCTAGGTTAATATAGTAAGAGGTAGTTTCTAGATTATTAGCCTTAGCTTGAATGGAGGTAAACCCCTCAGCTGACCTTGAGGACATCAAACTTTTATTATCTAGATATTTTTCTGCTGTTCGCTCTTCAGCCACTGCCAGAATTGAAGCCAAAAATTCATCCCAATCCTCTTCTGTTGCTTGAGATAAATAATTATTTTTTACTTCATCAAAAAAATTATCAATTAATATCCATTCTTTTTCCTGCATATAGTTAAGAAGAAAACTATCCGTAATCTTACCTTCATTGATAGACTTCTGATCAAGTAAATAAATTTGTCGAGCTAACAAAAGATGGTTTACCATTGCGTCACTTGCTTCCTGCCTTGCTAACTCTAAAAGCCCAATAAGCTCAGGAGCACTACAGGCACTTCTTCTAGCAAAAACTCTAGCCTCTTTTTTAAATTTTTCCACTTGGTCAAGGTTGCCCGAGAATGCTAAGTTTGCAAAAACTATCTGACCGTTCAGAACCTCTGCCTCCAGCCTTGAAAGTAACGGGCAGTGTTGATTGGCCTCCTCAACAATTACCATGGCTTGATATTTTTCAAAAAGCTCATTCTGGTCGTCCTCTTGTGCGAACAAACTACTACTAGAAAAATAATAAAGGACGACTGAGAAAAATATCTTTTTTAGAATATATACATTCATAATCATTAATCCTCTTGCACAACCATTTACTGACCTAAGCGATAAATTACGTTAAAAAAATTACTGCTTACGTGAGAGCGATGAAAGCGCCTCATCAACAAGAAAAATATCCGTAAGCAATGCTCTGATGTGGATGGATGCATTCAGGTTGTCAATAACCTGAGATCCAATTGATGGAAGCGCTAACACCATATCAATAGCCTGTAACGATTTTTCGGCATCTGTGCGCATTACCTTTATGTAATTTAAAAATAACTGGCTACCAGTTTCTACTTTTACTTTTATTTCTAATTCAAAATCATCGGCAACTGTCTTAAGTCCCTCTTTCATATCACCAAGATAAACTCGGACTGATGGGCCACCACCACCGCCACTTTCTTCAAAGTCACGACCTTGTGCTGCATAAGCCAACATAAATTCATAGCCAGTCTCTATGGCAACAATCGACCCACGCAGTTTAGTTTTATCTTCTTCACTCATATCTATACTTTCTCATTCATTATTTTATACATCCCAACGATCAGGGTCGTGATTTTCGTTATACTCTTTACGTGTTAACCAGCCCTTAAACATCGAGCGTAAATAGTGAGATTTTTCCGGACGAAGTGAGAAATAAATGTGGATCATAATTGAAAATACAAATAACAAAGTTGCTATTCCATGAAACAAATAAATTATTCCCCAAGTTGTAGCTTCAAATATGAAGGGATTTCGCTCCCAAAACGGAGTATCAATTTTAAGCAACAGAAGCCAACCAGTAATAAGTGAAACCATACTAAAAATTGTCATACCATGGTGCAACAACTTTTGTTCTAGTGAGTATTTTCCTCCTCTTACTTTTCCACGACATTCAACAAATTCCTTTAAATCAGAAAAAGAGATCCACATAGATTTAATTTTTATCGGTGATAATGAACGTAAAATATGGATCAGGACAGTAATTGTTAAAAAAAGGCCCGCAATCCAGTGTGGTGTTACCCATTCAAACTTAACCTTTAAAATAGGCAATATTCCTGTTGCTATTAATATCAGAATACTTCCTGCCATTAGCCAGTGAAATACTCGACTTAAAAGGCTATGCCGAGAAATGCGATTTGTATCTTCTTTCATCAGTAATTTTTCGCTTAAATTAGCGCCTTTTTTATAAGCTTTCCTTGAATTTTTTATAGACTTTAAGTGTTTCAAGTTATATGGTTACTTTATCTTTTAGCGAGAGGCAAAATATATCTTAAGAAAAATATTATTCATAAGACATAATTAAATAGTAACGGCAAAACTATTGGTGCGATTAAAATTTTTTCACATCCTTTAAATATGCCTTGTAAATAAATACAAAATTATTAATTTAGGAGCAACCTTTATGCAAAAAAAGTTTAATTCCGATCGATATGATCCTTTGTGCACAATAAGAAACTCCTTCTCAAGACGCCATTTCATTAAAGGCGTAATCGCAGCTGGAGCTGTAGCCGGTGCAGCTGGCCTTGTAACAGGGTGTTCTGATAGCTCCAATAATTCAGGTGGTGCTGCTTCAGTCGAACGACTGGTTACTATCAACGTTAATGGGAGATCACGGCCGGTCGACGTGATGCCAAACGAAACACTTGCTCATACACTTCGTAACAAACTTAGCTTAACAGGGACAAAAATTGGTTGTGACCGAGGTGCTTGTGGCGCATGTACCGTGATGATCGATGGCGTAACCCAGAATAGCTGTTCTATCCTTACCCATACTGTACGGGCAGGCAATGTAGTGACCGTTGAAGGTGTCGGTGGTGTTAATGGACAACTCCATCCTGTGCAAACAGCTATGATAGAAGAGCTTGCTCCACAATGCGGTTTCTGTACGCCGGGTCAGGTGGTTTCAGGAGTTTCTCTTCTTCAACGAAATCCAAACCCATCGCGCGAAGAGGTTCGACAGGCTCTAGCCGGAAACCTTTGTCGATGCGGTGCTTACAATAACTATATTAATGCAATTGTTAAAGCTGCGGGGAGTGCATAGAAATGGCTTATAAATTAATTGGTAAAGACTTTATCCCACAGGACGTTAGGCCAAAAGTCACCGGAGCCGGCAAATACACCGAAGACTTTAAAGTAGATGGTATGGTCTATATGAAAATGCTACTCTGCCCTATGCCTAGTGCTAATGTAACCAGTTTTGATGCAACTGAGGCGCTTGATATGCCGGGAGTGTTTGGTGTTCTTACTGCAGACGAAGTTCCGCAAGTTGAAGAGCCAGGCTTTCCAATGCTTACCAACAAACCACGTCAACTCGGCATGCCGATTGCTGCTATTGCCGCCGAAACTGAATCTATTGCTGCAGAAGCGCTAGAAAAAATTAAAGTTACCTTTGATCCACAACCCTTTGTGCTTGATCCGCTTGAAAGCTTATACCCCGGCGGCCCAAATGCCCTTGATGGAGGAAATGTGACGGGTGGTGAGATCCAAGGCGGGGCGACCATAGGTGGTAATAAAATTCACAATTACAAATGGACTGCACGTGACTTTGCCGTAGCCGGCGATGAAAAAATGCCGATGGGTGCCGCACCAGTTGAATGGGCAGTTGGAGATGTTGATGCTGCTTTTACTGAAGCAGCATTAATTATTGATGAACCATTTGTAACTGCAAGCTCAAGTCACGCCGCTCTCGAACCACGTAGCGTACTTTCCTATTGGGAGAACGGTAAATGCTTTATTCATGGCTCCTCACAGTCACAATCCTGGATGATGCCAGGGTTAGCTCGAATGATGAATGTATCACTTGATGATCTTGTGTACATTGCTGAATATTGTGGCGGCGGCTTCGGATCTAAAGCAACACCCTACCCAGTCCAGGGTATGACAGCTTACATGTCTAAAAAAATTGGCCGCCCAGTAATGCTTCGCGTTACACGTGCTGAGGAATACCACCTTGGTGGCCAGCGCCCAGGCTTTCAGGGTCAAGTTAAAATGGGATTTGATGTGCATGGCAAGATGACTGCATGCGATCTTTATATAGTACAATCAGGCGGTCCAAACCGTGGATCAGGTGACTACTCATCTGCTGCTGGCGCAGTGGCTCTAGTTTACACCCCAACAAACATGCGTTTTCGAGGGGCCGCGGTTGTAACTAACAAGCCCTGGCACGTCTCACAACGTGGTCCTGGGCAAAACCAAATTGCTTGTGTAATTGAACCTCTTCTTGATAGAGCAGCAAAAGAACTTGGTATCGACCGGATTGCCATACGCAACTTAAATGCTCCTGAGGCAGATGTTGAATTTACAAATCGTAATAGCACAGTAACCAGCATGTATCTCAAAGATGCATTTTCATTAGGTGCTGACCTCTTCAAATGGGAAGAAAAGAAAAAAATGAGCGGCCAGCGTAACGGCTCTAAAGTAATTGGTGTTGGCGTTGGGACAGCATACCACTCCGCTGGTTCAAATGGATTTGACGGATTACTCTCAATTCGTCCGGATGGTAAACTTTATGTCCACTCAGGCGTTGGTAATCTTGGCACTTATTCATACGCTGGTACGTCACGTGCAGCAGCCGAGGTTCTTCAATGTTCATGGGATAATACTGTTGTGCTTCGCGGTGACAGTCGTCAAGGTCTGCCGTGGACACTTGCTCAGTTTGGCAGCAACTCATCATACACGAATACAAGAACTAACTTTGTTGCGGCGACTAAAATGAAAAAAATGCTTCAAAGATTAGCTGCACAGGAACTTGGCGACACTCCTGAAGATTATGATGTTGCTAACGAAACTATTTTTCATACATCAAATGATACAAAAATTATGACTTTTGCAGAGGCTGGCTCCAAAGCAATCGAGCTTGGCGGTGAGTGGGATGGTCACGAGTATCCAGACAATCTCAATGATGTAACTAAGTCAGCAATGAAAAAGGTAGTTGGATCTGGACTTGTTGCCGCTGCTAAGGATGAACTGCCCAAAGAAGGTAGTGTGCCGGGCATGGCTACCGGCTATTGTATGATTGAACTAGACACTGAAACTGGTAAGTTTGAGATCCTAGAATATCATTCCGTTGCTGATTGCGGAACTGTTCTTCACCCAAAAGGTTTAGAGCAACAGCTTCGCGGCGGGGCTGTGATGGGAATTGGGGAGGCCGTCCTAGATCGTGTGATTTATGATCCACAAAATGGTCTTTGCGCAACAGTTGGTCTTTACCAGACAAAACCACCTAGTATCCTTGATGTACCAAGTAATATGGAAATGTCTGCTGTTAATAAACCAGACCCATCAAATCCGTTAGGCGTTAAGGGGATTGGTGAGCCTGCTATGGGTTGTGCAGCGGCTGCACTTCTTTGTGCAATCTCGGATGCGACCGGCACATACTTTAATCGTACACCTATAGATCCCGACATGATTATTAATGCGCTTAGCGGGCGTCCGCAATCGTTCAAACCACTACAAGTAAATACATAGAAAGAGGTTACCGATATGAAAGATATGATGCCAAGCTTTAATCTGGTTCAACCCATTGATGTTAAAAGTGCAATCGACCTACTAACTGATGCTGGAGCTGACGGATGGGCAATAGCCGGTGGCCAAGACAGTTTTGATTGGTTCAAAGACCGTATAAAGCGTCCCCATACTGTTGTGGACCTTAGCGGAATAGATTCAATAAAAGGCATTCGTGAAACCGAGGATGGTGGGGTAGAGATTGGTGCGCTGACAACATTAACTGACGTAGAGCAGAATCCCATTATCAAAGAAAAATATGGTTTACTTTCTACCGCAGCTGGACGTGTGGCAAGCCCACAGATTAGAAATAAAGGTACTCTCGGTGGGAACGTTAGTCAGGATGCTCGTTGTTGGTATTATCGAAGTGGTCTTGACTGTTATCGTGCAGGCGGAAATACTTGCTACGCTGACACACCAGAAGGAATGAACCGCGAGCATTGCTTGTTTGGGGCATCTCGATGTGTAGCAGTTACACCATCGGATACAGCTGTAGCACTTACAACACTGGAAGCCAGCATGGTCATTGTTGGACCCAGTGGGGAGCGCGTTGTTCCTGCCAGCGAATATTTTATTGGTCCGGCGATAGATATTGAGAGAATGACAGTTCTTGAACCCGGTGATGTGCTCACAGCAATTCGTATTCCTGCTAAATGGTCTGGTGCAAAGTTTTATTTTGAAAAAGTGGCTGACCGAGCCACTTGGGATTTTCCACTCGTCAACATAGCTTCTGCTATGAAAGTATCTGAAGGCATTATTGAAGACATAAGTATTACTTGCGGCGCAGTAGAATGTGTTCCAAAACGTCTTACAGTAGTTCAAGATATCGTTCGCGGTAGTGCGCAAAACGAAGAAACAGCGAGCCTTGCTGCTGGTGCTGCATCACGTGGTGCATCAGCACTTAATTATAACCATTTTAAAATTCCTCTAATGGAGAACCTTGTTAAAAGAGCAATTAGAGAGTAATTCAAATGGAATTTATCCGTTATACGCGGGATATGTATGGCCAGGAAACATTGCAAGGGATTTCATGGGATCTTCTGCCAGTGGTAACCTACACTGCTTTAATCCTGATTGTTGCTCATTTAATATACAAAATGATAATCAATAAAAAATAACAATTAATGATTTTAAAAATAAAAGCCTCGCTTATCTAAGCGGGGCTTTTATTAGACTTCATCATTAACTCATTTGAAGTTGCTGTTCTACAAGTTTAGACCAATAACGCACACCAATCGTAAGAAGATCATCTTCATAATCATAATAAGGGTTATGAAGAGGTGGCTGATTACCACCCTCACCAGCACCAAGTAAAACGAAGCATCCTGGAACCACCTTTAAAAACTGAGCAAAGTCTTCCGATGCGGGACAAATAGAACAGTTAACCTCCACTGCATTTTTTCCAACCGCTGCTATGGCTGCTTTGGCCGCTGCTTCTGTTTCTTGTTTAGAGTTTTTAAGAGCTATAAATTCATAGGAATACTCAACTGAAGTTTTAATGAGGTGGCACTTTGCTAGACCACTCACGATTTCTCGCATTCGTTTTTCTATTTTTACCTGTACATTGGGATCTAGCGTTCTAACGTCCCCTTTTATAATCACGTTGGACGGAATAATATTTCTAGCACCGTCAGTAATAAATTCAGTAATGGAAAGTACTCCCCATTCCTTAGGACTAAGCGACCTTGAAATAATAGACTGTAATGCCATAACAACCTCCGCACCCGCTACAATAGGATCAATTGTCAAATGTGGCATCGATGCATGTCCACCTTTTCCATTTAATTCAATAACAAAGTTATCCTCTGATGTCATCATTTGCCCAGCACGTAGGGCAATATCACCCTTGGCAATTCCCGGCATATTATGAATACCGTATATTGCTTGCATAGGAAATTTATCAAACAGCCCATCTTCCATCATCGCAAGCGCGCCGCGGCCATCTTCTTCTGATGGTTGAAATATAAAGTATACTGTGCCATCAAAGTTCTTATATTCACTTAAATTTTTCGCTGCGCCAAGTAACATCGCGCAGTGTCCATCATGGCCGCATCCATGAAATTTCCCATCATGACAAGATTTATGATTACTCTGCCCCATTTCCTGTATTGGTAATGCATCCATATCTGCACGAAGGCCGATAGCATTATCAGAGGTACCATTTTTAAGTACTCCAACCACTCCAGTTCCGCCAATATTAGCATGCGTTTCAATACCAAAAGACCTTAAAAGGTTTTCAATTTTTTTTGCAGTTCTATTTTCGTGAAATCCAAGCTCTGGATATTTATGAATATCATGTCGCCATTTTATCATCTCGTCCCGAAGTTCATTCATTTTCTAACTCCTTTTTTACAAATAAAAATCCCGCTTAAGATTAACATAGCGCCGAAAAAATGATACATCCCTAGTATTTCTGAAAACAATATCCAGGCTAGAATAGCCGCTACCATCGGCTGGATTAGTAGGCCCACTGAACCAAGCGCAGCCGGCAGGTGCGCTAGCGCATAAACAATCAAGCTTTGACCAACCACGTGGGTGAACCACCCCAGTGCCAACAACGGGAGCCAGTCAATAAAAGTTAGCGGCATAAAATTTCCAGCTTCGTAAATTGCGATAGGTAATAAGAATATACAGCCAACCAACGATGTCCCTAGTACAATTGATACAGTCGAATATTTCTTTCGGGCTTGTGCGCTAGCAATCATATACCCTGCATAAGCAAAAGCAGTGACAAGACCTATAAAATCACCAATCAGATGGCCTGAGCCAAGCTCAACACTACTGCCCATCAATGACATCGCTCCCAAAAGAGCCAATACCATCCCCACTATAAAAGTTATACTAAACCTTTCACCAAAAAATAGAAAACCACCTATTGCTGTAAAGATAGCTGCCATATTAGCAAGTAATGTTGCGTTAGCGACTGTTGTAAGCTGCACCGACCAGTGCCATAAGGTCAGATCAAGTGCAAAGATTAAACCAATAATAACAAAAGATTTTATTTCTACCCACCTTAAACCTGGCGTTTTTGCTCCAGCATTTTTAGTGATATCATAAAGTTGCCAAGAAATTAAAATTGGGAGAGATAATGCCAAACGCCAAAATGCAGCCGAGGTAGGTGTCACAATTTCTTGCGCGTAACGCATAAAAATCGGTGACGTACCTATTGCAATCCCTCCAATAAGAAGGGCAACAAACGCAAACATATCAGTATGAGTTTTAGTCTCTTTAATTTGTTCCGACAAGTCTGGTCTAACCTTGTATTATTAGTAAATTTTACTATAGTTCTGTGATAATCTAATTTAGAAAAAATACCTAAATAAAAATAAGAGTAAACTTATTAATGAAAAGAAAACCTTCTTACTGTGCAAACGATCTCGCCGATATAAATACACCGCTACTTTATAACTACTGGTATGTTGTTGGTCTTGCTTCAGAAATCACACGCAATCTTAAAGAAAGAACAATACTCAATCGATCTCTAGTGCTTTACCGCGACGAAGAAGGAGGCGTGGTTGTTCTACAAAATCGCTGTGCCCACCGCAGTTTTCCCCTAGCAGAAAGCACTCTTGAAGAGGGTGGAATTCGCTGTAAATACCATGGAATAAAATATGATCATGACGGTAATATAACGGATGTACCATGCCAGGAAAAGTGCCCTCGCACAGGCATTCAAAAATACATTGCAAAAGAAATAGGGCCTATGGTTTGGGTCTGGATGGGTGATTTATCCGATGCCAATGAAGCAGAAATACCTGAACTTCCTGTTCATGATATGGATAAATGGACCCATGTTGTTGGACCTTATAATCATCTACAGGGAAGCTACATTCTTATGCAAGAGAACCTTTGCGACCTTTCACATTTGCCTTTTTTACACGCAGAAACATTCAAATTTCCACAAGAATACACAGCTGCGCCGATAAAGGTTGAACAAGATGGTGAACAAATAACTTTTTATCGTGAACTAGAGGACTGGAATTTACTTAGGCCCTTTTTTCATCCAAATTTAGATTTTAGAGAAAAAAAGGTTATTTATAAATCAGGTGGTAGATACGAAAGCCCCTCAACCAACAAAGGTTACGGCTTACTTATTCCTATTGATGAAAATGGTTTTGAACAGCCTGAAATAGGACATTACGTCAGTCATTATGTAACGCCAGAAACTGAAGGCAGCACACACTATTTTTGGTTTATCGCCAGAAACTACGAACTTAGTGATATTGAGTACAGCAAAAAACAGGGTGATATGGTTCAAGCGGGTTTCGAAGAGGATCTTTTTGCAATCCGCCATCTGCAGAAAATAATTGAAAATGATACTCATACTTATCGCGAAATTGGCATTAAAGCCGACAAACCTGGGGTTCTGATGAGGAAAATTATTAAGAAATTATCAGAAGAATAAATATGCTAATAGCAGGAATTTTATAATTATATCTAAATCCCTATTAATAGCTCTTTATTTTTAAGTAAAATACTGAACATATGGTTTTTACTTTACCGACCTATAAATAAAGTTACAATTAATTTATCAGTTTTCAAAATTTGAGTTTATTTTAGACTATGCTTGACCCATTTATAATTATGTCTGCCCCAAATGGCGCACGACGACAAAAAGTTGATCATCCGAACATTCCTATTACCCCAGATGAAATGGCTCTTTGTGCTGAACAAATTATTGATAACGGAGCAAGTATTCTTCATTTGCATGTCCGTGACAATCAAGGCGCACACTCACTTGATGTAGATCGCTACCGAGCATCGATTAAAGCTATAAAAAATGCTGTAGGCGAAAACATAGTAATTCAAACGACGACAGAATCCGTAGGCATGTATAGTCGTGAGCAGCAAATGCACATGGTAAAGACATTAAAACCAGACGCTGTTTCAATTGCCCTCCGAGAATTATGTCCTAGTGATAGAGAAATGCTTGAGTTTTCAAAATTTTTAGATTGGTTAAAATTAGAAAAAATTTTTCCACAATTTATTCTATATGACAATAATGATTTTCAAAGATTTGAATGCTATCGAAAAGCTGGCTTATTTCAAAATGATAATCCGTTCGTCTTATTTGTATTTGGTAATTACAATGATAACTTAAACGCCGAAAAGTCCAAAGTAGAAGCTTTATGGGAAGCCGCCAAATTCTCAACAGTGCCGTGGGCGGCATGTGGTTTTTCTGACAATGAGAGAGAATGTGTAACACGTGCGGTGAGCCTTAACGCTCATGTTCGAGTTGGGTTTGAGAATAATTTAAGGGATGAAAAAGGATTAATTTTAGAAGATAACGCTCAAATGATAGCTTTTTCAGCTAAAGCAGCACACACAATTAATCGTTCCGTAGCGACTGCAGCAGATGTAAAAAATACTTTTAACCTAAGAAATTGATATGACAAAAAATAAAAATATAAGTGCTCTACAAATTAGTCCTAGTCATCAGGGAAATAAGGCTACACTTAATAAAATACTCTCTTTTAAAGACAAACTTAAGGGTACCGACCTCGTCGTTATGCCAGAAGCAATATTAGGTGGATACCCAAAAGGAGAAAGCTTTGGTACGCAGCTTGGCTTTAGACTTGAAAGTGGGAGAAATACTTATCAAAAGTATTTTGATACCGCCGTTGATCTAGCAGGGCCAGAAATCAATGCTCTATGTAATATGTCTTCGTCAATAAATACTTCGATTATAATTGGAGTCATAGAACGCGCAGATTCTACGCTATATTGCACTGCCCTTTTCATCGACCCCGATAAAGGTCTTACACATAAACATCGAAAGCTTATGCCCACTGGCTCTGAAAAACTAATCTGGGGCCAGGGAGATGGGTCGACCCTCCCTGTTGTGGATACAAATGCAGGAAAAGCAAGTGCAGTCATTTGTTGGGAAAACTATATGCCCCTTCTTCGTATGGCAATGTATGCCAAGGGTACTGAAATTTGGTGTGCACCAACCGTAGATGCACGCCCCGTATGGCAATCTACTATGCAACACATAGCTCTTGAAGGGCGATGCTTTGTTATCTCTGCTTGTCAATATCAAGCCTCACCGGCCGAACAGGGGCTTGATATCAAAAACTGGCCAAAAAATGACGTTTTAATTAATGGTGGAAGTGTCATTATTGGTCCGCTTGGTGACATTTTAGCTGGCCCCCTTTTTGGTGAAGAAGGACTAATAAGTGCCGACATTAACATGGATGATATAATAAAATCACGATATGATATGGACGTTATAGGGCACTACGCTCGGCCAGATGTATTTGAGCTGCGCGTAAATGAAACTCCTCGTCAAAGTGTAACTACTTTTATTGAAGAAGAAGTTTAAGAAGGTAAGTTAGCGATAACTTTATTCAAATGCGTCATAGCCTCATCAGTTGGACCCGGATAATCACCTATTATTGGAATATTACCAATATAACCAATATCCACCATACCTTCTGGACTAGTGAAGTAACCTCCAAATACCAATGTTCGTAATTTTGAAAAGAAAAGAACGGCATGTTCAAACTCATGATTATTCGCATTTTTTATATAAGCAATATCATTTATAATTAAGTTTTTCATAGCATCACTAACCGATAGAAAGTCATTATTGTATCGCCGATTTGCCTCCTCATCAAGCCACTTAAGTCCATTCAAAATAAGTCCACGATCTTTTTGTTGGACTTCATATGGTGCGCTAACCCATTCATCAATTACTTCAGGTACTCCAACAAAGCAAGCAGAGGGTCCCTTATCATCAGCCGGACAAATAATGTTACTTAGATCCGCAATAAGATTAAGCTGGCCTTTCTTTAATGTTCTCGGCCATGGCGTTACCGGGTTAATAAGATCGGGGTCCTGACCATATTTTGGCCCTTCAATAGCTTTAAATTTAACATTCGGCCAGTTACTGTCTGAACCTATATCTGGAATTTTTGGCTCTGGCGCATCACAAGCGACTACTACACCACCAATAACAACTACTGAGGTCATAGACCCAAGCCACTTCAAGCTATCCCGACGATTTATTTTTGAAATATATTTTTCACTCATGACACTGCCCTATTCATTTTCTCTGCCAGCCTTGTCGAATTTTTCATTGCTAGTGTAAGGATAGTGATAGTACAGTTTTTGTGAGGGTTCGAAGCAAATACACCACCATCCATGACGTAAAGATTCTCCACATCCCAAGTCTGTCCCCACTTATTAGTAACTGAAGTCGCAGGATCATCACCCATTCTGGTGGTACCAACCTCATGGATAATTTGTCCCCCAGCAAGAATTGCTTCTTCAGGTGTTCGTTTTGGTGAAGTCACTACTCCACCCATAGCTTTAATCAACTTCTCGCCCCATTCAAGGCCGTGCGCAGTTTGGTTAAGTTCCTCTTCTGACCATTTCCAATGAAATTTAAGCACAGGTATACCCCATTTATCTTTCACATCAGGGTCAATTTCACAGTAGCAATTATCGCTAACAACCATTTCACCACGGAGTGCAAAACCAATGTTACTTCCATAATTATCCCGAACAGCTTGTTTTGCCGTCTTACCATAGCCATCGACATCACCACCAACACCCATACCTGGCTCTCCAAAACCTCCACCAATCTCAAGGTGGTATCCACGTTTAAATTTGACTGAGCCATTATCTTGCCCTTCATAATCCCACCAGGGTATATAAAGATGATTACCCGCAAGGCCATCTTCATTATATTTAGGCCTACCTTTCAATGCTGGTATATGACCGCTAATATCAGCGCCAGTACTGTCCATAAGATTACGACCTACTTCGCCACTACTATTGGCAATGCCATTTGGAAATTTATTACTTTTTGAATTAAGCATCAACCGAGCGGTCTCACAGGCACTTGCGGCCAAAATAACAACGTCTGCGTTAACTTTAATGTTTTCCATATTTTTTCGATTTACAAATGTCACACCGGACGCCTTACCATCTGCATTTAAATGGACTTCCTTAACCATAGCATCAGTCACTACCTTAAGATTACCCGTATCCTTTGCCCACGGTATCACAGACGTTGTTGTTTGAAAGGCAGCACCAATTGAGCAACCCCGCCCACAGTGAGTTGCATTGTAACATGCTTCGCGGTCATCAATTGCTCTGGTCAAAATAGCACGTCGCATAGGCACAATAGGAAGTCCTAATTTATCGCAAGCCTCCTGAACTAAAAGTTCATAAACTCTAGGTTTAGCATGAGGCTGAAGTACACCTTCCCCACTATCTGGTACGTCATAAATACCGGGGTTATTGCCACTAACACCAACAAGTTTTTCACATTTATCATACCATGGTTTCACTTCATCATAATCTAATGGCCAATCAACCCCTAAGCCGTCATGGCTGAATGGCTTAAAGTCTCTGTCATTAAATCGCGGCACATATCGGCCGAAGTGATTAGTGCGGCCACCAAGCATACGAGAGCGCCACCATAAAAAATCCTCACCCTCTGCAACGGTATAGGGTTCTCCAGGAACGGACCAACCGCCGTCAACAGTGGCATCATAAAATCCAAAGTCTTTATCTGGCGTTCCTTCCCCTCGAAGCGGCGCCTCATGGTTTTCATTAAACATTGGCGTTTCTTCAACTGGGTCATAGTCTCTACCAGCTTCAAGCATCAAAACACGGATACCCGCTTCTGTTAATATATGTGCTGACATTCCACCACCAGCTCCTGAACCTACTATAATAACATCATAGTCAAAACCATCAAAATTAGCCATATTTCCTCCTAAATTCTATCGGTAAACTATAACTATATACTGATCTAATTGACAGCATTCTCTACAAACTCTATCTTTAAAATATAAAATTATACATTGGAAAAAAAATGTTCAGAATTACAGCAATAGCTACTGCTGCGCTTATCATATCATCCAGTCTATCATGGTCGATACTATTAGCGGACCCTAAAACCACTGAAGTTTGGAATAAGGAACCTATTAAGGTAAATACTGGCCAAAATGGTTCAGCACCATCTGATGCCATCATTCTCGACCATAGTGCATGGGAAAGCATAAACGGTGGTAAAAACGAATGGAATATTGAAGACGGCAAGATGACCGTTAAGCCCGGTACAAAAGATATCCGAACCAAAAATTCATTTGGTGACGTGCAACTCCACCTTGAATGGCAGATACCAACTCTTGATAACAAATTTATTGGCCAAGATCGGGGTAATAGTGGAGTATTTTTGCAGCAGTTTTATGAAGTTCAAATACTCGATAGCTATATTAATAAAACTTACAATAACGGTCAGGCTGGCTCCCTCTATAAACAGCATATTCCATTAGTAAATGCTACAAAACCAGCAAAAGAATGGCAGAGTTACGATATTATCTACACTGCACCAAGCTTTGGCAAAAATGGTTCCGTTATTTCACAGGCGAGGATGACTGTGATCCATAACGGCGTGCTTATACAAAATAACGTAGCTCTTATGGGGCCTACTATCTACATTGGGTCACCTTCTTATAAGGAACACGGAGACCTACCAATTTATCTTCAAGACCATGACCATAAGGTTAGTTATCGTAATATATGGCTACGTGAACTTTAAAAAATCATATTATTTCCAAATATACAGATACTGATTTATAAAAACTTAGATAAGTCCTAAATAATACAATAAAAAAACTAACTGTTTCACTAAGCTCCGTCTCCTGAACGATTAATAGCTTCCTTTCCATTATAAACAAGTCTGGTTGACCATGGGATTGGATTTCTCAGAGCGTAATGTGCCATACACCCGCCCTCTGCTTCACTTAATAAGTCTTTAATTTTTTCTTCCGGCTCAGGACTATCTATAATTACATGGGTCTCAACCATATCGCATCCACCCTCTGTCATATAGCCATGATCACGCATATGCCCCAAATTAGTTCTAAACTTAATACGTTGTTCAAGTTTCAAATTATCAATTTTTATTTTTCTAGCTGTTAATATATCAGTAAGGTGGGTCATTAAACAAAAGCCAATACCGGCTGCAAAAAAAGCTAGTGGTGGGGGCGCAGTATCTTCACCTACTGGCGGCTGTTCATCACAGTAAAGTGTGACTGGGCTAAAACCTGGAATATTTACCGACACAGTTCCAGACTTAGATTGCATATTACCAGCTTCAGCAACCAGATTTACTTCGAAACAATATGGTTCTGGATGCTTTGCTTTTGCAAACTGTCCGACGTCAAATTGTGTTGGTGCGATTGCCTTATCGCTCCTATTCCCAACATTAAAATAATTATCTTCTGACATTTTTATCGTTCCTTTTTAGTTTAAATCAAATAAACAGCCTTACTATTAAATTAACACGACTTAATCTTATTGAATTAATCTAAGTCCTATGCAATCTTCGATTAATGTATACATTAATTATAAAAAATATACTAAAAATCCCTATCGTGATCACAATAACTATTTTCGGACTAATACAGTTCTCTAATGCCCAGCAGAACAAATGGATCAGTATCTTTAATGGTAAGGATCTTGATGGATGGACTATAAAGTTTTCTGGTCATGATATAGGTAAAAATTTTCGTGACACTTTTCGTGTAGAGAATGGCATGATGCGTATTGTTTATGATAATTACACTAGTTTTGATGATGCTTACGCCCATATTTTTTACAAAGAAAAACTCTCAAATTATAGACTTAAGTTTGATTATCGTTTTACTGGTGAACAAGTACTCAACTCTGAAATATGGAATATTCGAAACAGCGGCATTATGTTCCATAGTCAATCACCAGAAAGTATGTATTTCGATCAAGATTTTCCGGCATCAGTCGAAAATCAATTGCTTGGTGGCTTAAAGGACGGCAAAAAACGACCAACTGGAAATATATGCACACCTGGTACTGATTTTCAAATTCAAGGTATACGCATGCAAAAGCATTGTTATAGGTCATCGTCAAAAACATACTTTGGAGATCAGTGGGTAAGTGCAGCAATTGAAGTTCGCAGTGATAAAAGCATTAAACATTTTATTAATGGTAATTTAGTTTATGAATATGATAATACTCGCATAATACCTGGTGAGGAAGATTCTGCACATTTCATTAAAAAGCCTATTCCCCTTAAGGATGGATTCATTGCACTTCAAGGGGAAAGCCATCCAATCGACTTTAAGAATATCATGCTGATGAAACTCGAAGAGTAATTATATACCTATGAAATCTCTTATAAAGGTTATACTAATTCTCGGATTAGTTTCTGGTTCTAGTTTCATTTTAGTGCAAGCAACTGGCTTAATCACTATTGATAAAATTAATTTCTGGTTTAACGAAATTAAGTTATTACCAGCATATTATATCGGTGGGATTATAATTTTTTTCATGTTCATCGATCTTGTTATATCAATTCCAACATTAGCAATCATAATGCTCGCAGGGTTTTTTTTAGGTACATTTTTAGGCGCAGTATTTACAATAACTGGGCTTATGATCGCCGGATGTTGCGGTTACCTTCTCGGCTACAAGTATGGCGAAGTAATCCTTGCTTTACTATTAAAAAATAACCAAGAGCGTAATGAGTTTAAAGCTAGCTTTAAAAAACATGGTTACGTCACAATTTTACTCTCACGTGCTCTACCTGTATTACCAGAAATTTCAACCTGTATCGCTGGCATGACAAAAATGCCTTTTTCTAAATTCATTTTAGCTTGGTTTATTAGCATTACACCTTATTCATTAATTGCCGCTTATGCTGGTGCCGCAAGTTCACCACGCTCACCCGAACCCGCCATTATAGCGTGGTCCCTACTCACTTGCACTTTATGGATAAGTTGGTATTTTTTTAAAAAAACAAGAAAGTCCTGTAATGATTAGTAAATTAATAATTCTAAGCAATTATCATAATTGATATAACAAAGTAATAATAACAGTCATTAGTTAGAAAGCTTAATAAATTCAATAAACTGCTTGCCAAACTTTTTTTTCTTTTCCTCCCCAACCCCAAAAACTTCTCCAAATTCTTCCAGATTTACAGGTTTATTTAAGGCCATATCAACTAAACTTTTATCAGAAAAAATAATGTAAGCCGGAACTGCCCTTTCAGCTGCAATTTTTTTTCGTAACTCTTTGAGGAGAAGGTATAGGTCTTGATCACCTTTTTTAAGGTCATCTATCATTTTACTAGTTTTACTAGTTTTTTTCGTAGAACTAAAAGTAAGATCAGAAAGGTAATTAAAAGTTTCTTCACCCTTTAGTAGCAGATAACCAGTCTCAGTTATTTTGAGTGACCCATATTGAATATCAGTATTAATAAATTCACGTGCCATCAATTGCCTTGCAATTGATTTCCACTCATTTACTCCAAATTCTTGACCGATAGCAAAGGTAGGGAGTTTTTCGTGAGAAAGCCTGCATACTTTCTCTGTAGAGTTACCTCTTAAAATATCAACGATATGACCGACACCAAAGTTTTCACCTGTACGATACATCGCTGATATAAATTTTTGCCCGGCAACTGTTGCATCTTTAGTTTCGCGTGGATTTAAGCACAAATCGCAGTTTTCACATTGTTCAAAACTTGGATTATCACCAAAATAATTGAGAAGGGTTTTCCGCCTACAAGCCGGTGCCTCACAATAAGACAAAAGCGAATTTAAACGTTGGTGTCCACGCCTTCTATGTTGGTCGTTGCTATTTTCATTATCAATAAAAACACGCCTCATTCTAATGTCATCAAGTCCATATAACATATGAGCCACAGCACTCTCACCATCGCGGCCAGCGCGGCCAATTTCTTGATAATAAGCTTCTGGTGACCCAGGCATATCTGTATGAAACACGAAACGGATATCAGGCTTATCAATACCCATACCAAAAGCAATAGTAGCTACCATTACAAGGTCCGGCTCAGTCATGAAACGGTTAAGGTTTTCTTCGCGTTGATCACCAGCCATACCTGCATGATAACAAAGAGCATTAAACCCTGCCCCAACTAAAATTTGTGCTGCTTCTTCTGTTTTTTTACGAGAAAGACAATAAATTATTCCATTTTCTTTGGACCTACCCTTCATGAAACTAAGAAGTTGATTTTTCCATCCTTTTTTTATTTCAACGTTAAGTTTAATATTTGGCCTGTCAAACCCCTCGAGATATGTAGTTACATTATCCGAGAAAATTTTCTTACAAATCTGCTCTCTGGTCATTTTATCCGCTGTCGCAGTAAGGGCAATTATTGGAGTGTTTGGGTATCTAATATGCAGAATTCCAAGTTCTTCATATTCGGGACGAAACGCTGCACCCCACTGCGAAATACAATGTGCCTCATCAATTGCAAATAAACTAACCTGAAGGTCATCAATTAGGTTAAGCACTTCCTCTGTCATCAACTTTTCAGGTGAAACGTAAAGAATTTTAAGATCTTGTTTATTTATTTTTTCCCATATTTCTCGGTTTAGCCCTATTGAATTAGTCGAATTAATACTTGCAGCTTTAATGCCAATTAATTTGAGAGCTTCTACTTGATTTTGCATGAGAGAAATCAAGGGCGAAACAACAATAGTAAGTCCCTCCATTATTAGTGCGGGTATTTGAAAACAAAGAGACTTTCCTGCGCCAGTTGGCATAACTGTTAAGACATTTTTACCAGCAATAATTTTTTCAATAATATCTAATTGCCGACCCCTAAAATTATCGTAACCAAAAGTACTCTTTAATATCATCTCAGCGGATTTAATTGTCATACCAGTTCAATTCTTACTTATTTGGCAAGCACGTTTGAATTTTCAAACTTACCATCACTTTGTTTTTTCCGTTCACCAATTACGATATTATTTCCACTTAAAGTAATTTCCATAAAATCATGCGCAACAGTTAGCGGTCCTTTATAAAAGGGCCGCGTAGCAATCTCTAGCTCCTCTTCAGTTGTGCCTGGCGGAATAATATGTGAATAAACAGCCATTTTTGGTTTTGCTGCCTCAAATACATACCCCACTTGTTCAGGTGTTGAATGAACAGAAAGACTAACATTAGCAAGGTTGGCTTCAGGTGTTGCTCCTGGGGATGGTACTTGAACCTCGTGGATTAACAGATCCACACCTTTACCAATTGTATTTATATTACTTTCTTTTGATGCCCTAGTATCGCCAGAAAAGAGTACTGAATGGCCCTTATAATCAATCCTAAACCCTAACGTTTGTCCCCTTAATCCCAACAGGTCGCCAGTAGTCATATTGATAGGCATATGTTCAACCTCAAATGCTGTAATTTTAAGTCCGCCCTCATCAAAAATCACACCTTCTGAAACTTCGTCAACGATAAGTTCGGTACCCTCAATTGGAACACCTACCATTACTCGGTAATCCACATCCCATTGGTAAGCACGTTTAATATTTTCCATCATATTCTTGATACCAGAAGGGCCTTGAATTTTAAGTGGCACTCTGCGGCCAAAAAGCCACCCGCTCAGCCAGGCGCTTGATATGCTAACAGTATGATCAAAATGCAGATGGGTGATCAAAATATGATCGACCCCTGAAATAGCATCAAACCCACCAGCTTCAAATAAGCGTTCGCGCATTCCCGGACCCGCATCAACTAAAATTTTATGGTTCCCTGCTTCAACGTATATACTTGGCCCATAGCGTTCGGTAGAAGGCCTTGGAGCGCCCGTCCCTAAAAATGTAATTTTCATCACATCATTATCAGCTGACGGCATTTGATTTTGAGATGCAGTAGCCACACTTTGAAACAAAAAATAAAGTATAAAATAAAATAATATCTTTATGGATTTCATGATTTAACCCTTGAATAATAATTAAAAAAATAATGCTATGTAAAAATGCATCTTCATATAAGCCCTTAGTAAGTTGCAAAATGAAAAATACTATACTTAATTATAAAGCCATATGATCGGCCTTACGCTGTGCAAAATTCACAATTCGATCAGCTGCTTTTTTAAGCCGTTTTTCTTCGCAAAGAAACCCTACACGAACAGTATTACCCACGAACTCACCAAACCCAAAACCAGGGACAACCGCAACCTTTTCTTCTTCTAAAAGCTGTTCTGCAAATTCTTTTCCACTAAGACCCGTTCGCGAAATATCAAGAAGCACAAACATGCCGCCACTTGGAACAGCAAAGTTTAGATAGTTACTTTTTCTTAGACCTGTGCAAAGTGCATCACGCCTACGCCGAAATAGACTATTAAAATCAGCAGTTGTATTTTTATCAGAAAGTGCGGTAATAGCTGCGTTTTGCACAAATTGGTTAATGCCGAAACAAAGTGCCTGTGACAGACCAGTCATTGCCTTTATAAAATGTTTTGGCCCAATTGCCCATCCAATTCTCCAACCAGTCATGGCATGCGACTTAGAAAGGCTATTAACAACAACCAGGATATCTCTACATTTTTTCATAATATAAGATGAACTATGCTCATTTTCAAAACATAATGACCAATAGACCTCATCAGATATTAACCAAATTGAATTTTTCTTGCAAAACATTGCAAGTTCGTTGAGCACTATTTGATCAAAAACGGCGCCTGTAGGGTTACCTGGTGAGTTGACTAAAATAGCTTTTGTTCTCGGTGTAACAACTTCTTTTATTTTCTTAAGGTCAAGCGGATAACCCGCGTCTTTATCAAGTACCACACTAACCATTTTTGCACCAGAAGCAGTCACGACAGCAGGATAGGGTGCGTAATATGGTTCCAGTACAATAACCTCGTCTCCAACTTCAGTAAGGCAGAGAAATGTTGAAAACAATGCACCCTGAGCCCCATTGCAAATTATCACATCCTCGGCCTCTACGCCCCCCTGATAAAGACTAGAAGCATGTTCAGCGATAGCTTCACGCAGAGCAAATTCTCCTGCAAGTGGTGAATAATGGGTTTTTCCATTTTCAATGGCATCATGAAGTTTACGTCTAATTGGCTCTGGCGTATCAAGGTCAGGGTCACCTATACCTAAATGAATTATATCTTCACCCGCTAGAATTCTTTTTGAAGCTAGATCGCCCACATCCCAGGCCTCAGATGAAGGCCCTGAAATTCTCTCTGTTAAAGTTGACAGGTTTTCTAAACTCATGGTGACGTATCCAATATTAAAAAAGTCACCATTTCACCTATCGCTATGTTAGTCAATCGGTTTATGAGCTGTAGTTTAGCCATTTATAAGTTTTTTTAATTACGACAAATATTAGTAATAGATTAAGCAATCATCTCATTAAAAGTTTGATTCAAATATATAGTTTTACGATATAATATTAAAAGTCAGAATATAAATAAAGAATATTAAAAGTGTTTTAATCCTTAGTGATTATGTTTTGCAAAAAAATGATATTTTATTATACTAAACATAATATAATTTATAATATTAATATCTAATATTATATCAGATAGGATAACTAATTTGGGCTCATCTCAAAATACAATCATGGGTGTTGACCTTGGTACACAAAGTATCAAAGTGATAATTTATTGTCCCAAATCTCTTAAGATTGTCACCACCACCTCTCAACCGTTAGATTTAATTTCCAAGGAAGATGGTTCCATGGAACAACTATCAGACTGGTGGATTAGTGGTTTTAAAAAATGTGTAGAAATGATTGATGTAAACACTAGAAAAACTGTTGTTGCAATTGGCGTTTCAGGTCAACAGCACGGTTTTGTACCCCTTAGTAAAAATGGTGAAGTTTTGGTGCCAGTTAAGTTATGGTGCGATACAGCAACTGAAGTTGAATGCACAGAAATTATGAATATTATTGGCGGTGAAAAGGAATGTATATCAATTGCAGGTAATCCAATTAGTGTTGGTTATACAGCCTCAAAAATACGATGGCTTAAAAAAAATAACCCAACCGCCTACAAGCAAATGTCGACAATTCTATTGCCCCATGATTACATGAACTTTTACTTGACTGGAAAAAAAGTTATGGAGGCCGGTGATGCATCAGGTACTGGCCTCCTTGATATAAGGAATAAAAAATGGTCCAAACCACTTATCACAGCACTAGATCAAAATAGAGATTTAAGCGCCTGTTTACCAAAAATTATAAAAGCTGATAGCATAGTTGGAATAATTAAACAGGAGGTAGCCAAAGAACTTGGCCTTAACAATCGAGTTATAGTTTCCCCGGGTGGAGGCGATAACATGATGGCTGCCATTGGAACGGGTAATGTTGAAACCGGAAAATTAACTGCTAGTCTCGGCACTTCAGGAACCTTATTTGCTTACAGCGATCACCCAGTAATCGACCCCGAAGGTGAACTAGCATCTTTTATGTCCTCAACTGGTGGATGGCTGCCACTACTTTGCAATATGAACTGCACCGTCGCAACCGAGCAGATGCGTAATTTATTCGAAGTAGACCTAACAAAACTGGAACAGTTAGCATCTCGCGTTCCACCTGGTTCAGACGGCGTCATAACCATTCCCTTTTTTAATGGTGAACGAACCCCAGCACTTCCGGACGCAAAGGCCTCTATTTTTGGTCTAGATTGTCACAATACAACAAATGGACACCTTATTCGTTCCACAATGGAAGCTGTAATTTTTAATCTAAAAAATGGCAAAGAGGCCTTCATGCGATGTGGTATGAATTTTACCGAAGTAACTTTAACTGGTGGAGGCAGTAAAAGCGCTCTGTGGCGACAAATGTGTGCCGATATATTAAATTTGCCAGTTCGCGTTCTAATGATTGAAGAAAATGCTGCATTTGGAGCAGCTCTGCAGGCCTATTGGATCTATGAAAAACATAGCGATAACCCGAAATCTATTACACAAATCACTCAAGATCATTTACTTGCAGATGAAAGTAAAAACTGTTTACCAAATGCGTCTACAGTAAAAAAATATGAAAAAGTTTACCAAAATTATCAGACTTTTGTGAAACTAATATCACAACATTACAATTAGAGAGACAAAACCATGAGTAAAGCATTCATCGGAGACAAAGAATATTTCAGCGACATCTCAAAAATAAATTATGAGGGTTCTGAATCTGATAATCCATTGGCGTTTAAATATTATGATGCAAATAAAATAATTGGCAATAAAACGATGAAAGACCATCTTCGTTTTGCTGTTTGTTACTGGCACACTTTTTGTGGCACAGGTGCAGATCCCTTTGGTCCTGGCACACAAATTTTTAAATGGAATGATGCAAAGGATGCTATGACGGCGGCACGACAAAAATTAGATGCCGCATTTGAATTTTTCACCAAACTAGGTGTCCCCTACTATTGCTTTCATGACATTGATATGGCGCCAGGTAGTAATAATGTCATTGAGCAGGAAAGAAACCTCGCAGCCATTGTCGCACTTGCAAAAGAACGCCAAAGTGAAACGGGAATAAAACTACTATGGGGTACAGCAAACGTATTTAGTAACCCGCGTTACATGAATGGCGCATCAACCAACCCCGACTTTGAAGTTCTAACCCATGCAGCAGCACAAGTTAAGAATGCAATAGATGCGACAATTGAACTTAACGGTGAAAATTATGTCTTTTGGGGTGGTCGTGAAGGTTATATTTGCCTTCAAAATACAAATACAAAACGAGAACTTGAACATTTAGCAGAGTTTCTAAGAACTGCACGCGATTACGGCCGCGCTAATGGATTTAAAGGAAACTTCTTAATTGAACCAAAACCAATGGAGCCTACCAAGCATCAATATGACTTTGATGCTCAAACTGTAATCGGTTTTCTGCGTCATCACGGTCTCGAAAAAGATTTTAAATTGAATATTGAAGCCAACCACGCCACACTAGCTGGTCATACCTTTGCGCATGATTTACAAATGTGTACCGATGCAGGTATGCTCGGCAGTATTGATGCTAACCGAGGTGACCAACAAAATGGTTGGGATACCGATCAATTTCCAATTGATATGTATGATGCTGTGCATGGGATGATGGTTGTTCTTGAAAGTGGTGGCCTTGGCTGTGGTGGCCTGAATTTTGATGCAAAAACCCGACGCGAAAGCACCGATATGGAAGATATTTTTATAGGTCATATTGGCGGTATGGATTCTTTCGCTCGAGGTCTTGAAATAGCTAATAGGATCCTTGTAGAGAGCCCATTATCAGCACACAAATTAGCCCGTTATTCTAGTTTTGATAGCGGTAAAGGGGCAGAATTTGAAGCTGGGAAACTATCGCTTACCGATCTACGTGATATAGCAGTCAAAAATGGGGAACCCCTCAGCATCAGTGGTAAACAGGAATGGTACGAGAATGTAATTAACCAGTACCTACTTAACATGAAGTAAATACAAAAAATCACCGATAGAAATGATAGAAATGATAGAAATGATCTACTTTATTTTACTAACGTAATCACTTACCATTTTTTTCACTTCCTTTCGCATCATTAACATACATAAAAGGTTTGGCAGCGTGCTTAAAACTACAGTTATTGCTGCAATGGTCCATATAATAGTTGTATCAGCAAAAGATGCTAAAAAGAACCCTGTGAGATAGACTAAACGAAAGGGTAAAATAGCTTTTATTCCAAATAAATAAACAACGCAACGGTTACCATAGTAGGACCAGGCAACGGCTGTAGAAAAGGCAAATAGAGTTAATGAAATTGCTACAATATATTTACCACCTTGACCGAGAAAACTTTTGGTAAATGCTATACTAGTTAAAGCGGCAGAATGAACTAGGGATTTCCCTTTAACTACTATATCACCATCATCTAGATCACCAAGTGTAACAGATAGCTTTCCAGTATAATGTTGCAATCCATTTATTCCTTGGTCTTTATAAAAAACTACGTCCTCCGCAACAGACCGAGCATTTATTATCGTAACATTCAAAGTAGTCATCTTACCATTTAATATATTAATTTCACTGGAATATTCTCTAATTTTATTATCATCTAAAAAGTTTATATACTTATATAACTCACTCTTATCCGCCCTATCCTTATCTGAGTATTTCCCTTCAATAATAGCAAAGTCAGATTTTTGAAAAGTATTTTGATGTTTTTCAATCCAAACGCCGGATGATAGAATTACAAGACCAGTAAGTGTACAAATCATTATTGTGTCAATAAATGGCTCTAACAGTGCTACAATACCTTCAGACACAGGTTCTTCTGTTATCGCCGAAGCATGGGCTATAGCAGCCGCACCCTGGCCAGCCTCATTTGAAAATAACCCCCTGTTAACCCCTCTATTAAACGCAAATGCAAACGTAGCGCCGAGGAACCCCCCTAATGCAGAACTTCCCACAAAAGCATCTGAGAAAATTGAAATAAAAGACGGAATAATACTATTATAATTTGTAATAATTACAGCACCTGCACCAACTATATAAAGCATCGCCATTGCCGGTACAACTTTTGAAGCGAAGTTAGCTATGCGCGTCACACCACCAATAATAACAAGTCCTAATAGGATAGTTGCTATTGCACCGGTCAACATTTCATTAATGCCAAAAGTTTCACGGAGAACCTGTGCCATATTGTTAACTTGTGGCATACTACCTGAACCCATCGAGGTGATGGCAATAGTTACAGCAAATAGTAGACCTAGAGGTTTCCAATTAAGACCATTATCCATCACATACATCGGTCCGCCAGAAACTGTACCATCTTCAACAGTTACTCGGTATTTATGCGAAAGACTTACTTCCACAAGCTTTGTTGTCATTCCCACGAAAGCAGTTACAAGCATCCAAAATATTGCTGCTGGCCCACCCAAGTAAACAGCTAAGCCGACGCCACCAATGTTCCCAGTTCCAATGGTTCCAGATAGAGCCATCGACATGGCTTGAAAATGTGATGTTTCGCCTTTAGCTTTGCTCTCAACCTCAGGATCAAAAAGAACATTCCAAGCATGTTTAAATAGTCTAATTTGAGGAAACTTAAGATAAACAGAAAAAAATAAACCCACACCAAGTAATATAAAAGGAAACCAGGGGGCACTGCCTAACAAACTATCGATTGAGATTAGAAAATCGTTTAATTCCACTTTTTACT